>Ga0209536_100002088_pt1 | contig 32547 bp, 38 predicted proteins | sample DeeMarSeWOR28_12_FD_187461 | JGI IMG/M metagenome (GOLD analysis project Ga0209536, IMG submission 187461) | Marine sediment microbial communities from White Oak River estuary, North Carolina - WOR-2-8_12 (SPAdes) (version 2) | ecosystem: Environmental > Aquatic > Marine > Intertidal zone >... | reverse complement strand
CTTGTGTTTTATTCCTCGCTACGCAAGCTGAGATTCGCACTGCTGGCATTAATACCAGCCGGTTTAGCTGCCCTATGGACCTTCGGAACCATTTTCTGGAGTGGGCAAGAGCTTAATATAGCCTCGGTAATCAGCCCTATATTTGTTATTGTAATGGGGGCTGCTGATGGTATTCATTACCTAAGTCATTTTAAGGATAACTTAGGTAGATATTCTGATCGAAGACAGCTTACCTTAGCTACCCTGAAAATGGTTGGTATGCCCATATTTTTAACAACGATTACCACGATGGCAGGATTTGCCTCTCTTATTTGGACAGATGTAATTCCAATGAGACATATGGGTATCTTTGTTACTTTGGGTATCGGCTATGCTGGTGTACTTTCACTCTTCTTCTTGCCGGCATTACTTTCTAGAATAAAACTACCACCCAAAACAGCCGTAGTTAATCACAGTCTGGTAAACCGATTTGTTCTAGGAGCTTCGAAACAAAGAGCGCTTATAGTCCTTACTTTTTTGGTTGTAATCATTATCTCAGCAATCAATGTACCCAGACTAGAGGTAGTATCTAATCAGCTTATGTTTTTTAAGGAGGATTCAACAATAAGACAGACGTTTGCTAGGGTTGAGGAAAATTTTGGTGGAGCTATACCACTTACCGGTGAGATTATGGCTGAAGAAGGACCAACGGCGGTAGCTGACCATGAGTTTGCCGACCGGGTTCTTACTATCGAAAGGGAATTGGAGAACCTATCTGGAATAGACAGTGTCTTCTCTGTGTTTGATCTTGTGTTGGGAATTAATAAGGTTACAACCGGTCAGGATATCTACCCGCGGGATCCGATTGAGGTTCAAGCAATGCTGACCCAGATAAGCGGTGAAGATAAGGCAACTTGGGTTTCAGCTGACGGCTTTAGGGTGATGATAAGGACAAAAGGGTTAACAACCGGTGACATAGAAATAATGGAAGAATTCATTGATCAAAACGATGACATATTACGGGTAATTACGGGTTTGCCAGTACTTTTTGATGAAATGAACAACTTAGTTGTTAGGAGTCAAGCTCAGAGTCTGGTACTAGCAAGTGTGCTTATTCTCATAATGCTACTGATTACTTTCAGAAGCGTTAGCGCCGCTCTGGTCGGTATGTTACCGATTGCTATAACCATCTTGGCTATAATGGGTATGTTGGCAATAACTGGGTTTAACCTGAATATTATGACAGCCACTTTGTCAGCTATCGCTATCGGGGTTGGTGTTGATTACTCCATACACCTAATATCGGGTATATATTACTTCCACCGACAGGGTAGTGGCCTGAAAGAATCTGTCAATCTGGCTTTGGAGAGTGTTTCAAGGCCAATACTCGCCAATGCCTTCGGTCTGGCTATTGGTTTATCCGCTCTCTTCTTTTCACCTTTACTTATTCATATCCATGTGGCTTCGGTGATGTGGGTAGCTATGGTTATTTCCTCGTTGGCGGCGCTCTTACTTATACCCATCTTTTATAAGGGAAGGCAGATCATCATAAAGAAGCGGTAACTATTTATTATTGAAAGCTTGTAACTTAGCCAGTAATTTCACTCTTAACGGTATTATTTTCTTGGGTAGAGTTAAGTGGAAATATTTAGATCGCATTTTAATCAGATTGCTGATTTTGTATCTCTATAGTGGGTATCATTAACTTGTATACCTTACATTGTCGGCACACCTGAATTTTATCCTGCCAGTTTTTTTGCACCTTACCCTGGCAGAAAGTCCCATTAACAAACCAGCAAAAGTGCCCAGCTTTAAATTCCCAGGCCGTGCATTCCTTTCTCCATTCACTGGGACAGTCAAGAGTTTCCCAGCAAGTATTGGTATTATTATTTGATAGTTTCTGTAGGGATAGAAGGAAAAGTAATTGCCGTTCAATATTTCCCGTAATGTTCCGCCAACCCTGTTCAAAGCTCTGTACTGCCCTTGGAGAGATACATAAAAGACGCGCCAATTCCCGTTGGGTCTTTCCTAAATGATGCCGTACCTTTACGAAATCTTTGCTATCCATAGTAAGAAAACCGAAGTATGATCATTATACCACAAATGAAAAATCCTATTGCCCAAGTGTTGTTGGAAAGTAATATCAACCCGAAGATATGCGGATGGTAATAAAACATGATTAGACATTTCATTTTTTAGCCTGAATTGTTCAAGTGTGGTATTTATATTATATAATACATGTTTAATCTCGAAAGGGGATCTAGATAAATGGTGATATTTGCTAAATTAGGTAATGTGATCTGTAAATCGATATTACGGAATTTAGGTTACCCACTTTTTGTGATGGTCGTTGTTATTGTCATCTGTCTTCCTCTGTTTAGTGGTTGCAATAGTGAAACTCCAGTTACGCAATATACTCTTACGGTTAACATAGATGGCAACGGCACATCTGTTGGCGGCGATGCCTATGATGAGAATACAGTCGTGTCTGTCAGTGCCAGTCCCGATCCTGGTTGGGAATTTGTTGAATGGACCGGTGATATAGAAACGCTTGGTAATCGTCTCTCTAGTAGCACTACAATAGTTATGGATGGTGACTATACAATCACTGCTAGATTCAGAATAGAGGTTATTATCCCAACTAGCATATCTAATTTAGTGCTCAATCCCCCATGGCCGGAAACACTAAATTTTGGTGAACAGGTAACCTTTGAATTTGATTATTATCTCGAAGAGAGATTTCCCATGTATATTAATTCACACCCATTTTCTGGGGAGAACAGTACGCCCAATTATCTTGTTAGCGGGAAAACCTTATATGATTGGTTTAAAGGTAGAGGGAGTGGCAGTTTTACCGTTAATCCGCAAACAGGGCAGGTCGTTGTGGATCAGATAAGGTTCCAGATAATACCAATATACGAAAATATTATTCTTTACGAATTCTTTTTTCCGGTAAATTATACTTTCCAGTAATACACCATTTTTAGAATCATATACTTGATAGAAGTCAATGTGACGCCAACTATTGTCAACTTCGATGTTGCTATATAAAATTAAAAAAGGGCAAAAGAGTTTTACGAGTCGTTGTTTGATTGGAAAATGGAAACTCCCCCTGGGATGAAGGATTATTGCCTTATTGAAGCCAAGGATCTGAATGGTAATACCGGTGCTGGCGGTGGGTTAGGTAAAAAGGGGGATTCATCCGAAAAATCACCACCTACTTTGGTGTTGATTCAATAGAAAATTACACACATAAGGTAACCGAATTGGGGGCATTTTAGTTCAACAGAAGATGCCCGTACCGGTTTGGGAGTCCTTAGCTATCTGTATAGAAACTGGAGGTAATACCCTCGGTTTCTGGCAAGATGATAAAAAGTAGGTTTATAAAAAACTCTTTAATCTACCAGTTTAAACATTCTTCTGGGTACACCACAAATGGGGCATATATTAGGAGCCTCCCCCTCCACGGTGTTACCGCAATATTGACAGACATAAAATGGGTTCAGTTCCATAACCTCACTTTTTTCAAGTTTTTGAATTGCATCCTGATATAGATCATGATGTATTTGCTCTACTCTGTTTGCCAAGTTAAAGCTTTTAGATGCCCTTTTCTCACCTTCCATTTCTGCTTGTTTGATGAAGGTAGGATACATGTCTGTAAACTCGTGTTTTTCACCATTGATAGCAGTTAGTAGGTTTTCCTTTGTTGATTTTATACCCTGCATAACGCTGAGGTGGTTTCTGGCATGTACTGTTTCAGCTTCCGCACTTGCACGGAATAGTCGTGCTATTCGTTTTAAGCCTTCTTCCTCTGCCTTCTCCGCAAAGAACAGATATTTGCGGTTCGCCTTACTCTCGCCAGTAAAAGCAGATCCCAAATTATCTTTTGTTTTGTCCAAAGCATCCTCCTAATTTAATATTCTAATTGCTATTTTACATCAAACTGGCAATTAGAGTATAACAATAAGATGATGATAGTTGAATCCAAATCCTTAATACAAGAGACGGTCGATGAAGATAGAAAAATTCTTCTTGAGTAGAACTAGAAAAAAAGACTTAGTTATAATAGATCAAAATGTTGGATTGGGAGGAAATGATGAAACGTTCAGATTTATTGATTTTAGCATCCATACTAATAACGATTTCTACTCTAGCATATTATGTCCATTACATCATTTTTAGGGATCCTCACCATATTTTTATCTTTATGGTTGGCGACCTGGCATTTGTTTTTTTAGAGGTCTTTCTAGTGGTACTTGTGATCGAACGCATTCTAACTAAGCGTGAAAAACAATCAATACTTAACAAACTTAATATGGTTGCTGGAGCTTTTTTTAGTGAGGTTGGTAACAAGCTATTGGCCACATTAGTTAAGTGTTATAACCAGCGTGATAAGATCTGTCCTTGCTTAAATGTTTCCAGTAACTGGAATAGTGACGATTTTAAAAAAGCCTTAAATTTTATCAATACAATGGTTGATAAACCTCAATGTAGCAATATAGAACTCGATGACTTAAGGAACTTACTTACCCAGAAGCGCTCCTTTATTCTTCGGCTGCTCGAAAACCCAAACGTACTTGAACATGAACGCGGTTCTAATCTCCTATGGGCTGTACTACACTTAACTGACGAGCTTGAAGCTAGGGCATCTCTGGGTAATCTACCCAAAAGTGATCTAGATTATCTCGCCAGCAGTATACAACGCGTTTATCGCCTGCTGGCAATTGAGTGGATTACCTACATGAAATATCTAAAAACCGGCCATCCATTTCTATTCTCTTTAATATTGAGAACGCATCCGTTTCAAGAGAAACCATCACCGATTATTTTGGTAAATAATGCCTAAAAAAGTAGTATTTATTAGATTTATTATGTCGGCTACTGTTTCACAAATAATAAGTTTGGAATTGAAAGAAAAAATCAATCAAAGATTGTTCAAACACAAGGTATTTCTAATCAATGTATTTGTAAGTTATTTGAGATTATATTGCTATCACTAGATGGTGTAATTGAACTGAATTTCTGCTTGATGAGGTGGTTAGTTTAATATATTGAAGGTCACTAATCGTAACCAGTAAATGAATCCCTCTTGATCTGTTGTTCTGATATTTTAATTAAATTTAACTGCTCTAAAAGAGAAGAAACCATCTTGGGAGGACCCGATATATAGAATAAACGGTTTTTATAATCGGGGATCGTCTCAATTATCAAATTTTGATTGATAAAACCTCTTTTCCCTTGCCATTCACTATGTGAGTTTACTTCTGATAAAACATACTCAACTCTAAATGCAGGAAGTGAGTCACTTATTTTACTTAACTCTTTGTAAAAGGCAATATCTCGGTGACTTTGGTTCTCGTAAATGAGGACTATATCGTAACTGGGATCATTATCTAAAATGTAGCGCAGTATACTTATCATTGGAGTAATGCCAATACCACCAGTAAGAAAAGCAATAGGCTGTTTCTGGATAGGCAGAATAAAATTGCCGTAAGGACCCTTTATATCAGCCCAAGTACCTTGTTTTGCATTATCCAAAGCCTGTGAATAATCATGTGATGTAATGCGCTTGGTAAACTCAATATAATCACTATCAGTTGGTGAACTACTGAAAGAAAAATGATGTATTTTATTCAAACCTTGAACCTTTATTTTTACGAAGAAGAATTGTCCCGGTTCGAATGGAGCTTCATTAGTTCGAATAGGAAAACGGAATGATTTTATTGTCGGTGTTCGCTGAATTATTTCTGAAAACTCGGTTTCGAATTGCCACATTTTTCCATGCCTTATTTTGGAGATTATTGACAAAATGCCTCTTCTCACGTTCCACTATTTCAGACTTTGCGATGTTGATTGTAAAAAATAAAGAGGTAACAACGGATATAATCGATCAAATGATTAATAGATATATATCTCGGATTCAATTTTATAGCCTTCCCTCAGGTACAAATTTTAGCGCTAGGCCATTAATGCAAAATCTTTTACCAGTAGGTGGTGGACCATCATCGAATACGTGACCAAGATGAGAGTTGCATCGGCTACACAATACCTCAGTACGCATCATCCCTAGGCTACTATCGATCTCCTCTTTTACATTTAGCGGTGAGATGGGTTGATAATAACTAGGCCATCCGGTACCTGAGTCAAACTTGGCAGAGTTGGTGAATAGATCAGTATCGCAACGTACACATTTGAAGATACCAGTTTCGTTTATTCCATTTAGTAGACAAGTATTTGGTGCTTCTGTTCCGCGGTTGGTGGTGATATCGAACTGCTCTTCGGATAACAGCTTTCTCCATTCTGCGTCTGCCTTATCTATTTTATTTACAGTTATCACTTTGTTCTGTTTAGCATCGTAGATCTGCATAATAGTTGTAACCGACCCTTCTTAAACTTTTATGGTTTATTATAACATCATCGTTTGTTGCGGATAACGGGAGCTATCGAATTTTTTGTAGATTCGGATGAAAAAAGTTGATGATAATACAAATTCGCGGAGGAAAGCAAAGGCTAGCGGTGATTAGATTTGTATGTATATTATTCGATATGTTAGTTTTCGGATGAGATGAGCAACAAGAAAGGAGAATGATCTATGTTAAAAAGAGGAATAATCACATGCCCCTATGAAAAATAAGGGTGCTGGAGGGATAAGAAAAATAGGTTACCGGCATATTGTGAAGCCAATAACTAGCTAGAAATACTAGAAGGATAAAATAAGGAATATTTAAAGGAGGGCAATATAGATATCTACCAAGCATCATGTATTGTGAGAGAACATAATTATTGTATGACACCTTGGATTGAAAAAGCTCTATTGTATGCAAAAGAACTTAAATTAAAAAGAATTGGGTTTACAACTTGCGTAGCCTTGATTAGAAAATTGGAAAATATTAATCAGACTATTCACAAAAGAAGGATTTTAAGTGCATTGTATCTGTTGCCAAATCGGTGGAGCTGGAACAAGTGAACGAGGAGTACCTGAAATGGAAGGGTTTAGTGCTTCATGGTGTAACCCAATTTTCCAAGCGCATAAATTAAATAGAGAAAAAACACAATTGAACTTCATAATTGGTTTATGGATAGGGCACGATATAATTATTTAATTACTATTTAAAGGTACCAGTATCGACGTTGATTGTCAAAGATATGGTTACCAGTAATAATCCAGCGGCGGCGCTTTATGGATGGCATAGACGAAAGCAACTCTTTGGAATACCATTAACGGACACAGAAATAGTTTAAACTAAATTGAAGTGGCAACAATTAGGTTGACGCTAGCGACTTATGGGCTAATAGGAGTGTGAAAACAATAGTAGAAAAACATATTTTAAGCCTATTAATTGGTTTTATGGTTTTATTTTCGAGATGTAACTTTCCATCCCAGAGAGACTATTGAAGGGACCAAGTTTCTTTGCTTTAGTGATACCATCGCCATCAATAAAAAATGTTGTTGGTATACCGCCGACATTATAATCTAGACTTGTCGAACCATTAGTATCTAGTAGAACTGGGAATGATAAATTTCGACTTTGCTTAAATTGAGTTACCGTAGATAGAGTCTCTCTTAAGTTAATTGTTAGAAGTATTATTCCATAGTCGTTCCTATTTTCATGTGTTCGTTGGATAATGGGCATTTCATGTAAGCATGGACCACACCAACTTGCCCAGAAATTGAGTATGACAGGGCTATCCCTAAGATCAGTAAGGATGATCATAGAACCCTCGGCGGTCTGGAGTTGGAAATCGGGTGCAGGATTACCTGTGCCAACTCTACCATCCGAAATTGAAGTACACCCACATAGTCCAATTATGAATAATAGAATTGATATTAAAATAAGGATTTTTACAATAATTCTACTCAGAATTAACTTCCTGACTCCAGTTATTAAAAGTATAGCCAGCTAAGGTTATTAGTTAAGATAAGTATGCCAATTACCACCAAAAGAAGACCACTAATTATATATATGAAATGGGAATAGCGCTGAAGGCGTTTGAACCGTGGGGCGAAAAAGCTAAAAGAAACACCAATTATCAAGAAAGGGAGCCCAAGTCCGAAGGAATAGCTAGCCAACAAAAAGGCACCATTCCAAGCGGTCTCTCCGCTTAGAGCAAGTGTCAATACACCACCTAGTATTGGACTGAGGCAAGGTGTCCAAGCAAGGGTGAAACCAGCTCCTATAAGGAATGAGCGCAGGTAACCACTGGTTCTTCCTAGCGATGGCGACAATCGTCTTTCATAGTTTAACCGCGGTATTTTTAAAGCTAATAACATGAATAAGCCAAAGAACACCAATAGGCTTCCGGAGATTATTTGGACTATTAAGGATTGGGGATTGATAACAATACCAGACAGCCCAACTAAAGCACCCATTAAGGTAAACATTAAGGAAAAGCCTAATACGAAAGTCAGAGAGTGAAAGAATACAGGCATACGATTTAAAGCTGTTTTAGAATCAAGTATTTCCGGACCAACAAGACTGGCAATATAGACGGGTACCATTGGAAGAATACATGGCGTAACAAAGGAGGCAAATCCGGCACCAAAGGCAGCAAAAAAGGTCAAACCTTCCATTAAACTGACACTATCTTGGTTTAACTGTGATTATATACTATTAAGAATTCTGAGATGGAAAATATACCGTTTGTAAAATTCTAACATGAAGCTTGAAACCCTCAATACTAGAAATTGCTATACAAGCAAAAAAGTGGTAGCAAAAAATTTTAATCCGTGATTAACTTATAAAAGTTTCAACTAATTATTTTATACGTTTTATCAGTGGTCAATGATTCCAATTATACCAATTACAATTAATAAATAGCGACAATATAATTTAATACCTTAGGCCTTATGAGAACAACAATACCGGCTACTAGTGTTAAAATGCTAAGAACAAGCCAGAGTTTATTTTGATAATTAAATCATTATCTTCTATTTAATCACATTTTTATTTTTTTCCCAGCAAACTTAAAGCTCCCCATACGATCAGGAATATACCCACTATCCATTGTAAAGCATCATTCCAAGCAAGAACCAATACGCCTGCAATAACAGCGATAAGACCTATTAACATGTCATTCTTCAAAGAAAGCCTCCTTTAATAAGTTGTGTACATTATTATGGTCGAGTCAAGTTTTGTCAATAATAAAGTAGCAACTACTAGATTGTAAGAACTACTGCAATTCCAGGCTAAAGTGCTTACCATAGTCCTGACAGGCACGCATCCCATCTGGAGTGTCGATAAGAGCTTCCTTTAGGTTGAGAGAACTGAGTTTAAACGGCTCCATCTTATAAACAAATTCCATTGTCTCTAGAAGTATTGATGGGGCATCACCACTATGAGTATAAGAGCCAAATGCACCGGCTAGCTTCCCTTCCAGATTCGCTCTCTTGGCTAGAAATAGGAATGCCTTCATGTCTTTGGTTATGTCTCTATGATAGGTTGGCGAACCAAAGATATAGCCTTCAAATCCGTTTAGTTCACTAGCTTCTTCGATTGCCGAAATGTTTTTGGGTATGACTTCTGATCCGCTGAAGCGAATTCCTTCAGCAATATACTGAGCCATTTTTTCAGTATTACCGGTTATACTAGTATAGGCAACAAGTATTTTAGCCATAATACTACCTCATGTATTTCTTAATTACTTGAAAAGTTAGCATACTATATAGTAGATAGTCAAAAAGGGCGAAATATCTGCAGAACAATAGCGATTGAACTTGAAACAAAGAATAGAGGAGGAAATTAAAGGAGTGGGTTAGTTTATGAGTGAAGTCCACTAACATAAAAAAGTAGGTACCATGCTCCCCCCACCAATATTTATTTATTGGACTTTGTATCCTCTTTCTTGAAGCTTAATATCCATATCAATCCTCTTATTGTTGGCGGCAATTGTTTTTGCTCGGGCCTTACATATCGCGACAGCCATTCTATTCATATTGGTTTCACTTAAATTTGCTGCATCTCTTGCTTCTTGGTTAAGAATCCGGTTAATCTCGTATTCATTTAGTCCAACCATATTGCACCACCTTGAGGAATCACGGCGGGAATAGAGAAATATCATCAGTGTTAGCAGCCATTTTCAATACCATTAAAATAAATTAAAGCAAAACTTTGTCTGCAAACTAAATAATGTTTAGGGAAAAACTAAAAACTGGTTAGATAACTCAGAGAGATTAATTAATTTGGAGTGGGGCTTAGCATTTTGTAGGTTGATGATTATTATTTAACAGTCTAGATATTAAATCATGAATTTTATTAACTTGAACTGGCTTTAATAGATAACCATCAGCTCCCATACAGTCGCCAATATCCTCGTTGATTTCTGCTTTAAGACCGGTAACCATAACCACTGGTATATCTTTGGTATTCGGATTCCATTTTAAGTAGGCACATAGGGAATAACCACTTTTTTTAGGCATCATAATATCAGTAAGGACCAAGTCGGGGTGTTCTCTATCAACCCTTTCCATGGCATATAAGCCATCATGTTCCTCTATCACTTGATAGTTGGGCTTAAGAATCTTCTTTAGTAAGAGGACATCCTCTGGATCGTCATCTACAATGAGGATCTTTTTCTTAATTTGATCATTCATAATCGTTTATTTTTTATGATATTGCATATTTGATTTTTTTATTCAGATTAATTATAGAAGAGTAAAAACTCAGTAATCTAATCTATATGTTATAAGGAAGCCATAGACCGTAAGCGATGACACCTAGGATAATAATTGTTATTATCAGTGCTAATATATCGATCTTTCTTATTAACATTGCTGCATTTCTTATGTATACAGGTCTTTTCATTCCATCATCGAACCTAACGGTTAGTGTATTATTAAGCTTAAGTTCTACCACCCGTTTTTTCAATGGTTTTTTATAGTTAATAATGGCTAGTACATTGGTACTGTTTAAGGTTATCAACTATTATTCTGGGAGTAATATGGGGATAACTAATATATATTTAATATGTGAACATGAATAATGGCAGTGATCGGATTGGACCTAAGGTATAAAAAAGGGGGCAGGTCTATTTACTACCCCTTTTATGGTAAATCTATTTAGATTATTTTCCGATAATTCATAAAATTGATTACTACTCGATCAACAAGCTGGACAAAATATTTCTCTCAAATATATCATCGGGTTGGATTGCCCCATTCTGGACTAACAAGTAGGCTAGGATTTGCAAATACTCCTCTTGAGTTGGTGCATCCTCTTGATAGTCCCCTATTTCCAGATGCAATATACTACTGATAATACCAAATAAAGTTACTGCATTTCCGTGTTCAGTTATATTTGCTATTTCAAACTCTGTTTCAACACCTTGGCCAAACCTTAAGTGGCAATTGGCGGTTAAGGTACAAGTTTTGCCCTACAAAGTTACACCAAAGCTTGCTAATTCAGCAGCGGTTTTTGTTAATTTGTTGCACCAATAAGAGGCAGTCCATTAGCTTCCCAATCTGTTATACCGCCCAGCATATCGTATACTTCTGCAAAATTGAGTGACTTCATCAATTCCATAGCGGAGGCACTCCGCCCTCCTCGCTTTCAGTAGAGTAGATAGGTATTACACCTATCAAATGATTGAATTTCTGCTTCAAAGATACCCGCATTCCAATCTAGAAGGATAGAACCTTCTATATAACTCAAGGAACGCTCTTCGGGTGTCCTGACGTCAATTACGACAAATTCGGGATTATCTTTATTGGCTTGAATTAGGCTATTCGCTTCGGTAACGGTTATACCTTCTGCAATCTGGTTGGGTATCGTAGGTTCGGGTAAAAATGTTGTTGTTCTCGTAATGGTTTCCGGTGGCAGAGTTTCTGTAGTTGTCGATGTCGCTGTAATAGTACGGGTAGTTGTTACCGGATCAGGCGTACAAGCAGTTGCAAATGTTGCTCCTGCTAAAAGGGCAACTGCCAGACAAACATAAGAAATGCGAGTAACTAATTTCATAAATATACCTTCCTAATTGTATTTTTTATTTTTTTATCCTTCATATTTCAATTATTATCTTTCTATTGGATATCCGAGTCCTTGCCATCTGAAATAGCCCTTCCATAGAATTAAAATATTCTCAGGATCAAAACCAGCATCCAGTTTTAGCAATCTTTCTACCGAACTGGCAGATTCAAAATCATCCGGTCAGTCGCAGTAGAAGATTATGAATTTATCTTTAGGGAGTAAAAGAAGATTAGTAATTTGTTCATCCTCAGGTTTGAAAGGCAAATTTATTGACTGTGGTAAGTGTCCAATGTTAAATAAGAACTCTATCCGGGTATCCACCAAAATGAGCGATACCCCATTATCTATAAATTGCTTCAGTCTTTCAGCAGCAATTCTAGGTAATTCCGGGTTTGTAAAGTTACCTTCCACAAGTTCTTTATCGGAAGGAGCCCCTGGTGAAGGATCGGGTTTTAAGGACACTGGAGTCGTAGTCGTTTGAATGGGTGGTGTTTGTGTCTCATGCGTTGCTGTATCAACTTGGTTGGTTAAATTACAACCTGTCAATGCCAGAATAAATATTATTAAAGGTAGAAATAGGCTTTTCTTTAAACTCATTGTCTCTACCAGTATATAATATTAGCCAAATTAGTAATATAAGTATCATATTGTGATGAAGTAGTCAAACTTTGGCAATAAATGTTTAGAATTTTATGGTGAAAATATAGGCTTATAAATTAAAAAGTTGTAGTGGTCAGATTTGAGCCTGCATTATGATATTGGCTTTCTCTTAGAGAGCAATAAAGGGTATTTTCGTCGTAATTTGTGGTATATAATATCATTTTCTACACTAAATAGATACCAGATTTATAATAAATGAAATGGGAGGATAGTAATGGCTAGATATGAATATCACCATATTCAGCAACGTGTTGGTTTAACAGGCGTACTTGATAAGGCAACGCTAATAAAATTAAACAGACTTGGGAAAGAAGGTTGGGAGCTTACTAATGTTTTTAACTTGATAGGATTGGATGGTAGGCATCACGTCTTTTATGTTTTAAAACGTGAACTAGATTAAAGAAATCCATATACTCATCTATATGCTAATAGTAATGCAGTCAAGTATTAATAATAAATAAGTGATAGCGTTTGGATTTAAATCCACGACCAACTTCTATCTTTATTAGTGTAACTCAACTAACAACATAGAACTTGCATTGCTTTAGAGGATTACCTCACCCTTCTCAGCCTGCTGCTACTTCTATCTATGAATGATTTGTTTAGCCCATCTTATAGCTACTATCATTTTTGGAAAACCGGCAGTGGTTAGAGATTGTAAGATTACATGCCTTATTTCATCAGGGGTAATACCTTCATCAAGAGCTTGTGTATCATGGGATAGTACGACTCCCTTACTACCGATGCCCACAGCAATACCCAATTTAATTAATCGTTGACATTTCGGGCCTAAAGGTTCTGCCTTGTCACGATCTTGAGCTAGTTCGTAAAAATGCTTTGGCAACCTGTGGGTATTTCTTTTTAAAATCCATAAAATACTTGGGTGTATATTTCATACACTCCTCTCTTTTTTCTGAAATTGATATGAAATACTAGTAATTTTCAGCAAGTAACTCATAATAGGATCTAGCATGTTCACATGCTAGACACTCCTTTGGAGCTTCGACACCTTCGTGGACATAACCGCAGTTTGCACAATGCCACTTGACCACATTTTTTCTTTTGGAAACCTCACCTTCGTCCATGTTTTTACAAGTTTTTGGTATCGGCTTTCATGAAACTCTTCAACTTCAGCAATCTCCTTAAATGAAGATGCTATTTCAAAAAACCCTCTTTTCTAGCGATTCTTTGAAAATTGGAAAAATACTCACTCCATTCTAGCTTTTAGCCATCCGCAGTAGTCTTGAGATTTACCCTTGTATTTCCAATAATACCTGCAGGATAGCTAGCTGTAATCTCAGTATCGCCACCTTTAAGATATTTGAAAAAAACCTCGGCATATTCCTTCTCATTCCCGGCTGTTTCAGTGAAGATATTTGCAATTTACTCATAACCTTCATTGCGGGCGGCGCTAGCAAAAAAAGTGCATCTGTTCCTAGCCTTGGATTCTCCAGCGAAGGCTATTAGAAGGTTTTTTCTGTCCGGGTACCTTTAATTGGTTTGTTAATTATACATTTCTCCTATTCTGAAAAATATTCCATGTCTTCGCTACAACACACTAGCGTTCCACCACCTACTTCCGTAACAGTTACCTTATTGCCAGATTAATTACATCTATATTTATCCCCGACTTTCTGCACCGCCAAATATTTCTCACTCCCTTTTTTCTTTATAGCATATCCGCATTAAGACTGTAGGACACTAGCGTTATTGCGAATATTATCTATTATGTCTGTAACTTATATCGCAATTAGATAATTAAGGTGAAAATTGACCAAAAGCGGCTATGACTGGATTTAAGTTTAGTTTATTGACTTGGCTTGTTTGGCCTATTAGAATACCAAAAAGCTTTTTGTTGTTTAAGGGGGAGGTTTTTGTGAAAAGGAATATGACCTTATTCTCAGTATTTCTGATTCTAGCAACTATGGTTTTTTCAATAGGTTGTTCGAAGGATGTAGTTACTTTATCTTATCCTTTTGTTGATTTCAATGATATCAATATTAGTTCTGCCTATAAGGTGGAAATAACAAAGGCTGATTCATTTAGTATTACCATCACCACTGATAGCGATAAGATTGATTTTTTAGAAGTAACTCAAGTAAGTAATCGATTATCTGTTGGTATTGTATCTCATTCTCCTTTAATAGACTTCGACACGTTGGAAGCCAAAATAGCCCTACCTGATATTTTCAATATAACCCTGTTAGGTGCTATAAAGGCTGAATTAAGGGGATTTAATTTCAATCACAGTTTTCGAGCCAATTTGTCAGGAGCAAGTAATTTTAGTGGAGAAATGGAAACTGGCGACGTTCAGTTTGTTGTAGATGGAGCCAGTAGATTAAAACTTAGTGGATCTGGCAATAATATGTTAGCGGATATTTATGGTGCGTCAAGTGTCAATTTATCAGATTTTACCGTAAGTAACGCTACAATCTTTATGAGTTCTGCAAGTAATGCTACCGTTAACCTCGATGGTATTCTAAATGCTAATCTTAGTGGGGCTTCAAAGCTTGTTTATAAGGGAAATCCGAGCCTAGGCGCTATAAGTACTTCGGAAAGTTCAACAATCAGTGGAGGATAGATACCAAATTTGCTTGAAAAATAGTATTAGCGATTGGATTCATACTTGCATATTTAAGGATTATTAAGGTTTTGGGACTTGTTCGATTGCTATAATATTAGTATTTTCGATAAAAATTTGTGGAATTACAGCAACATAAACTAATATTTTATTATTAATTATTAATGATAAAAACAGTAAAAATAGTTATGGTAATGTTATATACCAGTGTATCACTTCTGGGAGTAGGCTTCATTTTATCTTGTGAAAGTAATAATATTGACGGATTAAATGAAGCACCGGCAACACTTACTCTTCATGAAGTTATTCAGGAGGTTTTTACCAACAATCCAAATCCTCAAGCAACGTATATTCTTGAAGGTTTTGTGAAACAAATAGACAACAGAATATTACTGATCGAAAGAGCTGATAAAATAGTAGTTATCGCTGATATAAAAGAACAAACACGGATTGAGTATTTAGACCCATTTGAAGAAGGGCATTTAGCTAGTTATAAGTTGCTACCGTTTAAAGATATAGTAGTTGGAGACACTGTCGAACTTTGGATACAAATTATGGCTGATGGTTCCTATGAACAAACGAGATTATTGGTAACCACATATATATCTTAAATGTTATTATATGTCTTCTATTATTTCTCATATTATTAAAATAATAGTGATATCGGACTTGCCTGTATTTTAGAATAAGAGATAAGAAAACCAGTTATTGGAGGAGATATAGCTCTATGTTGGGGAATCTTAAGAAGATTGGACATTGAAAAGAATATTAGTGGGCATGGGAAGTTATTAGCTAGTTTTGTTTAATTTGATAACGAAGATGCTAGTTTTTTACCAATTTCTTGAGCTTTTTCTAATATTTCAGGGTTTTCTTTAATCTTACCTTTTGCATAGACACCGAGTATGGGTAATTCTTCTATGATTTTATGCCTAAAGCCATTATTGAGCTTCGCATGGTGTCAAGAGTTGAGTCTATACAATCCTCTTCGTGGGTAGCTTGTTCGCCTATAGCTGCAATGTTTGCCTTGCGTTCTTAGAATTCCAATTGGCTAGACCAACAGCCAGGATGTTAATGACTGAAGTTATAGAAGCTGTATAAACGGTCTATGAATGCTTTCATAAGGGAAGTTAGATTGAAGCTATATGTCGGAGATATCAATATTATACCTCTAGATTTGCTAATTTTGGGTATATAAGCTGCATACCATCTTGCAGTCCGGTGCATTTTTTATCGTTGCGACATCGCTCGCAGCCAATACAAGGTTGAAATTGGTAGTCTCGTAATTGTATTTCCTCTACAGGAATCCCTGCGTCTATTGCTCCTTTGCAGAAGTACTTCATTAGAATATCTGAATTACCACCTTTGCGAGGACTGCTACCGATACCTAGTATTTTTTCCAATTAATTCTTTATCACACATAGTTGTTTATGATAAGACACAAAGAATACAATTTCTTATCTATTTTAGCAAGGGAACCTTTTGAAATAAATAAAGTGGCAGAAATTTGATTGAAGCTAAAAAGAAGAAGGTATCAGTCTCTGATATCTTTTTTAATATTTAAAACATAAATGAAGCTTGACATATAAAAAAAATTATTATATATTATAAGTGAAAATTATAGTAGAATAAAAAAGTGAGCTATTTTTGGTTAGAAAATATTAATAAAAAAGAAGATTAATCATAGTAAGCCCTGTCGGGGGAAATCAGGGTGCTAGGGTAAGGCATCACCCAATAGCTTAATTAAGAAATTCACCCCTCCCGTGTGCGGAGCCCTGAGTGTAATCGGGATTATCGACAGGGCTTAACCATATTCTCATCAATCTGTCATTGATAAATAAAAAGGTCAATAACTAAGAAAGTAAATAAAGGTAGCAGCGATTGGATTTGAAACAACGAAGTCAGAAAAAAACAATAGATCAACAAATCTAACCACAATCAAGTAGAGTCGTGGTCTATAAATATGAAAATTGAAACAGATAGACTGGTAATTAGATCGATGCAAGAAAGGGATCTCGAATCGTTAGCTACACTATGGACTGATCCTAATGTTACTTACTATATGAGCGGACCGCGTAATTATGAAGAGGTAATAAAGAGTTTAAAAGAAGATATTCAAGCTGAGCGTGATTTGGATCTATGGTGTGTTATTGAGAAAAAGACTAAACAGGTAGTTGGCCATTGTGGAATCATTGATAAGGAAGTTGAAAATGAAAACGAATATGAGATCGTCTATATATTATCGAAATCAGTTTGGGGGCAAGGATATGCAACTGAAGCTGCAGCCGCAATAATAGACTATGCTTATAAGCAGCTAGGTTTAGGAAGAGTAATAGCACTTATAAGTCCAGGTAATACAAAATCCGAAAAAGTAGCCGTGAAGAATGGTTTAAGATATGAAAAAGATACAATTCGACCTAACGGTGAAACCATGAAGATTTATGCACTTAATTTTAAAGATTATTAAAAAGAAAAGTGGTAGCGATTGGATTTGAGTCAACAACCAAGGGACTTTTCGCAAGATAGTGATTGTTGGTCTTTTATTAGTCTTTTCCCCATGCTAATCACTTTATCTGGTTTATAGCCGATACTTCTATAGAATTTAATTGCTTCCTGATTATCTGTCCGTATTTGCACGTTGATTTTGGGGCAACCCAAAGCTATCAATTTTTGTTCGATAATCTCCACTATCTGTTTGCCAATTCCCTTTTTTTGATAGTCCGGATCGACAGCTAAGTAATTTATCCATCCCCTATGTCCTTCATAACCTCCCATAGCGCTAGCAATAATCTTGTTATTAACAAAGCCTAATAGGAATAACTCAGGATTAACCCTGAGCTTTGTTAGTATATCCGTAACCGCATCATTCCAAGGTCGTGTTAATTTACATTTACACCAAAGGGCAACAACGGCATCTTGGTATTGATGGGAATAGGGTTTTATTATCATTTTGGTATCTGACATAGAAATAACCAGCTTGTCGCTAGAAGTAGTATTTTAATATACCTACTTTTATATGGGCAAATTAAAAATGGCAGCAATTGGATTTAAATCAATGTATTATGATAAAGAGCTATCACCTTTCGTCCTTATGTTATACTTTACTTTAAAGTTTTAATGAATGGATTTAATAGCTATGTCACCAAAGTACAGGTGCGTTATTCTTGAAGGCAATCTAGTTAAACTACGACCAATAAAAGCGTCTGATGCTCAAATTGCTTACCCGATGTTGATGAGAAAGGAGTTATTAACTTGGTTGCTTTGGGATGGCCCTAAAGATGAAGAAGGGGTTTTTGATACATATACTCAGTGGGAAAAAGAATTTGGCAAGGCTTGAGATTATAGATTCGCTGTTGAAAATCTAAATAAACCTGGAATAATCGGGTGTATAGACTTACGATTTCCAGAGAATGAAAAGCAAGCAGACATTGGGTATTGGCTAGGATATCAATTCTGGAATAATGGCTATATGACAGATGCCTTACGTCTTATATGTGGTTTTGGTTTTAATCACCTTGGTATTGTAAGAATCTACGCTCCTATTTTTAAAGGAAATATCAGAAGCCGGCGAGTTTTAGAGAAGAATGGCCTTTCCCTTGATGGGATTCTACGTAATCACCTATTAAAACGGGGGCAATGGAGGGATGTATGGTTTATGTCAATAATAAGAATAGATTGGGAGAAACAAAAAGAATATTACAGACCTAAGAGTGAAATATTGCGCTAAAATTGTTAGTAATTGAATTTATTATTTAGGGAAAACGACTTTTTAGAGATATTAAAGAAGAATTCGCTGAATTGGAGGCCAAATGGCCAGCTCATTCTGTGGTCGTAAGTATGTGGATGAATCTAGGAGAGCTTGAAGAAAACCTTGAATAAGGAAAAAAATCAAATCAAAAATTATAAACAAAGTAATTGCGATTGGATGCGAACTAAAGATTATGGAGCAGTAGCGAATGTTATTATGTGCAAACCTGACTAGTCCCTAAATAGAGCCTGACATGAACGTTAACCTCAGCCATATGATGATGGTGGTATGTAAAAAGGAATTGAATTTTCATGTTGTATACTGGAATCTGGTAAAACCAAAGGCTCTTGTACTATTGCCCACGAAATAATCGAAATAGCCACAAGCACAATCGCTAACCCTGGTAAAAACTTGATATATTTTCTAAACATTATACCCTCACCACTATATCAATCATAAACTAATGCCTTTGTTTTGTAAGTAACTTATATCTCATTGTAAGTAAATAAAAAATTGGCAGCGATTGGATTTGAACCAACGACCAAAAAGAGGGCAAGTAATATCTAGAAACTGATTTTAATTCCTAGAACACTTAATATTTTTATAAGATAAATTGAAGCAGGCGCTAAAACTGACGCAAACAACCTGCGAACTATTGTAGCGTTAAACGGCCATTCCTGAGTAGTTTGAACCTTTCTTTCGTAAGCGGCCCATCCAGCAACAGCCAGTGATAAATGTTCTAATCTATACTGTTGACCTTCTGAAACTTTATTTTTTAATTTTTTAGATGCTGACTCGAGTTGATCACGCACAAAATTCAGTTCATCTCTTTTAACGCGAATTAACATACCATGTATGTTCCACATTGATATAAAAAATATTTGAATTGTAGCTAATACTAAAACTGAATAAATAGTGATAGTTGGCCATTCCAATAAGCTCTGTTGTGTTTGAAAGACCAAGCTTAAACTAATACCACCTATAAAAGCTAGGGAATTACCTAAGCTCAAATGGGCAATGGGTGATAAAAGGTTAATATTGAAAATATCAAGCTTTAGATTCTGGTGGCTTAATTTAGACAAACTACGGCTGCTATAAATAGCACTATAAATTAACCAACCTAGTATGCCAAACATTAACATACTTGTAATTACCTGATAGACGTCAATCCATTGATCAACCCAAATCCAAGGTCTGCTTAAAGCTAGTATGAATATTGATCCGATTAAAATAGCCAACCATTCTTGCCACCTTTTTACCTTGGATACCTCAGTTATGAGATCGTTGAATTGCTGCTCCTCTATGGGGATCAATGGCCGGAAAGCCTCAAGGGCTCGCTTACCTAGACGAATTATTACCGGGTATATTAGAAGAATGTAAGCAATTATGATAGGTGCCTGTAACGTGACTCGCCAGAATTCCCATACCTTGAGCTGAAGGAAACCACCATCCAGATATCCAACTAAAACCAAAAAGAGCAATAATATGATTGTTATCAACAAGGTTATAAAATACCAAGGTAGACGAACTCGATTTACCAATGAGACTAGTAGAGGTTCCTTACCGATTGTGTTTTGCATGTTTTAATGTTCTTTCTCCATTCTCTCGATTTCTTTGTCTATGGCTTCCCTTTCTCCCCGGATACTTGTCTTAAAGACAAAGACCTGCAAAAAGTGCACTACGACAAAAACACCCCATATTGTTAGAGGCCAAAGAAACCATTTGTTTCCTGTCCAGTCACCAACTCCGATCCATTCCCTGCTGGCATCACATGACAGAATCCATACAATTATTAAGACGATATTTACTGCAAAGTAGGCTTCGAGGTGACTGTAAAATCCCTTTTTAGCTTTTACTCTATTCTTGGCTTCTTCATATATTTCTTGTACAGACATTTCTGTCGGCATTTAATAGTCCTGCAAGATGATAATTTGGTTAATTCTATCACGCACTGGCTGTGTGTCAATACATTAATTGTAAACAATAAGTGACAGCGATTGGATTTAACCCAAGAATTAAGTAGCAACCTCTTTATCGTTTATAAAAACCTTCAATTGGATTACGGATTACTGTGAGTAATTGTTTATCACTTAAAGTTTTAATAGTGGATTGGTTTATTGGTTTGTGGATTATAATCTCTAGTTCAGTGTCAGGTTCCATATAAAACCTATTAACTGGTTTTAAAATATAGAAACCATTCAACGTTATTGGTAACAGGTCTAATGAACTGTGTCTTAGAATATATAAGAATCCTGGCTTAAATTCCTGTATGTTACCATCGTGAGTACGTTTCCCTTCAGGCAATATTATGATGCTACTATCCTTGCTTCTAAAGATGATTTCATTGATTGCCTGCTTGGTTCTAAAATAACCCTTATGATGAGCGTATACGAAGCCGTTTCGTTTTAACATATAACTTATTAAAGGCACTTTTGACATAAAAGAGTGGGCTACAATAAAGGCATGGGGGAATAACATCATGAGCATGAAACCAGTGTGGAAACTTGGATAATTAGAGACAATTAGGTAATGCTTACCCCTCTCAATATTATTAAGCCCGGAAATCTTCACCTCTTTACTTACAATCATGAGTAGTAATCGACAAAAAAATGGTTTAAATAAACAAATTACCTTTGGCCTAAAGAATGTAAGGATAAACCATATAGGGAATAATATGAAAACAATGGTGTGAGTTATCAAATACATAACCATTGTGTAATAGGCTAACCGAGTAAACCGTATTACTCTCTTTAACGCCATGAATATCATTTTATCTCTGGGAAGAAATTCTAGGACAAGTATAGCGCAAATGACAATAAAAATCGTAGCTTAATACAAAGGTTATAAGAAAAGCAAAAAGAACATAATAAAGTGGCAGCAATTGGATTTGAATCAACGACTAAAGATTTAGAGAGTAATACGGTAACTAGAGATATAACTACTTATTAATAACTACTTCAGTTCTGCTTAGGCCTTCGTGGTCTGACAAGAAAGATTGGGCTGGAACCTCCTCTTAATACTCTATCAGCGACACTACCATAAGCCCACCGGAAAATACCAGAACGGCCATATGTCGCCATTACAATTAAGCTAAAATGGTGTCTATTGGAATATTTAATTATCTCTTCAGCAGGATTTCCCATTAACACCTTTGATTTCACTTTGAGACCAACTGTTTCAGAAATTTGATTTGCTATTCTCTCTAAATATTGCTTGGTTCCAAGCTTACACCAGGCAATAGTCTGTTCCACATGCTCTTCCCAGCTAATGGGCATAACAGCTTCAGGATAATCAGACGAAATGGTAGGTTGTTCACAAACTCCAAGTAAGATTATATCTATTGGCACGGTACCTCTCTGTTTTGCGAGTATCTCAACATGAGGAATCACTGATTCAGCTGTCCTTGAGCCATCTAAGGGAACTATAAGTGTCTTATTTGGCCATTTATCATAAGCAATTTCGTTTGAAACTTCAGTGCGGACTAGTAAGACGGGAACTCTTGAGGCACGAAGAACTTTATCAGCAACACTACCAAGCCTCCAACGCTTTAGTCCAGAATAACCGTGAGTTGCCATTATTATGAAATCAACTCTGTGATTATTGGCATAATTAAGAATTTCCTCGGCAGGATATCCAACAACCAATTCACCCTTAGTATTTATTGGTTTAAATTTAGCAGGTAAACTTGTGGTCATTTGAATTTCCATTGCTTGGTTAGCTATTGTCTCAGCAATGTGTTCAATATAAATTCGATGCATAGCTTTAAAGGCCTCTTCATCTGGTGTACAAATGCGTAGGATTGTTATATCTAAATCTAGTCTGCCTGCAAGTTCTTTAGCGTATGGAAGTACTAATTCGGCCAATTGTGTGCCATCTAGTGGAATGAGTATTTTCTTATACATTACCAACTCCGATATGTGTTATTTTTAATTGTTAAATAATATACCATATGCATATATAGATTAATAACTTAAAATAGACATAAAAAAAGTGGTAGCGATTGGATTTGAACCAATGTTGAAAAAGGTTGATAGGGATTTGGGAATGTTTTAGGGGTAGGTTATTAAACATAAACGATTATCTCATATATATATTCATTGATATCAAATTTGTATAATAGTAAAATTTGTCTATCTAGCTTCTTATTTAAGGAGGATTACTATATCATTTATATCTTTTTACATAAAACCTGATGGTTCACTACAATCTAATCTTAATAAAGAAGAAACTATTTTAGCGTACGGTTCAGCTAAAGGACTTCTCTGGATAGATTTTCTTGCTCCCGATGAGGAAGATAAACAATTTATAGATGAAGTATTCAATTTTCACCATCTAGCTATAGAGGATTTTCTGAGTCCACTTATCCATACACCCAAAGTAGATGACCTTGATGAATACTTATTTCTCATATTCCATGGCATTAACTATACAACGGAATCAGATGTAGTAAAGACTGCTGAATTAAGCATATTCCTTGGTCCCCACTTTGTAGTAAGTGGCCATAATGACTTCTTATTCTGTATAGAAGCTGGAAAGAAATGTATTGAAACGAGCAAACGTCCTATAAAAGAATCAGATTTACTTGCGCATGCTTTAATAGATACCTTAATTGATAATGTATTACCTACTATTGATAGGATGACTGAAGTATCAGCTGAAATAGAAGATGAAGTCATAAAGAATCCACAAAAAACGACTCTTGAAGCGGTAATGAAATTGAAAAGGTCAACTCTGCATATACATAGAGTCATGACCCCACAGCGAGACGTACTCAATCGCTTAAGCCGTGGAGATTTCTCTCTTTTAAAAAGGGGGACAAGAATATTCTATCGGGATGTTTATGACCACTGTACACGTATAGCTGATTTAAATCAGACTAATAGAGATATAGCTGATAATATTTTAGCTACGTATCTATCATCTATCGCAAACAAGCAGAATGAAATTATGAAAGTTCTGGCAATTGTAGCTGCTGTCTTCCTACCACTTTCATTGCTTGCCGGGATATATGGTATGAATTTTGAAAATATGCCTGAACTGGAATGGTCATGGGGTTACTTTGCTGTACTCGGTATAATGGCCTTTGCTATAGCTGGTCTGGTATGGAGATTCTGGGCAAGTAACTGGATATCAGTAGGAAATCGTGGGGCAAGGCGAATAATCAACCTTACTGCTAATCGTGAACGAATCAAAGGATATTTCAAAAAGGTAAGGATTCCTAGTAAAAAATAATCGCGATGTAAAAAAGAGGAAACAATATTCAAAGTGTACACATATCTACATTATCGAAATTTCTTCGATAAAAACTCATATATTCGACCTTACGTTCAAGAGCTTGGATAACAGCATGTGCAAAATTAACCTTCTCGAATTTTTGAGCACTACCCAATCCACCAGGGCTAAAAACATTTATTTCCATCAATTTATCGCCAACAATATCCAATCCCACGAAGAACATACCATCCTGAACTAATTTCGGGCGTACAATTTCTGCTATTCGCAAGTGTGTATCCGTAATGGTTGCTTGGCGTAGTTTCCCACCGGCATGTATGTTGCTTCTCATGTCATCACCCTCTCTAATACGTTGAAAGGCCGCATACTTTCCTTTGTAACGCAGTGGGAGTCCATTCATTAAAAATAGTCTTGTATCACCCTCCGCAGCTTCAGGTAAATATTCCTGTGCTATTACGTAGCCATCTCTACTTACCATTTCGACAATTTGGTTAAGATTAGATAAATCATCTTTCCGAACAAGAAAAACTCCGGTTCCTCCAGAACCTTGTAAAGGCTTTAGCACAATATTGCCGCCCTGTTCCTTAGCGAATTGTCTGACTGTAGATTTTTCACGTGTTATAATAGTTTTGGGTCGAACTTCCTCAGGGAATAGCTGGAAATACATCTTGTTTGTAGCTTTAGCAAGGCCATTTGGATCATTTAATACAATTACACCACTGCGCATAGCAACACGTCCAAAAATTATTCCCGATGACTGTGCCCAAGTACGATAACCAGTATCGGTTGATGGATCGCTGCGTAGCATAAGTATATCTAAGTCATCTACTGTGATGGACTCAATACTCGCTTTTTTGCCTTGTATTTCACGCAGGTAAGTCTCCGATGAAGTATATTTTTTCTTTTTTATTGAATAAGCTTTCGCAACAACTTGATCATTTACTGAATACCCAAAGTCGCCAGCGCCAATTGCCAAAACGTCATGTCCGCGGTTTATTGCTGCCATTGCTAATCGTACAGTGGTATAACCCGGTTCCTCGGTTTTAATGTCATTTACCATAAAACCTAATTTCATTTTCTTTTTCTCCTTTCAATTAGATCAAATACCGTTCTGCCATCCTTTAAACTTTCGAGTCTTTCAACGCAATTTTGATTATCAAGGTATCTAGGTAAAATAGGTGGCCTTGTTAGAACTTGGCGATGTATCAGCTCCTTTATTAAAGGAATATGTGAAAAAGATATCTTACCGATAAAAAGTATATTAAAGTCATCTTCCTCTCCCAAGTATTTTAAAATGTTCAATAAGCTACGTAAATATACTGCATCCTTGGTTAAGCCTCCACTACGGTAAACTCTGGCTGTAATTGAGAAGGCAGTATACTGGTTGAAATTATATATCAAGTCTAACTCTCGAAAAGTATCAATAAAAGATGCCCCTTGGATCATATTGTATGTAGCTATCAACTGACCAGCCAATATTCTCAGGCGAGGTCGAGTTAGACCCCCTACTAAGTACTCAGAAATAACAGCTAATCCTTCTTGTATCTCATCATAATTATTTAAACCTGTATAAAGTTGTTTGAAGGGTTGCAGACGGCCATTGTTATGGGTTAAAACATGAGTCCCTATCTCGTGCTGAAGAAGAGCTTCAGTTCTTAAGGCTGGAATTTTAATGTTTTTACCAATTAACAAGTTACCCCTTGACACCATCAAACCGGTAACATCACTACATACTAATACGTTACTTTTAAAACCAGGATACTTTTGGGCATAATAATTAATTTCTTTTTTGGCGAGTTCAGCAAACTTTCCAGCGCCGAGAAAATTCTTTGCTGACTCATCGTGGCTATAAGGACGAAATTTGCTTAAAATGTTTTTCGCAAAACTAACCTGCTCTTGACTTACTGTTCCAAAAAGTTGCAAACTTCCGTAAAAAAAATTTGACGTACCCTGATCCGTTAGCATATTTAACTTTCTATCAAGTTCTAAACGTTTTTCATAAAAAATATCCGCTATTGCCGGATCTTCGATCTTTTCAATAGATATCTTGTAGAGCTGACTTTTTACCAGAGAAGGATCTATTGGCAATGGACGATACTCAAAAGAGGGTTCAGTCTGGAAACGACCCCTTTTAAATTTCAACCAAGCCGACTCTGTATTTGTTGGACTGACTTGTAGGAGGAAATCAAATAAATTACTCACGTTAGCTAACTCTTTGTCAACTTCCCATACAGCTTTTGCAAGCTTGCGTTTTCCAAGAGAAAGATAATGCTTGGGTCGAATAGTTGTCTCACTTCTTAAGAATTCGAAGATAGCTCGTTTAATAGCTAAAGACAATTTACGATGAAAAGATCTGAGTACTAAAGGATAAACTTCACCAGTACTCGGGTTGCAATAGATGGGGCTTATTTCCAGACCGACTGTAAACCAGTTCATTTTTTTTACGGTTTTGCTCGGTATTAAAGGAGTAAGTTTAGGTGGCCAGATTTTATTTTGATAAACCACTTCCACCTCGGGTAAACATTTATGAACGATTACTCTTTTTAAAGCTTTCCGCAACACTTCAATGGTTCTCTTGGGAGAATTAGATGGTTGTGTGAAGATACGAAATCCCTGAGATGGTCTATTATTTTCATTTATTCTATTAAGACTAGTCACAGGGATTGACCATATTTCGATTAGTAAAAAGGCTTCTTTTTCTTGAGACAAAGTATCCGCAATAGTCTCCACAAGTTTGTTTAAGCTAGGCTTCATCTTCATACTGGTTGAACCAATAAGGTATGAAGACTCACTTCTTACTAGGCGAGCTGTTCCCTTTTCTTCGTTTTGTAACGGGCGACGATAAACAATTAAAAATGGAAGTATTTGGTCAATGTGTAGACGCCCTTTTTGAGGTAAGGTACGTCTTATCTGTTTACCATCATAAAGTCGCTTTTGAATTGTTTTTATGAGAGGATCTGGAATAATCGTATTATTCAATGATTTCTTCATATAGATTATTCCTTAATAAGCCCAAGCTCTTCTAAAAGAATTGGAATTGTTGATGCTAATACTTCTTTAATGACATTATATTTCTTTTCGTACAATTTACCTGTCCATTCATCCATAAATATTTTCTTAACCTCTACTGCAATAGCACAACCTGACTCAGCAAATGTATTATTAATCCACCTCGGAAAATTACCTCCCTTAAATCTTATATTTTCACGTACATCGAGTTGATGATTCAAATAACTAGCTTCTCGAAGTTCTTTGATAAATCGCTTTACCAATGATCTCCAACGAGCATTAATAATCGATTCAGTCCCGACGTTAATATCAGGATTGATAGAAGAGTCAGAAGTCAAAACTCTTGATCCGTCACGCAAGTAATTGTATGAATGTAAATCTAATACAACAAAATATCCAAACCGGCTCTTTATATCAAGTAATAATTGATTTACTTCTTGATAGAATTTATCATAATTCATAAGTGAACCCTCAATAATACCTCTTGAGGGTTCTTTTTTCCAAACATGAAGACCCCAAGCTTCTTCTGGGTAAATATATACCGCTTTTTCTCTAATTCTATTTAAATCAACTTCAAATCGCGATCTATTACAGACTATCTTAGATGTTGATATTTCTGTCCAACCAGCGGTATAGGGGTCTTCTTCATGAAGTCGATCCATTTCCGATATTGCTAATTGTTGTGCCACTTCAGGGTTGACATAGTGCCCATTATGAATGGCAGTAGCTATTATTGAATTATCACCCTTGGTAATAGTACAGAACGGCTCTTTCATTAATATCACCAGTAATCTGTTTGGTATATAATGACGACATATAATACAACGAAACCCTATTCATTCTCCATTTTCATCTTAGGGAGGTATCAAGATGGGACTTTATCTTATTGCTCCGACCTTGTTAGTAATATTTATTTCCTTTTTGATAGTGAGAGCGGGTGCAGTTGTCTTAACGATGACCGGTATGGATCAAAAGAAAGCTAGACTCCAATCACTATCTGCTTTTTCAGGTACCGGATTCACAACCAGAGAATCTGAATTAATTGTTAATAATTTTCGTCGTCGACAAATAGTGACATGGCTTATTATCTTTGGTAATGCTGGAATAGTAACTGTAATAGTATCAGCTACGTCTTCAATAGTGACAAGTCAAGGTTATCAATTACCTATTAGTATAGTTGCTATTATTGTAGGTGCTTTTTTTATTTACAGACTTATATCAAGAACAGGCATCGGTAAATACTGGGAGAATTTCATTGAAAGAAGATTAATAAAATCACGCATGTTTTCAGAGGGAACAATAGAAGATTTGGTGCATATTGCTGAAGATTATGGCCTCGCCCAAGTAACAGTGTCAGCAAATTCAAATCTTCTAGCACGTACTCTAGTCTATATAAATTCTGATGAAAATCCATTTTGGATAGTTGGTATTAAAAGAGGTAGGCAGTGGATATCTCTTCCTCCATCGACGGAGATAATAGAAACTGGTGATAAATTAGTAGTCTACGGCGATTTAGATCATTTAAGAAACTATTTCAAGGAGTCAAGTTAAAAATAAACGTAACAAAAGTGGCAGCGATTGGATTTGAACCAACTCTTCTATTATTATATTTATTATATTGTTTTTTACATTACACTTATTCGATGGTAGAATAATAAAACAATCATAATGAACGATACGAATCTTGACTGAAAAAGTTAAAATATACAAATAGCATGAAGGTAATTGTATTTCGGGAATATAAATAAAGTGGAGGATGTTCTCATGTTAAAAAGCATTAGTTTTCTTTTATTGATTATTGCAGTAATTGCAATGGTTTTGCTGCCAGCGTGTTCATCGAAAATACCAGATGCTGAACTAACAGATGTTGAAAAAGAGGGTATTCAATATATCTACGAAGTGGAGAAAGTAGCAAGAGACGTTTACCAATACTTCTACGAAAAATGGGAAACTCCCGTCCAGAATATTATTAGTGGGAGTGAACAGAGTCATATGGATATATTGAAAGAACTTATCGATAAGTATAATCTGGATGATCCAGCTGAAGGCAAGGATAATGGCGAGTTCAGTAACAGCGACCTGCAACAATTGTACTTTGACCTTATAGGGTTTGGTTTATCCTCGGAGATTGATGCACTTTCTACAGCTGCAATGATTGAGGAATACGATATAGTAGAAATTAGAAAATATGTTAACAATACGGATAGGGATGATATTATTTCAGGTTATAATAGATTGGTAGAAGGTTCCGAAAGTCATTTGCAGATATTTGTCGCCCAATTAAAAGATAAAGGCGTAGAATACCAGCCACAGCATCTATCTCAACAGGACTATAACCAGATTATTGTTACGGTGACAACTGAGACCACAGCAACTATTACTAAAAGCACATCTACTGGGGCTACATTCAGTGAACTAGCTTTAAACGGGGAACAAGCTTATAGTAATAATTGTTTCAATTGCCATGGTAACTCGTTATCTACGGGACCTACTAGTTATATTACTTTATCTAAATACCAGAATGCACAGAATCTACTAGAAAAAATTTCCAAGATGCCTAACAGCGGGGAGCTGGAACAATGGGAGGTATTATCCTATCTACTGCTGGAGCACGAATGGGTCTCCGGGGATGCGATCTTTAATGTGGACACTTTATCTCAAATATCATTATCGCAGTAACCCCGGATAATGTAAGATATATCTTTTATTTCTAATAAGTTTAGCTTTAAATTTAATTATTGCCAAGTTGAAAACAAGATTAAATATAGAAAGTGGCAGCAATTGAATGTAAACCAACGACCAAGGGCTTATGAGTTCCAGATTCGGGAATAAGGAATTAATACTGTTACAACAACATGCCCCCTTTTATGCCCTTTTTCAACATACCGATGAGCTTCGACAATCTGTTCTAACGGATAGATCCTATCTATGATAGTTGTTAACTTCCCAGCCTCAATAAGCTCTTTAAGGAAAAGTAAATCTTCAGTCTTTGGGCCTCCTCCAGAATCGGAATCTTTACTACTACTAAGAAAGACTCCTGTTTGCTTTAGAGATTTTTTCACTCGTGAAGACGATAATTTATTCACAGTATCAAAGATTACATCATAGTCCTCACCACTTTTCGTGAAATCCTCTTTAGTGTAGTCAATAACCTTATCAGCTCCCAGAGATTTCACAATTTCTAAATTCCTGGTGCTACATACCCCGGTAACCTCAGCCCCATAATACTTTGCAAGCTGTACTGCATAAACACCTACACTTCCAGAAGCTCCATATATAAGCACTTTTTGTCCCTTCTGAATATTTGCATTTTTAAGAGCATGCAATGCTACAAGTCCTCCTGAAGCGGCACCAGCAGCGGCTTCCTCATAGGTCATGTTTTGTGGTTTTAAGGCTACTAATCCTCCTTTAATATCAGTTGAATCTTCAGGTAGACATGTGTACTCGGCATAAGCGCCAAAAACAAAACCGTTAGATGCAAAAACCTTATCACCTTTCTTAAACCGCTTTACGTCTTTACCTACCACTTCAACCTCTCCTGCACACTCCATACCGAGTATAGACCTCTTTGGTTTAGTAACACCCAAATACAATCGAAAGGGGATCATTTGCCAGAAAGGGACATTAAAGCTTCGAATTCTCACATCTCCTATATGGCAGGTTGTAGCATGTACTTTTATAAGTACTTCATTATTCTTAGGAACAGGTTTCGGAACTTCTGAGAGTTTAAGAACCTCAGGTGGTCCGTATTTTGTGCATATAACAGCCTTCATATCGTCTCCTTTATATATCTTTGAAATTTAAATTAAATATTACCCACGGTATCTAAGGTAGATTTCTTTTTTACCAATAATAAACTAGCTAAACCGTGCATACCAGACAACAAGAATATGTAGGTCTGTATACATGGTATTGACCATTTAAGGATAAATAGTTCATGCCCCCCTTGTAATAATCCATTTTGTAAGATGAATGATGTTCTAAAAAATACCTAGCGTCGAAAAGCATTTTATTTTTCGTTTAATCCCCAAAACACATAACAAGCCCAAAACACTAATCCAAATCTCTTCCCATAAAGGTTGGAACATGGACATGTTTAAGAAGCTATGAGCGGCTTCATCTAAATTTGCCGTATCAAATGATGAGTTTGCAGGATTAAGAGCGCTATCTAAAATTGTACTGCCACCACTAATCATTAACAAGGTATAAATGAGAAAAACAAGAAAAAAATCATCATTAATATACAAGCACGTCTAGGAAAACCATTTTCTTTATTCGTTTAATTCACTCCATAAGATTCTTTTGGCAAATCTACTCCCCAATATAGGTGTCGTCAATAGATTGATGATTAGCGTAAAGAAGTGTGATGATATAAAATGAGATAAAAATTGATGAATTCAAATTTACACGATGGGGTGTCTTCATGATTGAGTTACCCGAAGCTATGAATATAGCAGAGCAGGTTAATGAATTCCTTTCTAAGAAGCGTATTTCAAGTGTTAGATCACAACACACTCCCCATAAATTTGCTTGGTACTATGGAGAACCAGCAAAATACTCCAGTCTCATAGTCGGTAAAACAATTGAAAAAGCTAATGCATTCGGTAGCATGGTGGAAATCAAGGTTCAAAATGCTATTATTTTGTTCGGCGAGGGAGCCGCAATAAGGTTCCATAATAACCGCGAACCACGTCCTAATAAACACCAGCTTCTAATCGAGTTTTATGATAAATCTGCCATAAGTTTTTCAATTCAAATGTATGGTGGAGTAGGTTGTTTTCTTGAAGGTAACCTGGATAATCAATATTACAAAATTGCAAAAGAAAAGCCATCACCTCTATCTTCAGCTTTTGAAAAAGGCTATTTTACAAACATAATCTCGTCACTGGATGTTCAGAAATTGAGTCTTAAAGCTTTCTTGGCAACCCAGCAAAGAATTCCTGGACTAGGTAACGGTGTTTTACAGGACATCTTGTTCAATGCGAAATTGCACCCTAAGAAAAAAATAAACGCGCTTACTGAAAAAGAAAAGGAAGTTCTGTTTAATTCTGTGATAAGGACTTTATCCGAAATGGCAACTCGAGGAGGTAGGAATACTGAATTGGATTTATTTGGTCACCCAGGCGGATATGAAACAATATTGTGTAAAAACACAGTGAATAAAGCTTGCCCAGTCTGTGGAACGACGATTAAAAAAGAAGCCTATATGGGTGGTAGTGTATTTTATTGTGAAAAATGCCAAATATTATGAGTGGTAGCGATTGGATTTGAACCAACACTAAAAAGTACAAATTATGACCAATGCAGTATAATAGTCTCTAAGATTAGCAATTAGGCTATCTTAAGGAGGTGTTCTATGCCAAAAGGTATAATCAGGA
>Ga0209536_100002087_pt1 | contig 32550 bp, 26 predicted proteins | sample DeeMarSeWOR28_12_FD_187461 | JGI IMG/M metagenome (GOLD analysis project Ga0209536, IMG submission 187461) | Marine sediment microbial communities from White Oak River estuary, North Carolina - WOR-2-8_12 (SPAdes) (version 2) | ecosystem: Environmental > Aquatic > Marine > Intertidal zone >... | reverse complement strand
CCCCCATAAATTATATTTATTATTACAACCTGATAATAATCTGCATAATGGAATCTTTGGTACTTAAATCCAGCCGGCTGTATCTTCACCCGATCCGGCCTTCGGATAGTCAGGCCATTCAGAAATCCGCAGGTAAACGTGAAATTGCAGATACGATGATCTCAATTCCATACCCATATCCGCCAGGTGAGGCGGAACGCTATGTTCACCGAAAGAGGATCGAACAGAAAAAAAGTCTGTCGGTCACGTTCGTGATTCGGGAAAAGTTGGAATCACACTTTTGTGGTGTGGTTGAAATCAGAGAAATAGATCGGGAGCATTACCAGGCAGAATTGAGTTTCTGGCTCGATCTAAAAGTCTGGGGAAGGGGATATATGAGTGAAAGTATACATTCTGTGCTTCGGTATGCCTTTGAGGATCTGGGATTAAACCGGCTCTATGCGTATCATATGGTACGGAATCCGGCAACCGGCCGTGTGTTGGAAAAGAATGGTTTTTCACGGGAAGGAATACTTCGCCAACGGGTAATGAAATGGGGGAAATTTGAAGATGTCGCTTTATGGGCTATCCTGAGTCAAGACTGGTTTGAACTCCCCTTTTCTTTATCAGGGAAATAACCCATTCATTACAGGAAAATCGCTTTTTTCAAAATTCTTAATATTCGTTTAGATCCAGCAGTGGTCAGACCAGCCCTCTTCGCCAGACCAGGGCACGTCAAAAGACCAGCCGTCGTCGTCAGATCCTATAGGGGATCACACACCGGATGTTCCGGCCCCGCAAGTGTCTGGTCACAGGATTTAAAAGCAATAGGTTACTTCCGCTCCGAGATAATAGTTGCGCCGTAATCCCGGATAATAATAACGGGGATCACTTCCACCAAAACTACTCGCATTTACCATGATCATTGAAGCATATCGGGTATCCAGAAGATTGTTGATGATAGCGTACAGATCAAGCCGGAATCGGCTTGAAATCGATTTATTAAAGCCTAATTTGAGGTTTATCAACTGGTAGGGATCAGAAAAGGCCGAATTGTCATCGCGCATGGGCATTTCATCAATATATTGGTAGTTCAAATTTCCGTATATACCGGTGTTAGTCAGGAACGATACTCCTGCATTCAGAACATGACGTGGAATTCCGGTTAAATCATTTCCTGAATAGTTGTTATCACCATCGATAAATTCATTAAATCTATAGTTTGCAAGGGTATAGGTGATAAATCCATATATATTTTTCCCCGATATTCCTGAATTCAGGAAATCATAATTAAAAGTTATTTCCATTCCATTATGTGTTGTTTTTCCCGCATTCACTCCCACAAAGGCATCGTCCCCGGTTCGTCTGGCTACGATCAGGTTTTGTATACGCATGGAAAAAAAGGCAATGTCATAAAATAACCTGTCCCCGAAGATTTGTCCCTTAGAACCGATTTCATAGTTCATCCCTGTTTCCGGTTTGATATCCGGGTTGATGCTTCCCTCAGGGGTCAATGTTTCCGCCAGCGTAGGTGGGGAAAATCCATGACTGATGTTGAGGTAAGCATACGCATCATTGTTCAAAGGTTGGGTTATCCCGATTCTCGGTGAAAAAATGGTCCCAAACTTGTATTCACCGCTGTTATCCTCCATGTTCACTGAGAAAAGGTCCTTATAATTATAATAGGTCCGGTTTACATTTATGCCCAGGCTGACAAACGTGCCCGTCGAAAAAGTAAAATCTGATTTAAGAAATATATTTAAATTTTCTCGACGTTCTCTATTATCACTTAGCAAATCACCCGGTTCTTTTTCAATGATCTCGAAAGTTTTCCATTTATAGAAATCAATAAAATACTCAAAACCGGCCAGGAAATCCATTTGAATCCAAGACCAATTCCGGGTAAAATAGTAGCTGGTCCTCGCTCCAATGGCCTTCGTATTTTCCGTAAGGATATTAAATGGCCGGCGTTCATAGGAATCCCTTGCTGTGAAAAATACATTCGAATTCAAGCCGGTCTGTTGGCTGAATTTATGATTTATCCCCAATCCGGCCAGAAACTTATAATAATCTTCAAAACCTTCAGCATTTTTCCAGGAAGTCGCAGCAGCCCGTGGATTGGTATCGTAGGTTTGCCTGTCAATAGACGAAGGTATGAAGGCTTTGAGATCAATATAATTGGTTATAAAATCCAGATTGGTTCTATGGCTTAGGTTGGATCTGTAGGTTAATCCGGAAGAGAATCTACGGAATTCATTGTTCTCTCTCCAACCCTCACTATGAATATGATTTAGATTGACAGACAACCGATGTGGCTGTTTCCCGTAATCGATACTCAGTGCATTCTTCAGATATCCGAAAGAACCACCGGTTACCTGGTATTTCAGGCTTCTATCCTGGATGGAAGGTACTTTGGATTTCATCAAAAGCGTACCCCCTAAACCTGCTCCATATAAACTTGAAGATGGGCCTTTAATAATTTCAATCCGGTCGATCAGATTGGGATCAATATCTTCAACGGAAGTTTCCCCGTCGCCGCTCGTCAGGGGAATGCCTTCATAATATGCCCGGATCTTAGAAGTAGCAAACAAGGATCTGGATCCGATCCCCCTGATCGTTAAACGGCTGGTATTATAAGTTCCCGAATGCATGAAAATGCCTGGAATCCGGTTCAGAGCCTGTACAATAGTGACATCGTTATCCTGTTTTAAATCTTTATTCGATATCAGCGAAATACTGGCTGGCGATTCAAGTATCGTTTGTTTTTTATCATAAGCCGATACGATTACTTCACCTAACATAAAATTCGAAGCCGAAAGTTCCACGAGCAGATTTTTTTCAACAACTTTAAGTAAAACGGCTTTCGATTCGTATCCAACATACCTGACTTCCATGGAAACGGGAAAAGAAGTAACCTTCAGGCTGAAACGGCCGGCACTATCTGAAACCGTTACTTCCCCATTGTATAGAATGGTGGCTCCTGGTAAGGGAGAATGGTTATTTGCATCCATTACAATGCCATCAATTTGACCGAATGAGTTAATCGCTGAACTTAATAATATCGAAAGAATATAAAATAATCTCATCCAATTTTACACTTCGCGAATAATATGATCCGAGGCATACTCACATTTGATTTTAAATTTGTATTTTCCATATGTCGTTGATACCAGGCATAAGATTCAAAATTACATTATTTTTTAATCTCAACCGATCTTGTGAAACAACATGGATGGAAAATTTATAAATCGACGTACTTTCTTAAAAACCGGTTCCTTGTATATATTGGGATCCACAATCCCTGTAATCGCCTATTCCTATTTGAATAAAAGTATTATTCTTATCGGAGATTCAATTCGTGTGGGCTATCAGGAATACGTATCGTTGTTCCTTGAGGGAAACGCAGAGGTCTGGTTCCCTGAAGATTCCGGAATTCATTCGGTCGATGTGCTTGAGGAAGCATCTGAATGGTTAAAAGAGCATCGAGCCGACGTCATTCATATAAATTCGGGATTGGAAGATATAAAGTGTATCCCAGCCGGCAGCCGGAATAATCTTATCCCACTGGAGCAATATTCAGTTAATATTGAACGAATAATAAAATTCATTCATCAGCATCGGCCCGGGGTAGTCACCATCTTTGCTACGACCACACCGGTGATTGATGATAAAGTAAAATTCACTTTTCAGGAGCGGCAGGAATTTATGGTTTATAATGAGGATATAATCAAATACAATGAATCCATGAAGGGAATCTGCGGAAAAATGGGGATTCCGGTGAATGATCTTTTTGAGTTTGTCATGTCGGGGGATCCATCTTTAATTATGTTGAAGGATGGCATCCATTTTTCAGAAAGAGGATATGAATTAATCGGTGAAAAAGTTGCGGATGCCATCCGTGTTTTCCTTCAGTAAAGGAACATTCCGTAATGACTTAATTTGCGGAGGAGCATTTCAGATCCGTCATAAGGGGCGGGGATTTATAAAAGAACTATCAGAATCTGAAAAAATAACGTTTAACAGAAGATACCGGCATGAATTAAGAATTCGATAAGTATTTTTATTCAGTATTTCATATATTGGAGTCTTTTTAAATATTTCGGAATATTTTTTTTATAAATCTATTTTCATATGAATCATGCTGATGACATCATTGTAAACCTTAGCGGGAACAGGCTTAACGGAGAAATGCCGAAAATTGGAATCAGACCGACCATAGATGGACGGCTTGGAGGAGTCAGAGAGTCCTTGGAAAAACAGACCATGGGAATGGCAATCCGGGTAGCCGATTTTTTGAAAAAGAATTTAAAACATGCCGATGGAAGCAGTCCGGATGTGGTAATAGCTGATTCCACCATTGGAGGGATCTCCGAATCCGCGCTGGCTGCCGAGAAATTTAAAAAAGAAGGGGTTGGGGTTTCCATCACGGTGACTCCCTGCTGGTGTTACGGAACTGAAACCATGGATATGGATCCACACATTCCGAAAGCTATCTGGGGATTTAACGGCACGGAACGGCCCGGAGCGGTTTATCTTGCCGCCGTACTGGCAGGATACAATCAGAAAGGAATTCCAGCTTTTAGTATCTACGGCAAGGATGTTCAGGATGGTGATGATCAATCCATACCTGAGGATGTACAAAAAAAGCTGATGTCTTTTACAAAGGCCGGGCTTGTCGTAGGGACTATGCGGGGGAAAAGTTACCTCGCCCTGGGAGGTGTTTCCATGGGGATAGCCGGTTCGATCGTCGACCAGGATTTTTTCCAGGATTACCTAGGAATGAGAACCCAGACCATTGATATGTCGGAATATATTCGAAGGATTGAAGAAAGAATTTATGATCCGGAGGAATATAACAAAGCCAGGGAATGGGTGAAGAAATATTGCCGGGAAGGAAAAGATTTTAATCCGAAAGAAAAACAGAAATCGAGGGAGAGGTTGAATAATGAATGGGAATGGGTGATAAAAATGACCCTTATCACAAGGGATCTGATGATTGGAAATACCAGGCTGAAGGAACTGGGATTCGGGGAAGAATCACTTGGTCACAATGCAATCGTCTCCGGATTTCAAGGACAACGGCAATGGACAGATCATTTTCCGAACGGGGATTTTATGGAAGCTGTAATGAACAGTTCATTTGATTGGAATGGTATCCGGCAACCTTTTATGGTGGCAACAGAAAATGATTCGTTAAACGGCGTGACCATGTTATTTGGTCATTTGCTGAATGACCGCGCACAGGTATTCTGTGATGTCCGTACCTTTTGGAGCCCTGATTCGGTTAAAAGAGTAGCGGGATATAAATTGGAAGGGATGGCATCCAATGGAATCATTCATCTTATCAATTCAGGATCGGCATCCCTGGATGGGACGGGCAGGCAAACCATGGATAATAAGCCGGTAATGAAACCCTACTGGGAAATTTTGCCTGATGAGGTAATTGCCTGTCTTGAGAATACAAAATGGTGCCCGGCGATGACTGAATATTTTCGGGGCGGAGGATTTTCTTCCCAGTTTCTCAGCCAGGGGGGGATGCCGGTCACCATGGCCCGTATTAATCTAATTAAAGGGCTTGGCCCATCCCTGCAGATCGCTGAAGGATACACGATCGGATTACCGGATGAGGTTCATCGGGTACTTGATCAAAGGACGAATCCATCCTGGCCGACAACCTGGTTTGCTCCGCGTCTAACAGGGAACGGTCCGTTTAAAGATGTGTATTCGGTAATGGCAAACTGGGGCGCCAATCATTGTGCTTTTAGTTACGGTCACTATGGAGCTGATTTAATCACCCTGGCTTCCATGTTAAGAATTCCGGTTTGTATGCATAACATCCCGGCGGATAATATCTTCCGGCCAAGTGCATGGAGCGCATTTGGAATGGAACCGGAAGGAGCTGATTTCAGGGCTTGCCAGAATTACGGATCCCTGTATTCCTGAATTCAATAATGATTATTTCAAAGCATGATGTTACGTATAGATCAAATTGCCTTATTGATAGTTATCGCTGCTTGTTCTACAATTGAAAATCCGAGTAAAATGGGAAATACGTTTAAAGATGATATTGATTTTCTAAGGCAAAAAACAGATGCAATCGTATTAAAAAATGAAGATGGCAGCAGCCAGATCATTGTTATACCGGAATACCAGGGCAGGGTGATGACAAGCACACTGAATGGGGAAGACGGGGAAGGATTCGGTTGGATTAATTATGAAAAAATCCATGAAGGAAAAATGGATGAGCGATTTAATGCATATGGTGGAGAGGATCGGTTCTGGCTTGGACCTGAAGGAGGCCAATTTTCGCTTTATCATAAACCCGGTGGTCCGTTTTCTCTGGAAAACTGGTATGTGCCCAAACAATTTGATGCAGAAAAATTTGAGGTCATCGAAACGAATGAAAATCATGTTCTTATGAAGGCCGATTTCAGTATTTCCAATTATTCAGGAACGGATTTTGAAGTAGGTGTCAGACGGAAAGTAAGGTTACTCAAGCAGGAGGAAATCGGCCGGATGCTGGAGATTGAAAGATTAGACGGTTTTCAATCCGTAGGTTTTGAAAGTGAAAATCATTTGATAAATCGGGGAGATTCAGCCTGGACAAAGGAAGCAGGATTGCTGTCCATTTGGGTTCTTGGCATGTATAAACCCGGCAATGAGGTAGTAATAATCATTCCTTATTATCAGGGCGGGACAGGTTCTCTGGGAGAAATCGTGAATGACAGTTATTTTGGTGAAGTGCCATCCGACAGACTCCGGGCAGGAGGCGGGATCGTGTATTTTAAAGGAGATGGGAAATACAGGAGTAAAATTGGATTGAACTGGATGCGGGCAAAAAATCTTCTGGGAAGTTATGATCCTGTAAGGAATGTGCTGACGATCGTAAAATATAATAAACCGGAAGATAAATCCGATTATGTGAAATCAATGTGGGAGATTATGGAAGATCCCTATGATGGGGATGTGATTAATTCGTATAATGATGGCCCGCCCGAACCGGGGGTTAAACCAATGGGTCCTTTCTATGAACTTGAGACCTCATCACCTGTAAAACCAATCGGCCATGGGGAAGAAATCGTTCACCTTCATCAAACCATTCACATCAGTGGATCGGAAAAGCAATTGAATGCGCTTACAGAAGAATTGTTTAATGTAAAGATTCAGCAGATAAAAGATGCATTTACGAATTAAAGGGATAAATAAATTTTACTGAAATAGGTAGAAACCTTTATCTATTTCGCAATTGTCATTATCGGATCAGTAACGAAACGCATTCGATTAGGACATATTGTTTACTTTTTTTAATTTAGGTTACGAATCAATCACGGTATTAAATCCGGATTTTTTCAATTCCCATACCGTTTCGAACATATTTTTAGACTAAATCGATCCAAAAAAATGAAACTGTTAAAAACAACAAATTTTTACCTACTGGGGCTGGCCCTCATATTCTTAAATTGTGGTGGTTCAGGAAAAAATGAAGAACAGAAGAAACAGGCATTGGAAGAGGCGGAAAATGTTAGAATCGAACAGGAAATAGGTCGGCGCGCCAGGTCTATTTTTCAACCTTTGCCTGCTTTAGCGGAGAATCCAGCCAATCCGATAACTCCGGAAAAAGTTGTATTGGGACGGCAATTATATTTTGACAACCGTTTATCAAAGGATCAGACTCAAAGTTGCAATTCCTGCCATAACTTAACCACATTTGGCGTGGATAACGAACCGTTATCCGATGGAGATGATGGAAGTATTGGAGACAGAAATTCCCCAAGTGTTTATAACTCTGCGCTGCATTCGATGCAATTCTGGGATGGAAGAGCAAAGGATGTGGAAGAACAGGCTGGAATGCCTATCCTGAATCCAGTTGAAATGGGCATTCCGGATGAAGCCTTTCTGATCAAAAGATTAAAGGAGGTTGAAGCATATCGAAAAATGTTTGCAGATGCATTTCCGGAAGACAGTGATCCGTTGAATTATGAGAATCTGAAAAAAGCCATTGGCGCCTTCGAAAGAACATTGATATTGACTTCCAAATTCGATGATTATCTGAAAGGAAGTGAAAATGCGTTGACATTGAAAGAAAAACAAGGATTGAAAACTTTTATGGATGTTGGCTGCATTACGTGCCATACCGGTGCATTGTTGGGTGGAAATATGTTCCAGCGATTTGGTGTACACTTTGATTATTGGGAATACACCCAAAGTGATCCAATCGATAAAGGACGATCAAAGGAAACAGGTAATGAAACTGATCTATACTTGTTTAAAGTACCAACGCTGAGGAACGTGACTGAGACGCATCCGTATTTTCATGATGGAAGTGTCGATAATCTGGAAGAAGCCATTAAGATTATTGCAAAAATAAACCTCAGTAAGGATCTTACTGATGAAGAGGTAGCCAGTATTGTAGTATTTCTGAATTCCCTCACAGGAGAGATCCCGCCAGAGTTTACAAAAGTACCGGAACCAATTTAACGATCCCATCAGTGAACGGGGTGATGAGTATCAATCGCCATTTTTGAAACTTGGTTAACAATCATGGATATGACAGCGGATAACAAAGAACTTGAATTGTCAAAGGAATCGAAAATTTTCCTAAAGGAAGCGTCCTCATGGGCCAAATTCCTCTCGATTTTAGGTTTTATTGGAATTGGTTTTATGATATTGGCAGGTTTGGCATTCGGTTCAATTATGTCTTCGATCAATCCGGATCTGCAGGATCTGCCCTTGCCTTCTTTTGCATTTGGATTAATTTACCTTATCATAGCTGGGATATATTTCTTCCCGGTTCTTTTTTTGTATCGATTTGTTGCCCATAGTCAAAAGGCGCTTACGAATACAGATCCTTTTCAACTTACGGTTGCATTAAAAAATTTAAAGTACCATTACCAGCTCTTCGGTATTTTAGCGATTATTTTTATAAGGATTTATCTGATTGCTGGGTTGGTGTTGTTAGTGACCCTTATGGTTTTTAAGTAAATGAGGGGAGATTGTCCTTTGAATCTTCATTGGACATTCTCCTCCAATAAGTCATTCGCTTTTGTGATTGATCAATGACAAATAGCGTTGGTTCAGCGCAAACCAGAGAATTCCGGATGTGCCAAATATAATGCTCCCCCAAAGTGTGGTTATGGTGGATACTTTTAATCCCCCTGCCAGTAAAGGTAATGGCACACTTTCCATCCCTTCCATGGCTTTGAAAGCATCAAACAAACCGATCACCTGACCTAAAATACCAAAAAATAATGCAAAAGTACCCACCTGAATTATTTCCTGTATACCTCGTTTTTTTCTCTGGTCCGAGGACGGGATGACCAGGAAAAGTTGATATATTTTCCACCCGGACAGAATGATAATAATAAGAAAGAGGAAGGATAAGGTGCTCATGAAAAGCATTCCACCCACATAATGTAATTCTATGATGTTCATGATTTTTGTTTTAAGTGAAACAACTGGTTACGAAGGTAAATAGAAGAGCTTCAAATATTTTGTAAAATAGACAAAATGGTCTATTCCATCGACATCGGTCGATTTATGATCATAAAAATTTAAATAACGGTATAATTTGAATATCGGCCTGATATTTTATACAAGAAGGATTCGGTTGTCGATTAAAATTACCGGTTTGTCTAATCAATCAAACCAAAATAATAATAAATGACTAATTTGGAGTCATGAATTTTTTTTCAATTTCTGAAAACAGGTGGTTCTGGCATGCACTATACTGGGTGTTATCTCTGTTATTCCTGGTTTTTTTTCTCGGTTATCAGACCATAGGAGTCGGTCTGACCTTATGGTTTATCCTTACATTAGCCCCTATCGTGATCCTGACAACCTATTTCTTTACGGAATATCTTATTCCAAAATTTCTGGTAAAAAAGAGTCTTTTTAAATTTGGATTATATTCGGTGTATACAGTTATTGCTTCGGTCTACCTGGAACTGATCATGCTGGTCGTTATCTTTATTTTTGGAGCACGGTTGAATATTAAGGCTGCCAATTTCAATGCAGCCTTCCTGGTTGCGGGAATGTATATACCTGTTGTCGTTGGAATTGCCATCAAATTATACCGGACCTGGCAACGTTCAGAGGAAATGAATCTTCGTTTACTGCAGCAGAAGACAGAGCAGGAATTAAAACTCCTGAAATCACAGATCCACCCTCATTTTCTTTTCAATACCTTAAATAACCTGTATACACTGATTCACGAAAAATCAGACAGGGCAGGGGAGGTTGTGTTGCAGTTGTCGGATCTTTTATCTTTCATTTTATACGATTGTAAGGCCGACCGGATCCCGATTAATACCGAGATCAAGCAGATAGAAAATTACATCGCCCTTGAAAAACTCAGGTATGGTTCCCGGGTTGAAGTTCAAACGGTCATCGAGGATCCGATGGATCACGTACTCGTTATTCCATTGATCCTGCTTCCGCTGGTTGAGAACTGTTTCAAGCACGGGGTGAAACCTACTCGATCACGATCCTCCATATTGATTCAGATATCCCGGCATAATAATGAACTTCAGATCCTTGTTGAAAACACGGTACCCACCTCCTCCGGGCCGGGAGATCAGGGTGGATTCGGTATCCAAAACCTTCAAAGCAGGCTCGACCTGGCTTATGGGCAGGATTATGAATTGAAAACTAAAAAATCAGCTCGTTCATTTATGGTTTTATTAAAATTACCGATCCATGAAGCAGGTTAATTGTTTGATTATTGATGATGAAGAATTGGCCATCAGGCTATTACGGTCTTATGTGGCGAAAGTCCCCTATCTCAACCTGGCAGGTGCGGTCAATTCAGGATTTGCTGCGATTGATATACTGAATACTAAGGAAATTGACCTCGTTTTTGTGGATATTGAAATGCCTGAATTATCCGGAATGGAATTTATAAGGTCGCTTGAAAGAAGACCGGCTTTTATTTTTGTGACTGCCTACCGGGAGTATGCGGCCGATGCATTTGAGATCGATGCGATCGATTATCTGGTTAAGCCGGTCTCATTTGAAAGATTTTTAAAGGCAGTAAACAAATATTTGAAGATTCACCAGGAAAAAACCCGGACCGTATCTCCGGATACGATTCAATTCAAGGCAGACCGGAAGATACACCAGGTAGGGATAGATCAAATAATCTATGTGGAGGGTTTAAAGGATTATCTGAAGATTCATTTGAGAAACGGGAACAGGCTGATCGTAAAGGATACACTTTCCAGAACCCATGAAAGACTGCGTCCGTTTGGTTTTATCCGTTGTCATAAATCCTATATCGTGCCGGTATCCGGGATCAGGGCATTCAACGCAGAAGGTCTTGAGCTGGGTGATGTGCTCATCCCTATCGGGAGAAGTTATAAAGATGAGGTTTTGAAACTGCTGGAAGACAAATGAGGACAAACTGTGTTGGATTTATCCGGAAAAACCCTTGCCGGAACGGTGTTTATTCTGGAAGTTCGGGAATAAGAAAGTGGTCCGCCCTGGTTCCTTGAAATTGATGATCAAGGAATCGGATACGCTGTTGTTCGATTTTGAAAATGATCTGTCCGAACAGGATAATATGATGCATCAGTATTGGGAAGTAGCCGGAAAAATGAAAAAAGAAATTATTGTCGCGGAAGAGATAATGGATCATGTTATACAGAAGACCAGATAATGGGAATCGATGGTTGTATCCTTTAATGGGTTAAATCATGTTAAAATACCATCTTGTTGAACCGATTTTACTTTAAAATTTGTTTAAACAGAAGGGGATTTATATAAGATGCTGTATAGAATTATTGGATATATGATCTTATTAAATCTGGGAAGTGTAATTTCTTTTGCCCAGGAAATCGAATTACAACTGGATAATTCAATTACCCGAGAAGACATGCATTTTTTTAAACGGGAATTAAAGTTAATTCCTCTCGACAGTGGATTGTATTCAATACCTGAAGAAAAAAGCCTGGAACGGAAAGATAAAATATTAAAGAACTTGAATCCGGAATCATGGAAATATAGTTTTGAAATGCCTTATTATGATCCATCGGAAACATTCAGGTCCGACATGCCCAATGCCGATGTGATCCGGGAAGGCATAGATTATAAATTATTGATTAAACCGCTTCCGTTATATAAAAAGAATCACCCGGTAATTATTCCTGAAAAAAAGAAATGAGAATCGGGGGTAATACATGGGAACAGTGATGCGGCAGAGGGGCAGACCGTAAATCATTAGATTGGCAATGTATTAAAAAGGATCCTGACAAGTTTACTTAATTATCAATTTTCGGTTTTCTGTCCGGCTTTTGGTTTTGATACGAACAATATAAACTCCGGGAGCAAGATCGGATACGGGGACCCGGTATGTATTTTCTTCATAATAATAATCCGGTGACAGCTTTTTCCGGGTTTTCCCATCCGTTGTAAAAATTAGGATGGATTCTGGCAATGCCTTGCCTTCATCCCAACTAATCCATAATTGATTATCTGCCGGATTCGGGTACAGGATCGATTCCCTTTCTGTGACCCGTTCTTCCAGGCCGGTAGTGATATCGGGTTCCTTCACTTCCAAAATCTCACTGTATGCGGATCCTCCGGTACCGATGGCTTTTATGCGGTAATAGTAGTCGCGGTTGGGGATCACGTTTTCATCGGTAAATTCAGTGGTGTTTTTCGGAAGGGCGGCGATCCGTACGAATTCCGGGAAAAAGGAATCGGCTCGTTCGACAACATATCCGGCTTCATTGCCGGAGTTATCATCCCATTTTATGCCGATTTTATTACGGAATGTTAAAAAGGAACTGGGATTGGACGGCGGGACTGGTTTTCCTTCGTCGTCTACAATCCAGACAAAAGCTGACTGCTGTGACTCGATTGAATGAAAATCCTTCTGAAAAGTACTGAGCACCAGTTTGTAGGGCCAGGTCCGTTTTAAATATTCCGTATTAATGATTCGATATGATCCTTCAAATGGTGTTGGATAAAATATATTTTCATCAAGGGAGGTGGTTAAATGATTCTTCGGATAGATATCGGAAAGGATAAACGCACGGGTTGAATCACCTTCCGTATCTTCGACCCTGAAATTGACCATTAAATTGCTTCCTGCTACTAATGCCGTGTCTTTAAAATCAAGAATGACCGAACCCGGATTATCGCCCTCAAGTATATTCGTATTGAAATCATAGGTTACAAAACCCATATTGATCCATTCTTTCAATGAAGCAAGGTAACGCCATTCGTGCACCTGTAAAGCAAAATTAAATAAGCCCGGATCATTGGGATATTGCCAAATAATCTCACCTGTAAAATTGTTCAAGTACAGTTGCGAGAGGAGTATATCATTTTTGTCGTTTATACTTCCGGGAATCCAATAGCCCTTTACCGGTTCATCGATATCCATCTTTGGTATCGTCAACCGATATGAAATCGAATCAGCATCTATGTCACTTCCCAGCAATGAAAAAGTATAAAGATTGTACATTGCGCCATTCAAAGGAAACAAACTTGTTAGAACAGGTGAATTATTACAACCGTTATAAGGATCGATATTGATTTGAGATTCTACATAAAACGGTGTATTCACAGAATTGTCTATATTATCAATCCTGCTGACCCGGTTATATTCCCTGTATTTAAATAGGATAAATTCCGGGTCCGGGATAGGTATGTGTGGTTTTAAAAATTCTCAATGCATAACCATTCCTGAAAATCACCACGCTATCCGGATTGGAAACATCAAAAATCTCAGATCCGGAACCATCGCCAAAATGAAGATCACCGCCACCAAATAACACAGTAGAACCTGCGGATTGGTAGAAATTAAGGTCTATGTCATAGGTATATGATTGACAATCCCGCGATTTATAAAGGACATATCCGAATAATACCTGTCCAGTACTCTTAATCGGCAAGAAAGCAATTAAAAATGTAGCGATAATTAAAGATCCAATGGTTCTTGACATTGATTATATGCGCTATATTTCTATAATAACGGAAAAATACTTGCCTGAATTCGTTATTCGTTCATTTTTTTCTCTACCACCTCCCACCAATCCTTCAATAACGCTTCCCGGTCGATGCCGGCATACACATGGATCAAACGTCCTTCGTTTTCAGGCGGGGTCCGTACCTCCCTCTGTTCTGCCCATTCGGGATGTGCCAGGGCCTCGATCAAAGCCAGGTCCCACATGATCCATTCCTTGTTCTCCGGTGCGTGCGATAGCCATCGGGCCGAAAGGTAATCCCAGATGCCTCCTTTCCCTGAAAATTTATCGAGAACGTGCTGCTGAGAAAAACGGAAATCATACAGGATATTGACGGGCATCACATGAAGTTCAAGCCCTTCGGTGTTAAAGGCCACATTAAGCGCATTCAGGTCCCTGCGGGCATTGAATTCGTCCTTATCCCAGACCTGCCGGTCAGCGAAATATTTTCCCGAAAGGCAATAACAGGCTATTTTGGGGATGATCTCCGGAGCCAGCAGGATGGCTGAAACCACGTTGGTCAGGGCCCCCAGTGAAACGACAACCAGTTTTTCACCGGTATTCCTTTCAAGGGCTTTCCGGATTATGAATTGCGCGGCCGGCGAGTTGCTCGGTTCGGTGCCACCCCAGGGTTTGCCTACGATCATGCCCGCGCCCATCGGCCGGGGAATATCCTGCCGGTCCATCAGGCGGAGTATATCCTCATTTAGTTTCTGGCTTTCCCATACCGTGTTTTCCGGTGATAAATGATGTTGCCACTGGGCGGAACACAGGCCAAGGATTTGGAAACCGGGCTCAAGCAGCGCCCGGGTAATGGCATAGAGATCGTCGATTTCGTTGGCCGTATCGGCATCAATGATCATCGGGATGGAAGAGGTTTCCTGCCGGGGGTAGGATCCCGCCTTCCTCGAGGTGAGGTAAACCAGGGAACCGCCCAGAAGTGATACAAAAAATCTTCGGTTCATTGCATTTATTCGTAGATTAAAGGATCTTAAAACTACCGAAGATGGGGGAATCAGCAAAATAATTCCGTATGGAAAATCCTTTGGTTTATGATCTGTATCATAAAGTTATTATCTTTTTTTATCGAGTTTAGCATAAAAAAACATATGAATACAATTCACATCCATGAGGTCCTCGACATTATTTATTTTTCCGGGAAATCTTTTACAATACGTTCCTTAAAGGAAGAAGTTCAGAAAATATACGGGGAAGATGTTCATTTTATGAGTTGCGTGGATGATCATTTCGGGATGGAGGATATGGTTAATTTTATGCTCAATCGTGGAAAAATAGAAGTTAAAGGGGAACAGATCTATCCGGCCGGTGCTTCTTTTTGTGAGCATTGATTTCTCACTTTCCGTCTGAAGAAATTTCCCTTTGAAATTGTCCTGATCATTGGGTGTGTTTCGATCCGGATCCGGATCAGATCTGCGCAAGATAGGTTTTCAAATAATCATTCAAATGATTTATGTGAGATTTCCGGACCAGCTTCTTTTCAATTTTTAGAAATCCTGATAATTCTCTGGGATGTTTGTTTTCCCTGGCCGCTTTACCCAGCAGGGCCGCCCCGAAGGCCGTGGCTTCGTTGAGGTTTGTCAGGTATATATTTGATTTGGGATAAAACGCGGATATCAGAATATTATAAGCCTGGTTCTGGCTGAACCCTCCTTCGGTGAATAAAGGCATTCCATTACACATATCGGAGCGATCGAGGGATATTTTGGTCTGAATGGCAAGAGAAAGATTTAAAACGGCATAAGCTGTTGCTTTATCCATAAAAAAAGAAGGATGATTTTTTCGTTTCCGGATTTCGTCAAAATCATAGATCTTGCCGTTTTCAATAATCCTTGCTTTTGATTCCGGGAATTGACCGGTTCCCGGAGTTACACTTGGCAAAATAAACAAATTCCTTGTGGCAGTGATCTTTTCATAAAGAGCCTGGTCAAAATCAGGAAACTGTCCATTTCCATGGATCTCTCTCAGGATTTCATCATACGCCTCAAATTCAATCCCTCCCATAAATATTGAAGTCTTGACAGGTTTTGAAAAAGGACTCAGATTAAAAAAGACGACTTTCCCGAGCTCTTCCTCATTAAAATGAACTTTATCCCGTTCATGCATGATCACACACCAGGTTCCTGTTGAATTCAGGACAAAATCTTCATCTGAGGTGATCAAATGGGGTAAGAGGGAGGCATTCGAGTCATGGATCCCCGATGTTACTACCGTGTCGTGGTCAAGACCTGTCTTTTCAGCAACCTCCGCGGTGATGGTTCCCAGGATTTCCCATGGGTTCTTAATTTGGGATGGCAGAAGCTTTCTGATACCTAATTTATCTGCCACCACCGACCAGTCATTTTTTAAAAAATCCCATAAATAGGTGTGGCAGCCAACATAGGTCGGATCTGCAACCACTTTGCCTGTTAATTTATAACAGAAATATTGAGGCAGATTGAGGATATGTCTTGTTTTCCCAAACTGAATGTTGAAATTTTTTTTTACAAACCAGATACCTTTTGCAATATTAATCAGCAGGTTGAAATCAGGTGTTCCGGTGATCTTCTGTAATTCATTTTTGGTGCCAAACTTCTGATAAAATTCGTCATGAAAATCTTTTCCTGGATCGGTTGTGTAGGAAATCTCAGGGACAGCCAGGTTACCCTTATTGTCAATGCATGTAAAGGTAGCACCATGTGCAGAAACCGAGACAGTTTTTATATTATATGTGGCGGATTTTTTTTTCAGTTGATCGAGAAACCATTGTTCGATGATATCAAGTTTATCATATTTAATATGTCCCACTTCATATTCCTCGATATTGGTCTTCTCTATGTCCAGAATAGTCAGATCGGAATCAAAGATGACCAGTTTTTTATTAGTTTTTCCGATGTCAAATACCGCTATATGGTATTTTTCCATAATTTCAATTGTTAAATTCAGGGTTTACTGGATGGTCTAATCCTATTTTTATTATCGGTCCCTGTCTTTCCCTGAGTTTAAAAATCACTTATTATTTATCGGGAAATTCCTTCAGGTATTCCAGCACCTGTTGAAAAACATTTTCCGCTGTAAAACCGAATTTTTCATCCAGCACCTGAAACGGGGCCGAATAGCCGAAATGATCCAATCCAAATACCTTTCCCTTAGGACCCACCAGTCCCTGTAATGTGACCGGAAGTCCTGCGGTAAGACCAAAGATCGGTTTACTTTCCGGCAACACACTTTCCTGATAGGCTGGATCCTGGTCCCGGAACAACCCTTCAGAAGGGGCAGAAACAACCCTGATTTTTAATTTTTTTTCTTTTCTTAATTTTTCAGCTCCTGCTATGAGGGTGGATACTTCCGAACCATTTCCAACCAGAATTACATCCGGATCATTTTCATCCTGAACGATATAAGCACCTTTGGTCGCACCCAAGGCGTCCTGATACCTGGTGGATCCCTGTCCGGGCGGGATCTCCCGGATCACCTGCCTGGACAACAATAAGGCTGCGGGGCGGTCTTTGGTTTCAAGCGCGATTTTCCAACATACCGATGTTTCGAATGTATCAGCCGGTCTCAGGACAAGAAAGCTTCTTTTGCCATCATGATTTTTCAGTTGTTCCAGCAACCGGATCTGGGCTTCCTGCTCCACGGGCTGATGCGTGGGGCCATCCTCTCCCACCCGGAAAGCATCGTGGGTCCAGACATATTTTACCGGCAGTTTCATTAATGCGGCAAGCCGGACAGATGGTTTCATAAAATCAGAAAATACAAAAAAAGTCCCGCATACAGGGATCACCCCTCCATGGAGAGCCATGCCATTGGCAATTGCCGCCATGGTCAGTTCAGATACCCCAATCTGAAGGAAAGCACCTGTAAAATCCCCCTTTTTAAAAGGTTTTGTTTTTTTCAGGAATCCATCCGTATTATCGCTATTTGAAAGATCGGCGGATGCAACGATCATATTTTCAATGACGTCAGCAAAATGTTCCAGGACAGCTTTTGAACCTGACCTGGTGGCGGCACCGACTTTTTGCTCAATGGATTCAAAACTTATCTCAGGATATTCCGATGCAAAGAATTTTTTTAGTTTAACCGCAAGATCCGGATTAGCTTTTTCCCATTTTGCTTGTTCTTCTTTTTTTTCTTTAGCCTCTGCAATTTTCTTATCCCTGACTTCATTAAAATATTCCTTAACAATGGGGGAAATTTTAAAGGGATCCTCCGGATCACCCCCCAGATTTTTAATTGTTTGTTCAAATGATGCGCCGGCCTTTGAAAGCGGCTGGCCGTGCGTAGATACCTGTCTTTCAAATTTCTCGCCATCCACGGTGATCGCGCCTTTGCCCATTATGGTTTTGCCGATGATCAGCGTGGGCCTGTCCTTTTCCTGGGTGGCCTGGAATAAGGCGTTCCTTATCTGATCCTGATCGTTTCCGTTGATCATGATCACTTTCCAGCCCCAACTCTCATATTTTCTGGCTGTGTCCTCATTGGTAACATCATCTGTCGATGAAGAAAGTTGAATATCATTCGAATCGAAAAACATCACCAGGTTATTTAATCCCAAAAAACCGGCAATACGGCCTGCTCCCTGGGAGATTTCCTCCTGGATTCCCCCATCGGACACATAGGTAAAAATCCTGTGCGACATCCAATTCCCGAATCTGGCGCAAAGAAATTTTTCGGCGATGGCTGCCCCAACCGCAAAGGTATGTCCCTGGCCTAAAGGTCCGGAAGTATTTTCAATTCCTCTTGCTAAGTCCAATTCCGGATGACCTGGAGTAGGACTTCCCCATTGTCTGAAGTTCTTAAGGTCATTGAGAGAATAAAGTCCGAACATATGCAGGATGGAATAGATCATGGGGGACATATGCCCCGGATCCAGAAAAAACCGGTCCCGGTTGATCCATGTGGTATCGGTAGGATCAAAGGTGAGAAATTCCGAGAATAAGACATTGATAAAATCGACCCCTCCCATGGCACCTCCCGGATGTCCGGATTTTGCTATTTCAGGCATAGCCGCCGAAAGTACACGCAGGTTATTTGAGGCTCGATTTATTAGTTTAGGATTCATAAAAAATACTTTTAATTAGATACCTAAAAATTCATTTTTCAAGGACAAGCTTAACAAAAATAATTTTTTATCTAAAGATAATCAGCATTTTCAAGTAGATATTTTTCTGCCTCAATTGACCATAGTCCATTATGTTTATCGCATATTCCAGCTAACTTTTCAAATATCGGATCCTGTTTCGCCTTGCGCTGGAAATCCCGGATGGCAGTTAACTCAAAATTTATATTGGTATAGATCATTTTTTTTCCACCCGGAATCCTCGGAAGATTTTTTGTGGCATCGATCACCGAATTAAGACCTCCGATATGGGTGATCAGAATAGCAGGATTGAGCAATCCTTTGGACATCATTTCCAGCGATTCGACCATATCATCCGTATTGCCACCACTCGTACCCACAATATGTGTCGACAGATAGTGTGCATTGTAGAAGTTAAATTCAGCAGAAAAATCAGGATCGGATGGGCCGGCAAAAAAATTAAGACATCCGTCTTTGCCGAGAATCCGGTCGGCCTGTTCCACCAGTTGTTTTACCGGAGCAAAAACCAATACATCGTCAAAGCCGGTTCCCTGACTGATCTTTTTGATATATTCGTCCGGATCCTGAATTTTTGACGTGTTGATATAATGTAATTCAATATGGTTTTTAGCGGCCTCTTCTTGGGTCAGCAAATGACTGGCCCTGTCAATCCTTTCCTGATCGATATCCGTTACCACGAGCAAAGCAGGCCGGCGATCGCAATGAAGGATATAATCTATGGCTGCCAGGCCCATCGGTCCTACACCGGCAATGATCGCCATTTTACCACCTTCCCTGATTCCCATTTCATGTACGTAGGATCCATTGCTGGTATGATAATGGGCATGGAATGTTCCGGCTACACAGGAATAGGGTTCGGAAAGAGATGCAGGGAAATACCCTTCCCCCTCATATTTGAGAAGACAACCCAATTCCATTACCTCATTAGGTATAATGATATGGGTCGCATCTCCTCCGATATAAGGATAACTATATCCGGGTGCAGCCAGGCTGCCTTTATAATTCAGAGCAGGTTGAATGGAAAATTTGCTGCCTGGTGAAAACCGGTCGCTCCATTTCGATCCTACCTCAAGTATTTCACCACTGAATTCATGACCGATCATTACGGGATTTTCAGCTACGTCATCAGGGATACGTTTATGATCCGCGCCCTGTTTCGTGGCCTTATAGGAAGACATACATAAACTGTCTGAGATGACCCTGGCCAGGATTTCATTATCCTTAATGGGAGGTAATTCGAATTTTTCCAATCGCAGATCGTTTTTCCCATAGAGCCTGACTGCATGTGTCTTCATTTTTTCAATTTTCTTTTAAGATGAATATTTTAGCCTGTTTCCACAATTTCCCAGGTTGGTGTTGATCAGGTGATTGATATGACAGTGGAAATCGATGCAAAAATTATACGTTTAATTGAGCATTACCTGTCCGCCCGTGACGGGCAGGGCCTGTCCGGTTTCATATTCCTGCTCGATCAGGTAATAAATGGCTCTCACTACATCCCTGGGTGTACATCCGCGGTTCATGGGAACTTTGGCTTCATACGCTTTTTTTACTTCTTTTATGGTAGCAGCACCCGGGACCTTTCCTGTTTTAAGATATTGAGCAAATAAACCGGTTTTCGGATCCGACCAGAGAGGACCATCGAAATAATTCCCGGGGCAAATAGCATTCACCTTAATCCCAAAAGATATAAGCTCCAGGGCGAAAGACTGGGTGAGCCCGATTGCCCCGAACTTTCCTCCTGAATAGGCAAAATTCTTATTGCTTCCAATCAAACCGGATTTTGAATTGATTTGAATAATATCCATAAATAAGGAAGGATTGTACTTATGTTGAAGCTTCATGACCGGCGTTGTATACTTTGTACATATAAAGAATCCCTTGTAATTCACTTCGGTAACAAAATCAAAAGTAGCTTCATCCAACTCTTCAATACTTCCGGCACGGAGTACGCCTGCATTGCTTACCAAAACATCAATTCCACCAAATTCGCACACGGTGTCGCTAACCATGGATTTAACTGAATCGGCTTTGCTTACATTGGTTTTGATAAAAATTGCATGATTTTTTCCTTTCTTTCGATTGATCTCATTCACGGTTTCTTCGCCCAGTTTTTCATTGATGTCAGCGATCGTCACAAAAGCCCCTTCAAAAACCAGTTCTTCTACAATTCCTCTCCCGAATCCCTGAGCTCCTCCTGTAACCACTACTACTTTGTTCCTGACTCTTGCACTTTTACTCTCTTCTTCAATAAATGTAACCGTCGTGCCCTTAGTATACTGGTTAATAAAATGGGTTGCTTCGTCCCAGGAATTTCCTACGCCCAATAATCCAATCCCCTCAATAAAGATTAAGCCCCGGTCGAAACCGGTTTCGGCCTGAATTTCCCGAAACGATTCGATGATTTTTTCTTCGTTTTTCTCCTTGGCGATATAAAGGCCTGGTTCACCATTCAATTCCTTAAGGAAATTTTTTTTACTTTTTATTTCTTTCTTCAGACGATCCGGATAGACATGCTTTATGATCGGACCGGTATGTGAAAAGGTAAGAATCGCTTTAATACCTGGAATAATTTTAGTGATATCCATTTTTAAATCAACCTTTTGTTTTAGTAAAATATCTGATTATAGCATTACCTAAGGTAACAAAATCATCTTGTTTTTCCAGCCTTGGGAAACCTTCTTTTGTCAGATATCCTAGTTGGCCTTTTGCTACCTGGTACTGATGTGCGGCAACGATACAGGCACCGTAATAGGCAATGGCCTTCAGACTTTTATCCAGGACGTCATGATCCCTGCTTCGTAATCTCATCGGGATCATCTCCGGTGTGTTATGTTCAGTTCCCATGGTGATGATGAAACTCTTTTCATTAAAAAACTGTACAAATTTCATTATATGCTGAGTATGATTGCGTCCCGGGATCAACTCGACGGCATATATCTTTCTTTTGGCTAATTCGATGAAAAGTCTTTCAAGATCCGATTCAAATTCGGTATAATTTCCATCCGGGTCATCAAGCAGAACCGGATAACAGGGTATTCCCCTGGCGTCCAATATAATCTTTATTATCTGATCCAAAGACAGAAAAGCGTTTTCATCTTCTTCAACGAATGCAATCCCACCCTTTTTTAACAGGATGCTCCGTAGTTCATTTTCAAGGCCGGCTGGATTTTCCTTATTGTATTCGGATTGTCTGCCATTGCAGAGTATCTCCAGAAAATCCCTGATGTCTTTTTCGCCATCAAAATTTTTTTCGATTTCTTTTCTCAGGGCTCTAGCCAGGTGCCGTTCCCTTACCATCCCCTTGGAATCTTTTTCCTTAATTTGTTCAAAATTCAATTGAAAGGGTGCATGGATCTTGAGTAAATGAGCGTTCAGTTTTTCGGTCATGGCCCTCGTCTGTAGATTACTTTGATCAAATACACGCTGTAACAGCAGTCTGCTGTTTTCGCTGAATTGTTCAGGGAAGGCAAGGCCTTTGCCACAAAAATAAATCCTGCCCGGGTTATTTGGGTCATTGATTCGAATTCCTTTCTCCTGTTCATCATTCATCAATCCCATAAACTCGATGTTGAACAAGGGGAATTTGTTGTATCGAACAGCAAGATCATTGAATTCAACGTATCCGAAGGTGGTGATAAAATCATTAATTCCCAATACATCCACATTTTCCTGATTCGCACGTAGGAATATTTCATGGATCGATTCAAATGCGCTGAATGAATAAGGTGTATGGAAATGTGAGTTGGCCTCCAGGGGAGCCGATAAAAATGGATTTCCGAATGTATTTACAAGCCAATGTTCTGAGGGTAGATCCTGGAATATATTCATAGGTTTCCGATTCTAGAAATTAAATTTTTTTCTGATCCTCCGGCTGATATCCTTTGCCCTGTCAAAAACTTCAGAATGATCAATTTTGTTAAATTTACAAACTTTTACTAATGTGGATTCAATTTTATCCTTTTCAAAGAATTTTCTGAACGCCTCATCGGGTGGGAATAATTTTCCATCCTCATCCAAAGCCCCGAAATAAAACCCGCAGATGAGTGCGTAAAGGATTTCATTATAGGAATTTCCGGTTTTCAATGCAAGATGGATTGCTCCGGCCAGACGGTCTTCCGGTCCGAGTTTCCGGAAAAGATCCCTTCCAACCCGGTGGACCGTATCCCCCAGCGACTTATTCCGGAATCGTTGGAGAAGATCAATGATGTGCTCCTCTAAACTTTTCATGGTGAATTCAGATGGGTACAGCGAGGTCAGAATCTTTGCCGATTCATTCATGACCGACTTGGAGAAATCATATACTTCCTCATCATCAAGTACCTGGTACAAATACGGTTGATCCGGATGCTTAAGATACCCGAAATAGGCTGCCGCGGCATGGCCGAGATTGTGGATGAATGATTTCCGGTCGACCCAGGCTTTCATATTTGTTTTGGGAGCGAGTTCCCTGACCGGAGGCAGCGGATTTTTGAATCCCTTTCTGTCAAGGATCAGGGTATTATATGGTTCGGCAAAGACCAGAAGAATATCCTGCCGGATATCTTCCTTACTCATGATGGGTACCATTTTCCCAATACTTGTTTCGACTAATCCTATGCGGTTCCTGATGATTCTTTCGGGGAGATAATCTTTTAAACCCAGAAAGAAAAATTCAGCTGCATTCCGAAGATTTTCAGCGAGGATAATATCGACGCTGGATGTTTCAGATTTATCAAATTTTATTTTCAACCCCTCGGCAACGATCCTGATTACGGAGGACAGATTTGACGGCCCCACTGCAGATGCCATTAATTCCGTATCAACGATTTCATTAATGATATCGTTTTTCTGAGAAACATGCAGGCCCCGTACATTTTTTATTTCCTGGATTTGGTCACCCATGTCGCTTTTAATAATAACCTGATAGGATCTTCGTTGATTGATTTGTCCGATAATTTCCTTCTGGATGTCTACAAAGATCACTTCGTATCCACCCTGGCTAAACAATGGACCTATGAAGGATCTTCCAATTTTTCCTGCCCCAAAAAGAAGTAATTTTTTCAATTATACTCCTTTTCTAAGTCTTTCAATTTTTCCCTTCGGCGTAAAATCGTTGCCGGTCCGGTGATCTTTCAGAGGCAGGATGTTTTCGTGGATGGCATCGATGATCCAGCTCTCCTGGGGAAAGAAGTATTCTTCCATTTCAAAGGGCGGAGTAATCCAGTTCCTGGAACCAACGACTGCCGGCGGTGCATCAAGAAAATCGAATGCCAATTCCGTAATATTCTGGGCCATGTCCTTCAGAATGGATCCTCTTTCACAAGCATCGCTGGTCAGCAGGATTCTCCCGGTCTTTCTGACAGAGTCGAGTACGGGTTCATAATTAAATGGGACTATGCTTCTTGCATCAATGATTTCAGCCGACAATCCATAATCTTTTTGAAGTATATCGGCAGCTCCGATTGCCTTATACAGGGTAGCTCCAATGCTAAGGAGGGTTATATCCGATCCGGCTCTTTTGATATCCGGTTCTCCGAGCGGGATCTCATAATATCCTTCCGGAACGCCACCTTCATGAAAATGTTCCCCGACTTCATAAATCCGTTGACTTTCAAAAAATACCACGGGATCGGTACCCTGAAGTGCTGCATTCATGAGTCCCTTGGCGTCATAGGGACTGGCGGGGAAGACAACTTTAAGCCCTGGGATATGGGCAACAATTGAAGTCCAGTCCTGTGAATGCTGAGCTCCATATTTTGAACCGATAGAGACTCTTAATACGATGGGCATCTTTAATAATCCACCACTCATTGCCTGCCATTTGGATAACTGGTTAAAGATCTCATCTCCTGCCCTGCCTAGAAAATCACAATACATCAATTCAGGGATGGCACGCCCATTACACATTCCATATCCTACCGCAACCCCTACAATAGCGCCTTCAGATATGGATGAATTGAACAGCCGGGGATAAGGCAGGGCTTCCGTAAGTCCCCGGTAAACAGCAAACGCCCCTCCCCAATCCCGATTTTCCTCCCCAAAGGCAGTCAAGGTCGGGTCCTTGTAGTACCGGTCCAAAATTGCTTCAAAAATGGCATCTCTGATATTGAAGGTCCTGATTTTAGGAACCGGTTTATTATCCACATATGCATACCTTTCTTTCTTTTTAATTTGCTGAACGCGTGGATTTTCACCCTGAGGATGGTTTACCATCGGCTCCCTTCCATCGAAACGATCTTCCGAACCGTTTGAAAACATAAAATGACCAATCGCGTCGGGATCTTTTTTAAGATCAAGACGAGGTGAGAGATCCCCATCTGCCGCAAGGGTCAGTGATTTTTTGATTAACCCGATGGTATCTTCCCGTATGGAATACAGACTGCTTTCCGTGACGATATTCCCTTCAATGAGTTTCTTGCCATAAGATGAGATTGAATCCTGCGACTGCCAGGCCTCGATCTCCTCTCTGGATCGATACGAAGAGGCATCAGAAGGGCTGTGTCCGCTGATCCGGTAGGTCAATGTGTCCAGCAGAACAGGTCCCTTTTTTTCCTCCAGTATTTTTATTTTTCTTCGAAAAGCATCCAATACAGCCAGGGGATCGTAACCATCCACTCTTTCGGCAAACATCTGTTCCGGGTTTACACCGGCTCCTACTCGTGCGAGCATGTTGAAGCCCATGGTTTCTCCGGATGTCTGCCCCCCCATCCCATATTGGTTGTTCATAAAATTGAAGATGAGAGGAAGTCCGCCTTTGAATTCTTTCTCCCATAATAATTTGAACTGATCCATGGTGGCAAAGGTAATGGCTTCCCATACCGGTCCGCAACCCATGGATGCATCCCCTATATTGGCTACTACTATGCCCTTTTTCTGATTTACCTTTTTAAACAAGGCTGCACCGACGGAGATATCACCGGATCCCCCAACGATCGCATTATTGGGGTATATGCCAAAAGGAGGAAAGAAAGCGTGCATAGATCCTCCCATACCTTTGTTGAATCCCGTTTCCTTGCCAAATATTTCAGCCAGTGTACCATAGAGTAGAAAATTTATCGCCAGTTCTTTTACCGTTCCCCGATGGCCTTTTTCAACAACCTTTAAACACCTGCCCTCAAAATAATTCTTCATGATGTTGACCAGCTCATCGTCATTCATTTTTTCGATCACGGATAATCCTTTGGCAAGGATCTCACCATGACTCCGGTGAGATCCGAAAATAAAATCATGTTCATCCAGCAGGTAAGCCATTCCAACTGCAGCCGCCTCCTGTCCGATTGATAAATGGGCAGGCCCTGGATGATGATAGGCAATACCCTGGTACTCACCCCTGGTCTTGATTTCGTTGAGCATCGTTTCAAATTCCCGGATGATCGCCATGTGCCTGAAAATGGATATGAAGTTTTCATTCGAGAGATTTAATTTTTCATCCTCAATGGATTTATCATATTGGTTAACCGGTATCGGATCGAATTTGATCTCACTTTTTTTTCTTACGATGCCGGGATCTATGAATTCTGATTTTGGCATGGACAGTTTATTTTATAACGAGTTTAAATTTTTCTATCTGATTTTTTACTTCTTTCAAAAAAGCGGCTGCAGGCGCACCATCGATGGCACGGTGGTCAAAAGTAAGTGAAAGTCCGATTTTGGGAATCAAACCGAATCCTCCTTCTTCCAATAAGGCCGGTTGAAGGGAAATGGAATTGATACCCAGGATTCCTACCTGGGGGGGATTCAATACAGGTGTAAACATCTCAATATCGAAGGCGCCGAGGTTAGTCACAGTAAAAGTAGCCCCTTTAAGGAGTTCCGGATCAATACTCCCTTCCTGGGATTGAACTGCCAATTCTTTCATCCGGGAAGACAGGCCTTCCAAGGTTAAATGATTTGCATTTTTTATGGTAGGAACCATTAAGCCCCGCTGTGTATCCACAGCAAAACCCAGATGAACGTTCTGAAAGATACGTATTGTATCGCCCAGAAAATGAGCATTGATGTTGGGATGATTAAGGATTGCCTGAACCGAAGCGTATGATACAATATCATTCAGGGTGATATTCGGACCTCCGTTTTTTTCCATATTATCCTTAATACGGGATCGGGCCGCCTTAATATTTCTTGCATCGGCGCTTGTATGCAGAGTTAACTGAGCTGTATTCTGAAGCGAAGCATGCATGTTCTCTGCAATAATCTTCCGGATATTACTAATCCTTTTTTCTTCAAAATCGTTCGAAACAATTACACCTCCTTTATCTCTGACATCAGCCACCATGATTTTTCCCAGGGGGCCGGTTCCCTGAGCAGGCAAATCCATTTGATCCTTATAAGAAATGGCCCTTGCCAGTGGGGTGGCTTTGGGTTCTTTTTTATACTTTTCCAAAATGTCTCTCTCAATAATACGTCCACGTGGACCCGATCCCAAGATCCCCTGATATCCTATCCGATGTTTTATGGAGGCTTTTTTTGCCCGGGGTGATATCCGAAGGACGTCATTGCCTGATTCTTTATCTTGATCGATTGTACCCTTTATTTCTCTTTTCAGGATTGTTTTTTCACTGCCTTCCCCTTTGTCATGTAGTTGATTCTCTGCTGGTTTGCCCGGTTTGAATTCCTCTATATTTTCACCTTTCTCACCAATTACTGCGATATTCTGAAGTACGGGAACTTCTTCACCAGGTTCTGCAAAGGTGGCCAGTAATATTCCATCCACGGGTGCCTCCCCTTCAAATGCGGCCTTGTCTGTCTCATAGGAAAACAAAAGATCTCCTTTATTTACTTTGGATCCTGTCTCGACATACCATTCGGAAAAAATGCAACTTTCAACCGATTGCCCCTGGCGAGGTAAAATTACTGGTGTTGCCATAAATTATTATAATTTCAACTTGTAAACACAAGTATTTGATTAAAATTAAAAAAACATAAAAAATTATGTATTGTAAATTAAATTTATTTAACTTGTTATTACAAGTTATTATATATATTTATTTCAGACAACCATTCAGATGGCAAACTTCGGACACAACAGAATACCTCAGCATCGAAAAATGTATGAGATCCTGAGAAAACATATTCTGCAGGGATTGTATCCCGAAGGAAGTTTGTTGCCCTCTGAAAATGAACTGTGTCAATTGCATTCTGTAACGAGGCCAACCGTAAGACAAGCCCTATCAAGACTTGTCAGCGATGGATTTATTAAAAAACATCAAGGAAAGGGTAGTATTGTTCAATCTTTACCGCGGGGTATCGGTATTTTATCCATTCAGGGAACAACGACGGGGATTGGGAGACATAATCTGGAAACCATTCCTGTTGCAAAACCTGTGGTGATCCATTGGCCGGATGATTTCCCCTTTGAACTGAAGCAGGAAGAAATTGAATCGGGCTGTATCCTGTTGCAGAGATCGCGCATAGTCGATGGTTCTCCCGTACTATACGAGATCAGTTATTTACCCAACATCAACCTTCCAAGATTCTTACAGAAATCCTTTGTAAATAAATCGCTGTTTGAAGTTTTGAGAAGTTCCTATCGGATCGAGGTAATGGGAGGGTATCAACGGATCCGTGCGCAGGGAGCACCATCCTCAATTGGAAAATATTTATTACTATCAGAGGGAGATGCCATTTTATGTCTTCAAAGAGTCATTGAGACGAATCGTGTGGATTTCAGGTTTTTTTCAATTATATATTGCAATACAAGTGAATTTTTTCTGGAAGGCAGTTTTTAATCAATCCAATGATATGAAAAGGTTAACCATTTTTCTCGCAGGGCTTATGTTACTTTTTGCATGCGATTTACGTCAAAAAGAGCTATCAGATGTTGAATCCCCGTACCAAGGGCCTATTCGGTTGCTTCCGGAGAATCCGCATTATTTCGAGTATAAAGGAGAGCCTCTGGTACTGGTTACTTCTGCCGAGCATTACGGTATATTGTTGAATGGAGATTTCGATTTCCGGAAGTATTTGGGTACGCTGGCGGACGAGGGCATGAATTATACCAGGATATTTGCGGGTACCTATGCAGAAATCCCGGGAGAAAGTTTCGGGATCCAGAATAACACCCTGGCTCCCCAATCCGATCGGTTCATTACACCCTGGTCATGGATCCTGAATGAAGATTACAAAAGAATCTATAACCTCGATGACTGGAATCCGGTTTACTTTGAAAGGTTACATCAGATCATGGAGGTGGCTGCCGAAAAGAATATCATCATTGAATTTACCCTGTTTACCTCGATCTATCGGGACGCTCATTGGGATATCTCTCCGGAAAATCCGGAAAATAACATAAATATCTCGGAACCACTCACCCGATTTCAAGCCCATACCCCCGATAACGGATCTTTGATCGGATATCAGGAACAGTTAGTAAGAAAACTGGTACGCGAACTCAACCGTTACGACCATTTTTTCTTCGAGATCCAGAATGAACCCTGGTCCGATCACAACCAACCGGTATATAATATCGTGAACAAGGAAGATCTACTGGAAAATGACTGGACCTTTAAAGTGGATTTTGCCAGTGAAGCTGCTCTGCGGTGGCAGGAAATGATTGCCGGTTATATAACCGACGAAGAATCGGGATTGGATAAAAAACATCTGATCGCCCAGAATTATTGTAATTATAAAGCTCCATTAGCGAATATAAGTGAAAATATTTCCATCCTGAATTTTCATTATGCCTGGCCGGAAGCTGCCGAATGGAATTACGGTTTCAACCGGGTTATCGGTTTTGACGAATCGGGATTTGCCGGGTCGGAAGACCGGGTTTACCGCCGGCAGGCCTGGCGTTTTTTACTTTCCGGAGGAGGATTGTTCAATAATCTGGATTATTCATTTTTTACAGGGTATGAAGATGGTACACTCGTTAATAAAGCTCCGGGAGGGGGAAGTACAAGCCTGAGGAAGCAGCTGAAAGTGCTGAGTGATTTTCTTCATGAACTGGACCTGAAAAACATGAAACCTCACCAGGAGGCAGTCTTGCATACACCCGGCATGATCCCCTTTGTGATGTCGGATCCTGGAAAATCATATGCAATATTTCTACAGGCCGTGGGTGTCGAGAAAAGTGAACTTCTGCTCAATATCCCCGATGGCAGGTATAGAGTATCCTGGATCAATACCTTTACAGGAGAGGCTATCCGGTTGGAAGAGATGAATGTGATAAATGGTCAATTGCGCCTGATAGTGATTTTTGAGGGTGGAGAGATTGCCATAAAAATTGAAGCGATGAAAGGATGAACCGGAAAACAGGATGAAGCACTACATTATTTTTATTCTCACGATCTTCCTTTTCAGTCGGGTATTAGCCTGGAGAAAAACAGGTATGGTGAATTTTCACCTGGGAACTAGGGTATGATACCGGCGAGATTCCCATCGGTGTGCAAGTAGGAGGGGTTTTTATCCCATGAAGGTAAATATTACCGGTTTGGAAGGATGGAACCCGACAATTCTGTCGGTGAGGGTTCATAGGCGATCCAACATTTTAAGGGGAACGGGAGTTCCTGATTTGCCGGATAGCTGGGATTTATACTTTTTTGACAAGTATATTAACCCCGATTATTCAAGCATTATCAAAGGACTGGAAATGATGCAGTAAATAATTCATTTATATTCATTTAGATATATCGGGGGTTAAGCCCCATCCCGATAAAAGAAATTAAACTATCCAAATTTGAAATCTTCACTATCGGGACGGCACTGCCTAACGACACCTTGGCAACTACACCCTTGCGCACCAAAGTCCCGATCAATCGGGACGCAGGCGTCTTTCGCCGTCGGGCTAGCCTTACACTTTCGCCTAAGCTTCAACGCCTCGCTTTGTCATAGCGGCTACGACCAGCAACGCAGGAAAAATCAATGAATTTTTCAGGTTAATATCTTTCAGCCCTTCCCATTTATAAAGGGACGTATATCCGTAGCAATCATTCCGGCTGATCTTGCGGCCATCAGGCCGGGATCTCCGTCTTCAAAAACCTGGCAGGTTTCGGGTTCAGCACCCATAATTTCGGCACATTTTAAAAAAGTATCCGGGGCAGGTTTGGGATGCGGGACATCTTCCTTTGAGACAAGGATCTCAAAATAGACATCCAGACCCATCGTCCGTATGGCTTTCCAGGATCCCTCCCGGGGGCTGCCCGTTCCAATCGACATGGGCATTTTACCATGATATTTTTTTACAATTTCAATCACGGGGCCCACAAGGCTTAGTTTGTATAGTTTGGTTTCATAAAGTGCTTCCTTGGCCCGCGCGTAATTGTTCGCATCAAATTCTTTACCGCTTAAACTTTTTATTTCTTCAAATATCCTTTCGGATGAAACACCTGCATGGCTGTAGAAAAAGTCTTCTGTGAAATCATAACCCAACCGATCCCAACAGATTTCTTTCCAGGCTTCATAATGCACCGGCATCGAATCAAGGAGTGTGCCATCAAGGTCAAATATGAGGGCCCTGGCATTCGGATCTACTTCAAGTTTTTTCATTGATCGGTTTTTTTCTGAGATCCCGAACGGAATCTCTGATCTTTAATTCCGTTCGGAGATAAATGGTTTCAATTTCTTTTTTACCCCCATTGATCTTTGCCAACAGGATTTCTGTTCCTTCCGCGCTCAATTTTTCAATCGGTCGGCTAACGGAAGTGAGTGCAGGTGTCAGATACGATGCAAAAATACCGTCATCGAACCCAATCAGCGAAATATCCTCAGGTATTTTTCTTCCGGATTCAAGTATGGCTTTCATTGCTCCCACAGCCATATCATCGTTCAGACAAAATACGGCCGTGGGTCTTATTTCTTTATTCAGGAGCTCATGCATCCCCCGGTATCCGCCCTCCAGGTCATAGTTCCCTTTTACGGATAATAACGGATCGTACGGGATCCTGTATTCTTTCAACGCATGAAGGTATCCTTCCTTACGGCGATATGATGTTTTGAATCCGGATTTTCCTTCAATGATACCAATCCGGCGATGCCCATGATCGATCAGCCATTTAGTAGCATTATAGGCACCGATCGTATCATCCGCTAGTAGGGTGGTTACTTTGGTCACCTCCGTTTCCCGATTAAGCAGAACCATCGGGATCTTATTGCGCAATACATGTTTAATAAAAGGATCGTCTTTTGTACTCTGGCTCATCAGGATAATGCCATCAAAAAATCGGGAAGAAATTTTACTGAAATCCATAAAATCGTCTAATCCTTCTACTGACAGGCTGAATTTATCCCGGATGACCCCATTTACGCCCCGTACTGTATCCATGAAAAAGTTCGCTGAAGTTCCTTTTTTTATAGTGGTAAAAAAAAGTCCGACATTATACGATTTTGCCAGTACGAGGCTTCTCGCGTTTACATTCGGCCTGTAATTATATTTTTGCGCCACCTTTATCACCTTTTTTTTAGTGGATTCACTGATAAGGGGGCTATCGTTCAATGCGCGCGAAACGGTCGTATGTGAAACATTGATAATTCTGGCGATATCCTTAATTGTAACGTTCATCCTATGTCATCTTTATCTTACCGGAA
>Ga0209536_100002086_pt1 | contig 32568 bp, 30 predicted proteins | sample DeeMarSeWOR28_12_FD_187461 | JGI IMG/M metagenome (GOLD analysis project Ga0209536, IMG submission 187461) | Marine sediment microbial communities from White Oak River estuary, North Carolina - WOR-2-8_12 (SPAdes) (version 2) | ecosystem: Environmental > Aquatic > Marine > Intertidal zone >... | reverse complement strand
ATCTGTGACATCTGGGAGAAACACGGTTCCGGATTGACCAACATGCACGGGTCCACGGGTGACATCATCTTGTTGGGCACCACAACGGACGAGCTCGAGCCGACTTTTGCCGAGTTGACTGCCAACGACTTTGACCTGGGTGGATCTGGCTCGGATATGCGCACACCGAGTGCATGTGTGGGTCCGGCTAGGTGCGAATGGGCTTGTTACGACACGCTGCACCTTTGTAATGACCTGACGCAGCATTTCCAGGACGAGCTGCACCGCCCCGCATTTCCCTACAAGTTCAAGTTCAAGTGTGCGGGCTGTCCGAACGACTGCGTGGCCTCGGTAGCCAGAGCAGACATGTCGATAATTGGTACCTGGCGGGACGAGATCCAGATTGATCAGGCCGAAGTGAAAGCTGCGGACAAAGCGGGGCTCGACATCCAGAAGGATGTCTGCTTCCTTTGCCCCACCAAATGCATGGAGTGGGATGGCAAGAAGCTGGAGATCGATGACGAGAACTGCGTGAGATGCATGCACTGTATCAACGTGATGCCCAAGGCGTTGCGGCCTGGCAAGGACCGCGGGGCGACGATTTTGCTCGGTGCCAAAGCACCGATCGTCGAAGGTGCTTTGCTGTCCTCGGTGTTGGTGCCGTTCATGAAGCTCGAACCACCGTATGATGAGCTCAAGGACCTCGTGGAGAGGATTTGGGATTTCTGGGGCGAGCACGGCAAGAACCGCGAGCGCGTGGGAGAGCTGATGCAACGCGTGGGGCTGGGGAACTTCTTGGAGGCGATCGAGGTGGAACCGATTCCGGAAATGATCGCGCATCCCCGGGAGAACCCCTACGTCTTCTACGAAGAGTACTATGAGGAAGGCGAAGAAGAGGAAGCGGAGGAGGACGAGTAGGGCAACTGGATCAGTGGATCCGACAGACCATCAATAGACAACTGTTCTTGGGAGATATATCGATGGCAACCGAGAGAATAACCGATATCGGGCCTCCGCATTACGAGAAATACCTACCGCCCGTGATAAAGCAGAACTACGGGAAGTGGAAATACCACGAGATTCTCAGGCCCGGTGTGATGGTTCACGTGGCCGAATCCGGCGACAAGCTCTTCACAGTACGTGCAGCATCACCGCGGCTGCTCGGCATCAAGAGAATCCGCGACTTCGCGGATCTAGCGGACAAGTATTGCGGTGGCCACCTGCGCTTCACCAGCCGCAACAACGTCGAGTTCCTGCTCACGGACGATTCGAAGATCGACGATCTCATCGCCGACCTGAAGAAGTTGGGACACCCTGTGGGCGGCATAGGCAACGCGATCTCCAACATCGTTCACACGCAGGGATGGGTTCACTGCCACTCAGCTGCGACGGATGCATCCGGTGTCGTGAAGGCGGTGATGGACGATCTGTGTGGGTACTTCACTGGCGACATCGAACTGCCGGGTAAACTGCGTGTCGCCCTTGCGTGCTGTCTCAATATGTGTGGCGCGGTGCACTGTTCGGACATCGCGATCCTAGGTGTGCACCGCAGGCCGCCAAGAATCCAGGCTGGCCTGAACAAAGTCTGCGAAATCCCCAACGTGGTGGCTTCGTGTCCCACAGCAGCGATCCGGCCGGCAACGGTTGACGGCGTTCCCACCATAGAGATAGATGAAGAGAACTGCATGTTCTGCGCGAACTGCTTCTCGGTCTGCCCGGCGCTGCCTATGGCTGACGCGCTCAACGACGGCGTTTCCATCTGGGTCGGCGGCAAAGTCTCGAACGCCCGCAAGGAACCTACCTTTTCCAAGCTGGCTATTCCGTTCCTGCCCAACAATCCGCCGCGGTGGCCGGAGGTCACTGAGGCCGTGCGGAACATAGTGGAGGTTTGGGTCAAGAACGCCCGCAAGTTCGAGCGGATGGGCGAGTTCATCGAGCGCATCGGCTGGCCCCGCTTCTTCAAGATGACGGGTATTGAGTTCGCCAAAGAGCATATTGACGATTACAAATACGCGGGCCTTTCGTACAAGCGGTCCGCACAGCTCAGGCACAACTAGGAGGTGTACGGTGGCCGTCACGCCCGACGAAGTAGCGGACGCCATGTACGAGATGGTCAAGGAGTATCAGGGCAAGAAGAAGTTCAAGGCCGGCGACTTGACCAAGGCGATGATCCAGAAGTATGGCGAAGGGGAGGTAGACAAGAAGCTGTGCAAGACCGCCATCCGGACTCTGATGGATTCGGGAAGGTGTGTCTACACATACTTCGGTGGCAGCTTCATAGAACTCCCGCCCGAGGAAGGTGTTGAGAGGTAAGCAGTCTCTGGGTGGGAAGAAATGTCAGATACATGCGTTCTCCGCTCCCAGCGGGCGGAGAAGGCGTGTGCCTGTGACAATAAACAACCACGTGTCGCGCGAGGTGATCAAATGGCGATGAAGAAGGTCAAGAAGAAGAAGAAGTCTTTCGGTACAAGGGGCGGCGCCTCGCGTGAGCAATCGCCACTGCGACCCAAACACGTAGAGAAGAAGCCCCCATGCAGGGATACATGTCCGAGCGGCAACCACATTCGCGAGTTTCTGACGGCTATCGCTCATGCAGAGCGGCAAGGAAAGACAGCGGAGCAAGCCCTCCAGCAGGCTTGGGAGATCTACACAGACACTAGTCCTTTCCCGTCAGTGTGTGGCCGGGTCTGTCCGGCTCCATGCGAAACCGGATGCAACCGCAAGGACCTCGACGGCGCGGTGAGCATAAACAAGGTCGAACGGGCCATTGGCGATTTCGGCCTGGCGAGAGGTCTCAAGCTGAAGACCCTCTCTGATGAGAAGAAATCACAAAAGATAGCTGTCGTAGGCGCGGGTCCCAGCGGCCTTTCCTGTGCTTACCAACTGGCTCGGCGCGGCTACGGTGTGACCGTCTTCGAGTCCACGGAGAAGACCGGAGGCATGTTGCGGTGGGGCATCCCCGGGTATCGGCTGCCCGAATCGGTACTCGACGGAGAGATCCAGAAGATCCTCGACCTGGGAGTGGAACTCAAGTGCGGTGTGAAGGTGGGCAAGGACATAAGCATTGATGAGCTGAAACAGTCATACGATGCGGTATACGTTGCCCTCGGCGCCCAGCAGGGAGTCACTCTGGGTGTTGAAGGCGAGGATGCTCCCAACGTGTTCTCCGGCGTGGATTTTCTCAGTCGTTTCCACCACGGTGAGAAGCTGGACCTCGGCAAGGATGTGGTGGTGATCATCGTCGGTGGAGGTGACACGGCCATCGACGCGGCGCGGATCTGCAAACGCCTGGGCGCCAATGTGACGATCCTATACCGCCGGACCCGCAAGGAGATGCCAGCGATTGATGAGGAAGTCGACGAGGCGCTCAAGGAAGGCATCATCATCGAGTTTCTGGCCGCACCAATCGGCTTCCGCAAAGAGGGTGACCTCGTCGTGGCGATGCGGGCTATCCGTATGGAGCTAGGTGAGCCGGACTCGTCAGGTCGTCGTCGACCAGTTCCCATTGAGGGGTCAGAATTCGAGATAGCGGCCAGCGCAGTCATCTCTGCGGTGAGTCAGGCGCCCGATTTCGGCGGCTTCGAGGATCTAATTGAAGGCAAGGATTGGATCAAGGTCGACAACCAGGGCGCAACCAAGGTGGCAGGAATTTGGGCTGGTGGCGATGTGACAGCCCTGGATCTGGTCACCACTGCGGTGGGTCATGGTCGTCGTGCGGCAGAGGCGATCGAGCGCCAATTCCTAGGCAGGCCGTTCGAAGAAGACAAGATGAAGGTGATCAAAAGCGATCGTATGCTGTTGGACCACTACGACAAGATAGACCGTCAAGAACCTGCAGCCTTGGACGTTGACGCACGTTTGACGTCGCTCGAAGCGGAAGTCAACTTGGGTCTAACCGATGACCAAGTGCTGACTGAAGCGCGGCGCTGCATGAGCTGCGGATACTGCATCGATTGCGAGAAGTGTTGGATGTACTGTCAGGACCAGGCGATTGAAAAGCCTCTGCAGAAGGGATTGCTGTATCCGTTCAAGATGCAGAACTGCACAGGCTGCAGTAAGTGTGCGGAAATATGTCCTTGTGGCTTCATAGAGATGCATTGACCTTGTGAGCACACCGCGTGTACTGATCGCAGGCCTACGCGGAGGCAGCGGCAAGACGGTAGTATCTCTGGGACTCGTGGCAACCTGGCGCAAACAAGGTTGCCACGTTTCGCCCTTCAAAAAGGGACCAGACTACATCGATGCGGCCTGGCTATCGGTTGCAGCAGGCAGGCCCTGCCGGAACCTCGACCTTTTCCTCATGACCCCAGATACGGTCCTGAGATCGTTCGCAGCTGCGGCCGGGCCCGCCGACGTGGCTGTCATAGAGGGCAATCGCGGGTTGTTCGACGGGATGGACGCTCGGGGCAGGTACAGCACGGCCGAGTTGGCCAAGTTACTGAACACACCGGTGCTGCTCGCTGTCGACTGCACAAAGGCAACGCGTACCGTCGCCGCGATGGTCCTGGGTTGTCAGAGACTCGATCCCAGCGTGTCTCTTGGTGGTGTAATTCTGAATAATGTTGCCGGCCATCGGCACGAGTCCGTGCTGCGTGAAGCCGTGGCTGAGATCAGCGGGATGCCCGTTGTGGGTGCGCTGGGCCGCATCCCCGGACAGCTCTTTCCAGAACGGCACCTTGGGCTCGTGCCGCCCCAAGAGCACGATCAATTATCTTCAGCGATACAACAGGCCGCCAGTGCGGTCGAACAGCAGTTGGATATGGCCGCCATCTGGGACATCGCGCGCCAAGCTCCGGCGCTCGACCCTCACGACTCGAATGCGACTGCCACGGGTGACGAGGGTCGAAATGCCGTCCGGATCGGTGTATTCCGCGACGCTGCATTTCAGTTCTACTATCCCGAGAACCTCGAGGCCCTGGTTCAGCAGGGAGCGATCCTGCTGGAGATTTCTCCGCTGCGCGATACTGCGCTGCCAGACGTGGATGCCCTGTACCTGGGGGGAGGGTTTCCGGAGACAGCAGCACCGGCGTTGGCAGACAACAGGCCATTCCTGGCCTCGTTGCGCCAGTCGATCAACAGCGGTCTACCGGTATACGCAGAGTGCGGGGGAGCTGTCTTTCTGGGGGACAAGCTCCTCTACGATCAAGGAGAATACCCGATGGCAGGCGTACTACCGGTCGTTTTCTCCTTCGAGGCAAGACCGCGCGGGCACGGCTACGCCGTACTCGAGACAGTGGAGGACAACCCGTTCTTTTCAGTAGGGGAACGTCTACAAGGACATGAGTTCCACTACACCTACATGCAGTCATCTGCTCAGGAGGATCTGAAGTTTGCATTCCGGGTCCGTCGCGGCTACGGATTCGATGGCCAAAGGGACGGCTTGTGCTATCGCAATGTGCTCGCGTCCTATACTCACCTGCATGCACTGGGGACGGAGAGTTGGGCGCCGTCCGTGGTTCGGGCAGCCGCGCGGCTCAAGACGCGGAGCGCGAGCCGCAGTGGCGTTGGTCCCTAGGAGGACGGAACCGTGCCGATCATCACAATCTCGCGGGGGACCTTGAGTGGTGGACAAGCGGTGGCTGAGTGTCTCGCTGCTAAGCTCGAGTACCCTTGTGTCGGTCGCGAGATCGTTCAAGAAGCGGCCCGGAAGCTGGGTGTATCTGAGGAGACCCTGAGCGGGAAGTTCGAGACACCCCCCGGACGATGGGATCGCCTTACTCACGAGCGTAGGCTGTACCTTCACGCGGTTCAGGCCGCCCTGGCGGACCAGTGTGTGGCCGGGGAGTTGGTATACCACGGTCTGGCTGGGCAGCTGCTGCTGCGGGGCCTCCCCGGTGTGTTACGAGTCCGGTTGATTGCACCGTTGGATATGCGAGTGCGGGCCTTGGCGGATGCACACCATAGAATGAGCCCCAAGGCTGCGGAGGAATTCATAGAGAGTATGGATGAAGACCGCAGGCGCTGGGTTAGACTGATGTACGGAGCCGACGTCGAGGATCCGTCTCTGTACGATCTAACGATCAACCTGCAGTCCATTTCCACGGAGACAGCGTGTGCGGGCATTGCGGAAGCGGTTGCACAGCCACAGTACCAGATAACGGACGAAGTAAGGGCGAAGCTGGAGGCGTTCGCGGCCCAATGCCACGAACAACTGCAGGTGGCTACGTCGCAGCGCTCATGAGGCGGAAGAACTGTTGATGCCGCTTGCAGGCACAAAGTTGGCTTGCAGGGTGGACTAGCGCCTTCGCCGACGTTTGAGAGGGCTCAAGAGTGGCGATCATTACCATCAGTCGAGGAAGCAAGAGTGGCGGCCAGGAAATGGCTAAATGCCTGGCCGCGCAACTGCAGTATCCCATTGTTGGACGAGAAATTGTGCAGGAAGCAGCTTCCCGGCTCAAGGTTTCAGAGGAGGCCTTGAGCCACCAGATGGAGCACACACCCAAGCTGTGGGATAGGCATGCTGCGACACGGCGTCTATATGTGGCGGCAGTGCAAGCGGCTCTCGCCGAGTATGTGACCGAGGGAGATCTGGTATATCATGGCTTGGCGGGGCAACTACTACTGAGGGGTTTACCGGCTGTGTTGCGGGTGCGGCTCATCGCACCGAGAGAGAGGCGGGTCCGAACGCTGATAGAGGAGCATCAGATGAACGAGGCCTCGGCCGAAGAGTTCATTCAGCACGTCGATGGAGCACGCGCTCGCTGGGTAAAGATGATGTACGGGGAAAACATCGAGGACCCGGCACTCTATGACGTGGTTGTAAACTTGGAAACCATGTCTGTGGCCGGTGCCAGTGCTGCACTCGCGACTATGGCAAAGCGGCCGGACTTTGCGGTTACTGGTGAGGTAAGGGCGTGTCTGCGTGCCTTTCGCTTGGCGTCAAACGTTAGAGTCGCGCTGGCGAGAGCACGTGAGACACGGCCCCACAATCTGGACGTGTTGGTTGAAGGGGGTGTCGTGGAGATATCCGGCAGCGTTCCCGTCCTCAAGACAGGCCGGATGGGGGATCGTATCAGCGAGGTAGCACGTTCTGTCCCCGGCGTTGAGGAAGTCCGTATGAAGCTGCAGTGGTACGACCCGTATCCCTAGGACAGAATCGCGCGGCGGACGAGTGACGGTGAGGGGTGATTGTCCGACTCTACTGAACAGCCTATGCCGACTACTGCGAGCAGACCAGCCACAACAGGGCACGTGCCCATTCAGGGACCAGCGGAAGGTGCTCGGCGGTTGCGTGTTCTTCCTGCGGTGACCCGCCTAGCGGTGTTCCTCGTTGTGATCTTGCTGCTCAACCCGACGGAGGTGCAGGCGTGCCAGGAAGCAGGAGTGGCGGCCGACGCCAGTATCACCTCATGGTGGGTGTGGCCGCTCGTTCTCTTCCTAATCACGTTTGTCATGGGGATCCTGGCCGCTCTAGGTGGTGTTGGAGGGGGAGTGCTCTTCGTGCCAATTGTCAGCGGTTTCTTCCCGTTTCACCTCGACTTCGTTCGCGGCTGCGGACTGTTAGTGGCGCTGAGCGGTGCACTTGCCGCGGGTCCGGGCTTCTTGAAGATGAACTTGGCCAGCTTGCGCTTGGCCATGCCTGTGGCGTTGATCGCATCCACTTGTGCCATTATCGGTGCCATGATCGGGCTCGCGCTCCCGACGAACGTTGTGCAGACGGCGCTAGGTGCCACCATCCTAGGGATAGTCGCCCTAATGATGGCAGCGAAGAAGTCAGAGTTCCCCGAAGTCGCCGAAGCCGACCGCCTCTCTTCGGCGCTCAAGATATATGGTGTGTACACTGAGGCCAGTCTGGGCCGGGCGATAGACTGGAAGGTGCACCGAACGGTATCCGGGCTACTTCTATTCATCATCATCGGTGTCATGGCCGGTATGTTTGGGCTCGGCGCGGGTTGGGCCAACGTTCCGGTTCTGAACTTGGTTATGGGTGCCCCGCTCAAGATCAGCGTGGCCACCAGCAAGTTTCTCCTCTCCATAACGGATACGTCGGCGGCTTGGATCTATGTCAACAAAGGTGCTGTGATCCCAATGATGGTTGTCCCATCGCTGGTGGGCATCATGCTGGGGTCCTTCATCGGCGTGCGAATTCTGCGGGTCGCCAAGCCGGCTTTTGTTCGCAAGATGGTGATCGGTCTGTTGCTTTTCGCTGGTGCCAAAGCGATCACCAAAGGATTAGACCTTCCGTTCATCGTCTAGCAGCACATGAGGCTTCGCAATGTCTGAGGATGCACTAGAGTCGAGACCCAACGAAGAACAGTTACTGTACGCCAAGATCCTGGAGATTGGCATGTTCGTTGGGCTGGGGCTTCTGCTCGTAACGTTCTTCCTCTATGTCTCCGGCATAGTCGGGCCGGCGGTGCCCGTTGAGGAATTGCCCAAGTATTGGGAGATGAGCGTCCACGACTATCTGGAGGCCACAAACCACGACTATGTACACAGCGAACACGTCATTACTGGCTGGTCTTGGCTCGCTGTACTCGGAAAGGGGGACTACCTCAATTTCCTGGGGATCGCCCTGCTATCTGGAGTGACGGTCGTCTGTTATTTGGGGATCGTGCCGATATTGATCAAAAAGAGGGATCTTGTTTTCGCTGCCATTGCCTTGGTGGAAGTCGTGATCCTGACGCTGGCTGCAAGCGGCATCCTCAGCGTCGGGCACTAGCTCTTGGGTTTCTGGAGGCGGCAGTGTGACCACTGAATCTGGTGCAACCATGCGGTTCCTTCCCCTAGGACTCGACATCCGTGGCAAGATCTGTCTGGTTGTTGGGGGTGGGAGTGTAGGGACTCGCAAGGCGATGACACTTGCTCGGGCAGGTGCAACCGTAACGGTCGTCTCACCTGTTGTCACTGCTGAGCTTGCCGAGCAGATACGTGCTGGCCGCATTAGGTGGGTGGAGGGGCAGTTCCGAGACGAGCATGTGCATGGTGTCTTCCTCGCCGTTGCTGCTACGGATGATGAGGCCTTGAATGCCACAGTCGCCAGGGCCGCGGGGGAGCTTGGTGCCCTGGTCTGCGACTCCTCGTCAGCCGAGCGCTCTCAAGTGATCTTCGGCGCTGTGCTGGAGAGCGATGAAGCCACCATTGCGGTCTTCACGGACGGCCGAAATCCGGCGCAGGCGAGGCGGACACGGGACCGGATCGCAGGTTTCATTGCAGCCGAGCGCAAGGTTTGACCGCAGTCCTGATTTGTCAGCCTCGACCTTACCGATTGGATTGGCGAGGAGGAGCGGCGAGCACGACGCTGGATTAGATTCAAGACGCAGTTCCCCTGCAGATCATCTCGCTTGGATGCCTTAGATACTCCACGGACGCATCTTGCCATGAGAAGGCTGTGAGCGAGATGCCTGTAGTGAATTCAGGGGAGAAGGCGCTATGTCCACCGTCGCCACAGATAGCTCAGCATCATTCCCCATGTACCAGGGGCGCCACTCGCTCGCACCGGGGCAGCGGGGTGTGTTGTTGCTGAATCTGGGAATGCCTGGGCGAACTGACGCTTCGTCCGTGCGCAAGTTCCTCTGGGAGTTTCTGAACGACCCTCTCGTCATGGGTTCGTCGACGGAACCCAGGTGGATCCAACGAGGCCTGCGCAGTTGGCTGCTCCACTTTCGGGCAGCGCGCCTGGCGAATTCATATCGGCCACACAGCGTGGATAGCGGGTCTCAGCCGAACATCATTGCGGGACAGGCTGCGGTACTGGCCGCTGCCCTTCCAGAGCACTGGCGGGTGTTCACAGCCGTGCGCTACGGGGAGCCGTCGATCGCCACTGTGCTGAAGCAGATGCAGGCCGAGGGTATCGAGAGAGTCGTGGCAGTATCGTTGTATCCACATTTCGCGCAGGCGACTACAGGCACGATCATGCGCGAGCTGTATCGGGTCGTGGGTGAGACGGCACGAAATATGAGCCTCGCCACTCGCGCTGAATGGCATGACGACAGCGGCTACGTGAGTGCCCAAGCGAGATTGATTGCGGAGTGTGCCCACTCCCATGATCTGTGGCCGGATGACGCGCACTTGCTCTTCACCGCGTACGGTCCACCCAATTCCGGCGTAGAGCGCGAAGATATGTACGCGCCACAGATACGGAGGACGGTCGATCTGGTGGCTCAACGGATAGGCTGGCCCGGGGATCGAGTGTCATTGGCCTTCCAGGGAAGGTTCGGTATCGAGCCGGGCCCCGGATGGAGGCCCGTCACCGGCGAAACGGTGGAGGAACTTGCTCGCGTCGGAGTCAAGAAAGTGCTCGTCTGCCACCTGAGCTTTGCAGAGCAGGGCGTGGATGCCGTGGGGCAGATCGCTGTGCAGTCCCGCGAGTCCTTCGCGGCAAGTGGAGGGTGTTTGTACAGTTGCCCGACACTGTACACACAGCGACCTTTCATCTCCGCGTTGAGACGCCTAGTAATAAGCGGTCCCAGGCCGGCTTCCGGTCGAGCAGCCAAACCTCTGCTGGTGCCCAAACTAGAGAGGGATGTAGCCAATGACGATCCGAAGGCTCTGGTGATGATCGGAACGTCGCTGGCCAAGCGACTACGGTCCAGGCGCGGACCCCATGTGAAGCACAGCGACCCTGGGGTGTTCGCCAAGGTACGCAAGTCACGCAAGACATTGCTGGGATTTCTGGACTGGGTCCGTGAAGAGGGGATTGTCAAAGAGGCGTTCGTGTGGAGCACGTGCCAGAGGCTCGAGTTCTACGGATGGCTCGCGAATCCGGATGACTCCGTCGAACGCGAGTGGGTGGTCGCCAAAGTGCGTAGCCAACTGTTCGAGATCGAACCAGGAGGCCTCCGGGTCAACGTATTCTTTGGCGTCGAAGCCTGGCACCATCTAATGCGCACTGCGTCCGGATTGAATAGCGCGCTCCCGGGGGATGCCGACGTGGTGGCACAACTGCAAACGTCTTGTCAGATAGCCGAGCGCGCTGGTGTCGCGGGCCCGTTGGCAGCTCGACTGGCAAGGAGTGCGGTGGATCTGACTCACCAACTACGGGCTGAGACTGCGTGGGGCCAATTCAGTCCAGGATACTGTCTCGCTGCTCTGTCCCACATTCGGGCGGTGAGCGGCGTCGATCTAGACGGGTGTCGCCACCTCGTCATTGGTGGCTCAGCCACGTCACGCTCGGTGCTGTCCACACTGTCGCAAGAGTTCGCGGTGCCCCAACACAGAATGACCCTAGCGTATCGCGACCACCACGGTCAGATGAAGCTACTACGGGCGGCTCTCGGCCACGGCAAACGCCGCCGCGTGCATTCGTATTCAGAAGATAGTGTGCTGCGCGCGATCGCTGACGCGGATTTCGTGTTTTTCGGGGTCGATCACCCACAACCGGTACTGGACGCTGAGGTTATCGGCGATTTGCGGGACTTCACGAAGCGCCCGCTTACGATCGTCGATTTCAATAGCTACGGTTCAATGAGCTACTCGAGCCTACCTGATGGAATGAGAGTGTGGACCGAACCAGAGTTGGATCGAGCAGTCGCGGGTTATGCCGACCTGATGTGCTCTCGGGCCGAGTTCGCCGCGGCCGTGGAAGCCGTGGAAACGTGGATAGAAGACCGCCTACCGGTAATTGATGTGGATGCTGACTCCAAGACCGAAATCAGTGCAGCCAATCGCACCTTATGACTTCGTTGAGTAATCCACCTGAAATGTCGGCGCTCCGATCTCAATGCTGATCTTGATCGCACACGGAAGCCGGCGTCCAGAATGGAGGGCGTCGGTAGAAGGCTTGGTCAAGATACTGCAAACCGATATAGGTCACGACGCGGTACAGCTTGCTTACATGGATTGTACACCTCCGACGCTCATGGATGTAGTATCCCAAGCGGTGCGGCAAGGAGTCAAACGAATTCGGGTGCTGCCACTGTTTTTGACAGCTGAAGGACACGTGGACCGTGATATTCGCCCTCTCGTGGAAGAGGCACGTGGGTTATGTGCCGATGTTGTGTTGGAGTTGCTACCGCCAGTTGGCCAGCATCCAATGTTTCTGGAACTACTGAAGACAATCGTCATCCGTGAGCCGTGAACGCATGACGACCAACAGAAGCAAACAGCCACCTGGCATCGTCTATCTAGTGGGTGCCGGTCCAGGGGATCCCGGTCTAATCACGCTGCGCGCTGTTGAGTGTCTGGGACGGGCCGATGTAGTGATATACGATTATCTCGTCAACCCCGTCCTGATCAAGCACGCGGCTGCTGCTGCAGAACTGGTCTGTCTTGGTCGTCCGACTACGGGACGCACCTTGTCCCAGGTGGAGGTCAACCAGCGAATGCTCGAGGCGGCTCAGAACGGCAAGGTAGTTGTGCGGTTGAAGGGTGGGGATCCCTCGGTATTTGGCCGTGGTGCCGACGAGACGGGAGCCCTGCGGGAGGCAGGAATCCCGTTCGAGATTGTTCCTGGAATCACAGCTGGTCTTGCAGTAGGTGCCTATTGTGAAATCCCCATAACCCATCACGAGGACGCATCAGCCATCGCATTGATTACAGGTCGCGAACGCGACGAGAAGGAGGAGTCGGCCATTGATCACGAGGCGCTGGCTCGCTTCCCTGGCACACTCGTCTTCTACATGGGGGTCGACAAGGTGACTCAGTGGAGCCAAGGCCTAATCGGTAACGGAAAGCCACCTGAGACTCCCGTTGCGGTCGTGCGGTGGTGCACCCGGGCCCGGCAACAAGAGATCCGCTGCACGTTGGGTACGGTTGCCGAAACCGTCAGGGACCATGCGCTGCGTCCACCGGCACTGTTCGTGGTGGGCAAAGCGGTAGACCGCGCACCTCTGCGCTCCTGGTTCGCACAGCGACCGCTGTTCGGACAACGGATTCTCGTCCCGGCATCGCAGACAACATCTGAGAGACTGTACGACAGACTCGCAGGACTCGGGGCAGATGCGATCACACAGCCGGCGATCCGGATTGGCGAACCGGGTGACTGGGCACCGGTAGATGATGCACTGGACAAGCTGGACCAATACGATTGGCTGGTGTTTTCGAGTGGCAATGGCGTTGACTACTTGCTCAGGAGAATCGAAGACCTGGGTGGCGATGTGCGCTGGCTAGGACGTATCAAGCTTGCGGCTATGGGTTCAGGCACTGCCGAGCGGTTGGCCCGCTATCACCTCAAAGCAGATCTGATCCCTGCGCAGTTCGTGGCGGAATCCCTGGCGAGTACACTTGTGGGAGATGCTGCAGGCAAGCGATTTCTGCTGGCCCGGGCTAGCAGAGGTCGGGAAGTGCTGGCAATGGAGCTAAGACAGGCTGGGGCCCACGTCGATCAGATTGCTGTCTACGACAGCGTTGATGTTGAGGAACCCGACCCTGACGTAGCCGCTCAGCTCGCTGCTGGGGAGATTCATTGGATCACAGTCACGAGTTCGGCCATAGCCCGCTCCCTAGTGAACCTCTACGGCGATGACCTTGGATCGGCGAGAATCGCCAGCATCGGTCCAGTGACATCCAGTGCACTGCGCGATCTGGGTCACGCACCTTCGGTCGAGGCCACGCCACAATCGATAGAGGGTTTGGTAGAGGCGATTCTGCGGTGGACGACGGACGAACGATTGACGATCCGTGGTTGATATCCCGAGCTAGGCTTTCAATAGTGAATCGTCAGTCGTCATTCGCCCGGCCAATTGGGCTACGGTAGTCTGCTTGAGCACCCTGTCCTCGTAGAAGTCCACCGGACCCTCGTCGGACAGTAGGTCGGGCCGTCCAGTCAGGGCCGCGGCCTGCCCCAACTGTCCTAGACACCAAACGGCCATGCCGCGAGACTGCGGATTGGGATCCTCCAGGGCGGCGGCAATCGCCGGCATGACTTCTGGTACATGATCTCCCGCTAGGGTGCCAACTCGACCTATGGCCCAGAGGGCGCCAGGTCTGAAGTGCTCGAGATCCTCCTCGGCCAGCTCCAATATGAGTGTGACAACTATTGGTATGTACTCGCCGTAGAGAGTCGGCATGTGGTGGACGACTTCAGCAATGGCCTCCGGTGCGCGCCAGCAGATGCCGCCAGACTCTTCGGTTATCAGCCAAAACAGGCGCCTCAGGTGTTCTCGGATGTAGGCTGGATCGTCCTTCGCTATGCGGACGGAAGCCAATCCCTGCGCCTCGACGGCACGCCAGCAGATTTGTGGGTGCTGGTCGTAGGTGAGAGAAATCAGTGCTTTGAGAACACGCCTCTTCGCCACCGCCATTTCAGCGATCTGTTCGAGCTGCCCTTGATCGAGCAATTGACGTAGCGTGTCTTTGAGTGTGATGCGTACCATTCCGCAATAGTCCTAGTTCGCGGCACCCCTACTCGTGGAGATGCCCCCGAAGCATACCGTGTTTGCCTGTCACGTCAATGCCGGTTTGGCCCAACGTGTGTGGCTATTGTCTGATTGCTCTTTCATCACGGAATGCTATACTGAAAAGCCAGTGTGGATTGGCACACCGAGGCGCATGGATTACGGGAGTCACGTAACGGAAGGAGGATATCGCATGAGCGACCGTGAGGGCATCGCAGCGCTTTGGACCAAGGAAGACTGGTGGGCGGTCTGGCTTGGGTTGGGGATCATCGCCTGTGCGATCGTCTTCTTTGTGGCAGGAGGTACACTCAGACCATTGGCCGTTAGTCCTCCGAGGGACTGGACGGTGTTTTCCAGGGTAACGTCACATTTTACTGAGAATTGGATTTGGTACGTGCTGCTGTATCTGGTCTTCGGCGGCGTGTTCACGATGAGCACGTCTGTCATGGGTCACAAGGTGAAGCACTACGTACCGGGCTTCACGCTGATATTCCTGGTCTCGGTCTTGATTCTGGTAGTCAGCCAGAGTCAGTTCTTCCATTACTACAGTCTGGAGGCGCCGTTAGTGGCGCTGATCCTAGGCCTCCTCGTCGGGAACTTCGCGAGGCTTCCCAATTGGCTCGACAGTTCTCTCAGGACCGAGTACTACATCAAGACAGGCATAGTCTTGCTGGGTGCAACCTTGCCGCTGACCTTGATCATTACCGCTGGGCCGATCGCCTTTCTTCAAGCTACGATTGTATCGCTCTGCACGTGGCTAGCAATGTTCTTCTTCGCGACCCGCGTGTTCGGACTCGACAAACGCTTCGGAGCGGTGCTGGGAGCCGGTGGGGCTGTGTGTGGAGTCTCGGCGTCCATCGCGGTTGGTGGAGCCGTGAAGGCGGACAAGGAACACGTGGCGATCAGCATATCGATCGTATCTCTATGGGCCCTCGTGATGATCTTCTTCCTCCCGCTGGCGAGCAAGGCTCTGGGCCTTCATCCGGGCGTGGCGGGAGCCTGGATCGGAACCAGCGAGTTCGCTGACGCTGCGGGCTACGCGGCCGCGCAGACTATTGCTTCCAACGCCGGCAACGAAGCGGCCATTCAGACCTTCACCCTCATGAAAGTGATCGGAAGAGACATCTGGATCGGGATATGGGCGTTCGTGCTGTCGATCATCTCTGTGACCATGTGGGAACAGGGCTCCAACACGGTGGGCTCGACGGTGGGAGTGGGGGTCATATGGGCACGGTTCCCGAAGTTCGTTATCGGGTTCTTCCTGGCCTCAGTTATCATGAGCATCCTGGTGGCGAGTTCCTCGGCAGACTACGCAGCGGAGATCACACCGAGGCTCATCACACCCATCAAGACACTGCGGACTTGGACGTTCGTATTCACGTTCCTGTGCATCGGCCTCACGACGCGATTTCGTGATCTGGCAAAGTTCGGAATGCCGCCCTTCTGGGCATTTACGGTCGGCGTTCTGGTGAATGTCCCACTGGGATATTTCTTGTCCACGGTGGTTTTCAGTGATTACTGGATGGCTGTGCAGTGACCGACCGCTGGCAATCGCCAGTCGTGTGATGCTGTTAGGACGCTAGCCCACATCGCAAGCAAGTCCGGCCCGGCAGCCACCGGAGCGGGACTCGCTGGGGTCACCGGTTCACCTTGGCTGTCTTACTTCTTGTTGTACGGGTAATGACGGGTTGCTTGGCGAGGCTTGTGACACCTGAACGATCACGTTCTCACAAGTACGGGAAGGTACTCGAACACCTATGGCTCGGGTTTGGTGAAGTTGGTGTCTTCGACCTATAGGCTAGCTGTTGTCGGATGACGACGGCAACGCGACACGGCAGGACACTCCTGCGGTGTAGCTGAGTCGCGGCCAATCCGCGGCTAGTAGCGCCGGTTCTTCTGGTTCAAGAATTTCCAGAACCAAGTGAATATTACCAGGTAGGCAATAGCCAGTAGGTATACGACCCCTTTGGTCTGGAGCATGAACTGTTGCAGAGTGTGAATGCCATCAGACATCCGTCCTACTTCTCCTTACTCCGGGTCCCAGACGCTTCCGGTGCATTCATGGGACGTTGTGTGGGCTTGTACGCAACTCACCTGAATGCTGCGGCCGCCTGGCAAGCAGCTAGTGTGCCTCCCGAAAATCGGGGTGTTCGTGGAAAATTGGCATCCGACTCACAATGAATCTGAATGCCAAGATACCACATGTGACCACGAACAGTGTAATGCTGACTTCTTTCCAACTGGGTATGTAGCGTTCCGCCAGCGGGAGATTCCAATTGAACGCAATCAGGGACACGTTCAAGCGATTCACTACGATTCCGATCACGGTGAGAAGTGCCGTTGCCCGGATGAGCTTCAAGTTCCGATCCCGCACACCAACCGAAAACAGGAAGCAGGGCAACGCCACGAAACCGAGCATTTCAACCAGGAACAACAAGCCCCAACCTGTAAAGAGCAGACCCCAGTTGTTTCCCAACGCCACGCCAAACACTTTGATCGCAAAATAACCGGCTAGGACCATTGCAGCGGCCTTGCCGAATCCCAGCGCCACATCGTTCCTACTTTGGATATGCTCCTCATCCATCTTGTATGCGTAATACCGGTGGGACAGAGTGGCTTCAAAGACCACCATTGACAACCCCGCAACGATACTGGATATGAAGAAGAAGATCGGCACAAACGGCGAGTACCACAGAGGATGCAACTTGGAGGGAGCGATGAGCATCATGGCCCCCAGCGACGACTGGTGCAGTGTCGAAAGGACGACTCCCATTATGGTCAATGCCAAGGTGAGTCGTACCAGAACTCCTCTTAGTCTCTTCATCCCCAACCATTCCAGAGCTGCGGGGGAAAACTCGAGGAATAGCACCGTCAAGTAGAGGAGTACACAAGCACCAACTTCAAACATTACCGAAGTCACACCTTGGCTCACAAAGAACGGATACGGTAGGCGCCATGGTCGGCCTACGTCGTAAAGCAGAGCGAAACAGACCATGGAGTATCCCAAGAAGCCGGTCAGAACTGCTGGTCGGAGAGCCGAATGGTACTTCTTGATACCGAAGAGCTCCACAGCCGCAGCTGTTACGTAACCTCCGGCTGCCAAGGCCACACCACAGAACAGGTCGAATCCAACCCAGAGCCCCCAAGGATTGGTGTCGTCGAGGTTGGTGACCGTGGCCAGGCCACCTGTGAATCTCAGGAAGGTGAGCACCAATCCCACTAGGATGATCAATCCCGCCGCCACGTTGAACGGAGTCAACCAGGAGTGTTCGCCGGACTTCTGAGTGGCAATTGCCTGGTCTGACATCACGCCTCCGCCCCGCCGCTCTCCTTTGCGGCCTCCGCGAGCGCTTGTTTCACGGCCTTTTCGATTGCCAATTCCTTCTCCTTGTTGGCCTTCTCAGCTACTTGCTTGGCCTTGTCTTCCGCTTCGGCCCGAGTTCTGTCAACCGCATGGCTTACGGCTTCTGACTTTTCCTTCTCTGCAAGCCTATCCCTATGCTGGTTCATCAGGTAGGCACCACCCAGCAACACCGGCCACACACCGATCACCATCGGCACCATACCCAGTGCGCCGGACGTCAGTTTCGGAGCTGGTAGGCTACCTAAGTCCGTCCGCATGTCGATCTCCTCAAAAGGAGCGCCCGTGATATAGAGCCAACTAGTGCCTCCCATCTCGTGCTCTCCGTACACATGATCTATGTAGCGACCCGGGTATTTGCGAATCCTCTCACGAGCTATCGTGATCATGTCCGTTCTCTTGCCGAAGGATAGCGCCTCCATGGGACATGCTTCAACGCATCCTGGCAACTTGCCTTCGGAGATCAAGGGATGGCACATGGTGCATTTCATCACCTTGGGCTCGAGCGCTTCATCGTATTCATAGGTCGGCACATTGAAGGGGCATGCGATAATGCAGTACCGGCATCCGACGCAGAGTGACGGATCGTAGACCACGGCCCCTTCCGGGGTCTTGGTGAACGCGCCCACGAAACACGCCGATGCACAGGCAGGCTCCAGGCAGTGATTACACTGTGACTTCCGGAACACGGGTGATTTCTGGTAGCCCTCAACATCATAGCGATTGACTACCGTAAACGTGTCTGCGTGCGTCCGCCTTTTCTGATCGAGTATGGTCAGATCTTCGAAAGGCTCTTGCGGTGCAGGAAGAGAGTTGACTTCGTTGCACGCTGCCTCACAGGACCGACACCCGATACACAAGGTTGTGTCATGCAGCACGCCGTAGCTGTCAGGATAACCGGTAAAATGTTCTTGCTGAGCGGAAGCGCCTCTGGGGAGGGCTGTACCTGCCCCTGCAGCTGCCATCCAACCCAAGAACTTTCTGCGCGATGTACTCATCCGCTGCTCCGTTTGCTGTTGCACTTCGAACTCATCGGCCGGCGTCTTGTACCGGCTTTTTCTCATGGCACCCTTCACAACCCGCTGGCTCCTCTATCTGCATACTCTGGTGACAGCCGAGACACTGGCGATGGTATGCACCGTACAGTCCTGGCTTGAAGAGATCGGACTCGTTGAACGGTTCGTCATGACAGTTCTCACAGCGTGGTGGCTTCGTACCGACGGGGCTGTGATGGTGGCAACCTTGGCAGACAATGTCTTCATGACCGTGGAAATGCGTAGCTATCTTGCTCTCGCTGATGTGCTCCATCAGCTTGTTCACGATCTGGCCGTGAGGAAATTCGACAGGTTCGTACTCTTCAGAGAGGATGCCGACGGTGACGGTGTCTGGGATGTCGCCGCTTGTGAACGAGAGACGGACTTCTCGCTCCGAAGGCTTGAACTGGGAAAGAGATGTATAGCGACCCTCGACCGATTCGACCAAGTCCGGAGTCGGACCGGCGTGACAGATATTGCAGGCGTGTTCCGAGAGCCGGCCTTGTTCCATCAACGAGTGGCACCCGGCGCAGGCTATCTCGTCCTTCTGCTTGTTATGGCAGCCGATGCAGCTATGCTCGGAGCCAGGGTCATGCATCGCCTGCTGCAGGGTGATGCCGCGACTCTCCTCGCTCCCACCGAGGGTGTGACACTCGGAACACGGGGTCATGCTCTCATGATGGCAGGAGCGGCACGTCTTGTTGAAGTCCTCGTGAGCTACGTGCGAGAAGGGCACCGTACTGACGGTACTTGAGTCGAGATTGCCGGCACGCAGTAGAACGAAGTCGGGCTGGTCACGCTCGAGCCGCTTGGGGTTGTCCAGTACCTTGATCTGCTGCTGGCGTTCCGCATCGTGGCAGCCCGCGCACTCAGTGGGACCGGCGTCGGGTGTTGCTAGATGGCAGCCAACGCAAGCCCAGTGAGCGGCTTCAGAAAGCGAGGGCGAATCATCTTGTCGCTCGGGCAGGTGACAATACCGACAAGTGGTTTCCTCGCCCTCGGCGTAGTAGAGCTCTTCGGTCTCCTCATCGTACTCATGGTGGCAGAGGTCACATTCGTAGCCCAGGCGCTCACCGTGTCGGTCATGCAGAGATCGGTCGAATCCCATTGGCACACGCGACGAGACCGACAGTGGTTCGACTCTGTGACAGTCACCACAAATCGTCGGACCTGAATCGCGACCTTCCTCTACAGCCGTTTGGTGACAGGCGACGCAGTTGGTGTGATATGTCTCCATCACCAGGTCCTTGTCCTCGTCATCCAGACGCATGAACCTTGATGCCAGACGCCCGTTCTCCATGGTGATGTGACAGGTTTCACAGTCTTCGCCTAGCTCCGCTAGAGCCTCAGTGTGCTGGTCGTGCGGAAATACGACGGGTGGCCGATCCAGAGACCCAAACGCCGACATACTGTCGATCACGATTATGTCGGCTCGAGACGTTTGTTCGGGGAACTCACCCTCAGCACATCCCCAAAACGCAAAACCCAGCAGAACCACGAGTGCCGCAGCAACCACCTGGAAAATCCCTGCTCGATATCGATGTATCTTCTTCATGGTGTTCTCGTGTTCCATGGGTGGTCAAGCCAGAAGCTCTGCCGGAATCTCCATAGCCTGCACGATGAGTTCGCTGACGAACTTGACGTGCATACCGAGTCCGTAATAACCGACGATGTCTTCTATGCCACTGTGGCAGTTGTGACACGGAGTGCAGATGTACTGAGCGCCGGTTCTCTCGAACTGTTCAGCCTTTACGCGGTTGCTCATCATCCGTGAGGTCTTCCATGGGGGGCCACAATTGATGGCACCACCGCCCGCCATACAACAGTAGTTGTGTTCCTGGTTCGGACTCACATCGCGGAAGTCTTCGCACAAGGCGTTCATCACATAACGCAGTTTGCCGCCGAGACCTCGCCCCCGTACTGTGTTGCACGGGTCCTGAAGAGTGATTGGTTCTTTGAACTTCTCTCTGATCTTGATGCGGCCGCTCGAGATCAAGTCGTAGTAGAACTCGATCGCATGGACCATGGGCACCGGAGGGAACTTCCATCCCAACCACCGAGGGCCGTCGTAAACGGCTCCGCGGAACGCATGGCCACACTCCCCCATCACGACCTTCTTCACTTTGAGGCGCGCCGCTGTTTCCCAATGGAGTTTCTCCACTCGACTCATTACTTCGAAGTCGCCCGAGTACATCGCCATGTTGCTGTTGTCCCATCCGTCAGTAGCGGGCATGGTCCAATCAATCCCAGCGACGGTCATGATGAGCGAAATGTTCCCGAGCAACTGGGCGAGGATCTTGGGCTCAGGAGCGATAACCGAGTACATAACGTCGGCTCCCTCCCTTTCGAGTGGTATCCGCGCAGTGGGGATGTCGGATTGAGCCTCTTCTTCCTGCCATTGTAGTGTATCGATCCACTCATCCTGCTGGACCCACATCTGGTTCATCGTGGCTGAATGGGAGTTAGTTGTGTCTTGGAGGTACTGAGGTACAACTCCAAGGAGGCTGCAGATGCGGCGGACCGTCAACAGCAGATACGCGATGTCGATGCCGAAAGGACAATACATGCTGCAGCGGCGGCAGACATTGCATTCAGTGTATGCAATACGAGCCATCCGACGGAGCGTCTCCGGAGAGACCCTCCCGTTACGCTTCACCAACTCCCACAGTGTGTTCTTCACTTTACCTACGGGAGCAAAGGCTGGATCTCCATCTCTGGAGAGGAACGTGTGACAACCTTCCGCGCACAACCCACAGTGGATGCAAGTATCGATGTATATCTGAAGTCGGGCTGCGGTTTCCTTCGTCATCACATGATTGACAGCCTGCTCGATCTTCTCTGGCGTCAGTTTCTTTATCGTATCATCCAGACCGGGGTCCACGACCTGGTCTTCGGGAGTCACAATCATCATGGTCTCCTGACACTGGCGCAGGCTCGTTCACCAATCTTTCGCAGAGCGAACGTAGCCGGACTCACTGCCCATGTAGGCGCGAGTGAATGGGTAAAACAGCATGTGAACAATCCTGGTAAATGGAATGGCAGCGAGCCAAATGGCGCCTGTGAACATGTGAACGACTATCATGGTCTGGTAGTTGAACACCTGGTAACGTGCCATCAGGCCTGTGGCGAATGGAGCGATCACTATTCCCAGGAGGAGGTAGTCATTCAGATAGGTTACGTACCTGACCGCTGGCATGGAGATCCTTCGCAGTGCGAAGAAGACCACACCTATCACCACCACGATCGTCATCGCATCGGCCAGACCTTCGGGAAGACTCCACAGACTGATGTTCCACGACTCCTTCCACAGCAGAGTGTGGCCGAGTACGAAAATGGGAGTGACCAGAAGACAGATATGGAACAGAAACGACACGACTGTGAAAAAGGGACGCAACCTCATGTTTCGGGCGCCGAAAGGGATACTCCAGTGAAACAGGGAGCGGAGACCGTACTTCAGGCTCATATATGGATGGACGACCTTGTCCTTCTTTGAGAACACAACCATCCAAATCAGTCGATAGAGACTACCGAGTATCAGGATGAGAAACGCTATCCAGACCAAAGGCCCTCGAGCGAATTCGTACATGCGTGCTGTTCCTTTCCCGTCCGGCTCTCACTTCCGCCGAGCCGATCAACTCACATATCACCGCAACAGTTCGCTGGCTGGGATTACGTGCCGATAGTACTTGTCGTCCGTCACGAACCTCAGTAGGATCTTTGCCCCATCCATACTGAAGCAGGGATCCCACAACGCCTGGTAGCTCTCTCTTGAGACCTTGCCATCGACTACCACACTGTACCGACCACTCCTCTCGGCTTTGGCCAGTACGTGTTGGCCATCCGGGCTGAAAACCGGATCCCAAATCATCTCGAAGTGGTCGTTCCAAACCTTGCCGTCCACCGCAATGCTCCAGTGGTTGTCGTCTTTCACGATGGTCGCAACCCGTCTGCCGTCCGGTGAGAACACCGGTGCGACAACCATGTCCCCAAACGTTGACTCCCATGGTGTGTCGTCGATGACTATGGTCCAACGACCGAAGTGGGGGGAAGCCACGGCCGCCAAGCGCCCCCCATCTGGACTGAACTTTTGACCCCAGAGCATGTTGTAACGTCGCTCCCAGAGACGAGCTCCGTTTTCCACCAACGTCCACATCCCGCTCTCACGTACCGGAGCGATCACCCTCTGAGTGCCGGGACGAAAGACCGGAGACCAAACGCAACCGAATCTCTCGGACCAGCTATCCGCGTCGACCGCTATCGAGTAGTCGCAGACGTCGGTGCGGATCTCTGCAGCCACTGAACTGCCGTCGGAGCTGAAAACAGGATTCCAGGCGTTGATGAACTTGGTGTCCCACAGTCTCCCGTTGACTGCCACCGACCACACGCCCTCAAAGAAGCCGGTGATGTCTGCCTCCTTCAGTCGTGCGGTCTGCACGGTTGCTGCAGCTTGCTTGCCGTCCGGGCTGAGGGAGTAGTCGCGGATGGAGGTGAAACCTTCTTCCCAATCCTGGTCGTCTATCGCGACACCGAACTCATCGTCCCTCTTGTAAAGGACAGCTACGGATCGGCCATCGGCACTGAACTTGGGGTTCCACGCGTACTCGAAACGGCTTTCCCAAGGCTTGCCGTCGACTACCAGGGTCCATTCATCGTCGGTTCTAGCGAGGGCAACTGGGTCACCAGTGGGGGAAAATCGCAGGTACCACAACAGCTCAAACCGGTGGGGCCACGCAGATCCGTTGACACAAGCAGTGAAGGAACCGTCCTCCAACTGGACCGGCGCCGCGACCTTTTCACCGTCACTGCTTACGCTGAGCTCATCTACCCTTTGGTACTGCGATTTGATTTGGGAAATGTCAACGACACACTTCTTTCCAGCCTGCCAATCCCACTCATCTATCCCAAACATTCCTAATTCTCCTAGTTGTCCCAATCACGCCACCACCACACAATTGGTCAATGCAATTGAATATAACCTCAGTAATCGATACTAACGGTGACGGAGCACGCTCCCGCAAGGCATGTGTCTAACCCTTTGAACAACAATGACTTAGCTGAACGGCTGTGCCGGTCAAAGCTGTGTGAAGAGGTCTCCTAGCCTTGCTTGCAGTGGACAGCATGACTCGATAGGCCCGCCGTCAAGCAAGGCCCATAGGTGGCCCGATCGAACCGGCTACCATCTCATTCCTCACCAAGAGCTTTTCTTACCGCCGCAATGAACTCGTCGGGGTCGATCGGCTTGTCGAAAACAGCCACAGGTTTCTTCACTGCGAGGTCGCGACCCGCTAGTCCGCTCACCACGATGATGGGGGTTGCTTCGTAGTCTTTGCTGCGGGAGAACTTGCGGTAGAATCCGGTCCCCGTCTCATGAGGCATCTGGAGGTCCAGAATCACCAAGTCGGGTTTTTCCTGGCGTGCGACTTCGAGTGCTTGTGTCCCGTCCTCCGCTGCTACCGTCTCGTAACCATGCTTGTTGAGTACCGCAATCAGGAACCTCCTGACATCCGCCTCGTCATCAACCACCAGGACCTTCTTGCTCATCTAATCCTCCAATTGACACACCTCTAGTGAGTCGGTATCAAATCCTGAGCGACGACAGGGATGGTGACCCGAAAGACCGTGCCCTTACCCGGTGAGCTGTTGAAGCTGACGTTTCCGCCGTGCTCTTGTGCGACTTTTTGGACCACCAACAGACCCACTCCCGTGCCTTCCGTACCCTTGGTTGAGAAGAAATCCTCGAACACCTTTTCACTTAGTTCTTCAGGTATGCCTACTCCGTCGTCCTCAACTTCAAGTACCGTTCCGCCCCGCTCGTTTTGCAGGCATCGCAGAGTGATTGTGTGAGAGGTCTTGTTCTCATCGGGATCGAAACGGCAACCATCAATGGCGTTTCCTACCAGATTGCAGAGCAGACTGTGTATTCCTTCTGGATCGAACCTGCCTCGATGAGGAGGCCCGTTCACTTCTATTCGCAGGCTGATGGCCTCGCCGGCAGTCCGTTTCGAGTAGAGCTTGTGGACGTCCCGGAGGATATCGTGAGGGCAGACGCCGTCCTGGAACTTGGGTATCCGCTCCTTGGAGCAGTACAGCAGGTCCTTGACGAGAGTGGAAACCCTGTTCACGTTGCGTTCCACCATTTCCCAGCCCTCAGTAACCTGCGCCTTGTCATCCTCCTCCATCCCGGTATTCACCACGAAGATCCCGCCCTCGAGTCCCATCAGTATGTTTTTGATACGATGGGCCATGCCTGTCACTGCCCGTCCCATGAGGGTCAACTGCTTCTGAAGCCGCTTGACTTCAGTGATGTCGGTGAACATCTCCACTACCGCAGTAGTCTCTCCACCAGCATCTCTGATAGGCACAGTATGGACTACCACATCCACGTGACGGTTATCGTGAGTGGTCAGTCTCTCCTCTCGGGTATGCAACAGCCCATCGTTAAAGGTCTCTCTGACGAGACAATCGGGGCACGGACTCTTCCGTTGCTTACAGATCTCATAGCAGAATGACCCACCATTAGCGTGGAAGTCACGCCGGTATAGTGCGTTGGATTGCACGAGTTGCAGGTCCCGGTTGATCACTGATATGTAGCACGGCACCTGATCGAAGAGGCGCTTGTAGTCCCGATGCGTCTGCTCCAGTTCATCCTGGAGTGTCTTCAAATCAGTGATACTCGTTGACATCTCGACCACTGCACTTACCTGTCCCCTGTCGTCTAGCAATGGGGCAGAGGTAACCACCACGTGCTCTATCTCACCGGCCCTGTCCAGCACAGTCTCCTCGCTAGTGTGCACCTGGCCGTCCTGGAAAGTGCGGAGCACCGGACACTCCGGACATGGTGCTTCGCTGTTCTTGTAGACCCGATAGCAGTGCTCACCTTCGCGGTTGCCGAAGCTGCTCCTAAACCGATCGTTGGTGTCGATTATGCGCAGATCACGATCTTGCACTGATAAGAGACAGGGCATTACGTCCCGCCAGCGGGCATAGGTGAATATCCGCCGGCGAGTACGGAACAAGACGAGGGCGAGGACTGAGAGGTATGCCGCAACGGCAAGGCCAATTGCCAGTGGTGGGATATGGGGTGCGAGGACCGTCAAGCCGACCGACAATGCCACCGCACCTGCGAAGTAGGCAATGCGTCCGGCCGGCCGTCCGCCGGTGATGGTCGCCACCGGTCGCCGGTTGTTCTGCAGGGCGTCTTTCACATTCAGTCACCCATGACTTGTCTCGCCTTCTTCAAGAAGTCATCGCGGTCAATCGGCTTCTCAACGATCGCTTCAGGGCGAGGAAGATCACCGAGGTTGTCGCCGAAGAAGTCCTCTTGCTTTGAGAGTCCGGTGAGCACGATGATTGGGATTGCCTTTGTATCGGGTGAGGTGCGTAGTTCGGTGTACGCCTTGAGGCCTGATTTCTTGGGCATCATGACGTCCAACGTGATGAGGTCTGGTCCGAACGACTTGGCGAGCGCAAGTCCTTGTTCTCCGTTGGGAGCGGTCTCAGCCTCATAGCCTGCCTTACGAAAGAGCGTTCCGAGATAGACAAGCATGTCTTTTTCGTCGTCGATGATTAGAATCTTCTTCGCCATTTGTTGTCTCCTCGGAGTGCAATCACCGAGCCCTACCGTTTTGTCCCAAAGCGGCTCGGGCTTCAGGTGTGTCAATCCGCCTCAGCACATCCCTAATTGGTCCACGCAGATCCGGTTTGTCCAGACTCCTTACCAGGCAGGCCACGGTCTCGGGGCTCGATAGATTGGCGAGTTCGCTCGCAGCGCATTCCTTCAATGAAGGATTCGGACTCGCAAGACCCTGACAGAGGTACTCGATTGCCAGACCGCCTTCTTCACCGCCCCGGCATGCTATGGTACCCAGTGCCCGGAGTGCCTTTTCGCTACGACGGAACCTGGCTATGGCGCGGACCCCAGCAATACCTCCGCCGTATGCCTCCACGAATGCGTGCACTGCTTCGGGGCTCTTGCGAGCATCCTCGACGGCCACAGCTGCGCGGCTCGCGTCTGCCAGATACGACTCGTCGGCATAGTATTCCACCGCCATGCGCCGTGCAACGGGATTGACGTCTGTATCGTGCGCCAGCTCTTCAATGATCTGCTTGTCTGTGATCCTGCTAAAGCAGACACCGATCAGTTCGAGGTTTTCCTTGTCTCGGATGATTCTCGCCAGCAACTGCTGCGACGAGATACGCTCGGCGGCAACCAATCGTACATCGAGTTCCTCGGCCTTCTTGATGATATCCATCAACATCTCATCGGCGTTCACTCGAGAGACAGCAAGCAAGCGAACTTGTGCCTCCGGAGCAGTGCACGCTACCTCGACCAACCTGCTCTCATCCTTCAGATTCTCGACCTTGTCAAGCCGAGTGCGCAGACCATCTCCTTCCTCAAACAGACTCATCCTAATTGACCTTCCCTTTCTTTCGACCTTCCCTTCGCCGTTCCAGACACCGTGAGAGCGCGAGCGCTTCATTTCACTACCAGCGTGCTATAGCAGGCTGGCTAGTGCCATTCCCATTCGATGAATCCAGGCTCTACGTCCACCATGCAGTTGACGATCAGTTCGGCCAGACCGTCATACATGATCCTGTGCTTCTCCCAGACGTCATAATATGCCAGCAGGTCACGCAATTGTCCCTTGCAGTTGGAGCAGGGGGCACAGATGTATTTGTTGATGGACGGATCCAACTCTTCCTTGAACGCATTCAATACCTGTTCGAGCTTCTTACGACCAGCAATCTGAGCGCGCCAATCGCCGAAGTTGTGACCGCTCATTATTGCGAAGCCACTGCCTCCGCCACAGCAATAGTTGTCCACGCCGTGCGGAGTCATCTCACGGAAGCGAGGAGCTATCTTCTTCAGGACCCGTCTCTGAGGCGCAACCACTCCCATGAGACGTACAAGGTTGCACGGATCATGCAACGTGACAGGGAAGTCGTTGCGGCTCGGATCGACTTTGATCTTCTCATTGAGGACCAGATCCTCAAACGTGACCATGCAGCTCTCCCGCGGGATGTTGAGTTCCCCGGTCAGGACTCGATCGGCTATCACTGTGAGCGCTTTGTGGGCATGGCCACATTCTCCCAGCACGATCTTCTTGACGCCCAGTTTCTTGGCTGCTTCCGCGTGTTTGATTGCTACACGCGCGAACTGAGCGTCATCGTACCAGACTCCATAGTTGATGCTGTCGAAACCTGCGATTTCGCTCGACATCGTCCAACTCAGACCAGCGGACTCGAAGATCACTGCGAATGCACCCGGGTTGAACGGCCAGCTCATGATCTCGCCCGCATTGTGAATCAGCAAAATATCTGCTCCGTACTTGTCCCACGGGGTTGTGATGCTGAGCCCCGTCTTCTCGGAGACATCCTCGTCAATGAACTCGATGTTGTCCTTGACAACGACGTCGTTCATTCCAGTTGAGGACCCAACCTTGAGTTGGAGTACTGAGCCGCTCTCGTGCAACTCCTTGGGAGCTATTCCCATCTCCTGACTGAAGACCTTCCGTATCTCGTGAGCGATCAACGCATTGTCGACGCCGATGGGGCAGGTCTGGGCACAACGCCGGCATAGGTTGCAGCGATAGGCTAGTTCGGCCAGGCGAGCAACCGTGGTCCAGTTGAGCTCTATCTCGCCGTCCCGCCAGGCCTGAAGCATTCCGCCGTTGCCGTTGTGCTTGACGTGTTTCTTGTACAAACGGCGGAAAACCTCGGAGCGATAGGCAGGTCGATAGACAGGATTGTGCCCACTTGCCTCGTAGATGTGACACGCATCCGAGCACGTATGGCAGGTGGCACAGTGATCCATTGACATCAGGAGCGGCTGCAGAAAAGTCCAGTTGTTCTCCTTGGTGAACAGCTTCTGCAGGCCGGAGAGGAACTGCGCAACAAGCCTGTCCTCTTCTTCCTTGGTCTTGGGCTTCGGAATGCTGACGGCAATCGTGTCGTCCAGGGAAGACTCGTACGTCTCCGCAGCCTTTTCGCTCAACGGTGTGAATTCCGGCGTAGCCTCAGGCGTCTGGAATGGCTCGGGGAGAGGCTTGAAATCCTCCCTACGCAACTCGGTCAGCTTCGCTGACGGCTTTGATATGTCTTCGACTCTTACACGTTTCGTAGTTCGCATGCCTAGTTCTCCTCGACACCGGAGGTTGCCACGTCGACCCAGTTCTTCTTGCCGTCCCCTCGAATGTGGGGCGCTGACCAACTCACCGGATACTGCAAAGCCTCAGACACCTTACGTTCTATCCTTCCGCCTTTGAAGCTTGGCTCGTCACTCCACCTGATGTCATGCCACATGAAGTACTTGGTGAAGAAATGCGACATATGAGTGAGAGGGATGTAAGCAACCAATAGGCAGCCCAATGCGATCTCGAGTGCAACCAAGGCTGACGGGGTCTCGAGGGTCGACGGGTTGAACGTCACGAGTTGTGTGAAGAACGACCTGAGACCAGAGAAAGTCGGATCTACGGTGGCGTGCGCTAGCAAGGCCACGGCCAGCGTCACGATGAAGAACGCGAGATTGAAGAAATCGGTGTGCTTGGTGTACTCGCGATAGTCCGCATTGAAGGTCCGTCGCACGAGAAGTGCGACCGAGCCCAACAAACCAAGGCCCAATCCCACATACCCGACCAAGTAGGTCAAGTGGTAGACGGTCCGTCCCAGCACTCCTGCGTCGGCCGAGATCTGCATACCAGCCGCACCGGCGATCCCTCCCAAGACCAACAAACCAACCAGACCGCCCAGCAGATACAAACCGAAATGGAACGGAAACGAGCGGAGCCATTGTTGCAGGTTGTGTTCGCGAACGCCGGCAAGCAATAATATTTCGGGAACCATGAACTTCAGTTCGCCAAGCATGGTTGACTCACGTGGTTTGGTCCACCAATCAGATTCCTCAAGGTACGAACCACCGTAGCTAGCCCGACCCTTCTCGTGAGCGACAGGGTAGAGCTCCCAACGCAAGTGAATAGGCAACCGGGCAATCTTCACGCTGCGCCACACTACTGCCGCGACAAACACGGCAACGGCAGCGTACGCCAGAATGAGCAGCAATAGACCCACCTTCAGTCCTCCCTTCGGGACCGCCGTTTTCGGTCCAGTAGTTCTTCAATAGCCGCGCTGCTGTCCAGTGAGTCGGTCTGATCATGCACTAGGCTCTTGATCTGCTCGGTGCACTGCGAACCGAACCGATAGACCACGCACTGCCGACATTCATTACCCTGGGGGGCACAGTTCAATCCTTTGATCATCCAGCAGGGTCGCGTGTTGTCTTTGTAGGCCGGACAATTCTGGTGAGTCTCCGCACTGCAGGGAAGCAGCTCCCAGCAGGGTAGCAACGCCTGCATCCTGCGGATGCCTTCGACGTTGAGCCCCAGATCTTGGATCATGTGATGGATGTTCTCGACGCGACTGATGTCTGCGCGCGAAAAAAGGCGATGCCCGGAGGCGGTGCGGTGGGCGACGACGAGGCCTTCGTTCTCGTACTTCCGAACTGCGGAAACAGACAAGCCCACCTTTTGGGCCAGGATGCCGATGGATATTACGGGATCGTCGATCTCGCGTTGAACCGCTTCGTCAGGCATTGAGTCTCTCGCAAACCACAGGACTGCACCCGCTAACAATTCGATCGAACCTGCATGTGAATCATATGTTTGCGGGTGTAGGAAAGCTATACCATCTAGTGAAGTTTTCTTTGAAGATGTCTTTACAATGACATAAGCAGACGGTTTGGCGAACGTTCGTTCATTGGGCAGTGCTCTGCGGATGTGGTGAGATTCGGTTTGGGCAACCCGCTGAACCGCATTGATGGGGCCCATCGTCTGACAGACAGTCAGGATTGAGGGCGGCGCTGGCTGTCTCATGCCGACTGGTTGGCCCTTGTGCCAGCTGTTCCCTCACAACGTGACACAGCCGTTGACACTCTTACGACCGAGGCTGGATATTCCCTCTGTTGGTGTTGAAGAAGTCCGATATATGTGAGGTCGGGGTATCAGATAGCACCAGCCAACCGACATGGACCGCCCTTTGGTAACCGGGCCTTGTTCGCCTCGGCCAAGCGGAAGTCACAACCGAGAAGTCACCACCGAGAGGATAGGAGAAGAGAATGCAACCACTGGAGACAATGCGTAACGAGCATGGTCTGATCAGACAATATCTAGACAGTCTTGAGTTGGCAGCTGAGAAACTCAAGAACAATCAAAGACCGCCGAGTGAGTACTTCGAGACCGCCGCCAAATTCAGCAAGAAGTTCTCTAACGAGTTCCATCACGTAAAAGAAGAGTACATGATGTTCGTCCGCCTAGCTCAGAAGAAGGGTGGCGAGATGGACGGCCAGATCGAGGCGTTGCGGCATCAACATGAGCATGAACGTGATTTCTTTGCTGAAATCCTCGGTGCAATGCAGGGCTACACGAAGGGCGACCCGATGGCGACGAGTCGCGTCGTCGAGAACCTGGGTGCGCTCACGGCCATGGAACGGCAACACATACACACCGAGGACCACGTGTTCTTTCCGCTGGTCGAGCAGGAGTTTTCAGCAGACGAGATGGAACAGGTGCGGGTGGAGTTCGACAAAATGCGAGCCAAGCTCGGCGAAACCACGTTTGAGGACTGCCACAAGATGGTCGTGGAAATGAACTCAATGCTGGCTCACTTGTGACCGACTAGCAGAGCCTACACGTTCGAGTAGGGCTGTTCGGCCTTCGCCTCGTCTGGCGAAGGCCGATCCACTTTCCCCGTGGATGGCAATGCTCCCAAGACGGGCCTAGGCGAGCAACTCAGTGACCATGTCGACCAACTTCTGATGCTCGACAGGTTTGCTGATGTAGCCCTCAGGTGGAGGTACCTGACGTCGGGAAGAGATGAACTTCTCGAACTCATCCGAGACGCCCGTGATGATAATGACAGGGATGCTCTTCAGATTGTCGTCCTGTTTCAGCCGGCGGTAGACTGCCACCCCCGACTTCTCGGGCATGGTGATATCCAATGCGACCAGGTCTGGTGCTGCCTGCTCGATCATCATGATCGCTTCAGCCCCATCTTTGGCCGTGGCAGTTGCAAACCCGTGATCCTGCAAAACGGTCGTCAGGAAATCGCGCGCATCGGGATCATCATCTACTACCAAAACGGTTTTCGCGTCGTCAGGCATGTAGGCCATCCTTTTCGGTCAGGTCAGAGCTGTCCGGCTCGTGCTGGGTCGGCCGCACCCTAGGTAGTCTTACGACAAACTTCGTCCCGACGCCAGGTTTGGACTCCAATTCTATGGTTCCTCCGTGCGCCTGTGCGATGCGGTCGGAGATGAACAACCCCAGGCCAGTGCCCGTGCCCTTCGAGGAGAAGAACAGAGTGAAAGCCCGCTCCTGGGTCTCTTGGTCCATGCCGATCCCGTTGTCCTCGATCTCGTAGCAGACATGGTCAGCTGATCCTTGCAGCCTCACCACCACCTGAGGGGTCGCCTGCTTGTCGTCCAGCCTGCATGCATCCAGCGAGTTCTCGATCAGATTCACCAACATGGACCGAACGGCTTGGGCGTCTGCCTCGAACTCGCCGGCGGATTGATCGAACGAGGTGACCAACTGTACCGCGAGATCCTTGGCCCGCGATTCCATCAGGCCGCAGACTTCTTCAGCAACCAGCGGAGCTGAAAGCGGTTCCCAGTTGGGCACTCTATCCTTCGCGTAGTAGAGGATGTCCGACACCATGCTGCGGATCCGGGCCACATTCCGATTGACCGTCGCCCAACCCTTCTTGACTCGTTCTTCGTTGCCCTTCGTGAATCCGGAGTCGACCAAATACATGCCACCGGCCAATCCGTTGAGGAGACCCTTGAGACCGTGCGATACTGAGCCAATCAACAACCCAAGCTGAGTTAAGCGGTCCTCCAACTCCCGAACATCGGTTATGTCGGCGCTCA
>Ga0209536_100002085_pt1 | contig 32575 bp, 24 predicted proteins | sample DeeMarSeWOR28_12_FD_187461 | JGI IMG/M metagenome (GOLD analysis project Ga0209536, IMG submission 187461) | Marine sediment microbial communities from White Oak River estuary, North Carolina - WOR-2-8_12 (SPAdes) (version 2) | ecosystem: Environmental > Aquatic > Marine > Intertidal zone >... | reverse complement strand
GAGAATGAAAAAGAAAGGCTTGTCGATGAATCTTTCGACAGTCTCAAAAAGAGCAAGAAGTACGCTAGAGGAAAGGAACAGAAAGTCCTGGCGCGGGTGGGTTATATTCGCGTCTTCACCATGACCAAGCCGAAAGACTGGCTGGACGATGCTAGACAGAATTTAGACTACGCCTTGCTGGATGAACCAGAAGCACCAGGCCCTTATTTTTTCATGGGTGAAGCGTACAAGCAGGGATACGAGTTGTCTGAGGCCGCCGATATGTATCGAAAGGTCCTCGATCTGGATAAGGAGTACACAGCCGAGGCTAATAGATCCTGGGATTTGGTACAGAAGATTCAGCGGGCTTCACCCGGCACCGCGGAAGGGAAGAAGGTCGCCTTGGTGGAAGCCATCACCCGGGGTGACGCGGCGGCACTCTTCATCCAGGAACTCAAACTGGAAGAGGTCTATGAGAGGCTGAACGTCAAGACGTTTGACACCGAGTTCAAGGCGCCGAAATCCGGACTGGAGATGGAAACCGAAACCGTGGTGAAGTTGCCTCCCGCAACAGACATTTCTGACCATGTGCTCCGCCATGACATCAATGCTGTCATCCGCATGGGGGTCCGAGGGTTGGAACCCTATCCCAATCATACATTCCGTCCTGATGAGAAGATCAGCCGTGCCTCATATGCCATGATGCTGGAAGATATCCTGATCAAGGCTACCCGTGATCAAGGGTTGGCGACGCGGTTTTTTGGCAATGGGTCACCTTTCCCTGATCTGCGTAACGATCTGCCCTATTTCAACGCGGTCATGGTGTGCACCAGTCGCGACATAATGACGGTGGCCGATGTGCGCACCGGCGAGTTTCGTCCCATGGGAACCGTGTCAGGCGCGGATGCCCTGCTGGCGATCCGGGAACTGAAAGAGCAACTGAGGTTACTCTGAGAGCAGCAAAACTTGTTTGGCGAAACCTGGAATATATGGGTTCAGTCAATTCAACCGGCGCGTGCCATTGTCAACCGACACCGGGGTGGGTATGAATAGCCTCAGAACTGCCAACGAAACCGAGGTCCACCACTTCCCCAACGGGGCGGCACGACCCTGGTCTTTCGATTGATAAATTTCATCCAGAATCTATCACTTAGAAATAGTGCTGAGTAAGCGGGATCATTACATATTCGCTATTCGTAAAGACACAATTCATTTACGTATCGAAGCATTGGCGACTGCTCAGGTTGCGGGTCAGTGAGAGCGCTGCCCGGGATGTGAGGGGGTGGATCTGGAAGTTGAGATTGTTGAGCTAACCGAACCAGTCTGGCCCGCCTTTTGCATGATCTTCCTAATCTCTTGCTTAGAAAAATATGTGTACCGCATGCTGAGCTGAAGTGGGCAGTGGAACGTTATGCGGCCGTGAGTGTGGTTAGCCCTCCTTATTTGAGTCCACTCGAGAAAGCGGAGTCTGGTTATGGCGCGCATTGATGCATTTTTCAAGCTGATGCATGAGCAAAAAGCATCCGACTTACACCTGGTTGCCGGTCAGCAGCCCTGTCTGAGAGTTCGAGGCGAGATGGAGAGGGTTAAATTCAAGGTGTTGGATAACGATGAACTCAAAGGCATGCTTTACGAGATTACTCCAGAAGACAAGATCAAGACTTTTGAAGAGACGGGGGATGTTGATTTCGCCTACGAGATACCTGGACTGGCCCGCTATCGCTCCAACTTTTTTCAACAGAAGCTGGGCATTGGCGCCGTATTCCGTGAGATTCCCAGTGAAATTCTAACCGTGGAGCAACTGGGTCTTCCACCAGTGGTCGCCAAAATGGCCATGTTGCCCAGGGGATTGGTCCTGGTGACCGGTCCCACTGGCAGCGGCAAATCTACGACTCTTGCTGCGATCATCGATGAGGCGAACCGGCAGCGCAAAGACCACATCATCACCATCGAAGACCCTATAGAATTTGTCCATAGGAGCAAGAGCTGCATCGTTAACCAGCGGGAGGTTGGCGCCCACACGAGATCTTTCACAGCGGCACTGCGGGGTGCGTTGCGAGAAGACCCGGACATCATTCTGGTCGGCGAGATGCGGGACCTGGAAACCATTTCCCTGGCCATTGAGGCTGCCGCCACGGGCCACCTGGTGTTCGCAACCCTCCACACAACCAGTGCGGCGAAGACTGTAGATCGGATTATTGAAGTGTTTCCTGCCGAGCAGCAGGCCCAGATCCGTTCCACCCTGGCAGACGGTATTCGAGCGGTGGTTGCGCAAAACCTCCTGAGGAGGATTGACATTCCTGGTCGCATCGTTTGTCCGGAGATATTGATCGCTACGCATGCCGTGCGAGCCCTGGTTCGCGAGAACAAAACCTATCAGGTCCCAACGGCCATCCAGACGGGCAAGAAGTACGGAATGCAATCTTTGGACGACGCCATCATGGCCCAGTTGAAGGCCAACCGAATCAGTGCAGATGAGGCCTACATGAAGTGTGACGATAAGGATAAGTTTCGGCCATTTTTAAGGAATGCACCCGCAGATTTCACTGAGGTGTAGCCTGCTCGTTTCATGAATCGCCTACTATGACCGAAGCCTTTCGCTGACCCAACTCGAAAAGGAAACTAGCATGCGTAAGAGAGAAATTGATCATTTTCTTCGCAAGATGCTGGATTTTCATGAAAACGTCTCGGATCTCGTCATTACGGTGGATCGACCCTTTCAGGTGGAATCTGACGGAGATCTAATTCCGGTTCCAATGGATGTGCCGATTAACAACCTCACTCCCTTTCAGACCGAGACATTTGCTTTGAACCTGTTGGCTGGTGATAGGCGCAACATAGAGTCCCTGCTCACTGAAGGCTCTTGTGACCTGTCTTATCACCTGGCCGGGAAAGCCCGCTTCCGCGTTAACATTTTTTCTCAGCGAGGTTTTTATTCTGTGGTCATGCGCAAGTTGGAGACGCGCATACCCAGTATTGAGGATCTGAAGTTGCCAACGATTTTCAAAACAATGGCCAAAGAGAAGAATGGCATCATTTTTGTGACCGGGGCAACAGGCAGTGGTAAATCCACCTCACTGGCAGCCATTCTCAATGAGGTAAACGATCTTCGGCCTGTGCATATTGTGACCCTGGAAGATCCGGTGGAATTTGTTCACCATCATCGCACGGCAACCTTCAATCAACGGGAGATGGGCAGCGATTTTGATACCTTTGCCAGCGGTCTCAGAGCTGCACTGCGCCAGGCTCCAAAGATTATCCTCGTGGGTGAAATGCGCGACCGTGAAACCGTGGAAATTGGACTCAGCGCCGCAGAAACGGGTCACCTCGTGCTCACCACCCTGCACACGGTGGACGCCGGCCAGACCATAAACCGTGTCCTCGGCATGTTCGATACCGAGGAAGAAAAGCAGATAAGAATTCGCTTGTCCGATTCCATCCGCTATGTCGTGTGCCAGCGTCTCCTTCCCCAGGAGGGTGGGGGACGCGTGGCAGCCTTCGAGATAATGGGCAACGACCTTCGAGTCAAGGAAGTGATTCTTGAGGGTGAGAGTGAGGGGAAGACTTTCTACGAGATTATCGAGAGCAATCGGGCCTTCGGGTGGTGCACCTTTGACGACTTCGTCTTGGAGCTTTTCCAAGACGGACAAGTATCGCAGGAGACAGCGATGGCCTACTCTTCCAAGAAGGCTATCATGAGGCGAGGTATCGACCGGATCAAGTCTGCTCGAGGTGAGAAGGTAACGGACATAGAGGGCCTTGAAATAGACAGAGGCTATGGGTCGCGGGTTTAACCTTAATGTTGCGGACCTACCCCCGGCCAAAAGCGCTACTGTCGCGCCATAGCAAGCCATCTGCGACTCCCCTAGGCTGTGAGTTCCGGCTGCACGGTGTTCGTCTCGGACAGGATCTCACGTTGACGCTTCGACCTGTCCAAGCCTGGTCGCAGCCAAATCTGCCCCACCCTGGCGTGTTTTGCCTTGGTGTAGGTCTGCGACATTAAGTTTGAGAACAGCAAGTATCCGGGGAGAAGCCAACTCTTTGTGCGGAGGGTGAAATCCAGTGAGAATACGATGTAGTAATTGCCAGGCTGTTTTCAATTTGGCTGACGACAAGATTCGCAAAGACCGTTCGTTCAGGGTAACCTGCCGCAAATGCAACCGTCCCATTACCGTGGCCCCGCAACGAGGTGGTCAAGAAGAGGCGCCAGTTGGCGTCGAGGTTGCCCTTGCCGAAGTTGCGGATGCTCCAACCGCTATCGTTGCGGACTTGGATGTGGCCAGCGCTTATGACTCTCCCCTTGAAGTCCTCGAGGAAGGCGCCCGCAGTGCGCTGATTTGTGTGGACGAACCGGCGCGTCTCAAGACGGTAAAAGAAGCGTTGGAAGATTTGAATTATTACAGCAGCGTGGCTTCTTCGGTGAAAGAAGCCCTGAGTAAGCTTCGCTATAACCAATATGATTTAGTGATGCTCGACGAGGAATTCTGCGGGGAGACCGCCGAGAACAACACGGTTCTGCGCTACCTTCAGCCTATGCCCATGCCCACTCGCAGGAGTATTTTTGTAACGCTGATTAGCAGCCAGTTAAAAACACTCGATAACCTGATGGCCTTTGCCAAAAGTGTCAATGCAGTGATCAACGCCAGTGATATTCAGAAAGTGAAACTCGTACTTGAACGGGCCATGGCTGACCACCGGCGTTTTTATAAAGTATACCTGAATTCAATTGATGCACTTGGCGTTCTTTGATAATCTAGCGATAATCAATAAGCTTTAGCCTGACGTTAGGGTTAAATCCAAAAACTGTAGATCGAGGCTAACACCAGAGACAGAGAGGGACAGCCGGGGGGTGGGGTGAAGTTCCTAAAACGATGGCGGCAGCGAAAGGAGGTACAAGAACTTCAGCTCCGCATCAATCACTGTCGCAGCACCATAGCAGAGGTGCACAGGGCGCTGCTCATGGGCGAGGTCCAACCTGAGATGGCCGAACAGTTTCGCCAGTTGGAGGCATCTCTAGAACAGGTGGATGTGACCCGGTTGAAGAATCGTGATTTGCAAGAGATTGAAATGGCCACCAACAAGTTGTTGGGTGAGTTTCGCAGCCTTTATCGCCAGGGCAAGATCAAGAACATCTATGACGGCTTGCTCCATTAAGGTAGTAGGCGGTGAGAAATAATGCGGGTTAAGGGGACGTAGCTCAGTTGGGAGAGCGCAGCGTTCGCAACGCTGAGGTCGTGGGTTCGAATCCCATCGTCTCCACCAGCGAGGTATAACCGCGGTCTTGGCCGCGGTTTTTTTGTCCGAACCGCATCTCAGGCGACAGAGGTGCTGGAGATTGAGATAGCAATACAAAGCAAACATTGGCTCGTCAACGTAAATAGAGGGACTGGCGAGGCTAGCGAGACGTGCGAGACTAGCGTTAACTATAATCTTTTAATCCCCTACCTCCCGTTTCGCCTAGATTTGACAGGTCTAGGGATTTCTCCTATATTTCGCTGGCAAGGGATGCGGAATTAACGCTGCTTAATACACGTAACGAGATTATTTCTTGCAGATAGTTGTTGGAGAATTACCGGCTAAACAAATAATCACAGGTAGGGGCGGGCTTTATGCCCGCCCGAAACGGCTGATTGATTGCCCTTATCGGGCGAGGGTAAACCCCGATCCTACAGAGAGATGCGCCATTGGTTGCCTCACGCGCTTATGTGTCGCTCTGTAGAGAAGCTGAACCAGGGAGGAGATGTGGTGTCAAGAACAGCGAGCATAACTCGAAAAACGAAGGAAACCCAAATCACTTTGAAGCTTGACCTTGATGGCAGTGGTCAATATCGACTAAACACTTCAGTGGGATTTCTGGACCACATGCTCACCCTGTTGGCAGCCCACGGGCGTTTCGACTTGGAACTCGAGGCAGAAGGTGATCTTTGGGTCGATCAGCATCATACAGTGGAAGATATTGGTATCTGTCTGGGGCAGGCCTTCAGCAAGGCGCTAGGCATGCGGGAGTCCATACGGAGATATGGCCAGCAGCTCATTCCCATGGATGAGGCTCTTGCTTGGGTGGCAGTTGATCTTTCCAATAGACCTTTTTTGGTTTACAATGTGCCCGAGCTGAGCGAGAGAGTCGGCGAGTTCGAGACTCAGCTCATTCGCGAATTTTTTGGAGCGTTTTCCATCAAGGCCGGAGTGACTCTGCACATCAATGTCCATTATGGCGACAACAGTCATCATATCATTGAGGCAATTTTCAAGGCCTGGGCAAGGGCAATGAGACAGGCCTGTGAGATAGAGTCGGAAACCGAAGGCGTGCCTTCCACTAAAGGAGTCTTATAAAAATTCTGGGAACCGGGTGCACGGCAAGGGTCGCAGTCCGTGTGATGAAACAACCTTGATGCCTGAGCCCTACGTGCACAGAAAAATACTCACATTTACTTGACAATCCCGGAGCGTTCAAGTTAAATAAACAATTCTGAAATGCTAACGCGGGGTGGAGCAGTCAGGTAGCTCGTCGGGCTCATAACCCGAAGGTCCCAGGTTCGAATCCTGGCCCCGCTACCAAATAGAAACAGGGACTTATGAGAGATCATGAGTCCCTGTTTGTTTCATTAAGAGTCATTTCCGCACAACTATAGGGGACATACTATAGTCCCCCATTTCTTACTATCGATCTAGCCCGAACCCTGCCCAATCCATTCGACCTCCTAGCCACTATCAAAAAGGTGGTTTTTCAGGTTGACACGGTCCGAGTTTCTGCTCTAGTGTGAAACTAATCCCAAAGTTTCTTTTTGCCTTACCTGAAAAAGCCCCTTTTTAGTTCCCATTGTTTCAATAGGGCTTAGATTTACACATAAAATCTCCGCTTTCAACCTTTGGTGGGGAGTGATACAAAGAGGAACCTGGATGACGGTGCTTTCAGCTTGTGAGTGGTTTCTACACCTCGTTGAAGGCTTGCTCACTTCTCTCTGATGAAAAGCCACAACGCATCTGAGATGGTGACGGATGCCACGGAATACAAGGAGTTGGCAGCATGTCTGCTTAAGTCAGTATGGTTTTTTCATGAAAGAAAACCATTACCTGTTCAGCAAAGTGAAGGGAGGTGATGAGGAAGTCTTTTGAGTATCAACAAATTGGCGCTTCTGAGCACGTACTAGATGAAAATTAATCAATTGTGCGTGGAAACAAGAATATTGAATACCGCAAGAGCATACTGGAGGATTTCACAATGAAGAATAAGAAGATTTTGTTGGGTGAAATTGCAATGCTCTCGATTTTGCTATTGTTTGGAACTATGGTGGGCCCGGCCTTATCTAACCAGTCCGGTCTACAAATCCCTACAGAGGTAACCGGAAATCTGGCATACGATCATGTAAGTTACCTCACTGAAGAAATCGGTGTCAGAGTTACCGGTACTCCCCAGGAGATGGCAGCCCAAGACTATATCATAGAGCAGTTTCTGATAATGGGATACGATGTGGAAATTCAGCCGTTCACTTTTGAAAGACGAGGGGTAACCTACGAGTCGGAGAACATTATTGCCACAAAACCTGGAAAGCTGAGCCAAACTTTGATCGTCGGCGCCCATTACGATTCTGTATCTGAAAGAGTCTGCGAAGACGGCAATGTGTCGACTGGTGCCGGGGACAATGCTTCAGGAATAGGCGTGATGTTGGAAGTCGCTGAGGTGCTGGCAAACTATAAGACTCACGGAACCATAAAATTTGTAGCTTTCGGCGCGGAAGAAATGGGCCTCCGAGGTTCAAGATACTATGCCGACCAAATGACTGAGGCGGATGTAGTTAATACAGCAGCAATGATCGACCTTGATTCCGTCGGTGTGGGCGATTTTTTTTATGTCTATTCTGGGCTGGATGACAACCCCGGCTGGGCTAGGGACCTCGCACTGGAAATCGGTCAGCGACTGGGATATGATTTGCGCACGAGCCCACAGTCAGAATTTTTCGACTATGGCACCACGGGCGACTGGAGCGACCACGTGCCTTTCAGGCTTCTCGGTATTCCTATTGCATACTTCGAATGGATGAACTGGGATATAGAGCCTGATGGCGGTATAGAGACTGAAGAGTATGGATGGGTAATGCACACCTGTATGGATAATCTTTCTTTTACAAGCCATGAGAAACTTGAGCTCACAGCAGATGTGGTTGCCTCCCTTGTTTTTGAGTTAAGCAAAACCAAATTAGCACAGGACGAAAAGGGCAGGATAGCTCAAGGAAACAAGTACATCAGGGTACAGAAACGGAATACCCGGCCCAATTAATTCTTGCTTAAAGACTCTACGTGGGCATAGACTCAGCCCTCACTGACCAGGCGCAAGTGTCAGTGGGGGTTTTTCACCTGTGCCAAGAGGTCTTTGGTGCGTCACCATATCCTGCGTCTAAATAAGGTTCTTCCGGAATTTGCTTGGATGGCAGAGAAAGCCACGGTCTGGCCAGGGCAAGCTGCTCCACAAAGGAGTAATTGAACATCCTAGCAGTCCGCCTTCGGCGGACGGGGTAGCGCTCGCTCTAGCATTTTCGCGCCATCGGGCCCTTCCTTTCGGGTTTTCAGAAGAGAGTGCGCTCCATTCTAATATCGAGGATCTTTTCAATCACCCATAATAGCAGCTAAAAAACAAATTGGCTTTCCACGAGAGGTCCAAGTCACCCGCAGCCACTTAAAAACTTTTGCATCGGAACAAGATGGATATTACAATAACCGGAAGGTTCACTGCAGAACTTGGGGGCTCGAAGTCTGGCAGGCATATTTCCAGAAAATCACAGCCGAGCAAGAAATAGTCCTTTATACTGTCAGAAACTGTCCGAGAGTTTGATCCAGGGATCGAGGCGATCTAAATATTGATCAACATCGGTTCTCACGGATTCACTAAACAGTGTCCATCCAAAAAATTCGGATGACGCTAGCAGGTGTTTCCAATCCATAAATGAGCAATTTGCTTCGTCCCGTTCCGGGATTCGGTCCCACCCCTGCGGGGCGGGTTCCCAGTTTCCGTAAGGTCAAGGAAATCAGAGGACTGCGCGGAACCTTACTAACGTACGCCGCACCAGAAATCCCGCAGATTGACACAGAGATTGCGGAAAAGGGCCATTTATGGATGGAAACCAAACAGGGAGGAGTTGTCTGTTATGAGAAAGGCCAAGATCCCAGTGGTTAGAAGATCTCTCCCCTCATGGATTTTATCAAGCAGTTTCAAACTCCAGGCGCTTCTTCTCTTCCTTATCGTGATTACAGTGTTCACCCGGGTCCTGCCTCTGGAAATGCAGAAAAGGATTGTCAACGAAGCTATTCGATTCAGCGAGATCCGTCTGCTTCTTATTTATTCTGGATTTTATCTTGCCGCAGTGCTGCTTTCCGCCGGTCTAAAGTTCGCTGTCAATGCGATCCAGAACTCCATCGGCGAGAGAGCCGTGGCAGAGATGAGAAAAGAACTTTACCATCACATTTTGACGCTGCCACTGAACTTTTTCAGGAGAACTCAGCCCGGCTTTGTCATTTCATCCCTGGTGACAGAGTTGGCCTCGGTGGGAAACTTGGTGGGAATGGCCGTGGGCGTTCCGGTGACGAGCTTTCTGACCCTGATTGCCTTCGGCGCATTCTTGATCTGGCTGAACCCGCTATTGGCGGTCATTTCGCTCAGCATCTACCCTATGGTTCTCTTTCTATTGCCGAGGCTGCAGAATCGCGCCAACAGGGCCAACAAACAACGGGTGGACATGACCAGGACGCTTTCAGGTAAAGTAGGCGAGGCCATAACCGGCATTCATGAGATTCACGGCAACGGCTCCTACCGGATTGAAAACCGCAGATACGACGAACTGGTTGAAAGGCTGTTCAAAATCAGGGTCATCTGGAATCTCTACAAGTTCGGAATTAAGGTGTTGAACAATTTCTTTAGCAGTTTGAGTCCATTTCTAATCTTCATGGTGGGAGGTTACCTGGCCATCAAGGGTCGACTGGACTTGGGTGCACTGGTTGCCTTTATATCGGCTCAGGAGAAGCTATATGATCCCTGGAAAGAACTGATTGAATTTTATCAGGCCTACCAGGATGCGAGCGTCCGCTACAAACGGACCATGGAATACTTTGATGTCATGCCTGAGCACGCTATCGAACCCGATGGCCGCAATCCCTACGAACTGGAGGGCAGCATCGAAATCAAGGACCTGTCCTTTTTGACCGAGGGCGGCATTCAGCTGCTTGATCGGATTAATCTTTCCTTGGAACCTGGAGATCAACTGGCTTTAGTGGGTTTTTCCGGCAGCGGCAAGTCCGTTTTGGCCCAATGCATCGGACAACTCCACAAGTACAGTGGGGGGCACGTCCTGCTCGGCGGCATGGAGGTTGCGGAACTCTCGAAAAAAGACATGATCAACAACATCGGCTTTGTTTCGCAGACGCCCTTTACTTTCGACGGCACTATCAGGGAGAACCTTCTTTACTCCTGCGCTTCCAAGCTTGATAGCGATGAGGCCGGCGAAGGGGAGAGCATGCCAAACCTGGACGACATGATTGAAGCCCTTCAGCAGACAGGGATGTTTGTGGATGTCCTGCGTTTTGGCCTGAACACCATTCTACTGCATGACGAACATGCGGAGTTGGCTTCGAAACTCGTTCGTGTCCGCGAGAACTTCAAACGCGATTTTGGTGAGGGACTGGCGGACTACGTTGAGTTTTTTGACGAAGACAACTATCTTTACCACTCCACTGTCGCCGCCAACCTGACCTTCGGCTCGCCCAAAGGAAAATCTTTCACTGTCGAGAACTTACCCACCAATGAGTACTTTCTAAAGTTTCTGGATGAGGCCCATCTGACCAGGCCGCTTTTGACCTTGGGCGGTGAGCTGTGCAAACAAACCGTAGACATTCTGGGCAACCTGCCACCTGACAAGGTCTTCTTCGAGCAGAGCCCCATCGTCGCAGAAGAGTTGGAAGACTACAAGGCCCTTGTTGGGCGTCTGAACAAATTAAAACTGCATCAGCTTTCGCCCCAGAACCGAAATGACCTGTTGCGACTGGCGTTGCGTTTCACTCCTGGAGTCCATAAAATGGTTAGCCTGCCAGACATCCTGGAGGAACTGATTCTGGAGGGACGCGCACTTTTCAGGGAGAAGATTTCCAGTGATGACCCTGATGTTTTTACTTTTTATCAGGCGTCCGATTACATATATTCGCACACGATTCTCGACAACATCCTTTTCGGCAAGACTAAGACCGTCAAACCCCAAGCGGAGGAGAAGATCAACCAGAGCATCATCCAGCTCCTCATTGAAGAAGACCTGTTGGAAACGATTGTTGAAATCGGTATGGAATTTCAGGTCGGCAGTAAGGGTGATAGACTCTCCGGCGGACAGCGCCAGAAGCTGGCCATTGCCAGGGTTTTGCTTAAGGTGCCGCGTGTGCTCATAATGGACGAGGCGACCTCGGCTCTCGACAATCAGTCGCAAGCGCGCATCCAGGGATTGCTCGATTCAAGATGGAAGGGCTCGAGCACCCTGATTGCGATTGTTCACCGGCTCGATATCATTAAGAACTATGACAAGATAGCTGTAATGAAAGCTGGAAGAATCGGGGAAATGGGAACCTACGACGAACTAGTCGCCAGGAAAGGGATGCTATATGAGCTCATTTACGGAAGAACATCAGCGGTCTAAATCCAGCGAGTTCCAGGAGAATCTTGAGATTCTACGACAGATAGATTTTTTCTCTGCCCTGTCCCTTGAGGCACTCAAGGTGTTAGCCTATCTTTGCACCCGGGAAACATTCAAACCTGGAGATTATCTCTTTCGCCAAGATGATAGTGATGGCCAAGCGTTCTATATTATCTCAGGAAAAGCAGAACTTGTGCGTGAAGCTGGAGGTGGGGATTCTACCCTGAAACAATATTCGGATGGTGAATTCTTGGGCGGACTGGCCCTGTTGGGAGAGATGCGTCGCCTCTTTTCACTCATAGCCTCAACAGATATGAACTGCCTCATCCTGAGCCGGGATAAGTTTAGCAAGGCATTGGAGCAGTTCCCAGAACTTACGCCCAGAGTGTTTGGGACCATGGTTGAAAGGGTACGGGCTTGGGAAGAGCGACTCATCCTGGATCCAAGCCAACTCTGCGACGGTTGCAGACATAAACTCGGTGTGAGCCTTATGTAGGGAATGAACCCACGCCCGGAGGACGTGGCCTTCAAAACGCTGCAAGAAGCGTGAATATGAATATGTGATATGATACAGTAAAATTGCTGTTGCTGAATTCGCAACCGCGCAAAATTAATTTGCTGACCGCTTCCTAATGGTATCTTCTTATGACCGAAGGCAGGATTTCATTCGAACTCAAAAACAGCCTTTCCGAGTTAAAAAAAGTCTCCAAGAATTTGGAGCTATTCGGGAGGTCACTGGATCTGCCGCAGAGGACCATATTCAAGATCAATCTTGCTTTGGAGGAACTCGTCAGCAATATCATCTACTATGGATATGTTGATGATGACGACCATTGGATCAAGATAGCCATTTCGCTTGAAGGAGGGGTCTTAGTCATCAGTCTCGAAGACGATGGAATTCCATTCAACCCAGTGGAGGCACGAGAGCCTGATTGCGGATGTCCCATTGAAGACCGCGAAATTGGCAATCTTGGCATTCACCTCTGCAAACAGTTCATGGATGATTTGATTTATGAGAGACGCGGGAACAAAAATATTGTGGTGCTGAGAAAAGACGTGGAAGAGATATAAGGGTGTTGCAGCAAGTCATTGATTTGTATTAACAAAGTATTATGTTTAAAAACCGCACGGCATGGAGAGGGGTTGTAAATGGAAGTCATTGAGAAGAGACAAGATGATATCAGTATAATGAGACTTCTTGGCCGCCTAGATTCAAATACTTCCCCGGAATTTGAACAAAAGCTATTTGCAGTTATCGAAGACGGGGAAAGGAGTATAGTCGTAGATTTCGAAGAGTTGGACTATATTTCGAGTGCCGGCTTGCGAGTGCTCTTAAAAGCGGCCAAGGAACTCAAACGTTCTCAGGGGAAAATTGTGCTCTGTTCAATGAAGGAGTACATCAAAGAGGTATTTGAAATAGCCGGGTTTGTGTCTCTTTTTCCAATTGTCCCTTCCGTGGGAGATGCTATGAAAAAGTTCTAAATGGAGATTCAGACCGTTGGAATATTCGGTCTCCGTAATAACCGCATTTCTTTCTCTGCGAATGAAGCGATGTCTCTTGATAAACTTGTGGCATGAATCATGCTTCCTGAAAAGGCAGCGGAGCGTTAGGCCGCATGGTTCAGGAAACCGTGTCGCGAGACCGTGAAGAAGGTCTTGCCACCGGCCAACCCCGGATCTTGCACTCGAACCGTATCTGAACGCTACGTCCCAGGGAGCCAGGTCCGAGGACTGGGGGAAGGGCGGCCACATCCTCTGTCCCAGTCACCGGTTGGTTAACAGTGCGGCTATACTCGACCGAAGGAGGAGTGTATGCACGAAGTGCACATTGATCATGCACTGGACTACTTGAGAAGCCTCGAAAAGCTTGGCCTCGAGAAATTTCTAGCAACATACCCTCATCCGGTCTTGTTAGAAAACTATTTTGCACCATCAAGCAGGACAAAGTTGGCGAGGGTAGAAACTGTTTCAGAATTGGACGTGGAGAACCTTTGTTCTTCAACAGGACCACTCCAGGATGATACACTTCTTCAAGCAAGGGTTATCGCACTGGAAAAGAGAGACAAGAATTCAGCCGAGCGAATGCTTTTCGTCGGGCGATCACCCGACAACGATATTGTTCTGCTCAATAAAATGGTGTCAAAGCTTCACGCCTACTTCTGCCAAGTGCCCGGCAGTCAAATCGTGCAGTTGGTGGACATGAACTCGACCAACGGAACATTTGTCAACAACTCGAGGCTGCCGCCGTCTGTGAAAACGAACTTAAGAGATGCAGATGTCATCTCCTTCGGCCCGGAGACCCGGCTTGAATTCTTCAGTGCGCGAGGCTTCTGCCAACTACTAAGATAATATTGGACTGCGGAGGACGGTTGAATCGAATAAGTAAAGAATCCGGGCCCAGAGGACCCGGCTTTGAGTTCACCCCGGAGGGGTGTAGTTTAATTCCAATGGAATAGTGGAATGATGGAAAAATGGAAACTGGGAACCCGCTTGCGGAACTGAGCGGAGCCAACTAACTTGATTAAAGAATTTTATAAGTGAACCAGAAAAATTTTTGGCAGGAAATAATAATTTTCTTGACCAATAAATCTCAGTAATGTATGTTATAGAACATAGGGAGATGCCAGTCTCCCTATGGTGCCCCTTGCCCCTATCGGCCACTGTGCGCCGGGCCGATAGGGGAATTTTTTTGGGGGACTCGAGTGTTCGGCGCCACAGAGAGCCCGATCATCAATACCTGCTCAATTCGGCAATCCACAGCCGTTGATGACAGTGGCGTGATTTCTGGTTCTTCCGGTTTTTGCCGGCTACTAAATCCTAACCGGAAGAGCCCGATTCGTTACCAACCAGGCCTGCTGAGACCTCTTGATCTTCAATAGAAGATTGATCGAGTTCTATGATATGGCAAATTGCGGTAGTTGTCATCCTGTCCCAGATTCCAAAGCCAGTTGTCCAGTTGAGCGGAGGTTACCTTCCGGCCACGCCGCACTAGCTCTTGCCGAAGCACTTCCACTGCCCAGATTGTTGCTGCCCGTATCTCCACCTCTTCGAGACTACCCGGACGAATGTGCTCTAGTCTGTTGATGCGCGCCGCCAACTCGGCCTCATAACGGATGATGCCCAATTGGCGGAGGACTTGGGGTAGTTTGTAGTCAGCGAAGGACGTCAGTTGGTCCAACTCAGAGAAACTCCCCCAGGAGTCTCCAGAGAAGGTGCACCACAAGTCATGGGTTAGAATCTGGGATCGCTTGAAAAAATATACGGTTTCTCCCATGTAGGTCGCAATGTCATTAAAACTTGGAAACTCCGCAGCCAATAAGAAAACCAGTTCCACGGCTGAGCCCTTGGCCTCTTCCAGCACGTGAACGAAGCTGCCCTGGAATCGATCAAGAAGAACCTGTCCTGTTTGACGCAGATTTTTCAACCGTTCATCCAAAAGCGGAATTTCGCCTCTACCCCTGAATATGTAGGCCAGGGTTTTACGATCTAGCCAAGTCAGAGTTTTTGCCTCGTGAATGGGAATTCTCTCTTCCATGGCACGCTTGAGACTGGCAGCCAGTGCCCAGTAGCCTGAAAGTACCCTATTGCCGTAATAGATTTCCCAGAGGGGAGCGCCCACCTCGGGCCAGAAACAATGGTTGAGGGTGTCGAGTACAAAAAGCCATTGGGCGGTGGCTGCTGTGCCGTCGAAGTAGTGGTATGGTGCAGGGCCTTGTGGCAAGGGAGGTATTTCCGGCAGAGCATTGTTGTCGAGAAAGCGTGATACGGCAGTGAAATCAGTGTGGACAAAAGCACTGTGCTCGACAACTGCACGGCACGAGGAGAGAATAGGGAGTAGAGTCATCGGCTGGCTTCTAGGAAGAGGCCAAGGAGGCAGCCTGTAGAGTGATACGACGCGACCTTTGAACTAGCGTGCGAATTATTTTCCTAAAGTCCGGAGAAAGACTGTTGTATTCCCGCCTCAGTTTGTCCTGATCTATGACGCCCAATTTTACTTCACCCACAGCGATCACAGTGGCCGACCGAGGCTCCTTGCCCATGTCTAGGAATTCGAGCTCGCCGATGAAGTCTCCCTGCCCAAGCTTGGCCACAGTGAACTGCCCTTTTGGCGTGGTTTTGATAACCTTGACCTCACCCTCCACAATAACATATACCCAATCGCTGAATCCGCCCTCTTCAAAAATGACTGCGCCGTTGGAGTATGTTTCCTCATCACGGATATACAGCAGGTCAATCATAAATCATCCTTTCAGGGTGCTCGTTGGTCTTGGGTCAAGTATAGTGGGTTTTCCGGATGTTGTTCAAGACAAAAGAGCAGAGGAGTAATTTATCATAGGGAAGGTTCTTCCTGTCAATGGGAAAAACCGCCCAGAAATTTCCCCCATTTTTTACCATACCCACCTTCAACCCGTAGTAAAAAAGGTTCTTCCGGAATTTGCTTGGATGAGAGAGAAAATTATGGATCCGGTCAGGGCAAGCTGTTTTTCCATGGCCATAGACGTTTATCCGAGCAGATTGCGGAAGAACCTAAAGCAACTAAAGTTGGCACGTTCGGAGGGCAAGAACAAAGGGTGGTGCAATAAATAAAACTATAATATCATTTACTAAATTACGACCTTGCTTTTTCTGTTTGGACTGTGTAAAAGATGCAGTGCAGGATTGCTATGTTTGCACCGCTTTGACCCTTGCCAGCAGAGTGGGATATGTATGCAAAATATTCCCGAGGGGGGAGGCTGTAATGGAATGCGAGAAAGGTGAGGGGAAGGGAGAATTGGGCAACCAGAGCGCATCAGTAAATCAAGAGGCACTAAGGTCGTTGCAGTGCCAGGTCCAAGATGCGGAGTATCGGGAGGTGGCTGCAGCACTGCTTGACAATCACAAAGAAACACTGGAGAAGAAAGCGCTGGAGAGTCTTGAGCAAATTGTGAGGGAGAAACCAAAGTTTGGTTACTGGACGATCAGCGATGCCGAGTATGATCGAGAGTATAGCCTGGCAATGGATTTGGGTCGGTTGCGGGTTTTCAAGGGTAAGGTCTCTGCTGACCGGGATGAATACCGGTTGGCCCGGCGTCTGTACCGCGATCACCCAACGCTGGTGGGACTGAACCGGTTTGATTACCGGCGCCAGTTCGTGGTGTTTCTGTCCTCCAAAGCCTGGGCACTGCGCCGCTTTGCTTTGGTTGAAATGGCCAGGCATCATAGCCAGGTGAGCACCATTCTTTTCGGCTGACTCTCCCACAGTCGCAAATGACCCCGTACAAATGGCGTCCCAGGCAGCAGGCAGCCCCCGCGATCAGATCGGACCGGCAAGGCCGCGGCTCTCAACAAGGGGCTGGCTCCAAATGCACAGAGGGAGCTGGGCGGAGACGCGGGGGGCAGTGAACCGGCGAAGGTGATGATAAGCAGACAACGAGCAATAACCTGATGACCCAATACGATCAATGACACCACAGAGAAATGACTTGGTACCCCAATGACCGATGAACTAACGTCGCTGACCGCTATGCGCGGCGATTGAGGAGGCTTCTCATGCGGGTTGCTGACTTTCCCGATGAAATTCGACCGCACCTTTTGCCTCGGCCTTCAGGTGAAATGATCTATCGCTGCCTCCAATGCAAGGATACCTTTTCCATCGAATCTTTGCTTTATACCTGCCCGGAGTGCAGGAGCGTCCTAATGCTTGAAGATTGTCAGTGGGATCGTTTGAAAGAGCACAGTGGTTCGTTCTGGCGACGTCTTTTTGACTGTCGTAGAATGCTCAACACCCCGGCAATCAAGGGAATATTTTTGTTTCAAGAACTGATAGCTCCGGTAATACCTCTGGAGGACGTTATTTATCTCGGGGAAGGCCATACCCCAATAGTCCAGGCGAACGATGCATTACGAGACTGGGTGGGGTTAGATTTCTATTTCAAGAATGACGGCCAAAACCCGAGTGCCTCCTTTAAAGATCGAGGTATGGCCTGTGCTCTGAGTTACCTGAATCATCTGGTCCGCAACCTCGGACTGACCAATGTGATCTCCATATGTGCTTCCACCGGCGATACCTCAGCTGCGGCAGCGCTGTACTCTGCCTATCTGAGCAATACCGTAAGATCAGCGGTCTTACTGCCCCATAAAAAGGTAACCCCGCAACAAATTTCGCAGCCCTTGGGAAGCGGCGCCAAGGTTTTTGAGATTCCCGGCGTATTTGATGACTGTATGAAGGTGGTGGAGCACCTCGCCGATCACTACAATGTGGCCCTGCTCAACTCGAAGAACGCCTGGCGCATTCAGGGGCAGGAGTCGTACTCTTTTGAGGTGGCTCAAAGTTTTGACTACGATCTAGACGGGAAGGTGGTGGTTGTACCCATTGGTAATGCGGGAAATATTACCGCGGTCATGGGGGGATTTTTGAAACTACAAGACATAGGGGTAATAGGAAGTCTGCCCAAGATCATTGGCGTGCAGTCAGAACACGCTGACCCTGTGTACCGTTTCTATCGAGAACCAGACCCGGAGAACCGGGTGTTTCAGCCCGTAACGGTGCGCCCCAGTGTGGCCCAAGCTGCAATGATCGGCAATCCTGTTTCGATGCCGAGGGTCATACGACTGGTTGAAGCCTACGAGAAGGCTCCAAAGAGCCCAGGGGTTTTTGTGGTGCAGGTCAGCGAACAGGAGATTATGGACTGCCAGCTTATTGCCAATCGAAATGGCCACATTGCCTGTACTCAAGGCGGCGAATGTTTGGCGGGCTTGTTGAGGGCCCGGGAGCAAGGGATCGTAAGAGAGAGGGAAGTTGCGGTGCTGGACGCCACCGCACACTCACTGAAGTTTGCTGGGTTCCAGGAAAGCTACTTCGCTGATGACTTCGACTCGGCTTATGAAGTGGTGCCCAAGCCGGAGTTGAGAAACTTTCCCACCTTGGTTGAAGCCGAAGGGGTGGAAAGGTTGCCTGCACCAGGAGCGCCTTTGTCTGGTGAAGATTTCAAGGTTTTTGTTGAGGCGACCGCCCTGGAAATTGCCCGGAAACTCGGGCTGAAAGTGAAAGGGTAGCATTGAGGGTTTGTGGATTCTCGAAGAGAAAAACCTGTGCCGCTGGCAAAGGTGTATTCGCCGTTTCTCCGGCTGGTCCTCGGCGTCCTCCTATGTTTCGTTGGGATGGTGCTGCTGTGGGGGGCTGCGTCTGTACCCTTCCTCTATGAGTCCTCCACTATCAAGTACAAGTTTGGCCTGGATAGGACAATCCTCCGGGTGGCGCAAGTGCTTGGTGTGTGCGCCGGATACTTGTTGCTCATTCAGCTCATTTTCTCTGCGCGTCTCAAAAGCCTCGATCGGGTCTTCTCACTCAACCGTTGTCTGAGGTTCCACCGCTTCAATGGCATGGCCATTGCCATCCTTTGTCTGCTGCACGCCATCCTCGTACTGGCATCTGAAGGTCTGGCTGTCATTTCCCTCGACATAAAGAACTGGCCTGAACTTGTGGGCGCATGTCTTCTGCTTCTCATCTTAGCTGTTGTCTTCATCAGCAGGTGGCGTCAGTCCTTTGGTCTGCCCTATCACCGCTGGTGGCTTTTGCACCGCACCGGCGCCCCCCTGGCTGTAGTTGCACTGACGGTGCATGTGCTCTATGTGAGCGACACCTTTGAATATGGATTCCCGCGCACCCTGATATTTTTGGCCGTTGGTTGCTACGTGCTGTTGTATGCATGGGTACAAAGCAAACGCTTCTTCATCAAGGGTAAGCCCTATGAAGTGGTGAGCATTACTCCCGCTGCACACGACACTTATCGCCTTGACCTCAGGGCAACAAAGGATCAGCATCTTGACTATATTCCCGGGCAATTCGCCTTTCTCTCCTTCACCTCACCTCATGTCTCAAAAGAAGAACACCCCTTCACCATCTCCTCCACACCATCGAGGGATTCAAACCTGCAGTTCACCATCCGCTCCTGCGGCGATTGGACCGACGCCATCGGTGGTCTTCGCCGAGGGGACAAGGCTTTCATAGGTGGTCCTTTCGGTAATTTTGGCCATCTCAGATTCCCGGAATCGAGAGAGTTCATTATGGTGGCCGGCGGTATCGGGATTACGCCGATGTTGAGTATGTTGCGTTTCATGGCCGACGTGAAGGATGAGAGGAAAATCACTCTGATCTGGAGTAACCGGACCAGAAAACACATGGTATATCCTGATGAATTCTTTGATCTTGAGAAACGATTAGGAGGGTTGTCTATGATCCATGTGCTGACCAGGGAGCCTGAGTATGCCGGAGAAGGGGTCCGGCTGGACAAGGCGAAACTCGAGAGGTTGCTTTCCGGCTGCTGCAGGCGAGCAACCGTCTTTATATGCGGACCGCCTATCATGATGAAAGAGACCTACAGGGCTCTGCGTACCATTGGTTTTCCACGGCGATCTATCTGTATGGAGCGCTTCAGTCTGTAGCACAGTGGGCCATCACCGCTTCTCAAAATGAACGCATTTGACACGGCATGTGGCGGGCATTAGATTGACCGGAAGAATGATTACACAACATGTTTTCGAAATACAATCAATGCAAAGGAGGGTTTTTCATGAGAAACTTGATTCGTGTAGCGGTTGCGGTCGTCTCACTGTTTGTTTGCTTGAATGCGGTCCATGCTGCCCCCTCGGAGTGGACCATTGACTGGGTACATTCCGGAGTATTTTTCGATGTCAGGCACACCTATGCGACGGTGAGAGGCCAATTTGACGATGTTTCAGGTACGTTCGTATTTGACCCGGAAAACGTTGGGGTGAGCAATTGTAGTCTAGAGGTCAAAGTCAAGAGCATCAACACCAATAACCGGAAGAGAGACGATCATCTCCGCTCGGCCGAGTTCTTCGCGGTCAACGATTACCCGGTGATGACGTTTAAATCAGAGAGGGTTAGACAGGTAGATGGCAGCCGCTTTGAGGTAGAGGGTAAGATTACCGTCAAGGATGTGAGCAGAAACGTGGTCATTCCTTTCACCTACTTCGGGGTCAAAGAGAACCCCCTGAAACCACAGCAGCTTGTCGCCGGGTTCGAAGCCAGGTTTGCCATTGATCGGTTGGCGTACCATGTCGGCCAGGGCAAATTCTATCAAATGGGTGTCATCGGAAAGGATGTGGATGTTACCATCACACTGGAGGTATTGAGAGACAAGTAGTAAGAGCCCATTTTTTACTTAGCCACAGAAACCTGGTCCTCAGGGCCAGGTCAGTCCGCCACCGGCGGATCGGCTCTGCCTGTACAACTGCGCTGGAACTATGGAACAGTGGAGTGTTGGAATAATGGGATTGGCTGAACTGGTTCATTATTTTGAATACATGCTGTGAGTTCACGACCAGAAATCAAAAGAGTTCGATGTTTTGCCCCCCCCAATATGATTCGCGCTCGCTTTGCCCCGTTCAGTTCCGCACCGCAAGCGACATCTGCGACAAGCGGGTTCCCAGTTTCCATTTTTCCATCATCCCACTATTTTATTGGGATTAAGCTACACCCCTCAGATTTAATCCATATGGCGATTTTTGCTATTGACAAGATTGGCAGATGATCGTTAGTTTAAACATATTAATCTTGCGTTTTTGCTTCAAAGAGTCGCTGGCCATTGCCGACCCCAAAAACCCTGGTTTACACAATTAATATCTTAATCACGCTGATTCGTTAGATAGATTAACTTCACCAAAACTTCTAGAAACAGTTGTTCGCGACAGAATTGTTAAGGGTAGAATCTTCACAGCCAGAATGAGGATTCCTGAAAGGACCTCGTGAGAAAAAGGAGGAAAAAGATGAAAGGACCATTCAAACGATCACTCTTTTCTTGGGCTACTGGGCTGATCTTGTTTCTCATTTTTGCCCTGATCGTACCAGCTTCCACCCTGGGCAAGCGGCCTCAGGAGACCCCCGGGGTTCCGGCGGGCAAGGTGCTTCCAGCGCAGGCAAAACCGCCCGAGGGTGCCGGCCCGCCGTCCTGGACGGGAAAGGCTTTCCGTAAGGGCGTTGTGTCGGTCTCGACCCCGCTGGCGGCCGAGGTCGGCGCCCAAATTCTTGAAAGAGGCGGCAACGCCATCGACGCGGCCGCGGGCATTCAGTTTGCTCTGAACGTCGTGGAGCCAAATTTCTCCGGCATAGGCGGCGGCGGGTTTATGATGATCCACCTCGCGAAGACGGGCGAGACCTTCATCGTCGAGTCGCGTGAGAAAGCCCCGGCTGCGGCCACGCCGGACATGTTCCAGGGGCTGGGTTTTACCGCGGCCTCGACCAGCGGGCTCGCAGTCGGGGTTCCCGGAACGCTTCTGGGCGTGGCCACAGCCCTGGAAAACTGGGGCACCATCTCTCTTGCCGAGGCCATCGCCCCCGCTGTCAAGCTGGCCGAGGATGGCTTCAAAATCAACCAGGTCCTCGCTGGAGACACGGCCAGCTCCCGCACCACTCTTCAGCCGGAAACTGAAGCTGTGTTTCGGCTGCCCAATGGCGATCCCCTTCCGGAAGGGTTTCTGCTGAAACAGCCTGACCTGGCCAAGACGCTCAGGTTGATAGCCGAGCAGGGCCCGGATGTGTTCTACCGCGGCGAGATTGCCGAGGCCATTGTCGAGGTGCAGAAACGAACCCAGGCAGGCCTCGCCGGTGTGGGCAGGATGACTCTGTCCGATCTGGATCAGTATGATGTGAAGATCCGGGAGCCGATTGTGGGCGACTACCGGGGCTACACTATGAAGTCCATGTCGCCACCGTCTTCAGGGGGTTTGACGGTGATCCAGATGCTGAAAATGCTGGAGCGGTTTCCCATGGGCGACGCCAGCCAGGGCTTCGGTTTCGGCGCCACTCGGACCCTCAACGTGATGATCGAGGCCATGCGGCTGGCCTTTGCCGACAGGGCTGTCTGGATGGGCGATGAAGACTTCGTGGACGTGCCCAAGTCAGGCCTCCTCGATGACGGCTACGTGGCCATGCGCAGCGCCCTGATCAACCCGGACAGCCGGATTCCCGAGGCTTTTCCTGATGATCCCCGGCCTTTCGACACCGCCTCTCTCACCTTCCCGGTGAATCTGGCCTCACTGTCGGCTCAACCAGACCGGGGCCACACAACCCACTTCTCGGTGGTGGACAGGTGGGGGAATGTGGTGTCGTACACCACCACCATCGAGGCCGGCTGGGGTACCGGCATCATGGTTCCCGGCTACGGATTCCTGCTGAACAACGAGCTGACGGACTTTAATTTCACCCCGCGGGCAGGCACCGACCCGCCCGGAGATCTGGATTTCGACCCCGGCGCCAACGACGTCGCCCCATTCAAGCGGCCCCGGAGCAGCATGTCTCCCAGCATGCTTTTCAAGGGCGACAAGCCCATTGCCGCCTATGGCTCGCCGGGAGGCTCCACCATCATCAACTCGGTATTTCAGATCACCCTCAACCTGGTGGACCACGGGATGACCATCCAGGAGGCCATTGATGCCCCGAGAATCTCCTCCACAACGAGCACCCCAACAGGTTCGTCAATAAGCCGCGAGGAAGGCTTCTCAGAAGAGGTCATTCAAGCACTGGAAGACCTGGATCACGATTTCAGAAGCCCGGGATCCATCGGCTCGGTCCAGGCGGTGGTCATCGACCTCCAGACCGGAAAGCAATACGGCGGGGCCGACCAGCGCCGCGAGGGGACGGTGATCGGCCTTCCCCGACCCGGTGGCAAGAAAAAGTAAGCGTTTCGAATTTGTGGCGGGCAATTCACTGGGAAAACCAAAGAGTATTCATCAGAGGACAAGGGCAGAACCATTCGTGGTTCTGCCCTTGCTCATGCATGTTTTCATGGTGGTGTGAGTTTTCGTATGTCAGTCTGTGAATTCTTGGCCTGACTTTCGCGTCTTGACCCGTCCACAATATTGCTCAACCTTGGCATTTCTTTTCCAAATCTGAGACTCGAGTTCTCTATTCTTTTGGCCCTGCTTTGGCAGGCGCCAGGGGCTAACTAGCCATAATCTAACAGGAAAACTTGTGCTATCACGTCTGGCATGATTTCTGCTCTTAAGGTGCAGCTGAGTGTGTGCTGCCTCAGCTGGCACCGTTCTTTGAGACCTGGGGTGTCTTAAGAAGAATCCTGACGAACACAGAAAGAAGGAGGGACGACAGTGAAAAGGCTGATGATGTTGGTTGCGGTGATGCTTGCAATCGGGCTGGCAGGTTGTGGCATGAAACCCGGGGTAAATTACAAACCGGATGGCCCCAAGCCGAGACCCATGTACAAGAATTTGGATCACCTCTGGTTCAGCATATATGGCTACAAGAACCAGGATCCCGCACGACAGATGGAATACGCCCAAAAAACCCAAGAGCAGAATTGGTGGGGAGAGCCCATACCGTATATCCCGGCAGAGTAATTTCATTGATGCTCGGATGTGCTCCGTCAAGCCTGGGTCTATCAGCAGGTTCTGTAAAAAGCAAAGAGGTCAGCTGTAACGCAGGTCAAGCCTGGCCGGCAAACCATTCCGGCAGAAGTTTCGTCACGGCTTTGACGATCTCCCGGTCATGTTCGCCGAAGGCTCCCCTGGCGATCAGGGCCTCGACCGTCTTCTCGAGTACGATCATCTTGCCGTCGGTATGAATGATAGCCGGGTAGTAGTCGTTGACGAAGAACTGCTTGAGCCTGAAGCGCTTGACCGGGTCGTCCACCGTGGCCTTGATGTTTTTCTCTATTGCCACCTTGTCGAGGCCGATCAATTCAGACTTTGGCGACTTGATCCTCTGGGCTGTAACCTCGACGCCTTCGACGCACTTGAAGGTGAGTTGCCAGTGTTCGACGTTACCCAGGGAGTTGACCACCAAAGTATGGGTGGTGATGAGGCCACGTTCGCGGTCGATCTTGACCCCTTCGACTGCAGGTAAGAAGTAGTTGTCGGAGATGGCGCAGAACGCGCTGACGCCTCCGGCGAATGGCCGATCCATCAAGTCGGCCACCGTGAAGAAAGGCTTCTGCTCGAAGCGTGCGTCCTGAAGCAGTATGAGTTCCTCCTCAGTGTAGTGGAACCGCTCATCCCAGAGCTCTGCGGGTGACAGATCCTTACGGGTGAGTGAACTCTGGCTGGTGAGCATACCCAGGCTCTGCCCCCCGCGCCAAACCAAAGGGAGAGCCCCAACCGTCCACTCGGCACTTCCGCCGATTTCGCCGATCATGCTGTTGAGGGGGCGGCCGTCTGGAAAGCGAAGCCCATCCAGCCCCATGACCACGGCCGGGAAGAGGTCCCCATCTTTGTCGTAGGGGGTAGCCACACCCATACCATTCAACTGGTCCATCGCCGGGCGGTGGCGCGGCCGGTCGAGGAAGTAAGCAGTCATTTCGGAAAAGTCTTTCATACCATAAGCATCAGCGATGATTTGGGTCTCCTCTTCAAGACTCGTGTCCCTGGGATTGAACTCGGGAAACATGGCGCCGGCCATCCAACGCTCGACGTATATGTCGGGCAAGTGTCTCTTGAAATCCGACTCGGTTATAAAGAGAGAAGTCAGTGAGCTGTGAAGACCCTTTACGGATTTGCCGGTACCGTCGATCACATCCGATCCCATGGAGAGCCTGGTGACCTCCTTGCTCACACCGCGGCCATAACGGCTGCAGTGTTCCTCTTTGCCGAAAAGCGCCCCCACCGGTATCGTGGGATTGCCGCCGGCCTCCACTCCGGGTTTGACCCGCACACCCTCGGTTATCGCGCTCTCAATAATCACCTCCTCGCCAACATCGAAGGTCTCCGTAGTAATCTGGAGTACCTCACTCATCACTTGGGCCGCTGTCCGGTCGTTATGTCTCTTGCATCGATTAATCAGGGCTTTGGTTTGCTGGTCTTTGGGCACGTCTCTCAAAGCGGCGAAGCCGTCGATGACAACCGCCGCCGCCGGCAGGGCTGCCGCCAGAATCACACCCTGGCGGAGTTGCTTGCTTCTGAACACCCCAAGGTTGGAGAGCCCGTTCACCCGGTCGTCGATAATGAATACGGTCCCATGAACCAGTTCGAGGCCGTAAAAGCCAAGCACCTCCTGGTGCCTTGAATTGAAGGTGGACACTTTTTCCTTGCTCATCGCCATGGGCTCGTGACGGCCGTCGTAGGTCGGTCTCGCTTCGGCGATGTCATAGCGTAAGGGATTGCTCATGGCCGTACCTCCATCTCCTGCGCTTTCCCGGGTTTCGTACTTTTTGCTCTCTGGTTACTTTCGCTTTTCCTCAGCCTCCAGATTGATGATCCTTGTGTTCTGTTCCTCAATTTGGTTGGACAAATCGTTGATCTGGCGTTGGACGTTGTCTCGCTTAGCCTCTATCTTGACTCGATCGGCTTCGATCTTGAGTTGTTTAGCCCTGAGATCGGCGATGGCGTCCGTGTTCTTGTCCTTGTCCCCCAGGTTCGCTTTGTCTATCGCTTCCCACTTGGCGAGATCAACGCCCACCTCTGCTTCCTTGCGAAGCTCATCGGCTGCGTCTTTGTCATATTTCGCATATGTCTCTTGAAGAGAAGTCAGCTGTTTTTTCATTTCAGCAAGTTGCGACTTTTCGTCCGCAATCTGCAGTATGATTTCGGCCTTTTCCACCCCCGCACGCTCATCAGTCGGCACCTGGGCAAACAGATTTTCGTCCACGCTGGAACTACTGGAACTAAAGGAGTCAGTGATGCTGCGGGTAGTTTCACATCCGCTGAGCAAGGTCACGCCAAGCAAAACTGCCAAACCCACAAGTGCGATGGTCTTCATGACATTTTCCTCCCTCTTCCAAGATCACGCCTTGAGAAGAGCCATGGGGTGTGTCGTTATTTCCACAGGCCATTTGATATTGGCTCTGGGACCCGGCGGGTCGCCTCATCCGACAGCCATGTCTTGCCCCTCGCTGCTCAAATAAACCATGGTTGCCAGGTGGAAGTCAACGAAAAAGCTCTGGAGAAGCCGCAGCAACCCAAATAGGAAATATAATGAAATCAACCTCTTTTGGCATAGGTCCGTCACATTCTGCAATGCTTCACCGGTCTATTTCACCCTTGTTTTCGTCGCATAAATTTGCAGTGGATTAGAAGGCTCCATTTGTGTAACAATCAGCGGGCGAGATCACACCCCCGTTACAAAATTATCTCGCACCGTTTTTGAAATGCTTTGGCGGGTAGATAGAGAAGGTGCTGGAAAGGTAGATCAACATGGGTCTTTTTAGGACTTCAGCTGGACTGAGAGGAATGAGGCGGGTTGGAGGAATAGCCAGGGTGCTGGTCAAGCATGGCTTTGGTGATGTGCTGGAGCGGATCATAAGCCGAAAGGAGAGGCGGGCAGAAGCAGCCGAGGCAAAGGGGGCGATTCTTAAACCGGGGGTACTGTCGCCACGTCGCGTTCGCTTGGTGCTGGAAGAACTAGGGCCCAGTTTTGTCAAACTCGGACAGCTGATGAGCACGCGGGCGGATATCTTTCCTCCCGAATACATTGAAGAGCTGAGGAAATTACAGGACCGGGTGCCGCCTATTCCGTTCACCGAGATTCAAGAGGTCATTGAAGGGGAACTCAAGCGGCCCATAAATGAAGTTTTTGTAGAGTTTGACCGGGAATCTTTTGCCGCCGCTTCGGTGGCGCAAGCTCACCTTGCCACACTCCCCGGTGGGAAGCGGGTTGTGGTCAAGGTCATCCGCCCAGCCATCGAGAAGAAGATTCGGGAAGACATTCGCTTGATGTACTACCTTGCTGACAAGATAGAAAAAACTTTTGATGTGGGCCGCATCCTGGCTCCCTCCAATGTGGTGCGGGAATTTGAACGCAACATTTTCAGAGAGCTCGACATGCTGATCGAGGCCGGTAGCATAGAGAAGTTTTCCCGTAATTTCCAAGATACGGAGGAAATCTACATACCCAAGGTCTACTGGGATTACACGACCAAATCCATCCTCGTGATGGAACGGATCGACGGTTTCAAGGTAGATCAGGTGGAGGAACAGCAGGTCCACGGCATTGATCCCAAGGAGGTCGCACTCATCGGCTTGCGCTGTTTTGCCCGACAGTTGATGGAGTTCGGTTTTTTTCACGCTGACCCGCATCCCGGCAACGTTATTGTCATGTATGACGGTCGAGTCAGCCTGGTTGACTTCGGCATCACCGGCTATCTGGACGAGGAGATGATGCGGCAGATTGCAAACATCTTCCTGGGGTACGCCGAACACGACTACGACTTGGTCATAGAAGCTTTCCTGGAGGCTGGAATTATTGATGAGGGGATGGATTTGGCGAGTTTTCGGGTGGACCTCAAGGATGTGAGCGAGGCCTTTTACGGGCGTTCACTCCAATCCATCTCGGTGAAGGATGTGTACGACCAGATTATCCAACTGGCTCTCAAGTATCATATCCAGTTGCCACGTAACCTTCTGCTGATCCTGAAAACGTTTGTCCAGACCGAAGCACTCGGCAAGATCCAAAAGAGTGACGCCAACATCCTCGAGTTCACCAAACCTTATGCGAAAAAGCTGCTGCAGCGCGGCTATGACGCCAAAAAGATGTTCAAGAATATCGGCAGAGATGCCCGTTATATGAGCAAATATGCGAAGGTAATGCCGAAATTTGCCCACGATATTCTGAAACAGGTGGCCAAAGGAAAGCAGCGAATCGAGGTGTGGCATGAGGGGTTTCAGCAGTTTGATACAAAACTTGAAAAAGGTATCAACCGGTTGACGGTGGGCCTGATCATTTCCGCTTCCATTCTAGCTGCCGCCCTCGTGCTCAACTCGGCGCAGAAAGTCCTCGTTTTAAGCCTGGAATTCATCGGGTTGGACCAGGTTCCTCTCACAGCTCTCCTGGGCATAATCGGGTATGTCGTCGCCACGATTCTGGGGATTTGGCTCATCATCTCCATTTATGGTTCCGGGAAGCTGTAGAGAGAAAGGTGCAGGGAGAAAGGCTCAGGGCACAAGGTAGTAAGCACCCAAGAGAAAAACGCGGAATTCGGATTGCGGAACTCGGAATGTGCTTACCAAGCAGCCTAATTGACTTGTGCATTAATTGCTAGTATTCCGCGTTCCCCGTTCCCCGTTCCGAGTTCAAGTGCATAGTTCCTCGTGTCTAGTGGTCTGCTCAAGGCATCAGCGGCTCCAGGGGGCAATCCCGGCAGCTCGGCCTGGGTTTACAGTGGTGTTTCCCCACTCTTACCAAGAGGGCGTGATACTCGTTGAACATGGATGCGTTCAGTGGCAGGTGTTGCATGAACAAATCCTGTAGTTTTTGATAATTCGCACTGTGTCCAATCAGCTCATGGCGGCTGAGAACTCGCCGGGTGTAGGTGTCTATTACGAATATCGGCCTGTTGAAACCATAGAGCAGGATGCTGTCGGCAGTCTCAGGTCCGACACCCTTGACAGCCAACAATTCTTTACGCAGTTTGTTTGTCTGCTTCCGCCCCATGTCTTCAAGATTGCCACCATAGGACGTAATCACCAGTTCGATCAGGTTTTTGAGCCGACGGGCCTTCAGGTTAAAATAGCCCGAGGGCCGGATTAGTCCGGCAAGTTTGTCCGTATCCACACCATAGAGTTTGTCCACGGAAAGCAGGCCGCTACCCTTCAAGTTGGTGATGGCCTTTTCCACCCCCCGCCAGGTGGTGTTCTGGGTCAGCACAGCACCGACCATGACCTCCAAGGAAGTGTCTGCCGGCCACCAGTGCTGGGGCCCATAGGCCTCCAAGAGGCGTCCGTAAATTTCACTGAGTCTGGAAGAAAGATTCTTCACTGCGTTTTTTTGAGATGCAACGTGGGCACTGCCCAAGATTGGCTGTTGAGTTTGCCGACCACGTTAAAGTAGCATCTACCACTTTACCGGGCAACACTTGGCCGGCCAGGATTTTCTCCAAAGAATGACGTTTGATGGGTGTGGATTCAGGTCCCTGCGGTTGCCCGGTGGCACGGTCATCTAATTCGCACTCGCTGCGCTCCGCTCAGTCCCGCAAGCGGGTTCCCAGTTTCACGATTTCGCGACGCAAACTCGTGAATTATCCGGGTTAAGCTTCTGGCAACCGGTGCTTGGTGGTTAGTCGGAGATACTCGTTTGTCGATGGATTCTGCACTGGGGGGGAATTCGCCACTTTACATTGGATGGTGTGGGAGTGTACCATCGGGCCTTGACGTATCGTCGCAGTTCATGTTCGGGAGGATGGATATGGCAATCAGCCTGGCGTTGATTGTGGTTCTGGGCCTGGCGGCTGATATCCTGTTTCGCAAATTCAAGCTTCCTGGCCTGGTGGGAATGCTTATCGTCGGCGTCCTGGTGGGACCCTATGTCATTGGGTTGATGCGACCGGAGATGATGGCGGTATCTGCTGACTTTCGGCGGATCGCCCTTATAGTGATACTGCTGCGCGCAGGGTTTGAGTTAAGGCGCGACACTCTGCATCGGGTGGGCAAAACAGCGCTCATCATGTCGGCGGTGCCAGCGATCTTCGAGATTGCAGCCATCATGGCGGTTGCACCTTACTTTTTGAAGCTTTCTCTGCTGGAAGCCACTATGCTCGGTAGCATTCTGGCAGCGGTCTCCCCGGCGGTGGTGGTGCCCCTGATGATCGATTTCATGGAGCGCGGCAAAGGGGCCAAAAAGGGAATTCCCACCATGATTTTGGCGGCATCTTCGGTTGACGATGTCTTCGTCATTGTTCTTTTTACCATCTTCCTGGGTATGTACGGCGGCCAGAAGGTGAACATCGTCTGGCAGTTGGCGGGCATCCCAATCTCGGTGATATTGGGAATCATCGTCGGTCTGATACCCGGATATCTGCTTTACCGACTCTTTCTAAAATATGACTGGCAGCCACCCAGGCGCACTCTTCTGGTCATCGGGACATCAATTTGCTTGATGTGGCTGGAGGAGGCCGCCCATGGCATCGTCCCCATAGCGGCCCTCCTGGGGGTAATGGCAATCGGCTTCATTATTCTGGAGAAAGAGGAGGCCATTGCCCATATTATTTCCCAGAAGCTCAAGAAACTCTGGGTTTTTGCCGAACTGCTGCTCTTTGTGCTGGTGGGGGCGCAGGTCAATGTATCCGTTGCCTGGAAGGCGGGGGCAGCAGGGCTGGCGGTTATTTTCATCGGCTTGGCGGCCAGATCAATCGGCACGTACCTATCCGTATTGGGCACCGACTACAATTGGAAGGAGCGGATATTTTGCGTGGTCGCTTACGTCCCTAAAGCCACGGTGCAGGCGGCTATCGGTGCAGTGCCTCTGGAGGCCGGAGTGGCCGGCGGCGAGGTGATTCTGGCGGTAGCCGTGCTCAGCATCCTGGTGACCGCTCCTCTGGGGGCCATCGGTATCATGCTCTTGGGAGAACCTATCCTGGAAGAGGAGAAAGTGACTACCTACAGGTTCAAGACATTGAGAGAGAAGCTGCAATTGCCCCGGGTTGGGGAAAGGGTCAGAAACAAGAAGTATGGAACCATATGGAAGGTAATCGAGGAAAAAGAGGTCTGGTTGGAAGCGGCCGAGAAGGCAGGGCTCGAGCCCGGCCCCACTCCGGCCATCTACTTGAGATACTGGAGGCCTGCCAGCGGCTCAACGCCGGGGACAGGCAAGACCATGGAATACAGATACAGCTTTGTTGACCGTTCATTTTATGCCAACTGGGAGATCATGTACGATTGATTTCAGTTCTCTGTCTACGACAGCAAATCCAGCGCTGTAATAAAACTCCTCTTATAACTAAATCTATTGTTTATATTGCAATTCTAAAGGGCTACAATTATTTTTCTCTTGACAAAAGCCGTTATTTTATCATATAGTACGAAAAATAATTATTATTTTGATTGCCTATATCTGTAATCAGCTGACCACCCTAGAAAATAGATATCCTGTTGTCTTGTGTCAAGCGAAGAGCGCAAACTGGAGCAAACCGGATTCGTTCTTTATGAGATTAATCAAAGCTCACAAGATTAACATACAATTTAAAACTCTTTTTCGTTTCCCTGCCAAAAACCAATTGGAGTTTTCAAATCCTTTTCAAAGTAGCGTCAAAATACCTGTAACCAATTTAATAGGAAATTATTACGACTGCACATCGGGATGAGTTGAGCAGTCTCTCTTACTCTTGCGGAGGTCAGGATGATGAATGGAATGAAATCACGTCCTTTGCCCCGGTACCTCCTCATGGTGTTCTATCTTTTCCTACTCCCCGCTTTACTGTTCGACCTGGCAGGAGCGGCCTGTAACCCCGTCCACTCCGAACAGGAACTCAGGGGACAGGGTGGGACGAGCGAGTTTTTCGGCAGTTCCGTGTCCCTCTCCGGTGACTATGCCATTGTGGGTACACCGGGCCTTGATTCTCCCAGTAACGAGGACGTCGGCGGCGTGCAGATTTACCAACGCGCGGGTGCTGGCTGGGTGCTGGTTCAGATTATCCCCGGCTCGGCATGGGAGAAGGACTCCGCGGGCTCCTCAGTGGCTCTTTCCGGGAACATTGCCCTGGTCGGCGCGCCGAAGGCGGACCCTCAGGGCCAGGCTGACGCGGGTTCGGTCTACGTATATGAGCAGCAGCCGGACGGAACCTGGGATCCGGTTGGGGTTCTGAACGCCGGTACACCTCAGGCCGGGGATTTTTTTGGCGGTTCCGTGTCGGTGTCCGGGGAATTTGCCATTGTTGGTGCCTATGGAGACGGTGATCTCGGTTTTCAGGCGGGCATGGCCACCATCTTCCAGCGGCAGGGTGATGGCAGTTGGACCCAGGTCCAGGAGTTGACGGCAAACGACGCGCAATCCTGGGACCTTTTGGGCTACTCGGTTTCCATATCAGGGGAGAGGGCCGTTGTGGGGGCCCCCGGCTGCACGGCCCATGATTGCACCAGCAAAAACGGGGCAGCTTACATCTTTGAGCGCCAGGGAGACGGGAGCTGGGTGCAGGACGAGAAGTTGACCGCCGGCGATGGCCAGTTGGATGACCTGTTTGGAGTTTCAGTGGCCATCCGAGGGGATCGGG
>Ga0209536_100002084_pt1 | contig 32583 bp, 16 predicted proteins | sample DeeMarSeWOR28_12_FD_187461 | JGI IMG/M metagenome (GOLD analysis project Ga0209536, IMG submission 187461) | Marine sediment microbial communities from White Oak River estuary, North Carolina - WOR-2-8_12 (SPAdes) (version 2) | ecosystem: Environmental > Aquatic > Marine > Intertidal zone >... | reverse complement strand
CTGGGCTCGACGCTGAAGGTCCAGGATACACTCTCTGCAATTGCGGAGTCATGTCAGCGGCTCTGCCGCGCCGAGAGGGTCGCTCTTCTCCTCATCGATCCCTCCTCGGGCCAGGAGGCCCAGACGCTCATCCGGCGCTCGGAGGAAGCCCAGGGGGGAATTGACCACGTTGTCAACCTGCTTGCCGCGCAGAAGATCATGCAGGACCCGAAGACGGTAGCCACGGACGACATCACCGCGTTCGTCGGACTTGACAGGCCCTCCGATCAGGCCCGGTTCCTGGGACCTGCCATGGTTGTTCCCCTCTTTGCCGGCGACAAGCTCATCGGGATCATCAATCTCGTCAACTCAAAGGGAGGAGAGAGGTTCGACGCGGACGCGGAGCGGCTGGGTTCTCTCATTGCGACGCTTGCAGCGCAGTACATCCAGCGTGCAAAGCTCCATGAAGCCCTCTTTCAGGACACCGTCCGGTTAAAGGAGATACTGCGCGAACGCGTTGGTCCGGGTTCGCTCCTGGGAGAGAGTCCGCTCATGAAGGAGGTGCGTGAGAAGATTGAGTCTGTGGCCGAATCCACGCTGACGGTCCTTCTTGTGGGTGAGACAGGTACGGGGAAGGAGCTGGCCGCGCACGCAATCCATTTCAGCAGCCCCCGTGCGGATAAACCGTTCATCGCGGTGAACTGTGCCGCCATTCCGCAGGAGCTCTTCGAGTCGGAGCTCTTCGGCCACGAGCGGGGTGCCTTCACAGGCGCAGGGACACGCTTCCGGGGAAAGTTCGAGCTGGCTGACCAGGGAACGCTCTTTCTGGATGAGATTTCATCGCTGCCGGTTGAACTCCAGCCGAAACTCCTCCGAGTCATCGAGCAGCAGCGGTTCTACCGTGTCGGGTCGGAGGTGGAGATCCGGGTCGATGTCCGTCTCGTTGCCGCGACCAGCAGAGACCTCGAATCGGCTGTTGAGGAAGGGACGTTTCGCCCTGAGCTCTACCACAGGCTCAGCGTCGTGCCCATCCTTCTTCCGCCTCTCAGGCAGCGCCTCGAGGACATACCGCTTCTCGCACAGACCTTTCTCAGGGACTGCTCCCGAGGAGCGAAGGTGTTTACCCCCGATGCGCTGGATCTCCTCGCACGGGTCTCCTGGAAGGGAAATGTCCGGGAGCTTAAGAACGCAGTAGAGCGGATATCGATCTTCGTCCGGAGCGGCACCGTCAGCGCGCTTCAGATCCAGCAGGTGGGGATCGGTTCGGAAGTTGCTGTCGGTTCGCTGCTTCGCGCCGAGCTCCTCCGTCTGCTTGACGCCAACGATGATGGCGGGAACCTCGTGGAGTCGATGGACCGGCATCTCGTTCAGCTCGCGCTGGAGAAGGCACAGGGGAACGTCTCGCAGGCGGCACGTCTGCTGGGCATTGACCGGCACGCGCTGCAGCGCCGGATTGAGAAGCACGGGCTTGATTTTGATCCAACGTCCTAGGCGAAGAAGGCATTTCGCCCACCGATATCACACTTCTCCCTTCCGTCCCCGGAGTCTCCCCACGCCTTGTCGCTGCTCGTTTTCGAACACCTCGACTGCTCGTTTTCGAGCAGATGAGCGAGGGCCCACATCCAATCTGAGCTGAATTTGCCGATTCTGACGGGCATGTAAGTTGCACTCCTCTTGCGCGGGACCGTCCGGAGCCCATTCCTACGCACCAGTTGACAATTTTGGGATATTTCGGTGACACGCCTTGCCGTGGGATGCGCGACAGTATGTCTGCACGGGCGGCGACTCTCGCAGGCGAGATTCAGCCGAAAATGAAGCGCAGATTCCCCTCTGATCTGCCACGCACGAGGAGCGCTCCATGAAAAGGAAGATCTACCTCTATCAACCCACCCATCGGAACATGAAGGGGAAGCTCATCAAGGGCAAGCTTCCGCTCTTCCACTACTCCTGCTCGCTCCCGGCACTCAGTGCGTCAATTCCCGATGACTGGGAGAAGGAGATCTGTCTCGAGTGTTTCGACGAGGTGAATCTGGAGACCGATGCCTCGGTTGTCGGGATCACCTCGATGGGAAATGACATCCTCCGGGCGCGGGACCTGGCATGGGAGTTCAAGAAGAGAGACAAGGTCGTCTTCTTCGGCGGAGACCATCACGAGTGGAGTGAGAGAGTGTTGCTGGGCGTCTGCGACGCGGTCTACCACGGCCTCCCCGGTCCGAAGGAGATATCAGAGCTCCTGGAGGATATCTCCTCTGGAAACATCCGTGCTGCGTATGAGTTCGGCCTCAACATAGATCTTCCGTTCGACTACTCGTTCCTGCGCGGGAGGCGCATCTGGTTCACGCCTCTGATCGCCAGCGTGGGATGCCGGAACAGCTGCGGGTACTGCGCCGTACCGCCTCTCTTCAACGGGGGCTACTCCCTGAGGGGTGTCGATACGGTGGTTGCCGATCTCCGTCAGGTGCGAGCCATGCGTCGTGTCGTCGCCTTCATGGATGCGAACCTCTACAACGACCGGATGTTCCTGAGGGAGCTCTGCACTCGCATCATCCGGGAGGATATGGATCTCATCTGGGGAGCCCGGTGCACGGTCGACATCGCTGACGATCCGGAGACGCTCTCCCTGATGAGGAAGGCGGGGTGCCGGATCCTCTTTGTGGGTCTGGATTCCCTCGATCAGCGGAACCTCGACTGGTTGAGGAAACCCTACAGTGTCGAGAGGTACACCGAGCAGATTAACGCCATCAGAGATCAGAAGATACACGTGGGGGGGCTGTTCGTCATCGGACTGGATTGGGATACGCCTGACACCGCTGACCGGCTCTATCAGTTCATCCGAAGATCCAGGGTTGCCGTTGCCAAGGCAAACATCGTCCTCCCCATTCCCGGCAGCGACCTCTACGAGCAGTACAGGCAGCAGGGGAGAATCTGGATCAAGTCCGCTGATGACTACCTGCGCGTCGGGTCGGCATACAGCATTCCCTCCAACTACTGCTACTTTGTCCCGCGGAGGATGAGCATTGCAGAGTTGGAGAGAGGGTACGCCAGGCTCATGAGAAGGCTGGGTTCTGTGGGAGGGATGCTCTGGCGCTCTCGCGCTGCGAACCCCCTGGAGGCGGTGGCGCTCTTCTTGATGAACCTGGAGGTGAGGAGGGTGTACCGGGCGGTGAGATCAACACTTGCACGACCCGATGAGACGGTGGTGGAGCGCCGTGTGGGCCAGACGAGAGCAGCGGTTCCGGATTCGAGATAAGTCAACAGAGATGCGACAGACCCATCAGACGTGAGAGATGAGACCGGTCAGGTGTTAAGGACATGCAGGGAGGATCTATGAGAAGATCTATCGTGTTCGCGCTTGCGGTCTTCGTCTTGTCGGGAGACGCCCTGGCCCAGCTGACATCTGCTCAGCTTGACACGTTCATTCTGGCGAAGATGGAGGAGAACTTCATTCCCGGCCTGGCCGGTTGCCTTGTGAAAGACGGACGCATCATCTGGACGGGAAGCTACGGAATGGCCCACATCGAAAGAAATCAAGAGGTCGCCGACAGCACGATCTTCCTCGTCGGGTCTGTCTCGAAGGCAGTTACCTCTGTCGCCGTCATGAAGGCCTGGGAGCAGGGCCTCTTCGGCCTGGATGATGACATTAATGACTATCTGCCGTTCGCGGTTTCTCACCCGCACTACCCTGACTCTGCGATTACTCCCCGGATGCTTCTCACCCATAGATCAGGCATTGCCGGAAACCCTGACTGGTCGGCCTTAAAAGACTCGTTGACAGTCACAGGTGGTGATTCCCCGATCCCGCTGGACACCCTCCTCTATCATTTCTTGACTCCCGGGGGGCGCTACTACCGCTCATACAGCTGGAACAGTTCTCCCCCGGGATCGGAATTCGAATACTCGGGGCTCGGCATCTGCCTGGCCGCCTGTCTTGTTGAAGCCGTTACGGGGATAGACTTTGCGACATACACCCGAGACTCGATTTTTCTGCCGCTCGGCATGACCGAGACGTCCTGGTTCTATGCGGACCTGGACACGAATAACATAGCCATGTCCTACTCTCACGAGGGAGGCTACGTACCCTATGGATATCCCGGGAAGCCCAACTATGCATCGGGAAACCTCAAAACGAGCACGCTTCAGCTTGCCCGGTTTCTAGTTGCCTTCATGCGACACGGAAGAGTGGACGGAGTCAGAATTCTGGACAGCACGACGGTCCGCCTCATGACGACAGTCCACCTGACCGGGGACGAGGGGCAGAACCTTGGTCTCACCTGGATGAACTGGCAAGTCTACGACAGGGAGCTCTGGGGACATCCCGGCACTTGGAAAGGGTACAGAGCGAGGTTGTCCTTCTGTCCCCAGGAGAACGCGGGCGTCGTCCTCTTCTGCAATGCCCGTCCGAGAGCCGGCTCGGTTGTGTTGGACACTGAAATCACCCACTGGCTCTACGAGTACGCTGCGCAGATCGGGGGCACAATCGGGAATCCACACTTCGAGGATCGTGTGGATCTGGGCCTTATTGAACTCCAGATGATTACGGAGGCATCCGGCATTGTGGCATCCAGGAAAAATCGTGACGTTCTCTGGATCCACAATGACTCGGGTCACCTCAATCAGGTCTTTGCCATCAACACGAGAGGCGAGAACCTGGGGGTGCATACGCTCTTGGGTGCAAGCGCTGGAGACTGGGAAGATATCGCCGTTGGACCCGGTCCGGTCGACGGTGAGCACTACCTCTATATCGGGGATATTGGTGATAATACGGCTCAACGCGATGTGAAGACCATCTACCGCCTCCCCGAGCCCAGGGTTGATGCCGGTCAGCCTCCGATCAACACAAATATCCCTGGGACGGAGGCAATCAAGTTTCGCTATCCGGACGGGAGTCGGGATGCTGAGGCGCTCATGGTCGATCCGCTTACGGGCGACATCTACATCGTGTCCAAGAGGGAGCCCCAGGTGAGAGTCTACAGGGCTCCCTCCCCTCATTCGACGTCCGATACGCTGGTACTAGAACATGTCCAGACCCTCGATCTCAATCTTGCCGGGGGAGGAGATCCCGTACACAACCGCGTGACCGGGGGAGACATTGACCCCTCCGGGCTTGAGGTTGTGATCAGAACGTATAAGGACATCTGGTACTGGTATCGTTCACCCTGGCAACCCCTCAGGGATGCGCTGGCTGCATCGCCGCGTGAACTACCGTATGAGCCCGAACCGATGGGGGAGGGGGTCTGCTGGGAGGGTTTCCCGGGGGGGGGATACTATACGGTGAGTGAAGAACGGGATACCATTCCCGCGCATCTCTATCTCTACCCTCGCGTCCCCGTTTCCGTTGGGCAACCGAGCGTGGGATTACCATCCTTCTTTACGCTGGAGCAAAACTACCCCAACCCCTTCAATCCAGGAACGACGATCCGGTTCTCGCTCCCGCAGTCAGTGCATGTAACACTGAAAGTCTACGATATCCTCGGCCGCGAGGTCACCGTTCTCGCAGACGAGAAGTACCCGGCCGGGACATTCACTGCAACATGGGATGGAGGGACGCGTGCGAGCGGCGTCTATTTCTACCGGCTCACCGCGGGTCAATTCACTGATGTTGGGAAGATGATGCTCGCACGGTGATGGAAAGCTCTGCTTGAGACAGGAGAGACGAGATGAAAACCAGATTTCTTGAGGTCGTACTCGCCTCGATTCTGGGAACCGGGCTGATGCTTCCCTCAGAAGGAAGTGACGCGGTTTCTTCCGATACCCCCGACAGCGTTCAGCTCTCCTTCACTGCCTACAGTAGCTTCTCTGGCAACAACCTCTACATCGACAACGTGCTGGTGGGTCGGCAGTCCGCCAATGATCTTGCTCTGGTCGGCCTGAAGGGAATCGAGCCGGATACAACCTACTCATTGGGACCGGCGCAGTATTCGGTGGCCCCCGAGGCCGTTCTGATCAACGCGGGGACAGGAGCCACGCGGGGGATGGATACTGTCGTCATGATGATCGAACCGGGCGGATACTCCAGCACACGTGTAGTGGCCCCGTCTCTCCAACCCGGGGCCGAATGGACCCTGCGCTTTGACCAGTTTGGCGTCACCCCCGGAACCGGATACAATGTTACCGCCTATGTCGCGTCGGTGGATGATAACAGGGCGAATGATACTCTACGTCAGCACTCGCAGGTATTTCCAGGTATCCGTCGCTCCGTCTTGCTGGAGGAAGGGACCAACACGTCATGCCCGCCCTGTGCTTCCCAGAATCCAGCACTGGATGCCTTCATCGCGGAGCATTTCGACGACGTTGTCGCCATAAAGTACCACGCCTGGTGGCCCAGCTCCAGTGATCCGATGTACGTGGCGAACAGCTCGGAGAACACCAGTCGGATCAACTACTACAGTATCTACGGAGTGCCGGATGTTGTGATCGACGGCGTCACGCACGTCTACCCAGCCTATGTGGCAGGTGTCTACGAGACGCGTCTGGATGTCGCAGCCCCGATCGACATCGCAGTGAAGGATCAGTGCATTCCCGGGGATTCCATTCAGGCGGATGTCTCTGTGGAGATCCTCTCTCCGCTCCGATCGGGTGATTACCGGCTGAGGCTTTTTGCCGTCGAACGGCACGTATCCTATGCAAATCCCCCGGGATCCAACGGCGAGAAGGACTTCTTCGACGTCTTCAGGCGGGGGTATCCCGATGTGGAGGGAACGCCCCTCCCGACTGCTCTCGGGCACTACGCCTTCACGTTCAAGTACAAGATGGAAGATGCCTGGGTTGACTCCATGATTTACTCGGTAGCCTTTGTTCAGGATGACAGGACAAAGGAGGTGATGAACTGCGCGAAGGGTCGAGATCACGCTCGTGGTCTCCGGGTGGTTCCGGCGGCGAAGGGAACGGAGCACGGGACGGACGAGATCTCGGAGGTGTCGTATCGTCCGGAGCCGATGGTGGCTCTATCCGGAGCTATTCAGGAGGGAGCAGTCTATTCGGTGGCTGAGAGAAGCCTGGAACCGTTCGAGCACGTTTTCCCTCCGCGCGGGTGGAGGCTTCTCAATCCTGACGGACGCAAATGCTTCGAGGCATACTATGGGGCGAACGGACCGAGTGCTGGGGGGTACCAGTCGATGAGAATGGAGTTCTACGGCTACATGGCGAGCGGCCAGACCGACACCATCTACTCGCCTATCTACACGGGCTTGAAGCCGACTGACTCTGTGAAGTTTGACTGGGCATTTGCCGCCCGGCCTCTGACCAACAACAGGCTGGCCGTCAAGATCTCCAGAGACGGTGGGAAGACGTTTCCCTACACAATCTTTGACAGGGATACGCTGACGCTCCCCACAGCGCCATCCACCTACTCAAGTTTCTACCCCGCCGATAACCAGTGGAAGACATTTGCATACTCCTTGCACCAGATTGTGTGGGCGGAAGGCGTGCCGGGAGATATGCCGGTGGAGTACGTGCTGGACCAGAACTATCCTAACCCGTTCAACCCGGTTACCTCCATCTCCTATGCAGTCCCAAGGACGGGGAGGGTGTCCCTCAAGGTGTATGATCTCCTCGGCAGAGAAGTCGCAACGCTGGTTCAAGAGGTGCAGCAGTGCGGGAGGTACACTTTCAGGTTCCATGGCGAAAATCTCTCTTCGGGTCTCTACCTCTACAGGCTCACCTCAGAGAGGGGCACGCTGGTGAGGAAGATGCTCCTGATGAAGTGAGTTTGCCCACGCGGATTCGTTTCAGGGATCGATCATCCCGCGAAGGAAGGGAGGGCGCATTCGCGCAGTTGCCCGGTTTGGACGTATTTCCCTCAGAAGCGGCAGTCAACAGAGTACCACTGCACCTCCCCTGGCTCCCATGGGTCCCTTTCGTCCCAATCTTGTTGATTTTTCTTGCGCAGCGGAGTACCATGGTCTCAGATACTGACAGTCTTTGCCAGCCATCGATCCCCGGCGAGGAACGCATCGAATGATTGGCAAAACGATCTCTCACTTTACCATCCTCCAGAGACTCGGTGGTGGGGGAATGGGTATGGTCTACAGGGCGGAGGACAACCGCCTCAGGAGAACTGTAGCCCTGAAGTTCCTCTCCCCCGCCCTCACGAGCGACCCTGACGCCAAAGCCCGGTTCGTCCACGAAGCCCGGTCGGCCTCTGCCCTCCAGCATGCCAACCTCTGCACCGTGCATGAGATTGATGAGACTGAGGAGGGAAACCTCTTTATCTGCATGGACTACTACGAGGGGCAGACGCTGGAGAGTCTCATCAAGCGGGGCCCGCTGCCTCCCGCCGAAGCGATTCGGATTGCGATCCAGATCGCTGAGGGTCTTGGCCGTGCCCACGAGGCTGGCATGGTGCACCGGGACATCAAGCCCGGCAATATCATGGTTACTGAGAGAGGTGAGGTGAAGATTTTGGATTTTGGGCTGGCGAAGCTGGCAGGGGAGACGAGGATCACCCGCGAGGGGACAATGCTCGGGACGGTGGCCTACATGTCACCGGAGCAGTTGCGCGGCGATGAGGTGGACTCGAGAACAGACATATGGTCGCTCGGTGTGGTCCTCTTTGAGATGCTGACAGGCCATTTCCCCTATCCAGGAGAGAATGACGCCGAGATCGTCTATTCGATTGTGAGCGAGGAGCTCGATCCCATTGAGAGGTATCTTGACCATGTTCCCCCTGGGGTGAAGAAGGTCTTGAGGAGGTCCCTGGAGAAGAAGGTGAAGAACCGCTATCAGTCTGCGGGGGAGCTGGCAGTGGATCTCCGGGATCTGGGAGAGAGAACAATTGACGGGCTTCAGATCAAGGAACCGAAGCAATCAACAAAGCGTACCGTCCGTCTCTCCCGGACCCGACAGAGGAGGACTCTGCTCGGGGCACTCCTCATCGCGACGAGTCTGGCGGCAGGGTTCCTCGCCTACGAGCTCTTCTTCCTCACCCGGCAGCCCTTGAACGCACGATTCACGAGGTTGACGGAGATACCGGGGCAGGAAGGGTACGCCGATCTTTCGCCCGATGGATCCTTCATCGTTTACACGAGGGGACGCTACGGGAGCGCCCGCGACATCTACTGGCAGCGTGTCGGTGGCAGCAACCCGATCAATCTCACCGCCGATTCGGAGGTAGACAACTGCCATCCGGCGCTCTCGCCTGACGGAACGCAGATTGCCTTCCGCTCGGAGCGCGAGGGGGGAGGCATCTTCCTGATGGGTGCAACCGGCGAGTCGGTTCGGAGGGTAACAGATGTTGGATACAACCCCTCCTGGGCTCCAGACGGGAAGGCGATCGTAGTGGCTACGGAGGCCGTGGAAGGCCCCTTTGACAGGGAGCTGACGAGTTCGCTCTGGATCGTGGATCTCGGCACGGGTCAGAACCGGAAGGTCAGCCAGGCGGATGCCGTGCAGCCATCCTGGTCTCCCCATGGTCACCGCATTGCCTACTGGGGGTTGCCCGAGGGGTCGAAGGTGAGAGACATCTGGACGATCCCCTCCGGTGGTGGAACGCCGGTTCGCGTCACCGACGATACGCACGTCGACTGGAGCCCTGTCTGGTCATCGGACGGTCGCCATCTCTACTTCTGCAGCACCAGAGGAGGGAGCATGAACCTCTGGAGGGTCCGCATTGATGAAGCCTCCGGGGAGACGAGCGGTGAACCGGAGGCCGTGCCGGCGCCGACCGAGTTTGCCGCGTTCCCGCACGGTGCGCGGCGCGCAAACCAGTATGTGTATGTCTCTAACAACAGTCGGCTGAATATTGTCAAGGTTGCATTCGATCCCGAGACCGAAGAAGTTGTCCCTCCTGTGACTCCCGTGACACGAGGGTCCAAATTCGCGGTGAAGCCCTCGCCCTCTCCTGACGGAAACTGGGTGGCCTTTAGGGGCGGGCGTGTCCAGGAGGATATCTACCTCGTGAGCTCGGACGGGCGGCAGATGCGACAGCTCACCAATGACGCTCATCGGGATCTTGGTCCCCGTTGGACACCCGACGGGGAACATATCGTCTTCTACTCTAACCGGACGGGCCGGAACCAGATCTGGTGGATCCGCAGCGATGGAAGTGGGCTTGAGCAGCTCACTGCCGACACGACGGGGAACGTCTGGGCACCGAGGGTGTTCCCCGATGGCAGGCGGATTGCATACATGGCTGGGGCTGCCGTGAAGATTGTCGATCTCACTGTTCCGCTTGAGCGCCGCACGCCGGAGGTCTTGCCCGATCCCGGCAGGGATCTCAGCTTCACGCTCAATGCGATTTCCCCTGACGGTCTCTGGCTGGCGGGGTTTCAGCGGAGGGGGAACACTCCTCTGCCGGGTATTGTCGTCTACTCCGTCCGGGAGGAGAGCTACCGGAGGGTGATCGACCACGGGGTCCTGCCGGTGTGGCTTGGTGACAGCCGCCGGATGATCTGCCAGCACGACGGCCGGTTCATTCTCCTCGACAGGGTGACGGGAAGAACCAGGGAACTGCACTTCCCGCCGGAGCAACTTGCAGTGGGCGTGACATTCGATGTTTCGTCTGATAGCCGCGCGATCTACTACACGCAGGTCGAGTGGGAATCCGATATTTGGCTGGCAACGCTTGAGTAGCTGAACCGGGAGACGACCGTCGATGAAATCCGGAACCAACCCTACGGCTGAGACCCGCATCAGGGAACTTGAGGAGCTCCAGCGTCTCTCTCACGCGGTCAGCTCGATGCTGAACGTCGAGGAGACCCTTTCGGCCATTGCCGATACCTCCCTACGTCTCTGCGCTGCCGACCGGGTTGCGATTTTCCTTCTCAGCCCCACGGCAGATCAGGAACCCCGCACGCTTGTGCGGCGCTCGGACCACGGGGAGGGGGATATTCACCACATGGTGAACATGCTGGCGGCGAAGAAGATCCTTCTGCGCCCGGAGCCCTTTCTCACGGCAGATATCATCAAGGAGATCCATCTCAAGGACCCGTCCGAGCAGATGCGCAAGCTTGGCCCGGCACTTGTCGTTCCACTCATCCTCAATGAGAGGCCGATCGGAATCATTAACCTGGTGAACTCAAGGGGGGGAAAGACATTCAGCCCGGACTGCCTGCGGGTCATGAACGTCGTCTCAACCCTGGCAGCGCAGTACATACACCGCGCGAGACTCCACGAAGCTCTCTTCCAGGACAACCTCCGCCTCAAAGAGGCTCTCCGAGAGAGGATTGGTCCCCAGAGTCTTCTGGGCAAGAGCCAGGCGATGGAGGATGTCCGGAAGAAGATACTGCTTGTTGCCAGCTCCGATGCCAGCGTCCTCCTGGTAGGTGAGACGGGGACGGGGAAAGAGCTCGCGGCTCGGGCAATTCACTACAGCAGCGAGAGGGCGGAGAAGCCGTTCATCGCCCTCAACTGCGCAGCCATACCGGCGGACCTCTTCGAGTCGGAGCTCTTCGGGCACGAGAAGGGAGCGTTCACCGGAGCAACAGCCCCCATGCGGGGGAAGTTCGAACTGGCGGATGGCGGGACGCTCTTTCTGGATGAAGTCTCCTCCATGCCGCTGACGCTCCAGCCGAAGCTCCTCCGTGTGATCGAGGAGCGGGCCTTCTACCGTGTCGGGTCGGAGATCCAGACCCGGATCGATGTGCGGCTCATAACTGCAACCAGCGTCGATCTCGACAGCGCCGTGGAGAAAGGCTCTTTTCGCCGAGAGCTCTTTCACAGGCTTAGCGTCGTTCCCATCGAGATTCCCCCGCTCAGGGATCGGACCGAGGATATTCCGCTCCTGGCGCGTGAGTTTCTTAAGGAGTACTCTGGAGGGGGGCAGTCATTCTCCTCCGACGCGTTCGAGATGCTCTCGGGCCTTCCGTGGAAGGGAAATGTGAGGGAGCTCCGGAATGTCGTGGAGCGGGTCTCGATATTCATCAAGACTCCCCAGGTATCGGCACGGCAGATCTCAGAGATTGGCATTGGCTCTTCGACTTCCACCGGGCTGGCACTTGGGGTTGGGCTTGAGGAGCTCATCGAGGGGAAGACCGAAGGCAGTACCGTTCTTGAGATCCTGGAGAGGCGCGTGATTGAACAAGCCCTCCACCAGACGCGGGGGAATATCACCCACGCCGCTCGCCTGTTGGACATCGGCCGCCACACGCTCCAGCGCAAGATGGAAAAGTCCGGGTACCATCCCCCAAAGCCCGTGAAGAAGAGGTAGTCAGCGAGATCTTCTTCTCCTTCCCACCGTACGGCTCACTCTGACATCGCAGCACCATTGCAGGTGTTCAATTCCGCACAGCCAGCTGTTCGGTTTGGAACAGCTGGCCCCCCCATACCTTCAATTGCTTCACGAAACCAGCGATTCCTGGGGTGGCATGTCTCTTGCTCTTCCCCCAAGTGGCATGACAGGTGAGTCCCGGCTCGAGCCGAGCACCATGCCCCCGACAGCTCTTGGGGCCGCCGAACGATTGACCTTCCGCCTCACTGAAATTCCTCGACGGCCCTTCGGACGTTGCCTGGGGGCTGCGCAGCAACGCGTCATGACATCCCTTTGACAGAGGACTGACAATTCTGTGACACGTGTTTCCGCGGAACCGACTATAGTGCGTGTACACTTCACTCCTTCCGGCCTTGCGTCAATGAGGGATCTCAAGGTTGTCACATGGGGAGGAACGACATGACGAAGCGAGCGAAATTCCCGCACCATCTCAGGCAAGTTCACCTTGCCGCTGCTGTTCTCCTACTCCCTCTCTACCCGTCGTTGGGAGAGAATGGTTTTCTCACAAGGACACCGACGGGGAGCTATCGCATACGGAATGTTGTTGAAGTCTCCAACCCGGGGAAGACACTCACCAAGCTTGTTACTCTCCTGCCCTGTCCCCAGACCAATCAGTATCAGGACATCACCTATGGAGAAACGCAAGAGGGTGATATGGTGGAGATCCCGGGCACGCGGGAGAAACACTTCCGACACACGGTCACCGGGGGAGATCTGCCTGCTCCGGGTCAGATCAAGGAGATCGGATATACCTACGACGTCACCATCTACTCGGTGAGGGCGAACCTCGAGCAGATCACGACGATCTATCCCTACGACACTGGGTCCGAGATCTACCAGATGTATACGGGCCAGAGCGGCGAGTACGCGGACCCGTACAACTCGGACATTCAGTCGATCGGGGCGAGCATCTGGAGCCAATCTTCTGATGTGCTGGACTACGCCGAGCGCTGCTACCTGTACGTTGCCGAGAACTTCAGGTACATCGGGGGAACAGGCCTTCAGCCCATTGCCACAGTGATAGCGAACGGGGGAGGAGACTGCGGCAATCTGAGCGGGCTGTTCGTCTCGCTCCTCCGGTACAAGAGCATCCCCGCTCGACACATATCCGGGTTTGGACCCAGCCGGAATCCGCACGTCTGGGCTGATTTCTACATGGAGAACTACGGATGGATTCCGGTGGACGTCACGTACAAGAACTCAAATCCGGGAGGCAACTACTTCGGATTCTACGACGGAAGACACACGGTAGCCTCGCGCGGGGTATGGTTTCTCATGGACAGGGGGGACGGGCTGACGTTCCAGACGGCGTTTCTGCAGATGCACTGGTGGTGGTGGTGGTGGGGTAGCAGTGCAGGGGAGATATCGGCACGCCACACCATCACCTCGGCCACATTGCCTGTTCCCGATCCTCCTCTGCTCTCCTCCCCCTCCGATGGTGCGACGGGACTCTCCACACGTCCGTGGCTCTCGTGGAATGCCTCAAGCGGGGCGACATCGTACCGTGTGCAGCTTTCGGCTGATTGGGATTTCAGCACGATTGCCTACGATGTGAGCGGCATCAACACCACCTCCCATCAGGCTCAGTACCTGAGTGGCGCCACGACTCACTACTGGCGAGTCTTTGCCTCCAACGCTAGTGGGACGAGTGCCCCGTCCTCAGTGTGGTCGTTCACCACCTGGAGCGGGCCCTATGCGGGGAGTCGGATCAACCTTCCAGGGACACTCCATGTAGAATGGTACGATGCTGGTGGGGAGGGGATCACCTACCATGATGTCGATCCGGAGAACCACGGCGGGGCGTGCAGAATGGCGGAAGGTGTCGACATCGAACAGTGTGCTGATCCTGAGACCGGGGGATACAACATCGGCTGGACAGAGCCGGGTGAATGGCTGCGCTATGCGGTCACAGTTGCCTCAGCCGGTCCCTACCTGATGGAAGCCCGGGTTGCCACGGCCGGCTCGGGAGGCGGTCTGTTCCATGTGGAGGTGGGAGGCGTTGATGTCTCAGGTCCGGTCACCGTCCCCCCAACGGGCGGGGATCAGAGCTGGACTACCGTACGGGATACGCTTTACCTCACAGCGGGTGCACAGATACTCACTCTGGAGATGGATCAGGCACCGCCTGGGGGAGACGTCGGGAATTTGAACTTCCTGCGGTTCACAGGGCTTCCTCAGGTCACCGTTACGGTTGGCACCAGCCCGGGAGGGCTCACCTTCTCTGTGGACGGCTCGCCGTACAGCTCTCCGCAGCAGTGTGGCTGGCTCACAGGGTCGCTCCACACGATCGGGACGACCTCACCGCAGCCGGGGCCCATGGGGACGCAGTACGTCTGGACGAGCTGGAGTGACGGGGGAGCGATCTCTCACCAGATCCATGCCTCTGCCTCTGGCACCTACACGGCCAACTTCAGGACAGAGCACTACCTGACGATGAGTGCCGGACCGGGCGGCATGGTATCGCCGTCAAGTGGCTGGTACGCAGCCGGTTCGCCGGTCTCCATCACTGCGACAGCCGATTCGGGCTACACATTTGCAGGGTGGGAAGGGGCAGGTTCCGGGTCCTACACGGGGAGCACCAACCCCGCCTCCATACAGATGAACGGCCCGGTATCACAGAGGGCCATCTTTGATGCCGCTCTTCCGCTCCCGGCGCAGGTAGTCCTGGTAACGCCGGGCGACGGCTCTGAGGTCGGGCCCACCGGTGTTACCATGGTCTGGCGACGGAGTGGTCCTGCCGTCGAGAGATACTGGTGCGAGGTGTCGACAGACTCGCTCTTCTCGTTTGCGTCGGTCGATTCCATGGTGGTGGATACCACGCACACGGTGGCAGGCCTCTCGATCGGAGCCAGATACTGGTGGAGGGTACGGGCCTACAACAGGACTGGATGGGGTCCATTTAGCGAGGCCCGGACGTTTGAGACACTCAGTCTACCAGATCAGGCCTTGCTCCTCTGGCCGGCTGACGGTGCTCTCGTTGTCCGGGACACGGTTGAGGCCATGTGGGAAGGCTGTCGTCCTTCCGTGACACGCTACTGGTGCGAGATTGCCACGGATTCGCTCTTCACGTTCAAGAGTGTGGATTCGACATTGGCAGATACATGCCATACGTTCCGACAGCTAACATCTCCGACCTACTGGTGGAGGGTGAAGGCATGCAATGCTGCTGGGTGGGGACCGTTCAGCGAGGTGAGGAAGTTCCATGTGAGCATAACGAGTGTGGCCCAGTCGCTCGGCATGCCGACGGAGTTTTCTCTGAGACAGAACTACCCAAATCCGTTTAACCCGGAGACGAGGATTGAGTTCGACATACCTGCCTACTCTCGTGTGTCTCTCAAGGTCTACAACGCGCTTGGCGAAGAAGTAGCCACGCTCATCGATGGGGAGTTCTCACCGGGGAGGCACGGCTGTGCGTGGAATGCGGGGAAAACCGCAAGCGGGATCTACTTCTACCGCCTGATATGGAAGGATCGTGTCCAGACGAAGAAGATGGTGTTGATCCGATAGTACCGCCCCTCTGTGAGTCTCTGTCACGAACCTCATCAAGGATGACAACACCCATGAGACGCAACTCCAAACGGCGATGTTCGATCAGATGGCTGATGATCTCCGGCATTGCTCTCGCCTCCCTCCTGCTCTGCTCCTGTGAGTCTTCACTGGAGAACTGGTCCGAGGAGGAGGCTTCGACGACGCTTCCCACCATCTATGTCCACTTTCGGGGTGAGTCGACGGGCACGACCCCCGAAGGCCACGCGTACTGGCGTGTGAGCCTCAGCTGGGGATCACAGCTGCTCAGCCGTCTGGAGATTTGCGTGCGGGTGTGCAAAGACACACTCGTGGAGGGTGTTGGGGAAACGGTGTCTGTCGTGGACACGTGCACGCGGGTGTTCAGAGCCTCCGCCGATGTCACCAGAGTGACAGAAGATTTCGTCTTCAGCCGGATCTCTCTCATTCTCCCGTCATACCACCTGAGCCCGTGTGTCGAATCGTCATCGGCGTACGGCTGCCCGGTAGTCCTGAGCACTTCCCCCAACACCAGAATCTGTCTTGGGAAGGGCGGATAGCGTCTCGCAGCACGCTCATTCCATGCAACCCTTCTTGCTGTCTCTCGTATACCGTTTCAGTGGTAGTACGACCCTCTTGGCTTTCCCGTCTCATACAATGTCCGTCTGTTCTTTCCAGACCCCAAGACAGGGATGGTGTTTTCCCCCCTCGCATCGATCAGCAAGATTCACAAATTCGTGAGGTAGTTTCCAATGAGAAGACCAGTGACTGGTTTGGCGACGTTCATCTGCCTGGGACTTTTCGCCCCAACGGCAGTGGCCTCCGAAAGCGTTGTTCCTCCATCCTGGGAGAATGTCGATGGCATTCCTCCCGTCGGTGACCAAGTGGTGGCGGGCAGCTGCTTCGCCTGGGCGGCAGCCTACTACTACCTCACGCACCTCCAGTGGCAGGAGTACGGCTGGGACGTCAGCGACCCGGCCCATCAGATGAGCCCTGCGTTTGTCTACAACCTGACGAACGGTGGTGTTGATAACGGTGCCGGTGACGGGACCTACGCCAGGGCTGACGCTTTTCGCGTGTTCGAGACGATGGGCTGCGCCACAATGGCCGACATGCCCTACAACTACAGGGGCTACAGGACGTTTCCCACCGAGCGGGCCTTCCGGAACGGGATGCAGTTCCGGACGCTCTCGACACACCGGATAGAGACTCGGACCGACTCGGGACTTCAGGTTCTCAAGGAGCATCTGGCTGCGGGGAACCTTGCCGTGATGGGGATCTTCGGCTACAGAAACTTTCAGAACATCGGTTCATACAACAACACCTACTGCCTCAACCAGACTGTGGGAGGGCGCCTCTACTGGCACGAAGTCACCGTGGTCGGATACGACGATAGCATGCTGACGGCGGACGGGTACGGAGCGTTTCGACTTGTAAACTCCTTTGGCCCCGGCTGGGGTGACAACGGGTACTTCTGGATGTCCTACGGAGCTGTGAAGGCGACAAAGACCTCATACGGGTACGTCCTGTATGCAGCCGATCGGATCGGCTATGAGCCCACGCTGACAGCACGCGTTGACATCGGGCATAGCGATCGGTACGACCTGATTTACAGTGTAGGTCTGGGGGAGGCCTCCTCTCCCGACACGCTCCTGAGCTTCTTTGACTTCCGTCCGATGAGTCTGGCAATGGGTATTCCCTACCCTGACGGCGCATTCGTGCTGGATATCTCTGACATGAGAGGACTTCTGCAGACGGATGGCCGGAACGAGATCTTCATTAGGGTCGAGAACAAATTGCCCAACAGGGGCTATGACGGTGGCATACGCTCTCTCGTGATTGAAGATCTCTCCGGGCAGCTCTGTGCTCCCCTGGATGAGCTTCCGGTCCACGTCCTGGATGCTAGCGTTGCAGCGGAAGTGACAGTTGCTCTGGACTATTCATACTCCTGTCCACAGGCTCTCAGTGTGAATGTGGATTCAACGAGCGGGTTGACCCAGGTCTCCTGGAATCCCCCTTCCCAGGGTGCCGGTCTCACTGGATATAGGATCTACATCGACGGGCGGCGTGTTGATTCCACATCAGCGCTTACCTACACGCACTACCTCTCGCTGAGAGGTACGCACTACTACGGTGTCTCTGCCCTCTACCCGGGCGGCGAGTCCCCGGCGGGGATGCGCACAGTTGAGTGGGCGGGCCCACCTGCGTACGGTCTCCCCTTTGCGGACGGGTTTGAACTGGGTTTTGGGGGCTGGTATCAGGTGGGGAGCTCGGGGATCCCATCGGTGATGGTGAACGATCCTGTTCATGCAGGAGAGCATGCAACGGGAATCAGGTCGTACCCTGCGGGTGACTACACGGCGCTTCTTCGGCCCTTTGAAACGACCGAAGGGGCTGAGGTGGAGACATGGGTACGGCTGGAAGCGTTTCCTGATTCAGCAGGGGCAGGCTGGAGCCTTCTGCTCGCAATGGACGGGCTGGCATTCGGGACATTTGCCAATGAGGAGGGGCACCCCGGATTGCTCTCTTCGACGCCCCCCGGCCAGCTGAATGTTCGTGGGATAGATACCACCGTCACGATCAATCTGGGCACATGGTACAAGCAGAAGCTCTGGTACTGTGACGGCACGTGCCAGATCATGGTGCTTGATCAGGACTGGAATGTCGTGTGGAACGAGGTGGCCGCAATCACGGATCAGAGCGTCAACCAGGTCGCGTTGTTTGCCCAGGGAATGAGCAGCGAACCCTGTTTCTATGATGGATTCTCCATCCGAGGCTGGACTCCAGGCGATATGCAGCATTTTTCGCCCGTCGGGCCAACTCGTCAGCCTTATGCCCTCCTCATCGAGGGAGCCCAGGTCGATAGCGCGATGCTCGAGGCGGGGGATGAGATCGCCATCTATGATGGCGGCCTCTGTGTCGGCGGAGTGACGGTGGATGGCGAGTGGCCTCTGGAGATGAATGCCTTTGAAGCGGACAGCAGCAGTCCGGGATTCACCTCCGGCAACGCGATAGAGGCCAGGATCTGGCGTCATCAGAGCGACGTGGAATATGAGACCGTGATCTCTTTTGTGATTGGTGACGGTACATTCGGCCACGGGCTCTTCTCCCGACTGACTCTGGAGGGGACAGCGGTAGTTGCTGTGAAGGAGGAGGACCCGACCGTCCCTCTGGAGTTCACCATATCCGAACCGTACCCCAACCCGTTCAATCCGACCACCACTGTAGATCTCTCCCTTCCTGAGGCTTCACATGTGGAGATGGTGCTGTACAACACGCTGGGGCAGAGAGTCGCTCTTGTGGCGGACGAGAACTACGATGCGGGTCTCCACCGTATCAGATTTGACGGAGGAGGGCTCGCCAGCGGGGTCTACTACTACCGCCTGATCGCCGGAGAGCACGGGGTAACGGGGCGAATGGTGCTCTTGAAGTAGAAGTCGCGTCTTTCACGTCGGGATGCTGAGGCTGAACTGGAGAAACGGCATCACCAGGTTGGACGGTTCTTTGAATGAGTTGGAGAAGTCAAAGAGTATCCGGACTCCACCCGTGATGAGGAAACTCGGCGAGGGCTCAATGTAGAATCCCGGCGTGAGCCCGAAGAGGGCCACGCTTGTCGAGGCCTCTGAGGCGTGTGTGTCCGTGACTTCAGCCGGCAGAATGAGCCAGACGAACTGGCTCGTGGTCCTCCGGCTGGGCTCGTAGCTCAGCAGGGGTTGAGTGAAGACACTTGCCTGGAGAAAGAGGTTTGCCGGCCACTCGGGGTAGGCTGTGTTCAGCATCAGCGAGCCATAGAAACCGAGCTTCATGTCTCTATCGTAGTCCCGAAAGTAGAATGTGTCGACGCTCGTTGACGAGCCAGAGAACCAGCCGCCGCTCTGGGTTACCGTTACAATCTGTACGGCGGAGGCGTCGTATGTGAGCGTCTGACCCAGTATCCCCCCTTCTAGCCTGATTCCCACTCCCCCCGTGTCCGCCTTAAAGAGGCCGAGTCCGGCCGACCATCCAACCAGGGCATCGCCCGAGACGCTGGCGATGTTGAGTCCCGCACTGAGGGCTATGTTCTCCCACGCGATGTCGAGGTCCAACCCCCCCGTGAAGTCGGGAAGATTCCAGCTAAGATTTGTCTCGGGGAACCGGGGTACCTCACGTATGGTGGTGCCTGACAACCGGATCGTATCCATCGGGTAGAGCCATCGGGCTGTCCCAGGGGGGGAACCGTTAACGATACCCTTGACCTCCTGCGAGCCCTGATACGTCCCGTGGAGGGTGAACGCAACCCGATTCTTCGAGTGCGGCGTGACAACATGAACCGGTACGGGGGAGACAGGACCACTCACTTCGGCTTCCTTGATGATGGTCGTGACCTGGACCTGCGTGGTCTGCCCGCAGCCGAGCAGAAACGCCGCTCCAAGGCCAAACAGCGGAGCCAGAGGCCTGGCTCTCAGCTGGAGGAGATGCTTCCAGGCGGGAGGGGTTGCTCTTATTTCGGGATGGGAATCGCTGGTCATCATGTCCCTCTCTCAGTGTGTCCGGTATAAACCTACGACGCACTAGCGGGACAATTGTCACAGAATTGTCAAAAAGGTGTGGCAAATGCCTCCTGGCGGCTCCTGTCTTTGTCCTTTGGTGGCCTCACACTCTGTCTCCGTCCCATGCCGCGGAAACCTAGCTGACTTCCACAACTTCACTCAAACAGGTTTTCGATCATGACGAGTTTGGCGCTCAACCGCTGATCGGTGTAGACGATCTCGCGACCGTCATGACTGATCGAGAAAGAGTGTGCGATGCCAGGGAAGGTGCCAGGTATCTTCTCCTCTTTCCTCTTGGTGAACGAGTACCTCCAGAGTTCCCCTGCCTGCCGCGTGTAGTACATGTGTTCCTGGCTGGCATCCATGCTGAGATATGTCTCGGGTACCGGGAGCAGTTCTGCTCTCTGGAGAATCGAAAGATCTGGGGAGTATCCCGGCGCGAGCTGCCAGCCCCGCTCTCCCGGCCGCGGATTCCAGAGCAATGAGAGGGAAAAACCCCGGATGGGTGTGACGTAGAGAGATTCAGGAGAAGTAGGCTCCTGCGCCCGGCCGTCCACGAACGTCAGCCAGCACCGGTCCCAGGAGGCGGTGATGAGCGTGTCGGCATTCATCCAAGTATACCACCATCCGCGGCCGATGGACCGCGGTGACCCTGGACTGGTGGCATCCAGGAGGTAGACGCGCGCACTGTCACCTGGCTCGTCAGCAGGTCTTGATGCAAAGGAGATCCACTTTCCATCTGGAGACCAGAGAGGCCACCCCACGTAGTCCTCACCAACCGTGAGTTGTCGTGCGTTGGCACCGTCACGGTCACTCAGGTAGAGGTAGCGTGCCCGGGTCAGCGGGTCACTATCGGCCATGACGTAGGTCATCCTCTTGCCGTCGGGCGAGAACGATGGATCAGTCCTGTGGCGTTCATCAAAGGTAACCTGTCTCAGGCCGGACCCGTCCAGGCCTGACACCCAGATGTTCCCGACAGGCTGCTGCTGAAGGTAGAGAAGCGTTTGCGCGTCAGAAGAGGCCTTGATGCTGAGGTCAGGCCCGCTTCCCTTGGTGAGCTGTACGGGCTCTCCTCCAGAGGAAGGGATCAGCCAGAGATTTGTGTTGCCGGTTCTGTTTGATGAGAACACGATCTGATCATTGCTGAGCCAGAATACCTCGTCAATGTTCTTCCCGTCAGAGGTAAGCTGTCGCTCTTCCTCCGTTGTCAGGTTTCGTATGAAGATCTCCTGATTGCCTTCGGGGAACGTTCGCAGCCAGGCGAGGGACTCAGCGTCAGGTGACCAGGCGTACGAAATGCGGATCCATCGCATCCCGACCGTGTCGATCAACTCTCGTCGTTCATCCCTTCCGTCGGGCGTGACGCTCCAGACCTCAAAATCGGATGATTCGCTTCCGTGTACCACGCCCCTGCCTACCCGAAGGAGGCCGATCCTCTTCCCGTCAGGGCTCCAGCGTGGTGACATAGCCCTTTCGGCGACTCTCCTGCTTATGCCACCAAGGGAGGAGATGACGTGTATGTTCGCCGGTCCGCCTAATTGATCCTGTCTCTCATACGCGATCTGGCCGCCGTCGGGAGAGACATCCACAAAGCCGACCTTGAAGCTGGAGTCAAATGTGACCCGTCGGGGCTCACCGACCGAGGCATTCATGTAGTAGACATCCCAATGGCCGTTGACGTCGGTGGCCGGGAAGGCAATCCAGTTGCCGTCCGGTGACAGGCCTGGGTAGTCGATCTCGGAGTAGGGAAGCTGGAGGACCCGGAATGTCATCTCCGGGTTGAGTGTTGGTCTGCCACCTGAAAGAACCAGGAACACCAGGGCGGCCACAACGATGACCGCTCCCGCTGCGGCAGGAACTATCCATTTCTTCTTCGTGGCTGTGCTCTGCGGCCTCCCGGGCGAAACCGGTTCGGCCGGTGCTTCAGCCGCCACACCGGGGGCTCCCGGTGTCGGCTTCTGAGCAGGAATCGCCCGTGAGACCCGACCGGACTGCTTCCTTGCGTGACGCAGCTCTCCCACGATCTCGCTCATGCTCTGATACCGGTCGGCCGGGTCCTTCTCGAGAGACCTATTGATCAGGTGTATGATAGTCTGGGGAACATCCGTCCGTATCTCCTCGAGCGGGTGCGGGTCCTCGTTGACAATCGAGTAAATCATGGCCGCTTCGTGCTCCCCCCGGAACGGGCCTCTGCCGGTGAGCATCTCGTAGAGGAGTACCCCGAAGGAGAAGATGTCCGACCGGGAGTCTACCTCTTCGCCCTGGATCTGCTCGGGTGCCATGTAGGCAAGCGTGCCGATCGTGCTGGAGGTCTGTGTCAGCCGTGTCGTCCCCCTCAGCTTCGCCAGGCCGAAGTCCATCACCTTGATCTGGTTCTTGGTGTTGAGCATGACGTTCTCGGCCTTAATGTCGCGGTGGACGATCCCCTTGCCGTGCGCCTCCAGGAGTGCTTCGGCAATCTGTACGGCATAGTCTATTGCATCCTGGAGCTTGAGACCGTTTTGGGGGATCTTCGTCCGCAGCGTCACGCCGTCGACATACTCCATCTCTATGAACTGGCGCCCCTCGTGCTCTTCGATGCCGTGGATGGTGCAGACGTTGGGATGGTTCAGCGTGGCGGCCGATTTTGCCTCCTGGATAAACCGGGCTCTTTCCTCATCTGTAGCAGTTGTCTGTTCGGGGAGGAACTTCAGCGCGACGACCCGGTCCAGCTTCGTGTCCTGGGCCTTGTAAACGACACCCATTCCACCCTCACCCAGTTTTTCGAGGATGGTGAAGTGTGCGATGGTCTTACCGATCATGGTAGCCCGGCGGTGATTGATTGGCCTGAGGTTGGAACTTGTTACAGCAGACTAAGTAAGAAAAACCGCGGGGGAGATGCAATCCCCGCAGCATACCGCTCAGGGGGCCTCTCCTGTGGCAGTGGTTCCCTCCGGGAAGAGGAGCTTTGCCGGGCTGCTCTCATCGGCCGGCACCCACCTGAACCTCGCCTCTCTCTCAGCCACCAGGTCAAAAAGGACGAACTCAGATTCTGCTATGGGAATCAGATTGTAGATGAGCGGGTAAGGTTTTCCTGTGTCCCAGACAGTCTCGTAGAGTGTTCTGCCGTTCCATGTGAACTGGTAGTCGATGCTCTGCTTCTCGAAAGTGAGCCGAACATACGTTCTACTCATCTGATTGTCCCAGGGGAAGGGATATGTGCCGTAGATCTCGTAGGAGAGATACGGCCCGAATTCCTCCGTGAACTGAGGCCATTCACCCGGCCAGAAGCTGAGGAAGAACCGCTCGTCTTCCGAGAGAGAGGCGGCGAACCGGGCACTGTCTTCTGCTGCATGGGCGGCGATGATCTGATCGGATTTGAGGTTGAGCCACTCATTCCTTGCGCGCGTGGAGTCTGGCGGATTCAAGAAACGATCCAGAGCGGCCTGCCCCTTGCCTCCGATGGAGATGAAAGGGCCGAATCGTCTGATCTGAAATGACGAACCGTCGGGGAGCAGGTAGCGGCCCTGGATGGCCTCCGGGACCGAATGACTCTCCGCGAACGGCGGCTGGGTGATCCCCTCCCCGAGAACCAGTCTCCGGAGATTGGAGGCGATAGCCCGCTTGTGGAGTCCCAGGCCAATGCCGGACTCGTCATAGAGCTCAACGTTCGTCAATATGATGATCAGGATCCCACTATCCTCATACCGGCGCACTTCGCAGTGGTAGCCGCGGGTATCCCCGCCGTGGAGAGCCACTTCTTCGCTGTCGTTCCTCGTCACAAGGTAGAAACCGTACCCGTAGGAACGAGACTCCGAGACCGCTGCCTGAGGAGTGAACATCTTCCGGGCATGCGGCAGGGGAAGTGCTGAACCCGTTTCCAGGGCCTTGAACCATCTGTGGAGGTCCCCCGTGGTCGAGACAACATTGCCGCTCCCGTCCAGCCAGCCCTTGCTCCACGACTGCCAGGAGCCGAGGTCCTTCCATTCGTTGTATGCCCGGGCAATCCGGCTGCTATCCTCTATCGGGTCCTGTGTGAAGCCTGTGGATCTCATCCCCAGCGGCACAAAGAGTGAGCTTTGCAGGAATTGTCGGTAGGTCATTCCGGAAGCGAACTCGATGATTGCTGCCAGGAGCTTGTATCCGTCGTTTGAGTATCCGAACTGCATCCCGGGAAGGGAACTCAGCGTGGACGTCAGGATGCGCTCCGTAACCTCGCCTCGTGTCAGCTCTGCATTTTCAGGGATGACGCCGAATCGGAGTCCGGAGGTGTGCGAGAGAAGTTGATGAATGGTGATCGGTTGCTTGTCGGCAGGTGCGCCGGGAAAAAACCTGCCCAGCGTATCCTGGAGACTCAGCTTTCCTTGAGATGCCAGGAGGAGGACGCCGGCCGCGGTGAACTGCTTTGTGAGAGAACCGATGCTGAAGACGGTTGTGGAAGCAACTGGGCGCACGTTCTGAATATCCGCCCACCCGTATCCCTTGTGGAGGAGTATACCGGTACTGTCAGCGACAAGGACGGAACCTGAAAAACCTGCTGGCACAAGGCGGCTGAGGTAGCTGTCGAGGGCGACTCCACGGGGTGTGATGTGCTGTGCAAGGACGGTCTTCTTGGCAGGAGTCGTCAGAAGCAAGCAGGCTAGGGTCAGCATTGGAAGGCAGGAGAGTGTGTGCGGTGATCTCCCGATCAGAGGTTTCACTGTACGTTGCGTTCCACACGTTACTGTAGGCGAAACATATTACTCTACAAATGCTTCACGAAAGTTGCAACAGAGCCGACTGCCAGGTTTTGCAGTTGAGAATCCATGGAGAGGTTCCTATATTACAGGATACGGCAGGCATGAAAGACGCGACTGTCAGGTTGTGGAGCTTTGACAGGAGTAGACCATGGCAATGAGCAAGAAGGCAAAGATATGGCTGATCATTCTGGCGATCCCCATTGTTCTGGTCATCGCGGGGATCGTCACACTGAAGATGATGTTTACGAGCGAGCGCCTCAAGGCTGAGGTGATCCCGCGGTTGGAAGCTGCGACAGGACGATCGGTCAGCATCCATGACATTTCTCTCGGCGTTCTCCCCTCCATTGCGCTGAATATGGACAGCCTCAAGATCTCAAACAGGGTGGGGGAAGGGTTTTCCGATGCTCCGTTTCTCACGCTGGATGGTCTCCGGGTCGCGGTCAAGCTCTTTCCCCTGTTGAGCGGGCGCGTCGAGGCCACCTCCCTCGAGCTGGACCGGCCCCACATGCTAATTGAGATCAACCAGGAATTCGAGACCAACTACGAAGATCTTCTGGGAGGAGCGGAGACCGCCGCTCCTGAGGAGCTCCCCCGGGGAGAGCCAACCGCGGCCCTTGCTCTGCTCGTCTCAGGATTCCGAATCAATGGCGGGACTTTCGAATACCTCAATCGAGCGGACAACTCCGCAACGCGACTCTATGGTGTGGACGTTGTGGCGGACCTGGAGGCAGAAGAGGGGAAGATCCTCATATCCGGGGATGGCAGTGCAGAGAATTTCAGCTACGGGACCATTGAAACGCCCATGGTTGAGGGTTTGCGCATGAGCCTCCGTCATCGGATCGCCTATGACATGGCTGCCGATGTAGCGACCTTTGAGGAAGGTGAGTTGATGGTGCAGACGATCCCGCTCACGCTGGCAGGGACGATGTCTGATCTTCAGGACAGCACCATGCTTGATCTCACCGTCGGGTCTGACGACGTGAACATTGCTGATCTCATGTCCCTTGTTCCGGGAGCGTACCGGGAGAAGGCAGAGAGTGTGAAAGGGACGGGAACTGCGCAGATCCATATCAAGATCAAGGGGATAGCGTTCCGTGCCTCCAGACCTGATATTACAGGCACAATCAGGGCGACAGGGGCCAGCGTTCAGTATGCCGATCTCCCGAAGCCGATCACCAACATCAATATTACCTCTGACTTCCACCGCTCGACGAAGAGGCAGGAGTTTCGGATCGAGAAGTTGACGGCAAACCTGGGTGATTCTCCGATCAGCATGGCCATGAGGGTTGTGGATTTCGAGGATCCCTCAATGAACCTCACCGCCGGCGGATCCCTGGACCTGGCTACTGTCAAGGAGTACTATCCGCTGGAGGAGGGGACCGAGCTCTCGGGCCTGATGAAGGCAGACATCAACTTAAGTGGCAAAGTGAGCAATCCCGAAGCAATGAAGGCGGCAGGGACGATAGCGTTCAGCAATGTCTCGGCAAAGATGCCGTCGAGTCGAGAGCCGGTCCGCAATCTCAACGGGACGGTGACGTTCAACAACCAGGTTCTGGATTCACGAAAGCTCTCGATGACGCTGGGCCGCTCCGATCTGTCGCTTGCTTTCCGGCTCGTACATTACCTATCGCTCATGTCAGAGGACGAAAAGGCCCCGCGGGCGAGGGCGGACCTGACGCTTCAGTCAAACCAGTTGTTCGTTGATGACATCATGAGCGACGGGGAGGGGGAGAGGGGAGGAGCCGGAACCGGGACGTCCGGGGAGCCGGACGAGAAGGGCGGTCTTCCCTTGCCGAATGTGGATATGAATCTGAACGCGAACATCGGGACGCTGACGATGGAGAAGTTCGTGTTCAACAATGTCCGGGGAGTCATGAGTATCGCAGACGGTGTGATCCGGATGCAGAGTTTTAGCTGCAATACATTCGGCGGATCGGTGAACGCCAAGGGGATCTTGAACATACAGACCCCCGAGAGGCCGCTCTTTGACATGGCGCTGGGCCTGAATGCTCTCCAGGCCGGTTCGCTCCTCGGAAACTTCACATCGTTTGGTCAGCGGATCAACGGCTCGATGACGATGAACACGACTCTCAAGGGGGCTCTGGATGACACGCTGGGACTCATCCCCGCGGCTCTGGACGGCAGGGGCGACGTTGCCATAAAGGACGGGACGCTACAGGGCTTGAAGGTGAATCAGTCCCTTGCGAGCGCCCTCAACCTCCCCAGCCTGGAGACGGTCTCCTTCAAGGACTGGACCAACGCCTTTTCAATCGAGCAGGGGCGTCTCATCATCAAGGACCTGAAGATCTCGGCTCTGGATGCGGACTACGTTGTCAACGGGTCGCACGGTCTGGACGGTACGCTGGACTACAAGATGACGTTGTTCTTGCCGCCGAGCATGTCCGCAAAAATCTCGGTAGGCGGGTTCGCCGGGGAAGCGGTGAACCTGTTCAAAGACGAGAGCGGCAGGTTGAAGTTCGACTTCAATGTTGGCGGGACGAACACGGACCCGAAGGTGCAGCTGGATACGGGGCCTGCGCAGAGGCGGGCTGAGGAGCTGGCCAAGCAGAAGCTGGAACAGACCCTCAAGGGAGAGGCGGGAGACATGCTGGACAAGCTCTTCAAGAAGAAGAAGCCGTAACGAAGAGAGGGGGGTTGCTGCTTGCGAGGCCATGTGAGGAGTGTTCTGATTGGAGTCCTGTTCGTCGCTGCTGTATCAACGGCCCGGGCTCAGGTCACGTTCACGCCCCAGGTGGGGGTCAATGCGAGTTTCTTGAGGGGTGACATTGACCAGGTGACGCGTTCCGCCTCGGCCGGCTATCAGATCGGAGTGAACGTTCGCTTCGGGGACTTTCTTCACCTGCAGCAGGGTCTCTACTGGCAGCGGACGGAGAGCAAGCTGAGTTACGAAGAGGTCCAGACAAGCGACTTCGTGAGCACGGACATGATCCATGTGCCGATACTGGCTGGACTCAAGATCCTCCCTCTCGAGACCCTTGGTATCAGAGTCAACACTGGGGCTTCGCTCAACTTCGTCACGAGCGTCGGGCAAAACACGCTCGGTCTGACAAAAGACGACTTCAAGCCGTTTCTCATGGGGTGGGTGATAGGGGTGGGAATGGATGTTCTCTTCCTGAGTGCGGACCTGAGCTACGAGCTGGGCCTGACGACTGCTGTAGAGGTAGATCTGCCGGATGAGGTCGTGCGCCTCAAGAACGACGTGCTTCGGTTCAACGTGGGGATTCGATTCTGAACAACGTAGAGCAGAACCACGCCGTTCGAGATGAAAGAACGGCGTGGTCGCGCCTGTGAGCCGCTGTTGCAGGCCATCGTTTGTCTAGTGACCCTAAGACTTTGGCTTGGGGGCTACGGCCTTCCCGCCGATCGCCCAGTCGCCAGGTTTCACCTCCTCGATGACGACCCACGTCAGGTCACGCATTCCCTCCCCTTCGACTTCGATCATCGCTTCGGTGATCTTGTCGATCAGCTGCGCCTTCTGCTCCTTCGAGAAGACCCCCTCGATGACTTTTACGGTTGTGAATGGCATGGTGAATAGCCCTCCTGTTGTTGAAGATGAATAGGTGGTTATTTGGCACAAAGGCTGTAAGTCTAAGCTCTCTGATACAGACTATCAAGGGGAAAATCCGATCAGCGTGGGAGCGGAAGGGAGATTTCCGCTTCCTTATGTGAGGCGGCCTTCGGTGGCTCATCCGGACCGCGACACCCGCATCGTTCCCCTCAATGCGACACGAGAGTCAGCTGAGTCGCTTGTTGCATCCTGGAGAGTCGGTCCCAGAGTCTGAAGCTCACCAGAGGAGTGAGGCACAGAGAAGAACTCCCAGACCAAGGAGCGTATTGATCATTGAAAGATGACCGATCCGCTTCTGGGCTGTGAGGAAGGTTGCCGAGGGTGGTTCTCCCGGTGCCGGAGCGTTTTGCCGCATCCTGGGAACGATGACGAGCGTGATCACGAGTCCCACTCCGATCATCACCAGGAAGAGAATATGCTTTACCGTCAGTGCTATCTCGACATCAGAGCTGGCGGCAAAGTACATCTCAGTCGGGGTCTTCATGATGCCGGTGACAAGGAGAAGCCCGACGCAGGTCCATGCTACGACCGAGAACCGGCTGGCGACGAGCCCCATGAATTTGCCCCCTTCACGGGGATCGATCATCTTGGCTGCAGGTTCGAAGACAAGTTTCATGGTAATGGCACCTCCCAGCCAGACTGCCATTGCCAGCAGGTGAACGAGATTCACCACGGTGTCCATTGGAGTGTCCTCTCTATGATGGATTGGATTTGAGGGATGACGGATATGACCCTGCTATGAAAGAAGGGAGTATCCGATATTCAGACCAAACAGTCTGATTTATCCGTAAACATAATCGGCACATCCATCAAAGTCAAGCCCCACCCTCGTGGAGGTCGGATATCGGCAAGAATGAGATAAGCGTGTTCCTGGTCGAAATGAAGAAGGCCGGTTGACAGAAGGTTTCCCCGGTTGTATGTTCTGGTTGAAGGGCTTGAAGCTGCATCATGAATCTCTCCACCGACGGTCAACTCAGGCAATCACTCATTGCTCACGAATATGCCCTGTTTCTCCGCATGCAAGGGCTCTGAGGATCCGTTCACACCGCGCGGCGTACGGTATGTCGCGGGAGGGAAGGGCACTAGGATTGACTCCGGGGGGGTACCGGGATGACGGCCGCAATGGGGGAGAGAGACGGCATTGATCGTTTTCGAACACCCCACTGCTCGTTTTGGAGCAGCTAACGTACCTTGAGCGTCAGATTTTCACTAGTTTTGAGGCTTCTGAGTTGGCACACGCATTGCCGGCAGCAACATAGGAGTTCCCCGCAGTCGGCAGTTTCGGAGTCGGGATGTGAAGCGACTCGCACGTGACATCCTCGTCCCAATCTTCCCCGCTTCAGTAGCTCTGGCAGTGGTCCTGCTCGTGCCATGCCACTCTGGCGCACAGGATGTCGTGGGCACCCGTGGGACGCTCAAGATCCATCCCCCTGGCTGCACGTACAGCTTCGCAGAGCAGGGAGTGCCGGAAGGTCATACCTCAGGGGCCGCTGTGCTGAGGGGGAGTGACGGGTATCTGTGGATTGGAACACCCGAGGGTCTTGCGAGGTTTGACGGGCATGATGTGGTCTTCTATCGTCATCCGCTCGGTGAGGGTGATGAGAAATTTGCGAACGTCATCTGGGGGTTGTACGAAGACCGGGCCGGGACTCTCTGGTTGGGGTCCGCAGCGGGGCTGCAGAGGCTCGATAATGCCACCGAGACCCTGGTCCGGTATTCCGATGAGGCGGAGGGAAAAGCGGGTCTGACTCAGGGGACTGTCTGGGATGTCTACGAAGACAGCAGAGGTGTTCTCTGGGTGGGAACCCATGGGAGGGGGCTCAAACAGTTCGACAGGGACACAGAAGAGTTCACGGCAATAGAGAGCGGACTCGGGCAAGAGGTTGTTTTTGCCATCGACGAGGACAGCAACGGAAACCTACTGGTAGGAACAAGGGGAGGAGTAGCCCGGTACGACAGCAAATCCAGAAAACTTCGCCCCTGGGCCGGGACGGCTGAAGGCCTGATTCCGCTGGTCTGTGACAGCGTAACTGCACTCCACGCGGACTCTCACGGTAATCTCTGGGTAGGGACGCTCAGAGGAGTGACCAGAATCAATCCCGCCCGTAGCCGGTGTGTGCACTACACGCCTGATCAGAGAGGATTGAAGTCTCTGCCAGAAGGCCCGGTCTGGTCAATTGTGGAAGATGCGTTCGGCTCCGTCTGGGTCAGCATTACCAACAACGGAATCCACCGCTATGATGCAGAAGGTGACGGCTTTGTCCCCTTGGGACAAGACGACGACGAACCAGATGCCTCGGGCAGAGTCGACAACTGTCGTCTCTACGCCGAGCGGAAGCAGCAGGATCCCGGCTTCACTGCAACGATCTGGATTCCCCATATGGGGTACGGCAAGGGGGTTGGAAAGCTCGTTGTTCTGCGGAACCACTTCACGTACTACGATGGTTCTGCAGATTCATCACTCGGAGAGGGGCAGAACTGGGTCACCGCACTCCTCGCGGATGCTGCCGGCGCGATCTGGTTGGGAACCTCGGGCGCCGGGCTTCACAGGCTCCATCCCGAGTCAGGGTCGATCACCTCGTACTTTCAGAATCAAAGGACAGGCACGATCGCCAGAGATGCTCGTGGGAGGATATGGGCAACGATCGGCCTGGTGACATACGAGGTGGATGAGGCGGGTGACCGGCTCACTCCTTTGCTTGAAGATACCATGTATGTCGTCGGAGGCGGGAGGGACAGCTCGGTCTGGTTTGCGGTTGGTCTGGTGGATGCTCATGTTGTCAAGTTCGACCCGAGGTCGCGAGAGCTCAAGCACTATCCCCGCCCTGTCGGAACCGGCCAGCCCGTGAAGGATGGTGGGACACTGACGTTCTGCGAGGACCGAAACGGGATCGTCTGGTTCGGGACATTCAGTGGAGGCATGAGCAGGCTGGACCCGGAGACGGGCGAGTACCGTCGATTTCTGGCCCGCCCGGGCGACAGCACGTCGCTGAGAAACAACAGCGTGCGAGCGATTCTGGAAGACGAGTCTGGCGCTCTCTGGGTCGGCACCAACGGGGGGCTCCATAGCTTCGACCGTGCCTCTGAAGGATTTACGGCCTACCCGTGGGTCGTGCGTGAGAGGGATCTGTTCATCAGGGGAATAGTGGATGACGGTGCGGGGAACCTCTGGATGACCGGCACTGCGGATCACCTTGTCTGCTTCACGAAGGCGACGCGCACATTCAGATCCTTCGGACCGGAGCGGGGGTTGTACGTCAATTCCTCGCACGGGATCGCTTGTGACAGAGGGCGGCGCAGGATCTACATCGGTGGGATGAACGCTCTCGCCTCATTCAACCCAGACAGTCTTCTTCGTGCCGACAAGCCCAGTGTTCCACGGATCGCCATTACCGAGTTCAACATCTTCGGTGAGCCCGCTCGACTCCCTGTGTCGATAGCTGTCACACGCGAGATAGAACTCCCTTACTCCGATAACTACATCTCCTTCACCTTCTCCGTACTGGACTTCGTGGACCCCTCCCGGCATGCCTACGCGTACACGATGAAGGGGGTGGACAGAGAATGGGTCTACTCCTATGGAAGACGGTACGCCAACTACACAAACCTTGATCCTGGTGAGTATGTGTTCCGCGTCAAGGGCGCAAACAGCGCCGGCATCTGGAACGAAGAGGGGACCTCCGTCCGGATACTGATCACCCCGCCATGGTGGAAGACCATCTGGGCGTACCTCGGCTACGGGGTTGCCCTCAGCCTGATCCTCTACGGCATCGGCCGGTACGACCGAAAACGGACACTCCTGAAGCATGAGCTGGAGATGAAGGAGTTTGAGGCAGAGAAGCTCCGGGAGATCGATGGGATGAAGATGCGGTTCTTTGCCAACATCTCCCACGAGTTCCGTACACCCCTGACGATGATTCTCGGGCCGGCCGAGAAGATGCTGGCACGGGCTGAGCGCAGGGGCGACCGGGACGACCTGACTGTGGTCCGCCGCAGTGCCCTCCGGTTGCTGGAGCTGATCAACCAGCTGCTGGATATCTCCAAGCTGGATGCCGGGGA
>Ga0209536_100002083_pt1 | contig 32592 bp, 26 predicted proteins | sample DeeMarSeWOR28_12_FD_187461 | JGI IMG/M metagenome (GOLD analysis project Ga0209536, IMG submission 187461) | Marine sediment microbial communities from White Oak River estuary, North Carolina - WOR-2-8_12 (SPAdes) (version 2) | ecosystem: Environmental > Aquatic > Marine > Intertidal zone >... | reverse complement strand
AATTTAATTACAGAACAGAATTCTTTACTAAAAGATTATTATGGCTTATCATTACTTCCTACAATATTTACAGTAATACTAATTTTATCTGAAACTCAATCAGGTATGAATATACTTTGTATATCATAATTTGATAAGTTTATGTTAAATTCTGTCACTACGGAAAGCAGATCTCCTGGCATCCTCTTCCTTGTCAGGTTATTCTCCTCTAAAAGGATTAAAGTAGCCTCTAATATGACTTCTCTTACTCTATCACGGCAATAAAATGAACGACAATAGATAGTCTTATTTTATTGTCTTCAACTATCGTCATCTCTTCAACTTTTTCAATCCTGAAAGAAATTATTGAGGACTTTTCAGAATCCAGCCAACTATCTCTTTTTAAGTTCTCGTCACTCATATCTATTCCCGTTGTAATGGATTTTGCTGAAATTGACACTTCTCAACTAAGGGTATTTTTAACATGGCTCGGATTAAGACTAACTTCGCCCCAGACGTCCGAAGATAATCCGGTAAAAGTCTCAAAGAATGCGTCGCTGGTATAAGTTATCTGATTTCGATTCTGTGGTTTCTTAAAGTAAAAAGTTTGAAGTTAAGATTTATTTACATTCAATCCCTGACAAAAGAACGTTGCAGGAATTGTCAGTAAAAATAATGCAATGAAATAATTGAAGTGCATTGTGGTTCCTAATGATTTAAGAAATAGAATAATCCTCCGGAATCGGATAGAGATAATATTGGATGATTTGCAAACAACACATTATAACAGTAACTGTTACAAGTATACAAAAGAAAGGGAAAATAAATAAACATAATAACTTGATCTTGATTTCTAAGATATACTGCAAATTGCATCTATTTAGATTTGTGAAGTTTTAATAGATAAAAAATAGAATGAAACCGGACATTAAATCCACTTACTTATTTCATTATCATTTATCCACCACAGATCTGCCTGACGTTAGGCAAGTTTATTTCAGGAGAACTTGTCCTACGAAGCTTTAGCGTAGTAGAATCATCTTCATAGTCTCAACAAAACCTCCTGCCTGCTTGCCGGTAGGCACGGCTTGCACTCTATAAAAGTAGACACCGCTCGGTAGATTTAATGCGTTAAATTCTATTTCATAGCTACCTGCTTCTTTTGCTTCATTAATTAACGTTTCTATTTCATTTCCCAAAACATCATATACTTTTAGTGTTATAAAACTTAACTCCGGAACCTGATATTTTATTCTAGTCCTCGGATTAAAAGGATTGGGGTGGTTTTGTGAAATTGAAAATACTGAGGGAGTGATTTCAACTTCTATAATGTCTGAGTATTCAAAGCTGCCGTTAAAATCTACTTGTTTTAATCTATAAAACAGATTGGATGATTCTATACCCGAAAATTTATCTATATAAGAATAATACTGAGGTTCCGATGTTGTTCCTTTTCCTTCTCTAAAACCAATCGTTCTCCAACCTGCCTTGCCGTCAGGCAGGTTTGCTTTATCGGAGCTTCTCTCAATTTCAAAGCCGTGGTTGTTCAATTCTGTTGCCGTTGACCAGGAAAGAGTTACAACATTCGCAGCCACAGAAGCTGAGAATGACATAAGTTCTACAGGAACAATAGTCGTATCGGTAATATAACTGTAATAAACATCCTGCTCACCATTAAACGTAGCTGCCCATGCCAAATATGCGCCGTTACTATCTGAAACCATATCGAAGTAATCACCCATCTTATTCTGTTGCGGCCAACCAACGTGAGGATCGAAATAATTTGAAAGTCTTTCGTTCTGTGACCAGGTTACCCCGCCATCACACGAATTAGAATAATATAATGCTGATAAATAAGTTCCGGGATTATCCCGGGTATCCAGCCAAACTACATCAATACGTCCGTTGGGTGCAACGGACATAGTACCGAACCATTGATATGCCGAAGTACCGGGATCATCATTAATTTTAATTGGTGAACTCCAGTTAACACCTCCATTTGTGCTGCGGGCAAACATAACATCTAATGGATCAGGATTGGAATATCGATCAACGGAACATAATAAGTAGACATTGCCGTGATATGGACCGCCGGAGGTGTCAACCGCTATTAATGTTTGTCCGAGTAAGCCACCAGGATTAGGTCCTTCACTAAATGAAATAGAACCATCCAGATTTACAACCGTGGCCATATCCCAGGTTACTATTACACTAGAGTCCTGTGCATTTGTAGATTTTGCAACAAGAAAATCAGATCCGATTGATCCACCAATATAGAGCTCACTCCCGGGTCCAACAGCAAGCGTACCCCAGGAAGGATCATTCGGAATTGTAAGACAATCTTCAAAACTTCCGCCGCCATCAGTCGAACGCGTAAAAAAACCGGGATAACAAATGCTGTAATAAGAAGTCCAATAGGCATAGATATGCCCGATTCCAGGACCGTTGATTTTGTCTATTGTCATCCATTGTTTGTCTCCTCCCTGGGCAAAAGTTCCACCATCCCACGAGGCGCCTCCGTCGCTAGATTTAAATACATGACACGTATAAGGATTTATAGACAAACTGTTATAATAAAAATTTCCATCGGCATCAGCATCCAGTACCGGATCTGAGCGGAATATACCTGACTGGATTACACCCGGGAACGTCCAGGATTGTCCTCCATCCGTTGTGAAACCCCATCCTGCCTGACGGAAATTACTATTGATTGTATCGAACTGCCGCCAACCTATGGCAATCCGATTATGATCATTTGGATCAAGGGCAATTGAGGGTTCATTTGCAGCATCCCCAACTATATTTTGCCCGTTCCCATCAACATTAACCTGAACAGTAGTAATACTATTCATTGAATGATTATAGGCAGGCGATCTTCCCTGGTTTTCCCTTGAAACCGGGATATAATCATCACCCTTCGTTTCATGATGTGCAGTAGGATCTGGCGGGTTATGTTTTTTTAGTTCGTTTGTTTGGGAAAAAATCAGATTTGGTACAATGAGAAAACCGATAATCAGAAAGAAAAAAAATCTGACTCCATTAGCAAATCTCTTCTCTGTAAATATATAATTCATATTACTCCTCCCAATATAGATTTCGGAAGTTTTGAAATTTTATCATGCTCAAATTTACGAAATATATTTTCGTTCTACTTCAATAAAAAGTAGAAATAATTTTTCATATCAGCTTTCATATAGTTTTCCATTTAATATATTATTTTCAATACTTATAAAGATCTATTATGTTAAAGATATGTTGGATTGCTCAACAATATACGGCACGAATTTTTTAAGGGAGAGAATAATGATAAAAACAGAATAAGGTTGATGAATTGAGATAATGGCAATGTTTGGTTAGCAGCAAGTAAGAAAGGAAGCGAGCGGGCGACGGGACTTGAATTCCTACCAGCAGGCAGGCGCAATATCCAACTTGGAAAAGCGACAACCCGAGTTAAGTTATTGTTTTTATAGTGCTTTCATTTTCCAGGCAACAAAAACGCAACAAATAGACTATAGAAAATCCCTGTTTATTTAAGAAAGCAGGGGATGGGGAAATTTATATAATTAATTTCTATGTCATCAATAACATTTTTAATGTGGTGTAGACTTGGAAAGTAATTGACCCAACATTAAAAAAATAAACAAAGGGATACTAATTGCATAGTACAGAAAAACCTTCTTTTTGTCAGAATACTTTTCTTTTTTCAATATCCATCTAATTACAACAATTAGTGATGGTATAATAGAAAGTGTTATCGCCGCCCCTATAATTCTTCCCGCATTTGCATCCGAATCTTCTACGAAGTCAGTGGAAAAAAATAATATAGCTGAGTAAGAACCAGAAAAAAGGATAAATAAACATTAGCCATTCAAATGGTCTCGAATCCTTTTTTCTTACTCTGTTATTTTATCCCCACAGTTTTCATAAAATATTGCATTTGGGTTTGTCTGATATCCATAACTTTTACAGACATTTTTAATTTTATATTATTACCTAATAGATATCTTTAAATAACATAAGCAGGAACAAAAATGAGAATAAATATCACAATTATTCTAGTATGTTTAAGTGCTTGTCTGTTAACTTCCTGTTCCACATCCGATGAAAATAAACTCCCAAATATTCTCTTTATAGCTGTTGATGATTTACGTCCGGAGCTGGGGTGTTATGGAACAGAATATATTAAAAGTCCGAACATAGACCGCCTGGCAGAAAATGGAATTGTTTTCACACAAACATTTTGTCAATCTGCTGTTTGTAATCCTTCACGTGCGAGTTTGTTAACCGGGCTCCGCCCCGATAAAATTAAAGTGTGGGATCTTCGGACTGATTTCAGAGATACATCTCCGGATGTTATTACACTTCCGCAACATTTTAAGAATAATGGTTACCATACTGTCGGCATTGGTAAAATATATCATAATACTCTTCCGGATAGTCTATCATGGAGTGAACGGAAATTACACATTAAAGGATATCCCTTCGATCCGGATGCGGTTTACCGCAATGAAAAAAATGTGGCTTCAATTGAGAAACGTAAACAAATGATAATTACGGAGGGAAAAGAACAAAGATATATTGATCGCATAGGTGAGTGGTATTTGAAGGATGTTGCGTATGAAATTGTTGATGCACCGGACAACATATATTTTGATGGTGCACAAACCGATGTTGCACTTGAAAAAATAGAGGAATTGTCACGTAAAGAGAAACCGTTTTTCTTTGCAATAGGTTTCTATCGTCCACATTTGCCTTTTAATGTTCCCCAAAAATATTGGGATATGTATGAAAGAGAAAAAATTCCATTGGCGGAAAACGATTACGTTCCCAAAGATGCACCGATAATGGCAATAAACAACTTAAGGGAATTAAGGGGATACACAGACTTTAAAACTGTTCCACATCCTGTTGATGGACAACTCAATGAAGATCAAGCGCGTGTACTAAAGCATGGTTACCTGGCATCAGTAAGTTATATTGACGCGCAGGTTGGAAGACTAATAGATAAACTAAAAGAGTTGAAAATTGATGATAACACAATAGTTGTTTTATGGGGAGATCATGGATGGAAGCTTGGTGAACACGGCAGTTGGTGTAAAATGACAAACTATAATATCGATACTAAAGTGCCTTTAATTTTTTCTACACCTGAATTAAAAGGGAAAAGTATAAAATGTAAAGGATTGGTTGAGTTTGTTGATATTTATCCCACGCTCTGTGAGTTAGCAGGAATACCAATTCCAGAAACATTGGAAGGGATAAGTGCTGCTCCTCTTTTTGAAAATCCGGATCGATCCTGGAAAAAAGCAGCATTCAGCCAATTTCTGCGCGGGGGAATTTGGATTGCTCCAGATGGAATTGAATATATGGGTTACTCAATTAGAACTGAAAAATATCGTTACACTGAATGGATAAATTGGGTAAGTAATGAACTTGCTGCTATTGAATTATATGACCAAACATCGGATCCTGATGAAAATGTAAATATAGCTGGAATTGAAGAGAATAAAACCATCATAAAAGAACTTTCGGAAAAACTTAAATTGGGTTGGCTGTCTGCCTTACCGGATTAAATAATTTTAAATATTGTTTTACTTCTGAGGTTTTTTATTAAAATTGGATCGAAAATAACTAATTAAGAGTTTAAACCTATTATTGTTAATGATCTATTTCCTATTTAAAGGGTAATTCGCAGACAGGGGTGTGGGATTTTGATTAAGGATTTCTAGTCACTCACAAATCGAAATTTTTTTTAAATAAAAAATCCCGCTTAACAATTGCTAAGTGGGAGTGATCTTGAATATTAAGTTGAGATTACTTTATTAACACAATTTTCTTACTCTCAACAAAATATTCAATCGCTTTGGTTTTGACATCTCATCATCAAATAATCATTTGCCTTAGATATCTTAGCGATAAATGTTCCGATTCCATATTCATAATCTTATCCTCCATTTCTTTCGTCAGCACTTTAACCACTTCAGATAACCCTATTTCAGAAATTATATTTTTCCTATTAAGAACTTTTTATAATGCTGTTATACATTAATGGGTCTTACCAATTTATAATAAGATTTATCATTTTGATTTACACGTTCGACGATTCCTTTATGCATAAGTATCGTTATTTGGTCAACTACTTTGTCAGATAATTTATTAATTTCTTTGTTGTAAACTGCCAAAGCAATCTCACTTAAATCGTCCTGCATATTATCTCGTGACATTAAATGTTCAATGATATTCCTACTGATATCAAATGATGTATGATTCATTTTCATATTATACATCCTTTATGTTTTATCCATTTTTAGTTTCTTATTTTATAATTTATTTATTAAATACCATCTTTTAGTTTCAACAAAAGATTTCCAATCATTCAATTTCAAACTTTAAGTAAATATAAGATTACATTATTTAGCTATTAAGATGCATTAACTATTAAGAAGTGACCATATTACCGACATTATCTTTATACTTAAAACTGTTAATGGCATCTTTTACAGAAATATTAGTTTCAATTATCTCAGTTATCCCTACAACTCTTAAGAATTTATCTATATAATCTTTGGCTAAAACAAGCTTCAATTCTCCCTTTTCTTTTAAAAGCATACGATGAGTTCTTATCAATACACCCATAAATGTAGTATCTATAAACTTACAGTTACTAATATCAACAATAACCTTACTATACTCTGGTATGACATTAGTTTGCAATCTTTCCCAAAATAATTTTGCTTCAATAAAAGTGATCCTAACCATTTTCACACTTTCAATTGCAATATCTTCAATTATTTCACTCTCGAAATATTCCAATATTATAAACCACCGATTATAATTTTTTCTTAACGTATATTTTTATTTTGTTCAGTTAGGTCTTAAGTTGCCTCAAGTAGTCTTATAAACAAATAATATACCATCTGAAAAATCAATTATTTCGGCTGCTACTTTAGACATTTTTACTTTTATTTAAGTATTATGCTTCTAAATGAGATGGGGAATATGTCTCTTTTTCATTTAACAAATCATTACAGAAAAAATAAAAACTCACGCGTTATCAATTTTGAAGGAGGGGCGTTCCCATGCAGGGATTGTATAATTAATAATTAAAAGAAAATCTTAATCTGCATAAGCGACAGTTTAATGAACAGGCTCGATTGATCATTCTTGATAGTCATTATCATTCAACCAAGTCCAGAAGAATCCTCAATATGCCATTGAATAAAAGAGCGTTTGAAATTGTTCCGAGTTTAGTTGAAAAAACTAGTAGCGATGTGATCTTCACATTAGACAACGAAAGAATTCTGCAGGAAAATCTTCAGGATAAATTTCAAAAGCATGTTGTGGCCGCCGAATTAAATTCTAAATGAACATTTCATTGCCTTAGACATACCTTCGCATCCTGGATTGTGCAGAAAGGAGTCTCGATATATGAAGTCAGTAAGCTTTTAGGACACGCAGATATAAAAACAACACAGATATATGCACACCTTAGAAGCGATGAATTAAGAAATGCAGTTGAGAGATTGGGGGAAAACCCCCTGTCAAATAATCACGGAGGTGAAACCATCACTTTAACTTTGACAGGGACTACTTCAAAACTCGTAGCTTAAAAACTACTGATGTGAAAAACTCTATAAGTATTCCATAAATAATACCCATAACGTATACCGATATTATTAGCGGTAATTCCTTTCCTATCATAATTGCATTTAATGGAAACACCAATCCCACTGTTAATGCAACTATCAATCCATTTAATGCCCAATGTACTTTTAGAATTGAAATTCCAATTACAAATCCTAATAGAGTCCTATTTACGATTACCCATATAAATAATATTAAGTCGTGTTCAATGGGAATCAAAATCACACCTGATACATAACAAAAAATACCGGCAACAAATCCGCATACCGTGGCAACTATTATTCGATATTTTAACATCTATTTACTTGAATTTGTTTTGTTCCAACTTATCTTATTTCATCAACATTTATTCGCAGTAGTTCTTAACGAAGGAGGACCGTCTTCTTGTTTTCAGCAGAATGCCACCTATAATAATGAAGCGTTTAAATCATCAAATCCATTGCAAATTCTTCTTTTGAAATACTTTTGATTGTATTATTGGCTATAGTATAAAGTATAAGCTATTTAAAATTAAAAGAAGAATTTATTCCAAACTTGTAACTTGAAATTCCCTTAATGATTTTACACCAAAAGATTTATGAAAACTTATTATTATCCACTTATTATCTCTTTTTTGTAATACCCAAGTGCAGCGTAGTGGAAGCAAATATTTGTTGCCGTCACTGATAACTGTTTTTAAGTCCCAAAACGTAACTGCCCAGGCATTCCTACCTGTTGGAGAAATAAAGATCCGTTCTTTTGTGACATTTATTTCTGTTTCTGAAAAAGCATCGTTCTGCCCATTCATTACTTCTTTTAGTTGCGTCCATCCCTCAATCCAAGAAAGATTAACACTTCCACCAACATTAATCATATTACTGTCCTGAGCAACAATCTCTGAATATAAGCTCATATCTTCATCTACGATACTTTTCACATACTTATCAAGTACTTTTCTGATTGACGCCTTCTCTTCCTGAATATTGATTTGTTCCAGCTGTTGACAATTGAATATAAGAATTACAATCAATAGCAATATTATAGTAAAGGAATTTTTCATAATGCACCTCCTTAATTGGAATAACGACTTTTAATACACAATACACTACGGTAAAAGATCTATAATCTAGAATGTAAATAAAAGAACCATTCTCCGGAGAGGTAGTACTATTTATTTAAATTTGCTAAAATTATTTGTTAGGCGCAACTAAGTTGTCATTTGTCAAATGTTGGCAACTAAAAAAACTATCAACTTTCATGGAAGAAGTCTGGTACAAAGAGATGACCTGCGTAATGCTGTTGAGAGGCTAGATTGATTAAAAAATCCCCCACCTATGTTAGTAAGCAGGGATTATAGAAATATTTAATGGATTATTTGAATTAAATCTAAAGGCCTTGATGTTTCTTGTTAATCAATTTGTATCATTGTAAATACTCAAATTGCTAATGGAGAGGTTAATGAGTTTCATTACCATTCTGATTGAATGCTATCTGTTGATCTTCTTTGATTGTTCACATCATTCGATTTAATTTTCAATTTGGAATAAACTTATATTACTTTTACAAATCTGATTTTCATTAAAAAACCATAGTGATAATAGAAACAAAATTGAAACAGATGATAAAGCTAAAAAATTTTTACTTTCACTTTTTATTCATCGCATCTTCTTTAATTATTTCGATTCTTTGTGGGTGCGAAAGTAATGAAGGGAATGAGATAAAAGTAAAACTTAGGAACAAAGGCACAAAAAGTTTTGATTCAAATCTGAATGCCAAAGAGAAGCTGGGTAAGTTGTTGTTTTTTGAGAAGAGTCTTTCAACACCACCGGGCCAAGCGTGTTCGGACTGTCATGCGCCGGAAGTAGCTTTTACCGACCCGGAAACCGAGTTGCCTGTTTCGAGGGGAGCCCACCCTGATCGATATGGCAATCGAAATGATATGACGGTCTCCTACTCCGCTTTTGTACCCCCACTACATTTCAATGAAGAGGACAGTGTTTGGATCGGAGGTTTATTTTGGGATGGTCGGGCTAACTCTCTGGCCGAACAAAGTAAAGGACCACTGTTAAATCCCTTGGAGATGGCTAATCCTGATACGCTGACTATTTTAAAGAAACTACAAGCCCTCAACTATGCTGGACTTTTCTCCGAAGTTTACGGAACTGACGCTTTAAAAGATCCAAATACAGCCTTCGACAATATGGCAGATGCCATTGAAGCCTATGAAAAAACATCTGAGGTAAGTCCATTCACTTCAAAGTATGATTACTGGTTGCGAGGTGAAACTGAACTAAGTGAACAGGAGCTGCGAGGCCTAGAGCTTTACGAAGCAGAAGATAAAGGTAACTGTGCTGCGTGTCATCCAAATAGTCTTTTGGAAGATGGCTCCCTACCACTGTTTACTGATTTCACGTATGATAACTTGGGTGTGCCACGGAATCCTGAAAATCCTTATTACACTTTACCGCCAGATCTTAATCCCGATGGTTTTGAATTTGTCGATTTTGGTCTAGGTAACACCCTCAATGATTCAAAACAGAATGGTAAGTTTCGTGTACCTACTCTGCGAAACGTGGCAATAACGCCCCCATATATGCACAATGGGGTTTTTAAGACGTTGTTCAATGTGTTAGCTTTCTACAACACACGAGACATAACCCAGTGGCCAGATCCGGAAGTTTCTCAAAATGTAAATGTGGACGAACTGGGAGATCTGAAATTAACAAATTCAGAACTTGAGGATTTGGTTGTATTTCTTAGAACGCTAACAGATGGTTGGAAAAGACCCAGTAGATAGATTTATTTAAATAATAGAGTGCGATTAAAAGCATCTACGGTCATGTAAATCAACAATGATATAAAACTTAATAAAAAACCCCCACCTATGTTAATAAGCAGGGGATTAATAATTAAGTTTCTTTGATTATCAACCAAGGGATCGTTTAATTGCTAATCTGGCCAAATTCTACTTCGAAGTTTGTCCCCCGTGATCTCCAACCATCAGCCATTTGCCATCTTTCTTCATTAAGATATCTGTCCATCTTCCCTTTTCCCATTCCTTCTTTCCTTCGTTATCCTCTGTGTATTGAGTATAATAATAATGAACAAATGCAAAATTTCCGTTTACCCAGATTTTTGCCGGAGTGAGTGTATAATAGAGAGCTTTTGAATTTGCTAACCAGTAGGTAATAGCTGTAGTAGCCTCATCCTTTCCACTTGGTGCATCTAATACATAAGACCATCCACAATAGGAATCATCAAAGTATGAAAGAAATCCCTGAGCATCTCCCTTAGTGGCTATATCGTTGTAAGCTTTTACAGTTGCCCAGACTTCCTTTTGTGCATCGGACCACTGCTGAGCTAACAAGTTTAAAGCACAAAAAGTAGTTAATGCAACGCAAATGAATATCACTTTTCGCATAGCTTCCCTCCTAAGTATTTGTTAATAGATATTTATTTTGGTGTCTATTATTTTATCAACACCCAATTTTCAATCTTCATTCTATTAAAAATAAATTAAGATCCATCCTCTGCTTGAGGAGGAAGTAATTTGAATCCAAGTTGATTATAAAAATCCAACACATTCCAATAAGTTTCATCTTCAATTATTTTTCCATCTTTTATTCTTGTAATGGCCATCCCTGTTATCTGAAATTTTTTCCCTGTAGCAGGTATTTGACCCAAAGGACCAGTGTTTATTCCGCTCATTGAGTAGCGAGACCAAATCCTATCTCCTTTTATAATTATTTCCTTGATTGTACCTTTGAATTCAGAAAACGTATTAGATGTACTAATAATAAATTTTTTACAAGCATTTATTCCTTTAACAGGCTCAGGTAACAATGGATAACGTAATTCACAATCAGTATGTAGGATTTCAATAGCCAGAGTAGTATCAGCATTGCTCATTGTTTCCATAAGTCTGTTAAGAATAACTCTTGCTTCATCTTCAGTTAACAATTGATCTTTTTCATATTGACAAGAAAGTAATAGAGCAAGAATCAGAAAAAGAAATATTTTTTTCATAAGACTACCTTTCACCTTTTATTAACTAATAAATATAGTCCCCATATAAATTCTTTATAAATAACTATTTACTATTGCTCATCCCACCAAGTATCTTCCATTCAGAACCATCCTTTATCCAAGTATGCGTCATACGGCTCTCACTTGTTTGTTTTACTCCTTCATTATTAATCCACGAAAAATTTAGCAGGTAATGAGTAATAGCAATATTATTCAATATCCTAATGCCTTCTCGCTTAATTTTATAGTCTACTTGGGTTGGTTCTGGATATCTTCCCGCTAGATATTTTGCGGCTCCTTCCTTATCTGCTGGATGCAACTCAGAATCTGGCCAACCTAAAAAATCAGAATGATAGAATGATAATATTTCCTTGTGATTTGCCTTCTTAAAATTCGATATGTAGTTTTCTTCAAGAGTCCAAATTTCTTCTTCCTGCGGATAGACAGTTATAACAAATAAAAATACCGGAAATAAATGAAGAAATAATTTCATAATTTTTTACTCCTATTTATTACATTATCAATTATTTTTTCTTATTTACAAAATCATTTATTATTTTTTAATTGAAACTCAACCACTGGTGGAATCCCGTACTGGTCCCATAAAAGATCAAATTTAAAACTGCATACTTCCAATCTTTGGGGAGTGACTTCAATCAAAATATAATCTTTGTCTCTATCTGGATAAAATCTTTTCCAACCCTCTTTCCAATATTTAGCTTTCAACTCTGGATCATTTACCAAACGTGCTGTCCCCGAGATATTAACATAACTGTAACTTTCGCTGTCATAATAAAAAACAACTACATTAGGATTATTTTTGATCTGTTTAACTTTTCTGCTTGTTGGGAATGTTCCCAGCCAAATAGTCCAATCCCCCTCAGGTGGAAATGGAGACATTGTCCTTGCGTGTGGTTTTTCAGTTTCATCGACAGTAATAAAAGTGCGACTATCTGAAGAATCAATGATTATCCTTGCATAGATTAAGAGACTATCTCGTGATACATCTCTTTGACTGGGGAATTGGTTCGTTTGGGTAAAGAAATTACAAAATGGTAATAAAGTTAGAAAGATTAAAGTTTGTAGTGTTAAAACATATCTCCCTTTCATAGCAGCCTCCTTTTTATTTCCTTTAAATTGTTGCTCCAACCCTCGATAAGATTTTTACGGTAAGAATATTCTGGAAAGTGCTATAATCTGCTCCACTAAATTCTCCTCAAGGTGTGGAGAGAATATTTTTATTTTAAATTGCAAAAATTATTTGTTAGAAGCAAATAAGTTGTTAGCAAACCAATGTTGGTAAGTGACAAGTGATAAAATCTTTGAGCAAATTTAGTATCAATACTAATTTCAATTTTAAGTAAAAAACGCTCTACTAAACAAAGCATTTTTATAACTTCATACCGAAATAAGGATAATGGTCTGGTGAAAATACTTTGATCAGAAATCGTCAATTGATTGGGAAAAAATATCATTCACCTCATTGAATTTCTTGATAAAAATAATTTATTATAGCATAGTATACTGAAACGTAAGATTAAAGAAATTAGATTAAATTGAAAAAGTGTTAGAGGTAAAAAGGAGCTTAACTGCACCAAATCTGCCTCTTGAGTTTTTTACATTAAGTAAACACGAAAAAAGTTCTTTATTATACTAAGGGTGAGCGCTTAAATTTCAGAATGATTTTCTACTAGATTTCTAATTTCCGATTATTTCTGACTTACAGAAGATATTCTTAATACTTTTAGCACATAAAAAAGCAAGGGATACTCTTCATATTCAGGCTTTAGCAGAAGCAGGGCTCGATACATACTCTAAAGAAATCTATTCTTATACAGATCCAACTTTTTCGGATAAAATTGCCTTATCTGAAAGACAAAATTCAAGTATTGTGAGAAAGCCAGGAGTCAACTGATAGCCTTTTCATCTTCATAATCAAAAAAGTGAATTTGATTTTTATCAATATGCAAAGAGTAGGCATTACCAACTTCGTAAAATTGATTTGGATTACCTCTGGCTATCATCTGAGAATTTTGTAAAGTAAAGTATAATAATGTTTCGTTCCCCATTGGTTCGGCAATCTCAAGTTTAACCGATAATTCTTCCTTAGAAAGTTTTTCTGCGGCGAGTTGGAGATTTTCAGGTCTTATTCCTATAACTATTTTCTTGTTACGATAATCACTTAAAACGTTTTTATACTTTTGATCAAATTCTATTTTAGTACTCAATCCATCAATTAGGAAAAATATTTTATCGGTCAGTTCAATCTTTCCGGTCATGAAATTCATTGACGGGCTACCTATAAATCCCGCTACAAATTTATTTTTTGGCTGGCTGTATAACTCCATTGGTTTACCAACTTGCTGAACTTCGCCGTCTTTTAGAATTACAATTTTATCTCCCATGGTCATTGCCTCAGTTTGATCGTGGGTTACATAAATCATAGTTGCACCAAGACTTTTATGCAGCCTGGAAATTTCCGTACGCATTTGCACCCGAAGTTTGGCATCAAGATTACTTAAAGGTTCATCGAATAAAAAAACTTTTGGCTTTCTAACAATGGCTCTTCCAACCGCGACTCTTTGTCTTTGTCCTCCTGAGAGCTGTCTCGGTTTTCTTTCCAAGTAATTTTGCAAATCAAGAGTTGCAGCGGCTTCCTTAACTCTTTGCTTAATTTCATTTGCATCGTACTTTCTTAACTTCAGTCCAAATGCAATATTTTCAAAAACTGTCATATGAGGATACAGTGCATAATTCTGAAATACCATTGCAATGTCACGATCTTTTGGCGGAACTTTGTTAACCAGCTTTCCATCGATAAAAATTTCACCGGATGAAATATCCTCCAGACCAGCAATCATTCTAAGCAATGTTGACTTGCCACAACCGGATGGACCAACTAAAACAACAAACTCAGTGTTGTTGATTTCAACGTTAGCTTCTTTCACGGCTAAATTTTTTCCGTCATAAGATTTTGAAACCATCTTTAATAAAACATCAGACATACTTATTAATTCCTTCTACTGATTTTAAATCAATTAAATCCCGCGCTATTCTTTAACACTTCCCATCATTATTCCCTTGATATAATATCGCTGTAAAACCAAGAATACTATGATAACCGGAATAATAGTTATCACTGAACCTGCCATCATTAACTCAGGATCTTTTGTGTGTTCAAGCATTAAACTTGAAAGTGCTACCGGAAGTGTATACATAGAATCATCGGTTAATGCAATAAGCGGCCATAGAAAATCGTTCCAAGTACCAAGAAAAGTTATGATACCTAACGTTACAAGAACAGGAACAGCCAAAGGCAAAATTACCTTTCTGTATATCTGGAAGTCTGTTGCGCCATCCATTCTGGCTGCTTCAATAAGGCTGTCGGGAATTGCCATACAGTGTTGTCTTATTAAGAAGATGCCGAATATGTTTGCAAGTCCAGTAACAAGAATAGCAAAGTATGTATTTATTAATCCAACTGATTTCAAGATCAGAAACAGGGGAAGCATCGTTACCTGGCTAGGTACGATCATATTAACTAAGAGTAAATTAAACAGCTTGCTTTTTCCTGAAAATCTGTATTTTGCAAAAGCATATCCTGCCATTGAATTAAAAAACAAAGAAAAAAATGTAACCAGAGTAGAGAGCAGAATACTGTTCAAGAAACTGCGTGCGACGCTTAATCTTGTTAAAAGGTTTAAGTATTGGTCCAGTACGAATTCAGTTGGAATAAATACAGGAGGATAGACACTTGCTTTTCCGTCCGGCATAAACGAAGCTGAAATCATCCAGATAAACGGGATTAAAGTTATTATTGATGTAACAGCCAGAAATATGTACAGAAATAATTTTTTCATTTTTATGCCAATCGATTTTTCTGCAGCTTAAATTGAAGTATGGTTACCACCATGATTATAAAAAACAACACAAAAGAAATTGAAGCTGAATAACCCATATTCCACCAGCGGAATCCTTCCTGGTACATATATCCAACTATACTCAGTGTTTTATTTAACGGACCTCCCTGAGTCATAATATAAGGTTCAGCAAATAACTGGAAGTAGCTGACAATTGTAATAATACTGACAAATAATGTTGTTGGTGCTAACATCGGAATTGTTATTGCTTTGAATTTCTGCCATTCATTTGCGCCTTCAAGCGATGCGGCTTCGTAAAGGTCCTCCGGGATGTTTTGTAAACCAGCAAGAAATATTATCATATTGTAGCCAAATGTTTTCCAGACAGACATTAAAACAATTGCAGGCATTGCAAGATTCGGATCTCCAAGCCAGTCAATCGGATTAACTCCAAATAATCCGAGAAAATAATTTAATATTCCAAATTTTGGGTGATAGATAAATCTCCAGACAATCGCAACTGCAACAAGCGTAGTAATGTAAGGGATAAAATAACTCAGTCTGAAAAATCCTATGTACTTAATCAGTTTGGAATTAAGAAGAATTGCCGCCCCGAGAGAAACAGTTATTGAAAGCGGGGTAGCAAGCACAACATAATAAGCTGTGTTCTGCAGAGATTGCCAGAATAACGGATCTTCAAAAAGCTGCACATAATTTCTGAGTCCAATGAATCTGACAGTATCAAAATTTCCGAGGGCATAAATATCAAAATCAGTAAAGCTCATAATAAAAGCAGAAATCACCGGTATGAAAAAGAAAATAAAAATTGCAATTACTGCAGGTGCTAGAAAAAAGTAAGCTGCTTTTGATGAATATGAATATGAATATGAATCTTTCATACTTTTTTACTTATTCTTTTTCTTTTTCTCTGCTTAACAGCCATCTTCTTTTTTCAAGAATTTTATCGACATCTTTATCAAGATCCGCTAAAGCTTGATCGACCGTCAGAGCTCCTCTTATAACAATCTCAGCATACTGCTGAACTTTTGCAAAAGCAATTTGCTCCCACTCAGGTACTTTTGGAGTTGCAACTACATTTTCAAACTGCTCACGAAAAGCTTTCATATATTTATTGTTTGCCAATGATGAATCTTTCCATGCTTCCTTAACTGCGGGAAGATTATAAAGTAAATGGTAGAATTCTAATTGAGTAGAAGTCTGTGAAAGATACTCAATAAACTTCCACGATTCATCTTTATGTTTTGAATCCTTAAAGATTACAAGACTAGAACCGCCAGCTAATGAGACTCCCGGGTAATGATCTTCGGCTTTAGAAGGCATTGGAGCAGTAGACCATTTATTAGCCATATCACCTGTCATCCATTTTTTAAACTCATTTATGTTCCAGGGACCCGAGATATAAATGGAAAAATATTCTTCAACAAATGCCTGGTAAACGTTAGTGACCTGTGAAATTCCTAGTGGAGCCAATTTTTCTCTATGGAAATTTGTCAGGAAATTAAAAGCTTCTTTAAATTTTTGAGAGCTGAAATTCCCTCTTGAATTATTGTCCTTCAGCAATGTAGCTCCATTCTCCAGAGCAAAAATTATAAACGGATTCCATTCATTTGTTGGAAGATAAATTGCATATTTGTCTTTACCAGGATAAAGGGCCTTTATTTTTTTACAAAGTTCCTTAAGTTCATGCCATGTTCTTGGTGGATTTTCATAACCAGCTTCTCTAAAAATATCAGCCCGGTAAAACATTATTCTTGTATCAATGTACCAAGGAATTCCATAGACTGAAGAGTCCATTATATTAGTATCCCAAACACCGGCAAAGTAATTTTTCTTTTTTATAACTTTTGATTCGGCAATAAAATCATCCAATCTGATTATTGCATTAAGAGAGGAAAACTGTGGAATCCAGGTATTACCAAGTTGACAAATATCCGGGGTGTTATCACTTGCAAAGGCTGTTACAAGTTTTTCCTGTGCGGCGTTCCACGGAATCTGCTGAACATCTACTGTAATCCCGGGATTTTGTTTTTCAAATTCAGGCACTAGTTTGGTTACATATTCTGCTTCAGTTCCCATTGCCCAGAACTTGATTACCGTGACTTCTTTATCTCTTGAAGAACACGAAATCAAAATAATAAATAAACTGATAAAAAAGAGCCCCGTAAAAAGCGGAAAGCAGATAGTAAAAAGTTGTCTAATACAATCATTTGGTGAACGGTACATTGATCGGATCCTTGAATTACAGTAAAACATTTCTTCACTCGAAAAAATTATTTCATTTTTATGACTTTAGATGAAAATGGATTCAAAGAACATTTTTTTGAGTCCACAGTAAACACCTTCTTTTGATTATGATAGTTTAATAAAAACATATATGAATATTTTCTGCCTTTTCGAATAACACACTGGATATCGGGATCAGACACCTTAACTTGCATTTTAATTTTATTAAGCGATATAATTTTTTCAATAAGATGTAAATGCTCATCACTTGTATAGCCAAATGCATATCCGAGAATTGTTATATTTCCATTGCCGATTTTTTTTCTGATTCCACAAGGCTCTCCACTTTTGGTAACTGAAACTATTTCGGCTTCATTATTCAGAAAAATTTGTTTCTCAGTAAACATTGTAAAAACATCTTCAATACCAAATGCATCAACTTTGTTTGGGCTTATTGATTTTTTAAGCTGAATTTGCAATTCATCCTTAAGAACTGAACAAGGTTTTAGATATAAATCGAAAGTGGGGATTACCGGATATAAAATTAAATGACCGCCCTCTTTCACATAATCTGTAAGCAGCTTTTGAGTTCCACCTTCCATAAATTCCGTTGCAACAACCCAAAGCTGCTTATACTTAAGAAGATTATCTGTGTCTGTATTCTCTAAATCTCTTATGTCATAATTAAAATTTAAAGTCTGTAAGCTGCGGAGTAATCCATTAAAGAAAATCTCCTCACGAATAAAACGCGGATCAATCGAAAGTCCGAGTTTTTCTACATTAAGTCTTTTTTCTTTAAGAGCCTGAGAGGTTGTAAGTTCTGTATAGAAATATGGTTTGTAAAACCCAACACAAATATCTGAATTCACCCTGCTTATTAGCAGATCTTCCTTCTCCCGATTGATGAAATCATTAACCTTATTAATTGCATTATATAGAGTCGATTTATCAGCTTTAGCACTCAGGGGTGTCTGATAATAGAATTTTTTTCCATAATAACCCTTGCCCTTTGGATTTATTCCCTGAGAAAACATATAATAATTGAATCCTTTTAAACCGTGCGCTAATGATGCATAATAAAAAGTTTCCAGATCATTTGCATCACTTCTAACTTGATGTTCGCGTGTACCTGCCTGAAACTCTGCGGCCCATGGAGGACTATTCGGCTGCATCGCTTCCAGGATTTTATTGCTGATAAGATCAGAGTGGGCGTTACGGAATGAAACAAATTCGGGAATATGATCCAGACCAAAAACAATGTTATTGCCTCGTCTCATAATTTCCCCGTAAGTGCTGATGAGCATGGGTAACTCGGATGCATTGCCGTATATCCAGCCTGGAATATTATGTGTCAGCTGAAGCTTAATATTAAAACTTCTGATTTTTCTTACTAGGACATCAAGGTACAATGAAAAGTAATTTCTGTAAAAAAGGTGAAAATCATAGTACGCACAATATTCTTGTCTGTTTTCTATTTTTCCCCTTGGAGCATTTATTTCTTCAAATGAAGAATATTTTGTTCCGTAAACAGAGTTCAGACTTTCAACAGATTTATACTTCTCTTCAAGAAACTCTTTGTAAAGTCCGATGACCGAAGGATTATAATCTGTTTTCCCTAATATCCATTGAAAAACACCAACTTCATTACAAACCTGCATCATTATTATCGGACCGCCTTTGCTCTCCTGATATTCAGAAATCAGAGGCATCACTTTATCATACCAATGAAATGCGTAATCCAAATATTCATCGGACATATAAGACATAAGATCGTGCGAGATTATATTTCCATTTTCATCCAGAGCATATGCGTTATTACTAACACGATTGAATAGCCAACCAGGTAAACCCTGGTTTTCATATTCTGCGAGAATGTATGGACCAGGTTTAACAATTAGTTGTAATCCGACTTCTTCACACAATTTTATATAACCGATCAGGTTCCTTGCTGGATGCGTGCTTCCATTAAAATCGAATTTGCCTTCTTCATATTCGTGCCAGTCCCAAGGAATGTAAGTTGATGTAGTGTTAGCAGCTGCTTTTTTCAACAAAAGAAGATGTTTTTTCCAAAGCCTGGGATCAAGCCTGAAGTAATGTATTTCTCCTGAAATGATAAAATATGGTTTACCATCTTTGAGAAAATATTCTTTGGTAACTTCTAGACTCATTTATAGAAGTCCCTTCACCTTTGTAATTTGTTGAAAATTAAATATCAATTCCATCATCTTTCCTCCGATAATAATTTAAACCAAACTACCCACATTTGATTTTCAACATTTGCAGAATATTCTAATACATCAATACCCATCGGTAGCAAATGAACTAATTTTTCCAATTTATTATTCACAAAATTCATTTTATTTAATGGATTCGTTCATTTGTTTTATCAGACTATGTTCGAGAAACCATTTGTATAATTCTTCATTGTTGTATGTTTCATCCCATGCATTATGATTTGCCTTAGGATAAACTGTAAACTTAACATTGTTGCCGCATTGATCTAAAGCTTTTACCATCCGCACAGATTCATCAAGTAAAACTAAATCATCCATCGCACCGTGAAAAACCCAGATTGGAAGATTTTTTAATATACAGGCATCCAAATAATAAGAACCAGATCTACCGCAAACCGGTGCAGCGGCAGCAAAACGATTTGGCTCAGCCATAATAAGTTTCCAGGTACCTTCACCGCCCATACTTAATCCGGTTACATAAACCCTGTTTTCATCAACACGGTAAATTTTTTCAACTTCATCAAGTAATGTAGATAATTCCCGGACATCCCATCTTTGCCCTAAAGGACATTGCGGTGAAATTAAAATGAAGGGGAAGTCTTTTCCCTGCTCAACCAACATTGGCGGACCAAGATGTTTAACAAAACTGAAATCTTCCCCTCTCTCTCCTGCACCGTGAAGGAATAAAACCAGGGGCCAATCCTTATCTTCTGTGTAATAACCGTGTGGAAGATAGACAAGATATTGAAGTTCAACTTTTACCGTAATTTCTTTATTCACTTTGCCAGCAATTTGTCTTAATGAATCTGTTTGGGCAAAAAGAGAAATCGAAATTAATGTTAAGAATATTATTAATTTTTTATTCATTGGCAGCTATCTTTTAATTAATAATTTATCTCGACTGTTGCAGGGAATTGATGAACCCTGATATTATTTTTATGAAAATCATTTATTGAATTTCCGTTTAGTGTAACTGATGAAGGAGATTTATCTACCGGAAAATTTTTAATAACCAAACCACCTGTAGGCAGAGTTATATTTCCATAAAACTTAACGCTATATGTATTTTCACTTTTCTTAATAGAATATGATAATTCACCATAATAAGTCGGAAGGTTTTCAATGGACATTCCATTCGGTGAATCAATCCAATCTTTATACAATGCAGCACCAATTACAAGAGATGAATCATATTCATCTTCATAAACAAACATTGAACGGACAGCATTTATAAAATCAGAACCAACCCATGTATGTGGCATATCTCCAATATAGCCGGGAAATCTCTCATTCTTCCAGACAACCTCAGCCCATTCGTTCCAGGCTTTTGGTTTCTGGTCATTTAAGAAAAATTTAATTAATTCATGGGCTCTTTCCGGTTCATCTAAATATATGAATGAACCTATCAGACGGTTTTCATAAGGGGTATAAGCTGTCCAGTCAATTTTATTATCTCTTCTGTTCTTGAAGAATTCATAGTACTTATCGAAAGTATTTTTTGCATAGGGTCCTGGCAGGTTAGGTAATTCATTACAAGGTGAGATCGCAATTGTAGTTGAGGTGGGATCGAAGTCACCCAGTTCAACACAACCGGGAATGTAATCAATCTTTTTTGTTTTAATTGCGAGACTGAGAGAGTTATACAGATTATTTTTAAAAGTATCTCTGAACTGTTTTACTTTTTCGTAAGAATTTTTTTTACCTAGAATTCTTTCAATTTCTGTTGCATCCTTAAGTCCTTTCATAGTAAAGAAATCATCCCAGTACGAGTGCATAGGTTTTGCAGAATAACCTTCGTGGCTGATTGATTCAGGCATTATGCCGTAATAAGCACGGACACTATCATTTCCGTTTTTAAAATGCTCAGTTGTTCTTTGGGAAATTAGAGTATCCATATAATCAACAGCTTTCATAACATGTTCGTTCATTTCGCGGAGAAAAGTTGTGTCCTCGGTAAAATTGAAATACTCTTTCACGAGAAAAATAAATTCACCATGGCTATCATTTTCAGGGACGGGATCGGGACCTCTTGTATCAACTACGCAAGGAACTTTTCCATTATTATAAATATGATACGCATACCAGTAAATAAAATCTTTAACCTCGTTTACAATTCCTGATTTCAAAAGAGCAGAAGAAGTTAATGCACCGTCTCTGATCCATGATCTTTCATAAGATCTTGAGCCGGGCTGTATTCCTGCTTTATCCCTATTAATTAAAATGTAAGCAAGGTTAGTCTTCCATGTATTGATTATCCTATCTGCAGATTCAGGAAGATTGAATTTTATGTGGTCAATTTTATTTTTCCAGAAATCTATAGTTTCAGAGTGAAAATCTCTTACTTTTTGTTCTGTAAGATCCTCACCAAATATTCCTAATGTATTCGCGGTTTCAAATTCATGGAATGGAATTGCAAGATAAATAGTCTTTTCCTCATTCATTTTTAAGTCGAATGAATAACTGAGACATCCGCTTGCGAGTTTTCTTTTATCCACTACTGATTTTTCGACCGGATTTTTACCTTCAGCTAGGTATGATGAAATATCACCTTTATCAAATTCTGCTGCACCAAAATCATCAGGTTTTGTAATGAGAATTATTACTTTATCATCATTTACAAATACTTTCCCGTTATTAAATTTAATAGAATTTATTTCTGCAACACCACCGGTTATGTTTAACCATTGATAATAAGGATTCACTTGGAATGGTCTGATTGAAATATAAAATTTCCCTTTTCGTTCTATTTGAGAATTATTCCTTAAAGTATAAATAAGATACAGAACAGAATTTTTATTCGCCTGGCCGCTCGCAAAAGCTTTGGTTCTTAAATATAAATTATTGTAATTCCAATCAGCATTAGGTAAGGGTAAATGTTTTTTTCTATATCCTCCTGGAAGATAATTTTCTTCTTCCAGCGACTGTTCTTTCTTCACATCATTCCATGTAACAAGCTTTCCATCCGTAAAAAGAAATGGTTCAATTGAAAAATGTTTTTTGTCAACTTCAACCATTCCGTCTTCATTCATCAAGGCTTCTTTAGTATCATTGTTCACACCAATAATTGTCCAGAAACTACCTTCTTCATTAAAATATCTGGGGAAATATCCACGTGGATAATCTTTCGCGATGTTTATAAAAAACTTGTTTATATCTTCTGAGTAATCAACATTCTTAACTTTGATTTCTTTTATACTGTACCCATTACCGTGGCTGCTTTTTAATAATTCTATTTTAATTTTTTCAGCGTCTTCTTCTTCTAACCTGATATAACTGCTGATGCCAACTGCATCTGTTACAGTATAAACTTCCTCCCAATCTTTGTCGTTGTGAGAGAGATAAATTTTAAAGTCTTTTGCAAAATCATTTTTATCCCAGTCTATTATTATTGCTCCAAACTCTCTTCTTCCTCTCAAATCAATAGTTATGCTATAATTTTCACCTGGACCACTTTTCCAAACAGTCTCAGGATTATTATCAAAAACATCTTTAATAACCCAAGCTTCACCTAGCTTAGCACCGGCCAAAATAAGAGGTTGAATTGGAGAGTTATCTTCAGGTGGAAGCTCTTCATACTCCAATCCATCAATCCAAATAGTTCCCTTTCCCCCAACGTAAGAAGCAATGGTAAATTCAATTCGGTCTATTCTTTTCAGAGATTTATCATCATTTGGACCCCAGGCAAAGTTTATATGTCTTTTCTTTATCTTTATTTTCTTCCACTCTTTGGGGAAATCATAATTACGGTTGTTAACCCACCAGACATTCTGTCCTGTACTATCGAGAAATTTTATCTCAAAATTATTTGCGGGTGATTCGGCTTTCAGATAAAATGTAAACTGATAATTTTGAGGAAGGTCTATTGAAAAAATTTTCTGAATTCCACCATAACCTGTTCCTTTTGTAAAGTTATAATCAAACCTTATAACCTTTCCTGAATGTCCCTCATCCAAGCCGGCCTTCGTTTCAACTCCATCAGATTTGTAAACTTTCCAGTCATCGGCTGATTCGAAATCATCAATTACAGTTTGTGAATAAATAGTTAATGAGTAAAAAAGAACTAATAAAATTATTTTGATTTTCCTGTTTATCATTTTGTTTTTTCCAAGATGGTTTTAATATGATTAAAACACTTATCTTTTACTTCCGGCGAAAGATCGAGTGATTCTATTTTGTTTTTTATCTGAACAAGGTTCTCATTAAATACATTTAATTCGTTAATTGTGTTTGCGGGATTGAGTGTGATCCTTCTCCCTGTCTGAGCTGCAGCAATTATCATCGAAACGTTCCACATTTCAGGCTGTGAATGAATTAATTCTTTAACTTTTTTGATCCGTTCAAGTTTCCCGGGGAAACCATTAACCAAATCCGATGAATTCTGAGTTGAATGTATTATTTCAATATGTACAGAATCATGGGGGTTAAATTCAGGAGTAGTAGCAGAGACAGTTAATTTTTCTCCGTTATATTCATATTTCAACTCTTTGCCATTGCAAGTTATTTTTTCGGGCGGTAGAATTCCGGTCATAACAATTTTATAAGCTCTCTGATGCGACATTGAATCACGCTCGTCTTTAGCAGGAAAAATTTCTATTAACCGTTTACCATTACCATCATTTATTTGATTGAATTTTGTAACGCTAAATTCATTCTTCTTAAATCCTAAATCATTTCCAGCATCTTCGTAAACTTCAGATGTTCCGAAATCCCCCGGAAGAATTGTGAGCACTATAGGATTAACAAAATTGCTTGTTCCATCTTCAGGTAATTGCATCGGAATTATTGCTCCCGCTTTCACATAAACAGGAATTTCATCAATAGAAAAATATCTTTTCACAACTGCGGGACCTTTCAGCATTGTTCCGGTAAACCACTCATACCATTCACCTTCGGGCAGCCAGATTTCTTTATCAGCAAGAAGATTTGATGAATCAATTGGAGCAGTAATGGGTGAAACAAGAATATCATCACCAAACATATACTGACCTGTGAATTTATACGCTTCATCATCTTCAGGATAATCATAATACATCGGTCTGCACAAAGAAATTCCGTTATCGTATGCTTCCCTGGAATAAGTGTAGATATAAGGAATCAAAGAATAACGAAGTAGAAAACCTTCCCGCATCACTTTAAAGTAATCGTATGGATAAGCCCAGATTCGTCTTTCAGCCAGAGGATTTTTTGAAGCGTGTGTTCTGAGTATCGGACTAAAAACCCCAAATTGAATCCAGCGTGTATAAAGTTCCGGTGTGGTCGGTCCAGGTAAATGTCCGCCAATGTCGTGACTCCAATATCCGAAACCAACATTGGAAGCTGTTGCAGTAAAATAAGGCTGAAATGCTAAAGATTTCCAGGTGCAATAAGCATCTCCGGAAAAACCGATTTGATAACGATGATTTCCTAATCCTCCCCATCGATGAAATAAAAGCGGACGTTTTCCTTCTCTTTCCATATCAGAAAAGAAAACATAGTTTATCCAGAAAGTTGGTGTAACACCGGGAATTGAAGTTGTATGCCACTGCTGCCAGTCGAGCCACCAGAAATCAACTCCATTTTTTTCAAAAGGATGAATTACTAAATCAAAATAATTTCTTGCAAACTTTTTATTTGTAATATCAAAGGGAATATATTGTTTTGTTTCTGGATTAACGCCCATCGCTTCAGCTATTACTTTGTAAACATCTTCGTAAGGCTGAATACCAGCTGCAGGATGAAGGTTTAGTGTTACTTTTAAATTTTCCTTTTCTGTCCAGTCAAGAAATTTATGCGGATCAGGGAAATAATTTCTATCCCATGTATATCCGGTCCAGCCCATAGTAATTCCTGCCTGATCTAATTTTTCCCAATCCATTTTTTCCTGGTAGGTTTTATGCCAGTCCATATCAACCACTAACACACTTAAAGGAACACTGAAGGTGTGAAACTGGTTTACAAGATCTTTTAATTCTGAATCTGTATAATTCCAGTATCGCGACCACCAGGTTCCAAATGCGAATCTTGGAGGCAAAGGAATTTTTCCAGCAACCTGTGTGTAATCATATAGTTCTTTTTTATAATCGTGACCATAACCAAAGAAATACCAGTCCTGTTTTTTCCCTTCAGGTCTGGAGATAACCCATTCCCAACTGCTCCCATCAAATAATGGTCGTTCAGAATCATCAATTAGCGTCCAGCCGCCTCTTGATAAAATTCCTTCTTCCAATGGGGTTGCTCCGTCGACTCCATCGAGAGTTCTGGCCGTTCCTAAAAGATTTGCCGTATCCTTCATTCCGGGTTTCCAAACTGATAAAGTATTATTCAAGTGAAAACTTATTTCAATATTATTTTCATTAAATGCACCTGAGTTGAGTTTATATTTCAACCTCAACTTCGCAGTCTTAATAAACAGCCAATTGTCCTCTTCCTTTGTTTCATATTTGGGAACTGGCAAGTAACGATTGACAAAAACCAATGAGGCGTGATCTTCAAAATTTTTGTTTTCAGACCACTCCAATCTTATTAATTGGGGAGTTAAAATTGTGAAGCGGACATCATATTTTATAATCACAGCTTTGGAATCTGCAATGGGGTTATTTTGCTGAGCAAGTACAAAGCTGAGGTTGAACAGAAATATGAGAATTATAAATAATTGAGCGTATGTTTTATTTTTCATTGGATTAAAATAGTTTATAATTCTTTTCAAATTATTTTAAGATTGATTTAAAATATCAATCAATTTTAACTACGCTTGTTTTTTGAGAAATTCCGTTTTCATTAAAAGCTTCAATAGCGAAATAATACTCAGGTTTAACATTCAGTGAATTCAATTGATAATTCGTATTATCATAAACCATAACCGAGTTATAGAGTTTTTCCGGAGCAATTCCGAAATAAATCATATAGCCCTGGGCATTTTCAACTTTATTCCATTTAAGCATTGCTGTTCTTCTATCTTTTTCTCTTGCTACAGTAAAACCGCTTGGAGCTGCCGGACTTTCACCAAATCCGTTTCCGAAAATTCTTAAATCAGAAATTGCCAGATAGGATGTAGGATAATGAATGTTTTTAAAACGAATAAATCTTGTTCTCTGAGGTGAAGCAAGTTCAACATAATCATTAGGAACATCTTTTTTATTTTTGCTTTTATCTACCAGCCTACTCCAGTTACTTCCATCATCTGAACATTCAATTAAATATTGATGATAAATTGAATCACATTTTCCAAATATATTTGATTTATAATCCGAAAAATTAACCTGAATTGCTTTTACTTCGCTTTCTTTTTGCAGATTTATTGTCAGCCATTCATTATTAGAATTTGTTTTTGCCACCCAAACTGTTTGAATATTTTCATCCGTCACATAATCTGAAATAAAGTCACCCAATGTTGAAGATGCGTTCACCGGTTTCTTATAGGATAGCAGCATCCATCCAGTAAACAAATCATTCGGATTATTGTTTTCGGCAGAAAACAAATAATGAGGATAATCACCGTACGCTGTATTGGTATAGAGTTCACCGTCGTCATCAAACCTGGTTGGAAACATTCCTATTCTTCGTTCAAATTTATAATTGATACCAATAACCATTGTTGCGAAATGATAATAATTTCCAAATGAATCATTCACTGTACTTCCATGCCCTGCACCCGTCAAAAAGCCTCCTGGTTTGTATGAAAATGGATTATACTCAGCATAAGTGAACTGACCAAGTGGATTGTTAGAGGTATAAACTCCGTCGCCATAAATATTCCATTCTGTTCCCGGTGCCGCATACTGCAGATAATAAATTCCATTATGTTTGTTCATCCAGGCGCCTTCAATGTAACCGGCTATTGAAGAGTCGGAGTGATTTTCTCCAAATCGTTCCCAGCCGTGTTCTTGGGGATTTAATTTCAATATTTTTTTTATTTGTCCTTTGGGTAAAAAATAATTTGTTGGATCAAGTTCAACTCCCTTTATAGGAAAAACATTTGAAGATCCTGTATACAGGTAAACACGGTCATCGTCATCTACAAACAATGCAGGATCGTGAATGTCGATTGGAATAAGAGAAGGAACTCCCCTCCATGTCCCTTTTTTAGGATCATCAGTATAAATCACACACTGCCACTCAGAAGGATTGCCCATAGCAATCAGGATAGAATCCTTGTACGACCACGCAGCAGGAGCATTTGATGATTCAAAATACCACGACTGTGGATGAATAAAATCCCAGTGCAAAAGATCTTTTGAATGCCAGTAGCCGAAAGACCTTGTGACAAATAAATAATACTCACCTTTAAATATTACACAGGCTGGATCAGCTCCCGATCGGTATGATAAACCTTTTGAAGTATTAACCACGCTGTAAGTATAATCAATGTTTATTGGATTACAGTAAGTACGAACACTTGTTTCAATATTTTTTTCTACACAGGAAATAAATATTAGTAATAAATAAAATAATAGGTAGTATGAGGCGTAATTTAATTTCATATTGTATTAATCTGATGAATGATGTTAGCGGGAGGACGCTGATGTAAAATTTCGTTAGCCATAAATTTCATATAAGGATCAATATGCCTAAAAAACTTTTTATAAGCTGGGCAGAGATAATTTAATCCAGCCTCTCCATTCGGTGTTTTAGTAAATCGATGTTTAGGACATTCACCGTTGCAGGCAAACTTAACTTCACAATTTCGACAATATTCGGGTAAAGTTTCTTTTTTATCAATTCTGAATTTTAACTGCCGCATTGAATTAACTAAAGATTCCAAGGGCTCCTCGATAATATTTCCAAGTTTGTTCTCCGGATACACGTAATGATCACATGAATAAAGATCACCGTTATGTTCAATGGCAAGCGCCCTCCCACATGTCTCATCAAACACACACAGGCTTTGTTTCATTCCCAGCCAGCTTTCAAGCGTAACATCAAAAATCTGCACAAAATATTTTCCAACATCATTGCTCACCCACTCATCAAATATTTCACATAAAAATTTTCCGTATTGAAGCGGCTCAACTGACCATTCCGTAACATCAGCATTTTTTTCATAGTCGGGTAAAACTAATTTTAGTTTTTCTCCTGAATCTGCAATCCTTTCTACTACGGGTATAAATTGCATATAGTCGCTTCCAACTTCTCGCAAGAAATTATAAACTAAAAGTGGATAGTAGGAATTATTTTTCTGAACTACAGTAAGCGTGTTGAATTCAACTTTATATTCCTTTAAATATTCAATTCCTTTCATCACTTTATCAAATGAAGGTTGTCCGTCCTTGTATATACGGTAATGATCGTGCAATTCTCTCGGCCCGTCGATCGAAATTCCAATAAGAAAATTATTTTCATAAAAGAAATTACACCATTCGTCATTCAACAGAACACCATTTGTTTGAAAACCATTTTCAATTCTTTTTCCGTTTGCGTATTTATTTTGCAACTGAACAACTTTTTCAAAATATTCAACGCCTAATAAAGTTGGTTCACCTCCCTGCCAGACAAAATTTACAACATCAATTTCCTGTGTTTCTATTTTTTGTCTGATGAAAGATTCAAGCACATCGGAGGACATTCTGAAAACAGTTTTATCAGAGAAAAGCTTTTCTTTTTCAAGATAGAAGCAATATTCGCAATCAAGATTGCAGATCGGACCGACTGGTTTTGCTAGTACACTGAAGTAATTCAATTTATGTTTATCGGTCATTTGCACATACAGTAATTTTATGATGAATCTTTTATTTACTTATTTATTTGGTATAGATAAAACGACCGTCAGCGTCCAAAGTAAACTGAACTCAATCCGTTATTTCAGTTTCCTTTTGTCGGCCTTCCAGAAAATATCTTTCCTCAAAGGTATCTGCATTCCATTAGTTGTTTCAAGCCAGGCGTAAATTTTCTTATTAAGTTCTTTTACTAAGACCTGGAGTTCAGATTTTTTAATCAGGTTATGTTTCTCATGGGGATCATTTTCAATATCATAAAGCTCATCAATATCCCAGATACCGTGATAGGTCATATATTTATATTTATTTGTTCTAATTCCAAAAACAGTTGGAGTGTGAGGGAACGGTCTCTCCCAAAAATATTCGTAATAAATTTCATCTCTCCATTTAACATTTTTCCCTTCTAACAATGGCACAACTGATCTGCCATCAATATGTTCAGGAAGTCTGATTCCGGCCAGTTCGAGAATTGTAGGGGCAATATCAATGTTTTGAACAAGTTCAGAAACTTTTGTCGATGGTGAAATAAATCCGGGAGCATAAGCAAGCAAAGGAACGCGAACTGATTCTTCATACATCTGCCTCTTATCAATCAAACCGTGCTCACCCAAAGAAAATCCATTATCTCCCATGTAAAAAACTACAGTCGATTTGTCTAATCCTGTTTCCTTTAAAGTGTTTAAAACAGTTCCAATTCCTTCATCCAGTGCAAGAAGTGTTTCACAATATTTTCTGTAAAACTCATCGAAGTCAAGTTGACCGTGGTACATATAATCAACACCGTGCCAGCCAAAACGTTGTTCCTTTACCCATCTGGGTTTATCAGCATAATTTTCTTCTGTGTTTGCCATTGTATCAGGATATTCAATTTTAGCATTTACATATTTTCCTTTATGTCTCTCGGCAGGTTCAAACATTGCATGAACTGCTTTGTGTGATAAATAGAGAAAGAAAGGTTTTTCTCTTTTCTTATCTATAAAATCAACTGCATATTCTGTTAATATATCTGTAATGTATCCTTCCCTATGAATATGTTCTCCATTAACATTCAGTAGCGGATCATAGTAAACTCCCTGACCTTTAAAGCTTACCCATTGGTCAAATCCTTTTCTTGGTTCATCGCTGTCACCTCCCATATGCCATTTTCCTATAAAAGCAGTTTCATATCCACGTCGCTGAAGATATTCAGGGAAGAAAACATTGTGAGCCGGTATGGGAGAATCATTATCAACTACACCATGCTTGTGTGAATACATCCCGGTTAAAACGGATGCACGACTTGGCGAGCACAAAGAAGTAGTGACAAATGCGTTCTGAAAATGTGCGCCTTCTTTAGCCATTTGATCCATGCTTGGAGTTTCGAGGAATCTAGGTTTTCCCATGAAACTCATAAAATCAAAACGATGATCATCACTCAGAATATAAATTATATTCGGGATTTCTGAACCTGGGATAATTTCGGCAACAGGATTAATTTTTTCTTTCGAGTAATTGAATGACTTTTGCTTTCCGGAAGGTATTGTAACGAACTGTAATGCTGCCGCAGAAAAGCCAACTTTCTCTATAAATTTTCTTCGTGTGAAATTGTCTTTCTTTTTTTTCATTTTATTTACTTTTCTTCAGCATCTTGCCTCTTATTTAGCATAAAAGTTACTATTCAACTACTTCAAATGAAGTTGAGATTAAATCAACAGAATTACCTCCAATCATAATATTAAATTTTCCCGGTTCAACCACCGGTTTCATGTCCTGACCGAGAAACGAAAGCATATCCGGTGTAATAATGAAAAGTACTTTCTTTGTTTCACCCTTCTGTATTTTTATTTTTTGAAAGCCTTTTAACTCTTTAACGGGTCTAGTGATACCTGCAAATTCATCCTGAATATATAATTGAACTACTTCCTCACCTTCGTACATTCCCGTATTAGAAACATCCACTGTAACGGTTACATTTTCATTTTTACTAATCTTTTTTTTATCGGCTTTTATATTTTGATAATTAAAAGTTGCATAGCTTAATCCGTAACCGAATGGATAGAGGGGGGTATTGGGTGAATCAAGATATCTTGAAGTGAATTTATCTTTTTCTTCAAATGGACGCCCGGTACTTTTCTGATAATAATAAACGGGAATTTGTCCTGTCGACCTTGGAAAAGAAACGGGCAGTTTTCCTGAAGGATTATAATCGCCGAATAAAACTTCTGCAATTGCATTACCTGTTTGATCACCAAGGTACCATGCTCCAATAACTGCAGGAATATTCTCAGAAATCCAATTAATCGTCAGCGGCCTTCCACTTATTAAAACAACAACTACAGGTTTCCCTAATTGGTGAATTATTTTTATCAAATCTTCCTGAACTCCGGGAAGATCAAGATCAATTTTGCTCGCTGCTTCACCACTCATGCCTCTTTCTTCGCCAACAATAAATACAACTACATCCGAGTTTTTTGCAATATAGACCCCATCTTCAAATCCTGATCTGTCATCATCATTAAAGTTACATCCCTTTACATAATTAATATCAACATCATCATCCAAAACATTTTTTATTCCCTGCAAAACAGTAACAGTATTCTCGGGATCCCCGGCTCCCGCCCACATACCTAAAACATCTTCGTGGTTGTCAGCTAAAGGCCCAATGAGTGCAATTGATTTTAAGTCTTTCTTTAAGGGTAATAAATCATTTTCATTTTTTAGAAGAACTATTGACTCTTTTGCCAGTTGAAGGGCTATGCTATCCTTATAATTTTTTTTTAGGTTATTTTTTTCAAAAAAATCAACATCAGTGTAAGGATTTTCAAACAAACCAAGTCTGAATTTCATTCTTAGTACGTTTCTGACAGAATTATCAATTAGATCTTCAGATAATTTTCCTTCTTCAACCAAATGTTTCAAATACGGAGCATAAACATCCCCATCAACCGGATTTCC
>Ga0209536_100002081_pt1 | contig 32604 bp, 35 predicted proteins | sample DeeMarSeWOR28_12_FD_187461 | JGI IMG/M metagenome (GOLD analysis project Ga0209536, IMG submission 187461) | Marine sediment microbial communities from White Oak River estuary, North Carolina - WOR-2-8_12 (SPAdes) (version 2) | ecosystem: Environmental > Aquatic > Marine > Intertidal zone >... | reverse complement strand
AAAGTCTCCTGCACCTTCAAGAAGAGATGTTGAACTCTCAAAAGTTATTCGAGAAGCTCTTGAACCTGCAGTTTTTCTTGAATACTATCCAAGAACATCCATTCAAGTATATATTGAAATACTTCAAGCAGATGGAGGAACTCGATGTGCAGGAATTACCACTGCTGCGCTGGCACTTGCAGACGCTGGAATTCCTATGCGTGATTTAGTTGTGGCTTGTGCAGCTGGAAAGGCAGGAGGTAAAATCGCTGTTGATTTAATGGATACAGAAGATAAAATCGGTGAAGCTGACGTACCCCTAGCTTTTATGCCCAACCTAAATGCAATAACTTTGTTACAAATGGATGGAAAACTAACCCCTGAAGAGTTTGAAACTGCAGTTGATATGGCTCTTGAAGGCTGCAAGAAACTGTATGTTCTTCAGAAAGAAGCATTAAAATCAAAATATATAGTTGTAGAGGAGGCTAAAGAAGAATGAGCAACTCTGTTGTTGTAAACGTTAAGAAAAAACGAATTGCTGAGCTTCTCGCAAATGGAAAAAGAACCGACGGGCGAGAACTTACAGAATATCGTCAAATTCAAATTGAATCTGGAGTAATTGAACGCGCAGAGGGTTCTGCTCGAGTGCGTTTAGGTCAAACTGAAGTTATAGTTGGCGTTAAAATCGGAACTGGAACCCCATTTCCAGACACACCTGACACAGGAGTTCTAACAGTAAACGCTGAACTTGTACCCCTTGCATCTCCAAGTTTTGAACCTGGTCCACCTGGAGAAGATGCGGTGGAATTAGCTAGAGTTGTGGACAGAGGGATAAGAGAATCTAAAGCAATAGATTTAGAGAAACTCTGTGTAGAACCCGGCAAACTGGTGTTCGTGGTTTTCTTGGATCTTTATGTTCTCAATCATGACGGAAACCTAATTGATGCATGTGCTACTGCAGCCTTAGCTGCTCTTCTTAATACTAAGATGTTTAAGTACACTGTAGAAGATTGTCAAATTGTGAAGAAACCTGGTTATATTCCACTTCCAATCATTGACTACCCAATAGCTGTAACCTTTGCTAAAATAGGCGATAAACTCATATTGGACAGTGGACTTGATGAAGAGAAAGTAATGGATGCACGATTAACAATGACCTTAGACAAGGATGGGAACATTTGTGCCATCCAGAAAGGCGGTGGTTCGGGTTTCTTCACCAGAGCGGAGATATCGGAAATCACCAGGATCGCGCAAGAAAAAACTGCAGAATTAAGAAAAACCGTGGTTAAAAGCTGATGGGAAGAAAAACAAAGAAAGTTGCAATGACTAGAGGACTTGGTACTCGTTACGGTGCAACCCTTCGAAAACGTTACGTAAAAGTGCTAACAGAAGCAAAACAAACATACAAATGCTCCCAATGCAGCACTGTAGCTGTAAAACGGGAAAGTGTTGGCATTTGGCACTGCAAGAAATGCAATGTAACTTTTACCGGCGGTGCCTATACTCCAGTTACTAAACTTGGAGTTGTAGCAAAGCGTCAAGTAAAAGGAATGACAAATACCGAAGCATAAGAGAACCATTAAGGCGAAAATCTTCTCGGTCACCTTTCCTTTGGTGGCATCATTTTGATATTATTGACCACTTCTCGGAGACCAACCGGAAGGATAAGAAGTTTTTGTCGAGACCTAGTGTATTCTATGCCTCAAATATTGAGTATTAACCGTGGAAAAATGAGTCTGGATGGAATAGCCGAGAAAGCCCTTGAGATTAAGTCAGATCATGTAATAGTAGTTGACCGCTGGCGTAACGGATTTGGTCAAATCAACCTTTTTCAAATGTCATCAAAAGGATTACACCCCGTAGCACCAATTATGCATTTGTCAGATGTCTGTCTGCGAAGAGAAATTAAAGTGGAAACTAAACGTTTTCGTTCGTCAGTTGTCACAGTAGAGTCTAGAACATCAATTAACCTAAAACGAGCTGCCAAGCATATTTCTCAGTTTTTGAATCTACCTTTAATGTCTGTAGATGAGGCAATTGAAGAGCATCATGCATCTTTGCATTTTATGTTTGTTTCTTCAGGCTATATTCAAGCTACTTTCATGATTCTTGATAACATGGTTGAAATAGGACCTAGACTCAACGTTTCAAAGCTTACATGGAAAGAATAGGCATGAAAGCTCAGGCTGTAGTTAAACTAAATTTTCCTTCTGAAAAACAATCGCAGATAGTTTTACAGGCACTACAACCCGAAACTGAAATATCTTCAAGTAGTCGATCAAAAGTTCAAATGAAATCTGAAGGTAAAAGTTTGGTTTTGAATTTTATGAGCAAAGATACATCTGCGCTAAGAGCGTCAATGAATTCGTATCTGAGATTGATTGACGTTGCAATAAATCTGAAAAAGTTTAGTGATTTGTGAGAAAAGGGTTTGTTGCACTAGTTGTTATGTGGTTATGGAAGTGAAAACGCTTAATATATGCCAAATCATTTAAGCTGATGAATTAAGAGAAAAAATTGAGGAGTATAAGATGAGTCAAGATATTTCTAGACTTCCACCACAGATTCAACAACGATTGCTTAGACTTCAACAGTTGCAGCAGACACTTCAGGGTGTAATGAGTCAGAAACAGCAACTAGAATTGCAACTCACAGAAGTTGAGCAAGCAGTAACCGAACTAGATAAACTTGATGAAACTGCGGTGGTCTACAAGTCAATTGGCGCACTTCTTGTAAAGTCTGAAAAAGACAAAGTTACAACTGATTTAACTGAACGTAAAGAATTACTGAAAATGCGAGTTGATGTTCTAGCAAAACAAGAAGAACGCCTTCGAACCCAAGTGAAAGACCTGCAAGAAAAGCTACAGCAGGACTTGCGTCCAGTGTCTGGTCCTGACTAGGATGAAAATCCTTTGGCAGCTTCTGGAATTCCCGAACTTTCTCTTGATCAAGTCGCAGAGCTAAGTGAAGGTGCAGAAAAGGCTGCCAGAGATTATGTTCTATCTAAAGTTTCTAGAAGTCGAATAGTAACACTTGATGTTACAGTGGACGCCGAAGGAACAAAACCTCTAAACATATCCGTTGATGTAACGATTGTGTTGTCGCCCCTCATGAATCACTTCGATGTTGAATTTTTAACAAATGAAGCAACAAAAAAAGCTTTTCTAAGCATTGAAGAGTACTTGAGGGAACTAGAATCGAAATCCAAGAAATAATTACCCTAATAGACAAGCTGAAAGCAAAGCTTGTCATTCTTTTCTGTCATCATAACGCTGACCCAGACGCCATTGGTTCTGCTTTTGGTTTTCAAGGATTATTAAAAAAATTGAGACCAGATTTGGAAACAGAGATTGTGTCAGCTTCTGGACCTAGCAAACTCTCAAAAGCCATGATTTCAGTTATTCCTATACATCTTACTGACAAACCTCGCATCGAAGATGCTGACCTAATTGTTCTACTAGACACTAATACAATTCAACAAATAAATGATTATAGTAAAAGAATCTCATCTAACCACCCACTAATCGTAATTGATCATCACGCACGACATCCTGAAACCGAACTCATAGCAACAATCTTAGTATCAGATGAAAATGCATCATCTACGTGTGAAATAGTTTACCGCCTTTTCAAACAAGCAAAAGTAACTCCATCTCTAGATGAAGCCAAAGCGCTCTTTCTTGGACTAGCCTTTGATACAAAACACTTCGTTATAGCAACTTCTGAAACCCTTCAGGTTGTATCCGACCTCGTTAACGCTGGAGTAAACCCACAAGAAACCTTACCCCTTCTTTCGTTACCCATGGAACATCCTGAACGTGTAGCTAGACTGAAAGCTAGCAAAAGAATGAAACTTCTAAAAATAAACCAATGGCTTATTGTGCTTTCTCATGTTAGTGCTTATCAAGCCTCAGCTGCTCGTAGCCTTCTTGGTTTGGGGGCTCATGTTGCTGTTGTTGCAGGCAAGAAAAGAGAAGAAATCCAAGTTAGTCTTAGAGCTACACGAGAATTCTTTGCAGAAACTGAAATTCATATGGGACGGGATTTGGCTACTCCTTTAGGTGAGTTTCTAGGAGGAATGGGAGGCGGACATTCCGTTTCAGCTGGAGCTAATGGAAAAGGAGATCTTGATGCTTGTCTTGTTTTTTGTTCTAAAATATTAAAAAAGAAATTAAAATAACCCTTTTTTAAGTAGCTACTCTTAAATGATACTACAAAACTGCAATAAACTGGCTGACCATACCTTGGATGTAATTACAACAAAAAACTTAACATATACTTATCCTGGTGCAAGTAAGCCATCCATCCAAGATGTATCTATAAATATAAACAAGGGCGATTTTGTTATCTTAACTGGACCAAGTGGTTGCGGAAAAACAACCCTTTGCCGTTGTTTTAATGGTTTAATACCCCACTTTTACAATGGTACTCTAGATGGTGAAATAACAGTTGCCAACCTCAGTGTTGTTAGCCATAAAATTTATGAGCTCGCCCAGCATGTAGGACTTGTTTTCCAGAACCCCGAAAACCAATTATTTGCTCTATCTGTAGAAAAAGATGTTGCGTTTGGTCTTGAAAACTTTGGAATGCCTAGAGATGAAATGAGAAAACGTGTAGATTGGGCACTTCAAATGGCAGGAATAAGCGAACTAACCGAAAGACCACCTCATGAGCTGTCAGGTGGACAACAACAACGAGTTGCGATAGCTTCTGTACTAGCAATGCAACCTAAAATAATGATACTTGACGAACCAACATCGTTTCTTGATCCTCTGGGAGCTGAAAAAATCTTTGATGTATTAAATAACCTTAACAAAGAGTTGGGGATAACAATTATTTTGGTTGAACATCGACTAGATCTTGCGGCAAAATATGCCAATAGAGTTGTTGTGATGGATAAAGGCAATGTTGCTCTTGCTGGCACTCCTAGAGAAATTTTCACTTCTGAGAAAGCACGTTTGATTGGTGTTGGTATTCCTAAGGTCACAAAACTGTATCAACATCTTAAGAAGAATGGATTGAAGTTGAGAAATGTTCCTGTTACTACACAAGATATTGTAAATCTTTTACGGGAGATTCTGAAAGATGCTTGAAGTAAAAGACCTCCATTACACGTACTCCACTGGTCTTGAAGCCCTGCGAGGAATCAACCTAACTATCAATAACGGAGAATTCTTGGCAATCATGGGACAAAATGGTGCGGGAAAAACAACTTTAGTAAAACATTTTAACGGACTCTTAAAACCAACAACTGGTACCGTTTTAGTTGATGGCATAAACACCCGTGATGTGAGCGTAGCCAAATTAGCTCGGAACGTTGGTTTTGTGTTTCAGAATCCGGATCATCAACTTTTCAGTGAAACAGTAGAAGAAGAGATAGCGTTTGCCCTTAAAAACTTCGGTTTCGAAGAATCTGTTGTGACAAAACAGGTAGACTGGGCATTAAATTTGTTGGATATAACTGAGTATCGGAAAACATCGCCTTTCATGCTCAGTGGCGGAGAAAGAAAAAGGGTCGCTTTGGCTTCGATACTTGCTTGGGACCCCAATATCGTCATTCTAGATGAACCAACTATTGGTCAAGACTATCAGCAAAAAGAGAAATTACAGCAATTCATTATGCAGTTGAATGCTCAAAAGAAGACTGTTGTTGTTGTTACTCATGATGTTGAGTTTGTAGCTGAATGTAATCCTCGTGTAATTTTGATGAGTAAGGGAAAAATTTTAGTTGATGGCATAGCGGAAGAAATTCTGACAGACCCCAAAACATTGATTCAGGCGTCTATTGTTCCTCCTCAAATTACTCAGATTTTTTTGGCTTTAACCGATTTAGGGTTACCCTCCAACGTTATTGACGTTCATGAAGCAACAAAAATTATCTTAAATCGGCTGAGGGGAAAATTATGAGCGTTTTTGAAGGCTTCAAATTCAGGAAAGTATCTTCTGTTATTCATGATTTAGACCCTAGAATAAAATTTTTGTTTGTTTCAATCCTTTTCGTGATGGCGATATTGTTTACAAAGTTACTTGCACTGATTACCTTGTTTTTCATTCCCTTGCCGTTTGTTTTTTTGGCAAAAGTTAATCGTCAATGGATCCGTTCCCTAAAAGGCGCAGCGTTACTTGCAACGTTTATCTTTACTGCCAACTTTATAGTTGGATACTTCTATCCTTCATCATTTCCAGAAATAACCCCACCAGTTGATTCACTGCCTGAGTATTTGATGCTTTTAGAGCGCTCTGCTTCAATGACTCTGCGCTTTGTAGTGTTAATCGCGTCTTTCTCAGTGTTCTTTTTAACAACATCACCTGACCATCTTGGTTTAGCGCTACAAGAAAGTCACATCCCATATGAGTTCTGTTTTGCCTTCACCACTGCTGTTCGTTTTGTACCCGTATTAGCTGACGAAGCCCAGACAATAATGGATGCCCAGAAAGCAAGAGGATTAGAATTGGAACGCGGTAATCTGCTTAAGCGTGTAAGGAATTACATTCCCATTCTTATTCCGCTTATTGTTAATGCTATCCGACGAAGCTTAGAGTTAGCAGAATCTATGGAATCCAGAGCATGGGGTGCCAACGCAAAGCGAACAAACCTATATGCACTTAAGCTAAAAAAAGCAGATTACATACTAGTGATTGTTTCTCTATTGATGCTAATTGTGGCAGTTTACATTTGGCTTAATGTTTCCATCCCCTCTTTGACTACGTTGATTGGGGTCTAATCTTGTTTTTGATGCTAAATGTGGACGTCTTTGATTAGTTACGAATTTATCGAAAAGACTTTTAAAACACAAGTTAGTTTCCCGAGCGTTGTGAATTCCCTTGAAATGGTTAATGGCCGCATCTGAAGAAATTCTATCTGGATCAAGAAAAGCTATGACCGAACTTGATCTGGAAAAAGTGGAACAATTTATTCAATTAATTTTGGATTCCAAAAATAAAAAAATCTTTGTTGTTGGACAAGGACGAAGCGGATTCGTTGGACGTGCCTTCGCCCTTCGACTCATGAACATGGGATTAACAGTATATTTTCTTGGAGAAACAATAACGCCGGCTGCAGAAAAAAATGACCTGCTCATAGCTATTTCAGGCTCAGGGTCAACCAAAATAACATTAACTGCAAGTTCAACTGCAAAAGAAATCGGCGCTAAAGTTGTGGCTGTTACATCTTATCCCGAATCTACTCTAAGTACCATATCTGACCTTACTGTACCAATTGGAGGAAGAACAAAGTTAGGTTGGCCTACAGAAGAAGATTATTTGGTTAGACAGATTCTTGGAGAAAGCGAAACTTTGTCTCCTTTGGAATCAATTTTTGAAAACAACTGTATGGTGTTTCTTGATAGCATGGTTGTTGAACTAATGCATCGTCTTGGAAAAACTGAAAACGAAATGATGAAGCTTCACGCTACTCTTGAGTAAATATTCAAAAATAAAAAAAACAGTTTAAAAATATCAACTGTGCATGTAAATTTTATTGTTTGCTTAAAAAACTAAAAACAATAAGCGATCTGTCGTCGCTTTACCTCTTTCTTCGTCTTTGTCTCTTCTTCTTTACTCGCTTTTGTTTCTTTTTAGCGGTCTTTTTTGTCATGCCGTGATGTCGTGCCATAATGATCGCTTTTCCTTTCGGATACTTTTCCTAAGGTGTGCTTCATAAAGGTTACGTGAGTTTTTAGCTTTGTTGTCATCCGCTTTCTGCTTTTTCAATTTTTATTTCAGGTTAAGCGTCTAAATGATCATCAACCACTATTGTTGAAGACCGTAAAGCTGTCTCAGAGTCGCTCCATCTCATCATCACATAGGCTCAGAATGGTGTCCCTCATCACACCTTACATCGTCTAGATAGATCATTTAAAACCTTACTGTATAACTTCGATATGAAACGAGAAAAAGAAATAAAAAAACTTTCCAGGTTATTTTGTACTTAATTTGAACTCTTTATGAATTGCTTTTACAGTTTCTGCTCCATCATTTTCTTTTACAACAAATGAGACGTTAAGTTCAGATGAACCTTGAGCAATCATGCGAACATTTATTCCTTTTTTTGAGACAGCTGAAAATATTCTAGATGCTATTCCTGGCATTCCTTTCATTCCTGCTCCCAAAACAGCAACTACGCATACGTCGTCTTCGGACATAATTTCGCGAATAAATTCTTTGCCTAGTAGTGCGATTTCTAATGTGTTCACTGCGCGTTCTAATTGACTTCGTTGTATTACTAATGAAATATTTGCTTCTGAGACGCTCTGGGAGATCATTAGTATGTTGATGTTTTCTTTTCCAAGAACCTCGAAGACTTTTGCTGCTGTTCCAGGTGCTCCTACCATACCTGCTCCGCTAACTGTTATTACTGCAACATTCTTTACTATTGTTACTGCTTTTACACCATTTTCGATTGTTTTTATTTGCGTATCTTGTACTATGAGGGTTCCGGGTTTTTGTGGGTTGAAAACGTTTCTGATTCTAACTGGTATTCCTTCTTTTCGGGCTGGCTCTAACGCTCTTGGATGCATAGCTTTGGCTCCGAATATAGTCAACTCTGTTGCTTCTTGAAATGACATTTCAGGGATTGTTTTTGCTTCTGGAACAATTTTAGGATCAGAAGTCATGAGTCCGTTAACATCTGTCCAAATCCATACTTCATCTACTTCTAATGATGCTCCAACAATAGTTGCTGTGTAGTCTGATCCGCCTCTACCTAGTGTTGTTGTTTCTTCGTCTTGTGTTGCTGCAATGAAACCTGTTATCACTGGTACTGTTTCTTTCTCAAGTAAAGGTTCAAGGTTCTTTTTAAGTTGAAATTTGGTAACGTTCATTAGCAATCCAGCTTCTCCGAAATTGTTATCTGTTAGTATACCTGCTTCTCCTCCTGTAAGATGCGTTGAATTAATGCCCAAGTCTTGGAGTGCTCCACTAACGATAGGTGCACACAATTTTTCTCCATACGCGATTACAGTGTCTCTAGATTTTTGTGTAAGTTCTCGAACAAAAACGATTCCAATTAGCACTTGCTCTAGCTCATCTATTCTTGATTTAATAACCCACTCTATGTCTTCTGAATACTGTTTACTTTTGATTGCTTCGTTGATGGCAGATACATGTCTTTCAAGAATTTCCTGCATGAACTTGCGAATGAATTCACGGTTTCCTTTTTTTGCCATCTCTGCGGCTTCAATAAGCTGATTAGTAATTCCTTCTAAGGCTGAAACCACAGCAACAACTCCCAAACCTTTTGAGCTGTATTCAGCTATGAGTTTAGCTACGTGACGAATTTTTTCACCATTAGCTACAGAACTTCCTCCAAACTTCATTACTATTTTCATCAACGCTTTTTTCCCTCTTCTCTTATTTACATTAATATCCTATTTGCCAGATTCTGCTTTATATCCAGCAGATCCCTTAATACTGCGCTTGCGGTTTCTATTCCGCCTGCTCCACGTCCAACTATTGTCTGTTCACCAGCCGATTCAGAAACAAAAGTTACTGCATTTAATGCCCCATCCACGGCCAAAGGATCATGCTTTGATATTTCTGTTGGTTCGACTCTTAGAGTCTCACCGATAGACCCTATCAGCTTTATTGTGTTTCCCTTCTTTGATGCATTTTCTATTGCTTTGGGCGAAACATTTCTAATGCCTTTAATTTGCACATCATTCATTGTAACTTTTTTATCCATTATCCAATTTGCCATTATAACCAATTTAGCTGCAGCATCATAGCCGTCTACGTCCATTGTTGGGTCAGCTTCAGCAAATCCGAGTTTCTGGGCTGCATTTAGAGCTTCGTCAAATGTGATTTGTTTTTCATCCATCTCAGAAAGAATATAGTTTGTTGTTCCATTTAATATTCCTTTTATGGAAAGAATCTTGTCTCCTTGCAGGCAGTTTTTGGCGAATTCAAGAACAGGGGTTCCTGCTCCAACTGTTCCACTAAATCTAAGAAAAACCATGTTGTAGTCAGCCAACTCTGTCAATGCAGGTAATGCTAGAGCAAGTGGACCTTTGTTTGTAGTAACTACATGTTTTTTTGTTTTGAAAGCAGTTTTGATGTAAGATAGTCCGGGTTCAGCAGTCTCAATGTTTGTTGGGGAAACTTCAACCATGGCTTCTGCTTCAATAGACTCTATAACTTCTAGTGCTGACATACCTGGTCTGCCCCATTCTTTACTTGCTGATACTGTTCCTTTCTGTCTTTTCAAACTCAGCATTTGTTCTAAATCTAGTCCTTTTGGATTTATGGCTCCACCTTGTTTGTCTACTATTGCTACGATTCTAGGACGAAAGCCAAACTTTTTAGCCAATTCGTTTTTTCTTTGTGTGATGATTTTGGCGAAGCTTTGTCCGACTACTCCCCATCCCACTAAGATTATCCTCATATTTTGTTCACTCTGCACGCAAGGTTAATTTTGTATGTTGAATCCAATCTATTACTGTTAGGATTAATAAATAAATAACGAAAGTAAGGTTTCTGTTTTTTCATTTTTCTAAAAATTTTTGTGCTAAACACAAAAACACGAGCTTTATTATATTAAAGAAAAACTGACGAACAATTCTAGTTTATCTTATTTCCTTTTAATGTAAATTGAATCTTTTACGTTTTATTTCTTAAATAATTTCATTAGCGCTAGATTTTTTCTCTTTGCTTTTTAAGCGTTTAAAACAGTTTCATTTTTCATCTAATCAATTGAACACAAGTACATCCTCTGAAAATAGAATTATATCTGTACTTGTTTCGAGAGTTTTTTGCCAAACCATTTATTGTTAGTCAACCGGTGAATATTGACTCCCAATATAATAACGATTATTTTTTGTTTTTTTAATCTTTCCAAGAAAGACTCCTGCAAAATAACTCAACCAATATTGTTCTTGTTCATTGAGTTTTGCTTCTTCGAATGTCACAGCTTTTTCTTCTGAAACAGCTCCTGCCTTTTCAAGCTTATGAACAAGTCTTTGCTTCATTACGAATTGAATCCCATACGCAGACAAACCTTACTCCCCTCCTTTCCATATTCAACAGTAGAAGACTCAAAATCGACAAAAAACTACATCTTGTCAAAATCCCAGAAATTCTACAAGTAAATACTACACAGTGGTCTCTTATTAACACAACAGTTTTATTTATATTAAAACGAAATGCACTATTTTTTTAATTTTAAGCTCTTGTTAAGTAAATTGGCTCTTCCAAACCGCACTCCTTGCTGTATGACTGCAAAAGTTCACGGTATTTCAGTCTAGCTTTGTTCCCTTCAGTTCCTGTCATATTCAGAATTTCTTTTTCTAATAATTCTACCCTCTCTTTAAGGGTATATTTTTGTTTTTGATTAGACGTTTTTATTCCCCCTATAACATGGAGATTAAGTCTTAATATATCATATACTTTTTTTAATCTAATAAACATACCGCATATCAAAATCAAAAAGTGAAAATGTAAAAGGTAAAAAGAGCCAAGTCTAAACGCTGGGAATGGTCCATTTCTGGTTTTTCAAAGTTTAGCTTAAATACCAAATTCTATAAATGATAACTTTAGCTCAAAGAGGAGATTTTTATGGATGAAGAGCAGGCTCTTCAGAGGCTACAGAAGATAAGAAAAGAAAATGACGAAGCATATTTGAAAGCCAAAGCCTTCCTTGACGGATTTAGAGCAAGAGGACAACTAAGCCAAAAAGACAACGAGTTCTTATTTCTGATGGAATTTGTGATAAAAGGTTTCAAAAACCATGGAAGCGACATTATAACTGCATTTGAAAATCAAGTAAGATTTAGTGAAGCACTTAACAATTTTCAAACAAAAATAAATGATTTAGAAAAAGAAATAAAACAATTAAGATTAACGTTAGATAAAATATATCACGACAAATAACCAGCATTTTTTTGTTTTGTGAACAGTTTTATCTTCTGAATAACTTTCACATATATTGTTGGTGTATTCTGATGGATTTCACGCTAACAAAACAGCAGATAAAACTAAAAGACGCTGTCAAAAAGTTTTGCGAAATAGAATTTAATTCAGATTACTCGCTTCAACTGGATAAAACCGAGACATTTCCGATGGACCTATACAAAAAGGCAACAAAGCAAGGTTTCTCTAGCTTGGTTATTCCAGAAACATATGGCGGACGGGGTCAAGGCTACCTAGCGGCATGTTTAGCGATGGAAGAAATGTGCAGAAACGATTCCTCTTTAGGTTTGGCCTGTATGATTGGAACCTTTGGGAGTGAACTAATTTTATTTTTTGGAACAGAAGAACAGAAATTCCAGTATCTTAAACCCCTTTGTCGTGGAGAAAAAATATCTGCTGCTGCATTTACTGAACCCTTTAGCGGAACAGATATAACAAATGTGGACACCGTTGCGGTTAACCAAGGAAACGATTGGATAATAAATGGGACAAAAACTCTGATAACAAATGCACCTATTGCTGACTTCTTTATTGTATTATGTCAAACCGCAACTAACAATTCTCCACGCAAGAGTCAATCCTTATTGATAGTTAACCGAGAAACAGAAGGTCTTGTCATAAGGAAGCTGTTAGGCAAAATGGGAATAAGATGTGTGACAACAGGAGAAGTAGTGTTTAAAGACGTGAAAGTACCAAACAACAACCTAATCGGAGAAAAAAATAACGGTTACAGACAGTCTATGGACTTTTTCACGGTGAGCAGGATATTAATTGCTGCTCAGGCAGTAGGAACTGCTCAGGGAGCCTTTGAGATTGCCCTTAAATATGCAAAAAAACGTGAATCTTCTGGTCAACCAATAATAAAGTTTCAACAGATAGGAGCTAAACTGGCACAAGTTGCCTCCGAAATTGAAGCAGCAAGATTGTTAACATACAAAGCAGCTTTGTCAATCGACAAGAACAAATTGGATTCGATGTTAACTTCTATGGCAAAGTTGATTGCAAGTAAAGCAGCAGTTAGAGCAACTGATTCTGCGATTCAAACACTAGGCGGCTACGGTTATCTTGAAGGCTATAAGGTTGAAAGAGCATACAGAGATGCAAAAGTGACCGAAATTTATGAAGGAACATCCGAAATTCAAAGATTAGCGATCCTAAAACAACTGATCAAGAAATATTAAATTTAGGAATAGTTCACCTCTGAGGTCAACGAATTGATTAATAATTATTCGACAATCAAGATCAAACAAAAACAAAATATTGCATGGATAACATTGAACAGACCAGAAAAACTAAACAGTATAACCTTACTAATGCTTCAAGAACTTTCACAACTAGTAGAACAACTCAATAAAAATCAAAATGTCAGATGTATTGTAATCACTGGAGAAGGAAAAAAAGCATTTAGTGTTGGAGCTGATCTAACTGAACTTCAGAAGCTTAATGAGCAGAAATCCGCTGACTTCTCCATTAAAGGGCAGCTTGTCTTCTCAAAAATCGAAGCGTTAGCTAAACCTGTCTTGGCGGTGATAAATGGGTATGCATTAGGTGGGGGACTTGAGTTAGCATTGGCATGTGATTTTAGAATAGCTACTGAAAACTCTGAATTGGGTTGTCCAGAGGTAAAACTTGGTTTCCTTCCTGCTTGGGGGGGAACACAAAGACTTCCCGTTGTTGTTGGAGTTTCAGTTGCTAAACGCTTGATAATTCAAGGCGACAGAATAAAAGCTGATGAAGCATTAAGAATTGGATTGATTGATAGAGTAATTTCCTTAAATAAACTGCAGACTGAAGTAGAAGCAATAACTCAAAGACTCACTGAATGCCCATCAGGTATGGTGAAGCATGCAAAGAATGCTGTAAACTCTGTAACTAAAACATCTTTTGATTTAGGATTTAAAAGAGAAACAGAAGCATTTGTAAACCTTTTGTCCTTAAAAGAAACTAAAGAAAAGATAGCTGATTTTCTGTCTCAGAGAAACAAAAAATAGGGAGTCTAACAAGTCAAAATAGCAACAGTAGTTTAGCAGGGATTAAGCTTGAAAAGAGTAGCAATTATTGGTGTAGGCCACAGCAAATTCGGAGATCGATCAGATGTTAATCTTTCCGAATTAACTTTTGAAGCAGTAAAACCAGCTCTTGAAAGTTCAGAATTAACAGCCAAAGACATTCCTTACATGGCTCTAGGCTCTATGGGTGTATGGTCAGAAGAACCACTTCCTGCTGTCGTAATTGCAGAATACTGTGGGTTCACTGGAGCAGGCTTAGTTAGATGCGAATCAGCTTGTGCATCAGGAAGTGCTGCCACATACAACGCATATTCTGTGATTAAAAGTGGCCAAATGGATTTAGCGTTAGTTGTTGGAGCTGAAAAAATGAAACAAATCAGCACACCAATTATTATGGAGATGATTGGCAGGGCTGGATATTACATGTGGGAGTTCGAGAATTTTGGTATGACTTTCCCCGCGTACTACGCAATGCACGCGGTTAAGCATATGGAAAATTTTGCTACTACAGAAGAAGACCTTGCCAAAGTTGCCGTAAAAAATCACAAGTATGGTGCAATTAATCCGCTGGCCCATTTACAACATGAAATAACCGTGGATGATGTGCTTGACTCTTTCATGATTGCATGGCCACTAAAACTTTATGATTGCTGTCCAATAACTGATGGTTCAGCTGCAGTTGTTTTAGCTTCTGAAGAAAAAGTGAAGGAACTGAAAATAGAAGACCCTGTTTGGATAGAAGCCGTCGGTGTTGCTTCTGACACTGCTAACCTTTCCAAGAGGGAAAAATATGTTGGATTAGATGCTTCTGTGAAGGCTGCTAAAATGGCGTATGATCTTGCAGGAATAACTCCAAAGATGTTGGATGTAGCAACCGTTCATGACTGTTTTACTATCGCTGAAATTATGGCTTACGAAGATCTAGATTTCTGTAAGAAAGGTGAAGGTGCTCAAATGGTTCGTGAAGGTGAAACAGAGGTTGGGGGAAGAATCCCAACTAATTTAGATGGAGGCTTGAAAGCCAAAGGTCATCCTATTGGAACTACTGGTGTTTCAATGCTTGCTGAACTAACAAAACAGTTACTTGAGGAAGTAAAACCTAACAAGAGGCAGGCTCCAATGAAAAATTACATCGCCTTAGCACATAATACTGGAGGAACAGGCCATTATGGATACGTAACAATACTTCGGAGATGAAAAAAATGGCCAAGCCGTTATCTATGAAAAGTGCAAGAACATTATGTATTACTTATAATATACCAATAAATAGAACCTTAAAGTTTTGGACCGGTTTAGAAAAGGGAAAAGTTTACGCTACAAAATGCACCAAATGTGGTAAACTTCATTTTCCTCCTGCTGCTGATTGCGGAGACTGTAACTCGTCCAAAATTGATTGGGTTGAATTGGATGGAGAAGGTGAGATTGTGACTTTTACACAAGTTTTTGTGAAACCTGCCAGTTTCTCTGAAAAACCTGATTATATTGTTGCTATTGCTCGACTAAAAGAGGGAGTTAAAGCATTGGCTTGGTTGAAAGGCATCAAAAGAGAGGATGTTAAAACAGGTATGAAAGTTAGGCTTGTAGCAAAGGTTTTTCCTGACAAAAGAGTTGCATATGAGTTCATTCCATCATAAAAAATGGTGAGCATGACGATAGCTAAAGACATTCAGCGGGTAGCAGTTATTGGTACTGGATTTATGGGACATGGAATAGCTCAGGCTTTTGCAATGAAAGGTTATGCTGTCAATCTTTTGAGCAGAAATCAAGAAAGTTTAGACAAAGCGGTTCGGGAGATTAAATGGAGCCTTGGCAAATTCGCTAAAAAAGGGGCTATTAGTTACAAAGAAGCAGAAGTGACTTTGTCTAGAATAATAACAACTATTTCTTATGAGGAAGCCGTTTGTGATGTTGATTTAGCTTTGGAATGTGTTTCGGAAAAGATGAACTTGAAAAGGGAAGTATTCTCGAAAATTGACGAGCTTTCTCCAATTCACACCATTATTGCTACTAACACATCCACATTGAGTGTAACAGAAATGGGAAAAGTTACAAAAAGGCCAGAAAAAACTGTTGGGATGCACTGGTTTATTCCTCCGCAAATGACTAACCTTATTGAAGTGATTAAGGGCAACGATACAAGTAACGAAACCTTGAATGCAATAATGGAAGTAAGTAAAAAGCTTGGAAAGACACCAATATTATGTAAGAAGGATGCTCGTGGGTTCATCGTCAGCAGGATTCTTGTTGCAATGTTTAATGAAGCATTCTGGACATACTATCACAAAGAAGCAACTATCGAAGAGATAGATGCATCTGTAAAATACTGTGGTGGTTTTCCAATGGGTTGGTTTGAACTAGTTGATTTCGTTGGAGTTGACGTAGAATATGATGTAAGCAAAATACTTCATGAAGCTCACGGAGAAAGATATCAACCACGACTGGAACTAACGGAACCAATGGTTAAAGCGAATAAACTAGGACGAAAAACTAGAATCGGTTTTTATGACTGGAACAATGGCAGACCAGAAATCTCCATTGAACTGAAAGGAAATTATGATGTGGAGCGTTCTTGGGCTGTTGCTGCTAACGAGGCAGCGTGGATGATTCTTGAAGAAGTTGCTGAACCTGATAGTATAGATTTAGGAATGAAACTTGGTACGGGTTGGCCGTCAGGTCCTTGCGAATATGCTGACAAAAGAGGTCTAGATTCTATGCTCGGGATGTTAAAAGAAGCTTATAGCAAATACAAAATCGAATTGTATAACCCGTGTCCACTACTCAAAGAATATGTCCAGAAGGGATGGACTGGAAGAAATTCAGGCAAAGGTTTCCAAAAATATAACTAACTTTTTAAAAATGAGATAAAACAATAAATTATTTTATTCACTATAGGTTACTTCTGAAATAGTAAAAATTCAAACAAACAATTTTTTGATTCTTTACATTTTTGAGATTTAAGTTCAAACTTCATATTTTTAGCAAACTCTGAAACCCAGACATTATATTCAGTTTGGCAAATAGTTTCACCAACCACTGCAGAAAGATGCTCTCTTCCACTTTTTATCATCAAATTGTGCCATGGGCAATCAGTTATTGTTATTTTGAATCCTTTTTCGTTTTTTTCTGTTGTTATTTTGAATCCGTCCAGCTCAAATTTTGTTAAGAGGCCCTCAAATAAAGCATCTGGACCTGTTTCTAATCCCAAGAAAGACTTTATCATTCTAGCTTGAACTTTAGGTATTACTTTCCATACTTCATTATCTAAATAGAGAGCATCATCAAATCCATGTTTTTCTTCAACTTTCATAAACCAAAGTCCGTCCACAGTTTTGTAGCTACGATTGAAATAATCAATTATCTGACTTGAACTTAGTTTAGTCATACAATCACAATTTAATTCTTTGAACCAAGTTATAGATTAGAATTTTCAAAAAACGTGCATTTCAAATTAATACTTAGAACAAAACTTTGATATCCACTTATACAAAATGCTCTAGAGGCTACAATGTGAGATGCAAAAAATGGACACTAAACAGTTTAGAAAACATGGACATGAAATGGTAGATTGGATAGCCGACTTCATGGACAACATGGAAGATTATACAGTACATCCCGATATTCAGCCAGGAGAAATTAAAAATAAGCTTCCAAAAGAAGCACCTAAAAAAGGTGAATCAATGACAACAATTTTTAAAGATTTCGAGAAGATAATCCTTCCAGGAATTAGTCACTGGCAGCATCCTTGCTGGTTTGCTTATTTTCCTGCAAACAATAGTCCTCCCTCAATACTAGGAGAGTTTTTGACAGCTGCTCTTGGAGCACAGTGTATGATCTGGAAAACGTCTCCTGCTGCAGAGGAACTAGAAGAAGTAACAATGGTGTGGTTACAAAAAATGATTGGGCTACCCGAAGAAATGGTAGGAGTTATTCAGGATTCTGCATCTACTTCCACGTTAATTGCACTGTTAACTGCTAGAGAAAAAGCATCAAACTTTGAAATTAATCGCAAAGGCTTCACTGATAGGCTAACGGTTTTTTGTTCAGAAGAAGCTCATTCAAGTGTTGTGAAAGGTGCCAAAATTGCAGGTTTTGGAAAAGATAACATTCGTCTGATTCCTACTGATGAAACTTTTGCTATAGATGTTTTGGAGCTTAAAAAAGCTGTTATAGCGGATAAAAAGCAAGGCCTAAAACCAGCTATTGTTTGTGCAACGCTTGGAACAACGTCTTCAACGGGAGTAGATCCATTAGATAAGATTGGAGTCATCTGCAAACAACACGATATCTGGCTTCATGTTGATGCTGCATATGCAGGTACCGCTGCTATACTTCCAGAAAAAAGATGGATAATGAAGGGGATAGAATATGCGGACTCGTTTGTTTTTAATCCCCATAAATGGTTACTAACTAATTTTGATTGCTCAGCATATTTCGTTAAAGATAAAAAATTGCTCAAAAAAACTTTTGAGATTCACCCTGAATACCTGAAGACAGGTGTTGATGAAATAGTTAACAATTATCGTGACTGGGGAATCCAATTAGGGAGACGATTTAGGGCACTTAAGTTATGGTTTGTTTTAAGATCCTACGGCCTTGAAGAACTTCAGAAGATGATAAGAGAACACATTAGATTGGCAGAAATGCTAAAACAATGGATAAATAATGATAAACGATTTGAGCTCATGGCACCAGTTGATTTTAGTTTGGTTTGTTTCAGATTTAACCCAAAAGACAGAACCGAAATGCAATTGGACGAGCTTAATAGGCAACTGCTTGAAAGTATCAACAAAACAGGTAAGACGTTGTTAACTCACACGATCTTAAAAGGGAAGTTTGTTATTCGTTTTTGCATCGCTCAAAGAACAACTACAGAAAATCATGTTAGAAACATATGGAATTTGATTACTAAGAAGGCTGAAGAACTACTAAAGTGTTAATTTAGTTTGTTCATTTCTTTTTTCTTTGCATGTATGTATTTAACGGTTTCAGCAACCTGTTTTTCGTCAACCAACAAAATAATTTGCGATGTGTGAGGGGCAAAGATTCCGCGTTTAATGTTTATTTGAGGTATCGCTCCAATAGCTATTGATGCAACTCCCGAAGAATACTTCATTCCATCTCCAATAAGAGTGACAACGCCTACACCATATTCTATTTTTAATTCTTCATCAAAGCCTTTGAGTCGTTCTTGATTTTTTCGCAGAAAATCAGAATCCAAAAACAGAAAGTCGCGAATACGTTTTCCAGTTTCAAGCGTTTCTGTACCCAAATCAAGAAAATCATTACAGTTTTCCCAGATTCGCAAAGCATCTTCAAAAGACCTGCTGTTTTTGTCATCCATTGTAAGAATTGCACAACCCGATTTACCTGTAACACATTTCACAGTTTGAGTTATATCACTATCAGAACTTATCAAAGTATACTCTTCGGGTTTAACCATTGACCTGACCTTGATCGGTTGCTCGAATTGCTTAGCCATAGAAATTGCGTCCCCTTGAACTATCTTCATTCCCATTTTTGATGCTTTATGAGCTTCATTATAAGTAAGAGAAACAATATGTTCAGTTTCTTGATCCTTAGCCATTCTCGGATCAGCACTTTGAACTGGCATCTCTTTAAACAGAAGGGATTCAACATTGTAATTTTGCTTTAATAAGCATGACACAAAAACTGCTGAAAGATCAGAGCCGCCTCTTCCAAGTAATGTTTCTAATCCATCATTGGTTATCCCAAGAAATCCTCCCATTAGGATAATTTTTCCTTCTTCGAGCGATTCGATAATTGATTTAGATTGGTTTTTGCTTAATAGAAAATTGGGTGTGGCATTTTCGAAGTTATCATCAGTTATAATAGGCCATTTATCTTTGGTAATGTGACAGGAATCTATGTCGTTACTTCTCATAATATAATCCATTAAAACTGATGTAGGTAATTCTCCACCACAAGTAAGAACTTTTGCTTTAACCGTTCCATGAAAGCGTTTGTCCACTAAAGCTAACGAATCATCCAGTTGTCGCCTATAATTTTTCAGTTCAGTAAAAGCTTGATTCAAGTACTTTGCATTTACGTACTTCTTTGCGAGGTTCTCGTAAACATTAAAAACGTCAACAATAGGAAGTGGCCCAGACTTAGTGCATGACTCACCCAATTGAATGAGTTTGTCGGTGAACCCATTTGGCGCAGAAAAAACTATTATTGGACCTATATCACTCTGATTTCTAATGGCAATCACACGGTCAACAATAGCAGGAATGTTATTACCATCATCAGTTAGTAGACTGCCGCCAAATTTAGTAACCGCAAGTGTTCTGATTTTCTTCACTCTCAATATTAGCTAAATGGAAACAGAATTCACATTTTAAGCCTTTTCGTTAGATCATAATGTCAAAGAAAAATAGAGAACTCAAATTACTTATGAATAAATTTTGTATGCCAAACCAGAAAATAAAGCTACATCTTTATCTTCTTTCTTGACTGCTACACTGCATAGCGCTAAAGTTTTTCCATCAGAAACTGTCGTTGCCTCAGCAATTAAAACATCCCCTTCTGAGGTTGGTCGCAAATAGTTTATGCTTACCTGAATAGCAACTGCTTTTTTTTCGCCAAAATTCACCGCTTCAGCGAAGGCACAATCAGCCAAAGCAAACAGAACACCTCCATGGGTAAAGCCTACAGCATTTAGGTGTTTTTGGTTTATTTTCAGAGACATTCTAGCATAACCATCTTTTATTTCATGAACTTCAATTCCTAGAAGTTTTCTAAAGTAATCAATTCCATTCACTGTTTTTCGCCTTCGAGTTCAGTTCGTAAATATTGGTATGTCTTTCGGAGTAGAGATGTCACTCCTTTTGGAAGGAAAATAACAATTATAACAAGGAAAACACCTAAACCTAATAGTCGTATTGATGGTCCAACATTACTTACAGCAGGGAATAAGGGACTTAGAGCAAGCTGAAGGACTCCGTCTATATTAGGCAGCATAGAGTCGATAAAAACCATAATCACTGAACCAATTATTGGACCCCCAATGGTTCCAAGACCTCCGATAACTGACATCATTAGTGGCTTGAATGAGTAATCTGCAGTAAAAACTGCGACACTAATGTATCGCATAAAGTGTGCATATATCGCTCCTGATAACCCAGCAAAAAATGTACTGAGAACAAATGCATAAAGTTTGTATTTAGCTGTGTTTATTCCAATCATGCTTGCTTCGACTGAATTTTGATGAATAGCCCTGAAAGCTAATCCCATCTTTGACTTCATTATAACATAGATTAAAGTTACCGAAATGATGCAAATCAAAACTGCAAAGTAATAGAATGGTAACCTGTCAGAGAACAACAGTGCAGGAGTTCGAAAACCAAGAACCGCGTGAGTATAATCATCAAAATGACTGAACAAAGTTTCAGCAATAACCGAAAAACCGAAGGTGACCATTGCTAAAAACCAAGCTTTCAACCTCACACACGTAATACCTATCAACAAACCAATTCCTGCTGATACAATGCCTGCAATAAATATCCCAATGATTGGGGGTACACCTAGATTTATTGCAAGAAGTGATGATGTAAATCCACCTATACCCAAGAATGCTGCATGTCCAAGGGAACCTTGGCCTGAACTAGCTAATAGATTCCAGCTTGAGGCGTATATAGAGAAAATTACAATGAGAGTTAATACCTGAAGCATGAAGTTATCATTTAGGACAAGAGGCAACAACAGGGCAACTACGATTGTTACAAGAGCTAATTTCCCATTTGTGCTTTGTAAATGTTTTAAGATGTTTTCTTTAGTGAACTCTTTTGTGAACATCTAGTCGCTTTTCTCCCCAAAAAGTCCTGTTGGTCTAAGGATAAGAACAATAATAAGAAGTGAAAATGCTACAGCATCTCTCCAGATGCCACCAAGAAATATAACAGCTGATTGTTCTGCGATTCCATATAAAAGCCCCCCAATGATCGCTCCAGGTATGCTTCCTAATCCTCCCAAGATAATTATTGCAAAAGCTTTGATGGTTGGTAACGCTCCAATGTATGGATTGAATGGAAAAATTATCCCATAAAGTGAACCTGCTGCTCCAGCTAACGCAGCGCCTAAAGCAAAGGTGATAATGTAAATATGTTCAATATTTATTCCCATCAACATTGACGCTTGACTTTTTTGGCTAGTTGCTCGCATAGCCATACCAACTTTAGTTTTTTTGATCAAAAATACTAAGCCAATAAGTATAGCTATGACGAAAACCATTGCAATTAGCCAGTCAAAACTTATTGTCACATCACCCAATTGTAAACCCATGTTTTCAAAGGGGCTAATTATTCTCTTAGATTTTTCACCCCAAATCAAAACTGCAATGTTATCAAAAATTAAAATTAAACCAAGACTTACAAAAATTTCGTTAAGTTTGTCTGCTCCTAAAACCCTGCGAAAAGCAAGCCTTTCAACTGCTACTCCGATGAGTCCCACTACACCCATTGAAATGAAAACAGCAATATATGCATCCAGTCCAAGAGATGTAGAAACTGAGAAGCTAACAAATGCGCCAATCATAAGAAGTTCGCCATGTGCAAAATTTACGAGTTTCATCACTCCAAAAATCAGATTCAATCCAGTGGCAAGCAAAACGTATATGCAGCCTATTGCTGCACCCCACATCAAGGTCAGAATCAGCGTTGTTGAGTCAATCATTTGAGTATCAACCGTGTGTTTTGCTAATATCCTACATAAGATTTCGGTTATAAACATAATTTACGAAAGAAATATAAAATTCTAAAAATAAAGAAAAAAGGATGGTTGGGAAGTTGCTATTGACTTCAAAAGTCATTTGCGTTAACTTCCTGGTGCGTAGTTTTCTGGAAGCACGAAGTCTGCCTGTTTAACGGTACCAGCAAAGCAGTTTTCTGGCCAGATTACAAAAGGTCTGCATTCGCCAAGTGTTTCATCGTAGATGAGTTGTTCCACAAAAGTGAAAGGTGCAATCTCATGATATGAATCTTCGTCGGTACTGAATTCGATTTTTCCGCTCTCGGTTATGAGAAGCATTTGGTCTAAGTTGCATGATTCAATGGCGTCTCTAACGGCACTCTTTTCTAGAGTTCCTGCCCTCTCTATGGCATCTTTTGCTATGTAGAATGCGTCATATGTATCTGCACCCATCATACCTGGAACTTGTCCATATTTTTCGGAGTAATCAGCAACATATTCGTCCATCATTGGCAAATAGAATGGTGGACCAGCATATGAGGCAAATTTAGACTCAAGTAACTGGTAATCTCCCCATTCTCCAAGTGCAGTGTAAAACTCTGGTTCTTCACAGCATTCAACAGCAATGTAAATTGTGTTCAATCCAACATCGTTTTGGCCTTGTCTGTAAATTGTAGCCGTATTTGTTGTGAAATCTACCACATAAACGGCGTCAGGTTTAGCTGCTTTAACTTGTGTCAGTTCTGCTTGGAATGTTGTTGTGCTTGTAGGATAATTTTCTTCAGCAACAATGTCTATCGGAAGATTTCCATCTTCTATGAAGTGTTTTGTTGCTTCCCAGACTCCTTGACCAAAAGCGTCATCACGGTATAGAACCGCAAGTCTGAGATCTCTTGTGAGGCCATATTCACTCTCAAGCAGAGGTTTCATGGCTTCAGCGAAGAAATAGGCGACAGTTTCTGAGTAGTGGTATGTTGTGGTACAATAGTGGAACATGTAGCTCATTCCTTCTGCATCATCTATCCGTGTTGGATTTCCTTCTGGAAGGAAGCCTCGTCTTGTTACAAGGTGAGTTGATGCACCTGTTATTATGTAAGGAACACGTTTTTCTATTGCATATACTTGACCTGCAAGGGTTGCACTGCTTCCGAATCCTCCGATGAGTAGATCAACGTCTTGGTCTACAACGCGTGTGACAGCAGTTATTGCTACGTCTGGATTAGCGTTTTCGGTGTCTGCAAATACTAATTCAATAGGAAGACTCTTGTCCAATGATGATACATAGACTCCACCGGCAGCATTAATTTCTTCAACTGCCATCTTCGCGGCGCGATCCATATCTTGTCCTACGGGTATTTGGTATGGAGCAACAAGACCGATTTTGATTGATTCCTCAGTTGGCATTAGCTGCCAAACGGCAACAGATCCAGCGATGACAATTATTACAATAATGACAGCAGCAAGTAGTTTATTATTTACCATCTTAGTTACCTCTAACTTCGTTAGTATTGCATTTAAACTGTTAATAAAATTAACCCAAGTTTACTTGTTTTCTACCTATCTTGAAGGCTTCAAGGTTAAGTGGGATATACTTTTCTTTTAGTCTGCATGCGATGGCCTTCTCCAGCGAGTCTTTGGTAACTGGATTCTGGGGAATAGCGGAAAGTGCTCCAAGTAGGATAGTGTTGACAACAAGAATGTTTCCCAGCTTGTTTGCGATTCCAATTCCATCAATTTCGTAAAGCGTTTTTGCTCTTTCCCGAATTATGTTTAGAATCTTTTCCTCACTAATAATGGCGGAATTGCCTGAAGTGCTAGGTGGTATGTATTTTGTATTTACTATCACTGTACCATTTTTATTTAACATTGGAAGAACTCTTGCAGCCTCAAGCATTTCGAATCCTAGGATTATGTCAGCTTTTCCAGTTTCAATTAATGGAGCTTGAACTTTTTTTCCAATCCTAACATGTGCAACTATTGAGCCTCCTCTTTGAGCCATTCCATGTACTTCTGCTTTAGCTACATCAAAACCATCAAAGAGAGCTGCCTCGCAGAATATGTCACTAGCAACAACGATTCCTTGTCCGCCTACACCCGAAAAGACAATATTTAGCTCCATCATTTTTTGCTCCTTATTGCGTCAAAGGGACAGACTTTTTCACAAACTCCACACCCATAACAGAGTGTTGAATCGATTTCAGCGCCTTCAGAAGTAAGAGAAATCGCCGGACAACCAAAATGTTCAACGCATACTCCACAAGCGTTGCACTCTTCCAAAACTTCCCGTTTTAGACCACGTTTAACCAATAGAGGGCATGGTCTTCGAGAAATTATGACTGAAGGCCCCAGATATTCTAAGATATCTCTTATAACTTTCCTTGTCGCCTCTAAATCGTATGGGTCAACAATTTCCACTTTCTCGATTCCTAAGCTTCTTGCAACATCTGCAAGTTCTATTATTTTTGTTTGTTCACCTAATGCATTCTTTCCAGATCCAGGTGTAGGTTGATGACCAGTCATAGCTACAGTACTGTTATCCAATATTATTACACAGACATTCGATTTGTTATACGCAATATTTAGTAAACCAGGCATACCTCCGTGAAAGAATGTTGAATCACCAATTACAGCAAAAACTTTGTCCTTTGCACCTGCGTGAAACATCCCCGCAGCTTGTGAAATTCCAGCACCCATACAGAGGCAAGTTTGAACCGTGTTTATTGGTGTCATAAATCCTAAAGTGTAGCAACCAATATCTCCTGTGACGATTTTGTCTTTTGTTTTACCTTTTAGACTTAGTGCACTTTCAGGACACCATTGAACGCAAACAGGTTCACCTTTACATGTATCACATATCATTGCTTTACTCGTTTTAGGATGTAATGTAATTGATCCATATTCACATGCTTGAATGCACCATCCGCATCCATTGCATTTTTCTTCATCGATGATTATTGTTTTGTCTTCAGTTGATTGGAGAAGGGCATTTTTCGGACAAGCTGTCACGCATGGAGCATCTTCACATTTCCTACAAGCTAATGCAATATTAGATAATGTATTAAGTCGTACAGCTTTTATTCTAGATTTAGTTGGGTTATATGTCGCCTCTTTTTCCATGGAACAAACATACTCACATACAACACATCCATTGCATTTTTTGGGATCACAGTAAACAAATTGATTAACTGTATTAAGAGCATAGAAGAATGCTCTATGCGAACATCCAGGACATAAAACAGGAGGACGACGAGGTAAATCTAGGCTGTCTTGTTTTTCAATCTTCTCGCATAACCCTAAGTTTAGAAAAGCATTTCTAACAATATCTGGAGTAAATTCACCAATTTCCTGTAATTGTGTGTTATTTTTTCCTAAAATTTCAGGATACAAGGATTTGATTGTGTTTTCAATATATGGCTTTAGTTCTTCAACTACAATTATCTTTTTAACCTTGGAAGCGAACTTTTTAAACAGTTCAGTAGGAAATGGGTAAACAAAACCCAATTTCAACCAAGAAAACTGCTTCGTATCTAAAACTGATCGTGCATAATAATAGCCTATTCCACTGCCTACAATACCAATTTCCTTTTGGTTATCCTCAATGATATTGAATTTGGAGTTTTCAACAAAATTGTTTGCCTCCTCTAGTTTTTGCTTAAGGACTTTGTGTCGATTTATTGCATTTGAGGGAACCATAACCCATCTTGAGGCGTCTTTATCAAAGTCGGCTATTCTAGATCCTTTAGAAATCTCCTTAATCTTAACGCGACCTTTTCCATGCGCTACACGAGTGGTTAAACGAACAATCACTGGCAATTCTAATCTTTCACTTATTTTAAACGCTTCACGGGTCATCTCTAAGGCTTCTTGAGGATTGCCTGCATCAAAAAGAGGAATATCTGAATGAACTGCAAAATACCGGGTGTCCTGTTCATTTTGGCTACTATGCATTTGTGGATCGTCACATACCGCAATAACTAATCCTCCTTTAACACCAGTGTACGCGAGAGTCATCGCAGCGTCAGCAGCAACATTTAATCCAACATGCTTCATAGAAACGATTGATCGTACGCCAGTCATTGATGCACCTGCAGCAACTTCTAAGGAGACAATTTCGTTTATACTCCATTCAGCATATATACCAAAATTATTAGCTACATCAGCTATTGTTTCAAGAATCTCAGTTGATGGAGTTCCAGGATAGGCAGCTGCAACTTGGATCCCAGATTCTACTGCCCCCCTAGCAACTGCCTCGTCGCCATTAAGCAAAAGGTAAGTACCTGGTTTGTTAACCGCGATTTTTGCGTTCATTCCTATAAAGCCTTCAAATTTTTCCTGAACGCATATCTATTACACGTTTTGCTTTTCCTTCTGATCTGGGAAGTTCTCCAGGTTTTGCTAGTTCGATGATTGGTGAAAGTCCAGTTATGTTGTTTACTTTTTGTTTGATTTTAAGTTTCAATGCTCTCAATTCCTCTGGGGTACTGTTTTGGGTCTTTTCTGTGAGTTCTGCTTTGATGGTAAAGACGTCAAGCACATCAGGTCTTTCAAGAATTATTTGATATTGAGCTGCCAATTCGGGGAGTCCCATTATTGCATATTCTATTTGCGAAGGAAAAACGTTAACTCCCCGAATAATCATCATGTCGTCTGACCTTCCTCGTATTCTCATCATTCTGGAGTGACTTCTTCCACATTCACATTTTTCAGTGGCAATAACTGAAATGTCTCTTGTTCTAAACCTAAGGATAGGAAGCCCTGTTTTTGTTAGAGTTGTAAAAACTAGTTCTCCTTCTTCGCCTGCTGGTAATACATCTCCAGTTTTAGGATCGATCGTCTCAATAAGAAAGTGATCTTCCCAAATGTGCAATCCGTTATGTTCACTGCATTCCACAGAGACTCCTGGACCACACAATTCTGTTAACCCATAAATGTCGTAAGCCTCAATTTCTAGTTCAGTCTGAATTCTTTCTCGTATTCTCTCTGACCAGGGTTCTGCTCCAAAAAGACCTTTTTTAAGTTTTAGATCTAATGAAGGTTTGATTCCTTCCTTTGTCATTGCTTCTGCAAGATATAATGCATAACTGGGTGTGCAACATAAAATTGTTGAACCTAAATCTTTCATGAGTTTTATTTGTCTTTGTGTCATTCCGCCACTTATAGGAATAATTTTTGTTCCAATTTTTTGCGCTCCATAATGGAATCCAAGACCTCCAGTGAACAGGCCATAACCGTAAGCATTATGCATTACATCCTGTTTTCTCACACCAGTTGCATATAGTGACCTTGCCATTAGTTCTGCCCAAATATTCATGTCATTTGTAGTATATGCTCCAACCACAGGATTTCCTGTTGTCCCACTTGATGCATGAATTTCAACAATTTCATCAAGAGGAACCGAAACCATTCCAAAAGGATAATTATCTCTCAGGTCCATTTTCGAAGTAAAAGGAATTTTATTTGCATCTTCTAGCGTATTTATGTCGTCAGGTATTACCCTTGCAGCTTTGAATTTGTTACGATAAAACAAAGAATTTTCGTAACAATATTTGACTTGTTGTTTGAGCAGTTTTAGTTGTTGTTTGTTTAGTTCATCTCTAGTCGCGGTTTCTATTTTTTTGTTCCAGTACAAATTAGCCATATCGAAATCTCCAACTAAATGCCTAAATATACTTCTTTGATATGTTCATTTGACAGCAGTTCTCTCCCTTCGCCTTCTATAATAATCTTACCTTCTTCGAGAACATATCCCCTGTCAGCAATATTTAATGAATCACGGATGTTCTGCTCAACAAGGAGAATAGCAACTCCCTCGTCGTTTATTTCTCGTAGAGTATCCAATACTTTTGCTACAATTATGGGAGCCAAACCAAGAGAAGGTTCATCAAGTATTAGTAGCTCAGGGTTTAACATCAAGCTTCTTCCTATGACCAACATCTGTTGTTCTCCTCCGCTTAGAGTCTGAGCAATTGATTTTTCTTTTTTATGCAATACCGGAAAAATTTGGTAAATACGTTCTTTTGTGTCTTTTACTTTTTGTTTATCCTTTATGGTGTAAGCACCTAAAAGCAAGTTTTCTTCAACCGTCATTTTTGAGAAAATGTCTCTGCCTTCAGGAATTAGGGTTAAGCCTTTTTTTACTATTTCATATGGAGGCAAGTTTTCGATATTTTCATCCTTAAATTTTATGGTTCCATTTTTTGCTGGAAGTAACCCAATAATGGTTTTAACTAAGGTGGTTTTGCCAGCACCGTTTGGACCAATTATGCTAACAATCTCTTTTTCTTTAATTTTGAATGAGACATCCCAGAGAATTTGTATCATACCGTAACCTGCGGAAATGTTTTTGACTTCTAACATTGTTATTCCTCATCAAAAGCAATTTTTTTACCCAAATACACTTTTATAACGTTCTCGTCATTACATACTTCTCCAGGTTTTCCTTCACATATTTTTTCGCCATGATGTAAAACGGTCACTTGATCACATAAACCCATTATTACTCTCATCACATGTTCTACTATTAACAAAGTTACTCCTTGTTTATTGATACGTTTTATCAAGGCAATTGCTTCGTCGCTCTCTTTTGGTGTTAAACCAGTTAGAAGTTCATCCAGAAGTAGCAATTTAGGCGAAGTAGCTAAGGCTCTTGCAAGCTGAACACGCCTTAACTCTATTACATTTAAGTTTTTTGCAGGAATCTTGAATTTTTCTTTACCTAACCCTACAAAATCCAAAAGTTCTTTAGCCTTGTCTGTAGGGTCTTGTTCTTTTTTAATTTGTGATCTACCAAATAATACTCCAACACATACGTTTTCGAGAGTGGTCATATCGGAAAATGATTGTACTGTTTGAGAAGTTTTTGTTATACCTTTAGAGCATATTTGGTGGGGAGGAAGTTTTGTGATGTCTTCATTTAAAAATTCTACTTTGCCAGAATCGGGTTTGTAAAGACCACTAATTACATTTAGTAATGTTGATTTTCCAGAACCGTTAGGTCCAACAAGTCCAGTGATTTCATTTTCGTTTACTGTGAAATTCACTGTTTTTAGTGCTTTTAGACCTCCGAACTCTTTTGAGACGTCGATGCAGCGTAGCAAGTTTCTTATCTCCAAAGCAGAGAATGAAATGTAGATAAGTGAAAATATAAATATTGTTTGTAACGTCTTGGAATTGGGGAGAGAATATGACATTAAAACAAGTTAGCGTTTTTTTAGATAACAAACCAGGCGCATTATCTGAAGTAATTGAACATATCGACAAATTTCAAATCAAGATATTTGCTTTGTCAATTGCAGATGCGGGTGAGTTTGGACTAGTTAGAATGATAACTGAAGACCCAGAAAGAGCAGAGAAAAATTTGGAGGATGCCGATTTTATTCTCGCTAAATCAAAGAAGAACACAGAAGTAATTGTTATTTTGATTACTGAAAACGGTAAGGTTTCCGAAATAGCAAAGATGCTAGGTGATGAGGATCTGAATATCGAATATGCATATTCTTCTGCGGTTCTTATTGATGGAAAGCTTGCAGTTGTATTAAGGGTTAATGACTTAAACAAGGCAGAGAAAATTCTGAAGGAGAAGCACATTCCAATTCTCTCCCTTGACCAAATAAAAGAGAGTTTCACATGAATCGCTAAAGATTAGTTTCAAACAAAAACCATGTTTTTTTTAATACAATACTCAAGGACAACTATTGACATTAAGATAAAAGATTGACAATACATAAAACACTTTAATGAGGTAGAGATCGTTGGATGCTTCAATTGCAGCAAAAAATGCACTAAAATGCGTTTTAGAAGTTAATATCAACGAAAAAATAGTTATTGTTTGTGACGAAGAAAAAACCAAAATTGGAGAAGCTTTTGCTAAAGGTGCATTAGATTTAGATTTATGGACTAGGTTAGTAATATTAAAAAAACCTGAAGAACCAAGAGCTTCTATTCCGCAAAACCTTGAGGAAATTTTAACTCAGAAACCTGACCTTTACATCAATTTGTTAAGCGGAAGTCGTGAAGAAACACCATTTCGGATAAAGTTGATAAAAAAAGAAACAATTAACCATAAATCGCGTCTAGGACACTGCCCTGGAGTAACCTATGACATGCTAACAGAAGGTGCCTTAGCTCTTACTCTTGAAGAACATATGACAATGCAGTCTCATGCAGACACCCTTATGAAAATTCTTGAAGGATCAATGGTTGTAAATGTTACTAACCCAGGGGGAACCAACCTGTCTTTTAGTACAAATGGCAGAAAATTCTTTACTGACACTAAACTTGACTGGAATACAATGAAATGGATGAACCTTCCCACGGGAGAAGTTATTGTTGCGCCTGTTGAGGATTCATTGAATGGAAAACTTGTTTGTGATATGGCTGTTGGTGGAATAGGCAAACTACGAAAACCAGTAGAAATCACCGCAAAAGATGGCAAAGTAATAGAAACACATTCAGAAGATAAGGAAAATCTTAGTAGAATCAAAGAAACATTTCAGATGGATAACTGGGCTGATGTTGTCGGAGAATTTGCATTTGGAATCAATCCTAAAGCAAGATTTGTAGATGAATTTCTTGAAGCAGAAAAACTATTGGCAACAGTTCATCTTGCTTTTGGGGAAAACACAGACATGCCTGGTGGCAAGAATCCTTCAAAAAATCACATGGACATGCTAATCTCTGAGCCGACAGTTACAGTAGTGAAACATAACGGCGAAATAATTACGATACTAGAAAAAGGTACTTTTAGAGTCTGAATTGAAGACAACTAAGTTAATTGGGTTAATGTAAAAAACGAAAAAAGATACAATAAAACATCGTTACAGAGTTAATCAAACAAATACAGAAAAGCAAAAGGTGGTTAGTGAGCAATGAAGTATTTACTGATTGTAGGAGACGGAATGGCTGACTACCCTGTTCCTGAACTAGGAAACAAGACACCACTACAGGTAGCAAAAAAGCCTAACATGGACATGATTGCTGCCAAGGGACGAAACGGATTGCTTAAAACTGTTCCAGATGGACTAACTCCAGGTTCTGGGACCGCTATTCTTTCAGTTCTTGGATATGACCCAATAAAATACTATTCGGGTAGAGGTCCATTTGAGGCAGCTGCAAGAGACATTAAACTTAACAAAAATGATGTAGCTTACCGATGTAATCTTATAACTGAAAAAGACGGCAAACTAGCCGATTATTCTGCTGACCATATAACAAGTTACGAAGCCGAACAATTGATAACAGCCCTAAAACAGGAATTGAAAACACAAAAAAATATAGAATTTTTTGCAGGGTTAAGCTACAGGCACTTTCTGATAATAAGAAACTATTTACACAAAGAAATCGTGGAATGCATTCTTCCGCATGACGCAATTGGGATGACGATTTCTGACATTTTACCAAAATCAAAAACACAAGAAGCTACGGATACTGCGGAATTATTGAGTAGAATGATTGTAGAATCTAAAAAAATTCTGAAAAACCACCCTATTAATGTTGCACGAAGGAGAGCTGGAAAACGACCAGCAAACATGATTTGGCCCTGGGGCGGAGGAAAAACGCCTGTTATGCCCACAATTGAAAAGAAGTATGGTGTTGTATCTGCAGTTATTTCTGCAGTTGACTTAGTCAAAGGCATTGGAGTGTATTCGGGAATGAAGGTTTTTGATGTTCCCGGTGTAACAGGTCTTTATGACACAAATTATGAAGGCAAAGCAGACTATGCAATAGAAGCTCTTCAAAGTTGTGATATGGTTTTTGTTCATGTAGAGGCGCCAGATGAGGCAGGACATTGCAAGGATTACTCTTTAAAGACAAAAACAATAGAAGATTTGGATAAGCGACTTCTAGGAAGGCTATTGGATGGACTCAACGAAGACTGTGTCCTCGCAATTTTGCCTGATCATCCAACTCCAATAATTGTTGGAACTCACACAAGAGATGCAGTGCCATTCACAATATTCAATCCGTCTGTTGAACGCGATAAAGTTGAACTATTTGACGAGGAATC
>Ga0209536_100002079_pt1 | contig 32616 bp, 39 predicted proteins | sample DeeMarSeWOR28_12_FD_187461 | JGI IMG/M metagenome (GOLD analysis project Ga0209536, IMG submission 187461) | Marine sediment microbial communities from White Oak River estuary, North Carolina - WOR-2-8_12 (SPAdes) (version 2) | ecosystem: Environmental > Aquatic > Marine > Intertidal zone >... | reverse complement strand
TTGAATGTTTATATCTGGCTTGAGTAAGTATGCAGCTAAAACAATAAGTAAAAACAGTAGCAATAAGATAAACACTCCTGTAGCCACTTCTACTTGACCGTTTTCGCTTTTCATTATCACTCCTCCATGCCCTCGCTTACGACGAGAGCTATTTTTATTGACAATACGGAACACGAGGGTATACATGGGCTGGATCTAAATATCCTTGTGAAACCGCCCAATCATAGACGGCACAAATTAGACCATCAACTGTACGCCCAATCCAAGTGCCTTCAAGCATCGGTCCTAAAAAGAACACTACAAGCAAGATAAAAGCCACTGTAATTATCAGTGCGCCTACCAAGCTAGCTCTTTTGGCAACCTCGGAGAAAATCACAAGGAATACCAGAATGCCAATCAAGACCATGTAAAACATCACTTGTCTCCATCATCAATTAGATTGCCTCCAGGACTTACCCGATCACTCAAAATCCTTACCTTTTGTTATAATATGTATCACTATTGCGAGTAAAATGGCGAAAATAATCGTTCCACACGTAATTAGAATGAATCCTAATGGAGTTACGTCATGCTCTATGAACATTATTGCGTCTCGCAATCTCGAATACAACTCTGGCTATAATCTCGTAGCATCCATCCACTCTTTCCTGGAACCATTCAACGGGCTGCGTCATAATGTCTGAGTTATAATTATTTACAACCAATCTACAAATCCAGCCATAACCCCTTGCCCATGTCAGGTCATTTACCAGTTCGCTTCTCGGTATATTTTGTATATCGGACATATTAACTACGACTCCGTTTCCGTTTACGTCTCCATTTTCGCTTATTTAAACGACGACGCTGTTTTTGCTTCATTTCCTTTGAAGCTTTACGCTTTTTCCTAACTCGGTCAAAATTGTACGGTGGTTTCGTGTAACTATATTCAGTCATTTTTTCTTGAACTCCACAACATCATATGTTATTTGATCGGATTTACCAAGAGAAAATTTTATTTCAAATATCATCCAGGAAAATTTGCATTCATTTCTATCTGAACATGAACGAACCATTCGCTGTTTTCCGTCATAGTCTACAGTTCTAGGAAGTACAATAGCCTCTTTTCCGCATTTAGGGCATCTAATCGCCATCTTCGAATTCCCATTCAGTCCCGCATTTGAAGCATGCGAATGACTGAGCACTTTCTAGAATAAAATTATCAGTATTGCAATTATCGCACTCCACAGCAATCGTTTTTTCTTCTTTAGGATCCATGCTCGGCCAACAGATGATACACCATAATCTACGACCATGTTGTTTCCATTTTCCCCAGACATGTTCAGTAGAACACTTATGTTTTCTACAATGCGAAACAATAATGTCTCCCTCTTTGAGTATAGGAGCTTCCGAATCGTCAAGAATTGTCATGGAAAAAGTAATCTCAAACAAGCTTCAAGTGTATGGCATTGTCCATTCGCATATTGGATAAAAACGAGTATTCCTATGACTAGGACAATAGCACCCAAAATGCATATGAGCAATAGTATAAGTTCTTCCAATGTCATTGCAAATCACCCCAGAGACTTCTTTGCCAGCCACCATCGTAGCGAACAAAAATTCTTACGTCATAAGCACCATCTTCTCTGTATTCTTCTGATCTAGTTCTGATGTAAATATCCTGTTCTAGCGGGAATATCTGATAATCGCCACAAATATCGTCAGCACAGACGTATGTATAGCTTGATGTAACTACGATAAATCCGTCCACAATATTAAAGTTTATCGGAGCCCAATATTCCTGCTCGTCTGACTGCTGAATAATAAATTGCAGAGCTGTTCCAGAAGCCCACAACTGAAATCCAGGTTTCAATAACTGATTACCGGTCACAGGTTCGAACGGTGTGTTGCTCCGTTGCTTATGCGAAGACCGTTCTGTAGACTCCAAGTAAATTTCAGGAACTACTTCTACGTCATCTCTTATCCATGTTGGTATTGTTGCTTGCGACACCGGATAGGCAGTAGGGTCAGGAACCCAGTCTGACGAAATAGTCGGTTGACTGGAAACTGTGGAACATGCGACTAAAAAGAACAGAGTGACCAATAGATACTTCATTTTTTTCCTCGCTTTCATTTATGTGGTTTTAGATCTAGACGAATTACGTCACCTACTTTATAGACAATAACTTCGCCATAACCTACGATGCTACCATCCATACGCTTCAAGTCAGTTGTCAATAGTATTGGTAAAGTATTATGAATAAAATTTTCAACTTGCTCAGTTACATCAATAATTTCTTCGCCACCTTTATGGGCAGTTTCGTCGATCGGATTGTCCATTGTACCTCCAGTAAAATCCTTTTTGTCTGAACAATAGAAATCTCCAGTGATGACTGAACAATGCAATTTCCAACGAAATGGTTTCAAAGTCGTCTTTATCACTGCCATTAAATAGAATTCCAAATCCAACATTATACGGATGAAAAGTATGTTGGAAATGAAATGAGGGCATGTGTCTACGTTTGGTCGGAATGGTCATTTACATCTCTCGTCAAAACAGTTGTATTCCAGCGAGCAATTGCAACATCTCTTTCCAAGCTTCTAGGTCCACCCGCTTTGCAGTCTAAACAAAAAGTTTGATATAATTGACTATCATCGGACCTCAATTTCGATAGCGGTATTGTATTGACATTTTCACTGCCACAAAACGGACATGATTTTTCAGTCGTTTTCGTCATCTAAACCAATCTCCTTTCCGTGCTTTGCAAAATATAGTTCTGCTTCTTCTCGTTGCCTTTCTCTAAATGTTTTTGGTGGTGGAGATGAGGATTCTTCTAATTTATTCACGTAATTTTTGTACCATTCTTCGTGCTTTTCTGCACTTTCTTCAAGCTCCGCTTCGCAAAGAGAACACAGCATGATATAATCAGTAACTTCAACCATGACGTTACCGCCACGCATAGCTTCTTGAACAGCGTGGCGAAAACACAGCCAATGATAATCGTTTGTTGAATAGTTAACTTCTACATCAATCTGCATCTGTATTGAATAACCTTTCGTAAATATTAGACTCACGCATACTGACGAGCATATTTATCTTCAGTGTTAATTTTTCTTCGCCGTTAAAAAGAAGTTTGCTCACATGACGTTTTTCGTAAACCATGCAAATGAGACGACCTTCATGCATTTCTTCTTGAACTATTCTAGTTGTCGACAACTTCTTCCTCCTCGAATTCAATAATACCTTCGCAATAAGGGCAAACAAAGCTCATAGCAATTTTTGGGACTTTGATTACCTGATCGCAATGAACGCAGCGAATGACGTCATAGTCTTTAAAAACATTTGGATTGTGTCCAAATCCGTTATCGAAAATATTTGAGACCATAATACTCTATGAACAACCAAAATAGAAGAATAGCCAAAACAAATCCCCAAATTCGAAGCGTCCATTTTCGAAGCTTTTCATGCGCATCAAAATTGTTCTCCATTATGACTAAAATTAATTTTTCGTGGTCTCCACTTTCTCCGATAACTGTATGGACTGTCCAACCTCTTTTCGCTAAAGGTGCGATACTTTTCTCCAGGTTATTTGGACAGTCAACTATAACTGTGTAATCTCTTTTCACGCTGTTGCTCCCTCGACCACTCCACAAACATGCGTCCACTTGGATAAACTATCAAAATCATTCTGCCCAACTTCCTAGCATAACGAACTGTCGCCCATGTACCTGAACGTCTAACTTCTTCTGCTCTCATCGGACAGGCAATGAGCAAATCAGTTTCATCCACAATATCATGATTACGGTCGAGGTAGGGCTTTGTCTCGCGAAGAATGTTGACACCGCAGAAGGCTCTATTATCCGAAATATCTGGTGGATGACCTACTGTTTTGATGCCAGCACGGACAGCTAATACGTGAGCATCTGCATCAGCACCGACGCAGTCACCATGATGAAATTCGGTCGGTTGACCCGCCATCAAAAGATTCTTGACCGTATTCTTTTGATATTCGGTCATGCCTTGTCGAGCGCCGGTAAAACCGACCTTCGAATGCTTCTTAATCAGGATCGCCATTAGCTTTTCCACGCAAATCTCTGAGACCAAAGTTTTTAATGTCAGAAGAACCTCTCTCTGCAATAAGTTGAGCGATTGCTTTCTTTTCAAGTTCAGCATAGTCAGCAGTGAAAATGCCTAGAAATCTTTTCAGTACATGCACTATAATGTCCCAACACTTGGAGCAAATCCATCCACCTTCTTCGTTGATCCAGTGAAGAGATGCAGTTCTACCGCAGAAATGGCATTTTTGTTCCATTAGAACCCACCTTTCCGAATCAGCATATACCCACCCACTATCGGAGCAATGCCAACGGTATCGTCAAGATCTTCGTCATCGTCATCGTCAATATTATCCAGAGCTCGGTCGGCAAACGGTGCTTCAGCTTGCTGTTCCTTTCGAGCTAACCATTCTGCTTCCACTTGAATGTCCAGTTCCTTTTGGAATAGCGTGAATTCTTCATCGTCATCGTTATCCTCTGGATCTGGTATGTATAATTTATCCATCGTATGCCTCCTTCATAGACATTATTTAATCTGTACTACAATTATACCACGGATCGGGTCTGCCAACAAGGGTAGATATAAACATAATTTCAGCTGAGATCCACTAACTTTCCACATTCCGGACATAAATCTCTAGTACCAATGAATTTATTGCACCAAGGACATTTACCGACGTACACTTGTGTCAACTCTACAATTTCTGTACTTCGCAGAATAAAAAGTTCCCCAGATTCAGTTCCAGAAAATTGCTCTAGTATATCTTTGACCGTTTGCGGTGAAGCGTTTGAAATAAACATATAAATCGTACCATCTTCAATTTTTGGTTTCTTTTTCTTCGGCATCGTATTCCTCATATTCTATGTAAAACCAAGTTCCAGGAGCGTATACAGCTCTTTTAATAGGTGGATTAATTATATTGTCAACACACAGAGACCCACGCATGTCGTGATGAACACTGAATTCAGAAACTTCCCATCTATCCCATTCAAATTTTTGTTCGTCATTCGCTGTGTTCAGTATATTCACGATCTTCATTTTCCGCCTCCATTATTTCCATTATCTCGTCAATTGTGATATTTTTGACACTTTCCCAACCTTCTTCGCATTCACGAAAAATGACCCATACTTTAGTCCGCATACCTTCAACCTGAGTTACGGTCGTACATAATTGTCGAATTACCTCGAGGAGCTTATCGCCAGCTTCTTCCATAAGTCCTAATTTTGCGCTCAAGGCAAATTCTGGACGCTTAGTACAAGAAGTTACATGCTCAACAATCGCCTCTGATGTACGTGCATGTTCAACTTGACAATATGCGCAGATCACAATTTTATCGATTTCTGCCACTTAGTTCCTCCAGAATATTCGGAACACCACTGAAGTCAGGCTCTACAAGTTCATGCATAGCAAATCCAAGAACAAAAGCATCATGCATACATATATGAAGAACGGCTTCCGAAAAATCCTCTGTAGATATAATTTCAGTAAGAATTGCGAAACTAAATCTTGTAGCTAAATAATTCATAGCAACTTCTTGCAAAGCTTCCAAAGCATCGCACAATGGAAGCCTTAAGTTTTCGCCATCACATTGAAATTCGATATGAGGCCAGCCTTTATCGTCAGAGCCAGTGTCATTGCGAGCACCTGACATTTGACAGGCAACTCCGAACTTAAATATTCTAGACAATTCTTTCGAAAATGCTTCCATCTGTTTTTCAGTCAATTCGTCAATTCGAGAATAATGCGTGTCATTCATCTCGCCTCCAAGAATTCCCAGAATTTATCCCACGCTATTGCAACTCCGAGTAAAACTCCTCCCAAAATTGCCAGAATAATGAGACCTAGAAGGTTCATGTGGGTAGAAATAAGATATAACATTCTTGCTCTGTGCTCTCGACCGAAAGGAACTACAAAATTCCTCTGTTGTCTCCGCTTCCCGATAAAACATTTCTAACTTTTCTATCCTCTAATTTTCGGATATTTCGATGCGCAACGCCGTTCATTGAGATACCTAGTTCACTGCATATAGCAGCGATGTACCAAAGAACATCCCCTAACTCTTTATCAATACTTTTGACAAAGTCTGCGTCAGCATAATGCTCGTCTCGAATGAGCTTTTTTAATTTTTCTGCTACTTCACCAGCTTCACCATTCAGTCCTAAAATTGGATAGACTAAATTATTTCCTTTGTTAGGATAAATGGCAGTTTCTCTAGCTTTACTTTGATACTCGTCAAAATTCATACGTACACCTCTTTATATTCATATCCGGGCAAAAGGTCTATTGGAAAATCAGCTTTGCTTTCCTCGTACTGCAAATTCATTTCTTTTATCCGCTTCACCCAGAATTTATTGATCGGATCCCATCTAAAATAACGGTCTTTAGCTAGCTGTCTATCGTCGATACTGACGGCTGCACGTATCCATATATTTGGCGAATGAGTATACTTCAATATTTCGTCGAAATCGTACATGCTAGCAATTTTGATCATAGTCATTACGTCAAACAATGCTCGATGTGGAAATGGATTTAAGAATCCATGCTCAACAGCCAAATATGACAATGATCGCGTCTTTATCCGTTCTAAATAGGGAATATCCATCATTGTGTCTATCCAAAGTTTTTCGCTACTCAAAAGGGATCCCATAAATCTTTTTAGAATAGTTTGGTCAAACACTGCATTGTGAGCCATCAAGTAATCAACCTTATCTATTCGATACAGTATTGCTTCTCTAACGTACTCTGGATTCCAGCTGTACAGACCGAGCAAAGTATTGTCTATTCCTGTGATGTCAGCATTATTTATTTCTATATCTACCTCAACAAGCATAGAAATACTTTCAATAATTTTATCTCTATACGGGTCCCAGAGAATGACACCTATTTCAGTTATATCGCAAGTTTCTGTATCTAACGACGATGTTTCAAGATCAATTCCCGCTACTATCACCGTCAATCTCCTTTCGCAAATCCTCAAATATTTCATAAACTAACAAATTTATGCCAGTCTTCTTGTCTTCAACATTTGAAATAGCATATAATGGTTCTACTTCTTTTTCAAGTGGATCCGTCATTGTTCCAATTTTTCTGCGGAAAACATTTCCAACAACATTTTTCCAAATATATTTTCCTGTATCATCAGGAACAAAATAAAAAGTATATTCGTCAACTGTCCGCTTCTGTGGCATATTTGAAAATCAACCTTTCGCCGGTAAGTGGAACTTCACAATCATCAATATCCCCTTCACAGCAATGATAGATCTGATAGTACGGAATTTTAGTTAGACGTTCTGCTTCCGACATACTGCGAAACCATGTATTATCATTCGTGCGAATGACTGGCTTTCCCCGACCCCAATTACAATCGTTCGCCAATTCTTCGAGAACAGTCTCGTATTCTTTATCTGCTTCTTCTAAAACAAATTTGAACATACGTCCCTTATAAATAGGTGTATCCATGAAAGTTGTTTTCATACCGAATACTAAACCATAGAAAGCTTGATACGTATGTAAATGGCGAGAAATGGACTGAGTTGTAGGTTCCCACTTGTATACCTCGCCTGATGACTCAGCTGCTCTGCAAATACCTTCAGCAACTTCTCCAGCTTTGCGCCATCGAAGGGGATCCCTAATATCAGCAAGCCATAGCCTGATGAACTGCGCTCGCCACTTAAGAACCCACCCTCGAGTGATCCATTTACCCCTCCTATCCCAGTACGAGTCTACGTATTCAGGTCTTCCTCTATCTGTATCGTCATCGTAAAACCATTCGTAAGATTCACCTTCAACTGTTGGTATGTATCCTTTACAGCAATATCCAACAGCTTTTGCGATAGGTTTGCCGACATTAAGAGCAACTCCTTTAGGACTGCTGAATATTTTGCCGTCACTATTCCGAATTACCTTAGTCATTTCGTCGTGGCTCCGTTATCGCAGAAATAACAATAAGGACTATCCAATAAGATATAGCAAAAGCAATAAGACCAGCTATCCAATCAGAAACCATAATACCTACGGTCACACCTGCACAGCCACTGACGAATAGTGTTATGAATGTTACTAGGAGAAATCTAGGATTTAGATCTCGCATATCAAACCTGATTGTTGGGGTGGGTGTACCCTTATTAAATGGTAGGTGGGATAAAAACAGGCTTTCCCCAAGCTTCTATTTGCTTCGTAAAATAGGGTATGCATACTAAACTACCCCCTAATTTTCATCCTGTTTAGCCCTACCAGCTTCTTGAATTCAGCCCACATCCGATTAAGAGCTAGAGCTATTGCAGGTAATGAAATTAATATTCGTTGCCATATTTTGTTGAACACAATATCCTCCAAATACAGGCTCGCCTCCCTACCGTTCCGATCAACGCCTTATCGCAACGTATCGAACTTTATTGTTGGAGACAAGCCTGTATTTGGAGACCACAATCCCTTTCTTCTCATCTAAGTCTTGTGGTCTCCGTTATTCCAACTCATCGTATATGCAGGTCGGGGGTGCATGCACCCGTTCACGAATGAGTCAGACATGGACTACTTATCCTTTTCGATAAAACCAATAGAAATTGTTCCCATCGTAAGCATCTTCTTTACCACTTCAATTTGGTTTACGATTTGATCCACTAGCCAATTTTTTAGAAACGTCTCTTCAGAACGTTCAACCTCATCTTTCAGTTGCAGAAGCCAAATCTCTGTTTGCAATAACATTCCACGATCAATACTGGCTAGATTTTTAGACCGACCGAATCGGATATGCAGCCACAACAACAGAACTACGTGAAGAGGAAAATACTCTAAAATCCTCATCCGTCAATTCCGATCGTTGCCTCTTGATATTCTCTGAGAATAGGGGGAGTCATTAGGATATCCGCAGGGACTACCAAAAGTGAAGTAGTACCTCCAGCAGCAAGTCCAAGTAATGACGATCCTGGTTGAAGTGCAGTGACAACAACTTCAGGAAGTTGTGATGCTGGAATAACTCTCCAACCACTTTCGGTCATGCCTCTGACTATATCGCTCATGGAGCGAGGATTAACAAAATTTCCACGACCACTCAAGTCTATAAATTGTTTCACCGGATTCGACGATGATATGTCAATGGTTACGAATGCCCATCCATCTTTTAGTGTCCATAGAAAAGTTATCAAATTATCTTTTTGAAAGATGCTTGTTCCGCTAGCACCTTTCGCGGCTTGCTGCATTCCCCAGAGAGTAGATTGTAATTGAAGTTCGAATACTTGACCATACGTTGGAGCATTCGAAGCTCCAGATTCCACGGCTGCACAAGCGGACAGCAGAATGGAAATTATCAAAGTGAAAACAATCATTTTGCTCATAATTTACCTCCAGTATATTATGCTGTTAAGGTTCGGATGCACCCCCAATTAATACCATTATAGCACAGATCAGGTCGCTTTTGTAAATATAATTTCCACTACACAAGGTCTACAGAAAACTTTATCATAACTTCTTCTTGACGATTTATTGGGTTTTGTTCTCGCTTCAATTCTGCTTGAAAGTCTTGGCGCAATCTTTCTTCGAGTGTACCCAGATGTCTCCACAAAGCTTGAGAACTACGCCATCTAAAATTTACTTGACGAGCTTGTGCCATTTCTCGCAATATCTCGTACAATTGACGCATAGTCATCCATTTTGCTGCTTCGTCAGGTCTTAGCATTATCCAATCCTCCAGCAATTGAATTGCAGGAGAACTTTGTTTCAGCTGACGTAATTGACTGTCTACCATTGAAAGTAATCCAGCAGATAATACATCTCCATCGATAACGTCACAATTCTTTATGCGTTCGCAGAAAATAGTGAAGTCAGCCAAACGACTAGAAGTCGGTGCTTTTACAGGTTCTTCCTCGCACAACGCTTCAACTACTTCTCCTAACTTGAACAAAAGGTCTCCCCAAATACTCGGTCCATATTGAGCAATGCGTCGTTGAAGGGTGTGTTCAGGCAATGGGGTAAAAAGTCTTTCCATTTCTAACACTAACAATCTGCTGAATAAAGTTTCATCACTAAACGGTACATTGACAGCAGTACAAGCAACGAAACATTCAGGAATGATCCTGTGAATTTCATTAGTCTTGTACAATTTACGAATTTCTATGTGACTACCGGTCGCAAGTTTATTCAACATGTCGACCATCCACCAAGCGCCAGACTTTTCCAGGTTATCAAGGACGAGTAATCTATGCCTCTCAATGCTCGACCGAAATGCATCTTGTTTATCCGTAGGTACACCAAGAACGTCACTATACGGATCTTCAACAATGCGCAGTATACGACGAATTGCTGTCGTCTTGCCTGATCCTGGTTCTCCTATGAGTGCAAGTATCGGTCGGGTGGGCATGAGCTCCTGGAAGAAGAATGCCAGTATCCACGCCTTAAGAAGCTCTTTTTGTTCTTCAGGTGTAGCTGGAGCTTCTTCTGAGGTTGTGAATGAGAGATCCTCGACTAAATGCTCCCATGCATCCGCATTGTCTTGATTATCTAGATCAGGTACTAAGTATTTTCCTGACTCATTGGTTATAAATATTTGACCGCATTCTCCATTATAAGCTCGCTCAATTTTATTTCGTCCACTTACAATATAGACTTCAGGACCTCCAGTATTCACATACAACTTTTTTTCTTCTGCCGACCAGAATGTTCTGTTTCGAATTGGCACGAATGGTGCTTCGCGAATGATCCGAAGTCTTAATTCCGTTGACACCATTCTGCTGAAATTTTCTACTGGATTAAGTCCGAATCGTCCATTTAATAATGCGCTCCAAAGTTCAGTTCCTTCTTTGGTTATCAAGTGATTCTGATGATTGTACCAATAGGCGACATTTTCGCTTGTTTGAACAACTTGATCGCCTTCATCGTTTAAAATACTCCACATCGTTGAACAGGCTAAACGAGCTGCTTCTATCTTAGGTTTACCCTTCATATAACGCAAATCGTCAATTTGTGCGACTGTGTTGGGAGACTTGACTAGTGATGACAATTCGGTCAATCTCTGCAAAATTGTGGCTGGTAGATACTCTCCAAGACCTTGCCTACCACGAATACTTTTTCCCTCCGAATGACGAAGGAATGTCGTATCCACTGTTTCCATTCTGTTGTATGCGTCATCATCGTCAGTGCGTTGAACAAGAGCCATTACAAGTTCAGTTACTTGTTCTTGACTCCATCCTTCGTTGGCTAAGAATCCGCACAAGTAAAGCGATATATCGTGTCGTTTACCTGCAATCCAGTAGTCACAGAGCAAGTCAACAATCTGCTCCATCGGATTGGGTCCTTCCGACATGATCGCTTCAACTTCCTCTATTTCCGCCCTATAATTTAGAATTTGTTCAGGGTCATAAGGAGGTCCATTTTCCCAACCGTTTATTGGATCAACAAATACACTTCTTGCATGAGTCTTAGGATGTTTTCCTAGAGGTATTTTAATCAAATTACCTTTCGGTCTAGAGCGGTCTAGCCTATCTTGTTTCGGGTAGCATTCTACGTGCGAATCACCCATTGAACTAAGACCTTCAACTTCACGTACCCATTCAACGATTTTCTTAGCTTTAGAAGCCAACATTGGCTCTTTTAAGAATATTAAAATATGATAACCTTTACTGCCAGAAAATTCGATTGCATGGGGTACATTCGAAAGATGGTGCAGTATCTTTTGTGCCATCTTACGTGCAGACTCTAAATCTTTGCTGTCGACATCCCAACCTAACCAGCGAACAACATTAGCACCTTGAATGAGCTGATAACTTCCTAGGGTTACAGTTCCTTCGATGTGTGCAGTCAAATTCTCAACTGAAAGCGCAACATCTATTGGATGATAAGTAGTATCTCCATATATTTGCTTTGCTCGAGAATGATAAGTATTTCCACCAAAAATGTCAAGAAGTAGTTGAGCAAGCTTTTCAGCGTCTGTCATTTAGCTTCACCGCCGTTGTCAATTTTGCATCCTCCGCCGTTTCGTATGAAGCTTTACCGAATAATTTCTCTTGATTTCCGTAGTTATCGCCAGCTTTGGCGTCAGTATAAAATGGAACAATAAACAAGTCGTCAACTTCCATAATTTTTCCAACCTCCTGAGCTGAGCGAATGACGTCCTCTTCAGGTACTTCTAGCATTAATTCGTCATGAACAAAATTCACAATTTTATGGTCATCCCCTTGTTTCTTACACCATTCATTTACGCGAATGCCAGCAATAGATAGAATTTCAGCGCATCCACCTTGAATCTTTGCATTCGCCGCTTTGTAGCGATACATAGGATTTGACTCTCTCCAAATTTTCCCATCCCAGTATCTGATCATGTTTGCACGACCGCATTCAGTTATGACCTCAGCCATCCAAGGCATAATGCGGGGAAATTCTCGGACGTAATCATCGCGAATTCTCTTGGCTTGCTTATGTGTCTGATTTAGCTTGAACATCAAAGAACCAACGGTCATACCGTAAACAAGCCCAAACCCGATAGTCTTGCTCCATTCACGTGTGGTCTTATTTACTTTTCCCCAAACTTTAGCGGCGATTTCAGCATGTATGTCTTTCCCTGCGCCAAGTGCCTCGAGCATAAACGGGTCTTCGGCGAGTATTCCGAACATCCGCATTTCCATTTGCTTATAATCCACGCTGAGTAACTTCTTTCCAGGTCGTGCGCAAAATGCAGTTCTTAGGTTATATTCTTCAAGGCGAGTAGTGTCGCCTGAATAGACACTTTGAGTAAATCTACCGCGAACTTGACTTGGTACATTCTGGAGGTTAGGGTCTGAACATGAAAGCCTATGAGTTCTTGTTCGTGCTTGCTTGAAGTTTGCATGGACAGCATTTTCATCCTCGTCAATTAGTTCCGCATATTTCTCCATTGTACGAAGCATTCGATAGGCTTCACGAAGATTTGCAACATTATCGGCAAGAGGATGTTTAACCTTTTCTCGCAAAAGAAAAGTGGAAGTACAAGTAGATTTGTAAAGACCCTTATCAGCGAGCTTACTGCGGTCAACACCATCTGCGTCAGCAAATGGATTTTTAGGCTTAGAAATCCCAAGATTTCTGTAAATAGCATCACTAAGTTGCTGATGAGATCTCCAATTAAATTCATAACCACATGCATCCCATAGATCATTCTCAAAGACATCTACGTGCTGAGCCTGTTTAGGAATAGCCCTTTCTATGAAATCGAGGTCAAGCACAATTCCATAATTTTCTGCTTTCCAAATTACTTTAAGAAATTCCATATCTTTCAAGAAAATTCGCCATACTTTCAAAGCTTCTAACATGGGTTGTAATTTTTCGTATAATTGAAAAGTTACCAGAGCATCATTGTATCCGTAATCTGCGCGAACTTCTGGATCCCACTCCCAAATTTTCTTTCTGCTCGGTGCATTGAATAAGTGTTGACGTTTACTATCTGTACCCAAGTACAGATTTTCAGCGAAAGCCAAAGCTCTCTTATGCTGTGGTCTACTATCAATATTGGAGAGCATAACTGGAATATCGCGAACATTCCACCCTAATTTTTCAGGATCAGTTTTCAAAAAGTGCAAATCAAATTTTGCATTGTGCATGATAACAGTTGTTCCCTTATCGATCTTTTGCACTTCTTCGTAAACCCATTCACGCCTACGTTCATCCATACAGTGAATGAAGCCATGAATACCTGCTGTTGGACATTCTATACCGACACCATTAATGTGAATTCCCGGTCTGTACCATTTTAGACCGGTAGTTTCTGTATCTAAAACTACCTGATGTCCACTACACTTTGGGAGGATGTCCGGATCGTATATTTTATAAGTCATATCCGCCATAGCAATCTCCGTGCGCATTGTAAGCGCAAAAACACATTTTCAAGATAAAAAGCAGACTTCCCCACGCTTCTATGCGGCTCTTATTTATTCGACAGGTACTATGCCCTACCCCTATTTTACCTGTATTTTGCTCAGATTTGTATCCTTTAATTCGGACTCTGGGCGCGAGACAAGTATAGGTTTCATTTGCCATAAATAAAGACTACGACCGCATTGAGTACACGAAGCTTCATAAAAGTTCTTTAGCGGATCCAGTTCTAAGCATCCGCAGTATTTACAAGACAATATAATCATGATAAAAATTCCTCGCGCTTCCCCACAGAGATAAAATTGATAACATACGTTTTATCTCCGTCAGGAGAGAGCGCATAAAAAATCTCGCCGAAATCTAGAAAAATCTTCAGTTCCTCGGCACACTTTTGTTTGACCGACTCAAAAACTTCCCAAAGCTCAGTATCCATAGCGTCAACGACAGGTTTGTCGAGAATGACGTAAAAACCACCCCCATCATGAACTTGTATTCCAGTCTGTTTAGAATAGTAGGGTATGCTCATTTATCTACCTTTTGCGTCCAAATGCAGGGACGGTCGAATGAGGCTCTGTATCCGCAGTCTTCGCCTTTTTCGTAGGGAGCTCGCAGTAATCCTTCTAATTCTTCGCCCATATGATCTTTGATTTGTTGTCGCATATCTCGGAGAATAGGTTGCCATTCTCCTTGCTGAGCTTGACAACATAATCTCTGTGGAAAAATATTCTGCAACGTTCTAAATGAACAATCAAAGAATATGTTCGTTAAAATATTCGTAGGAAGAACGCCTCTAGCATCTTCATCTGGTACACCGCAATCCAATAGGTCTACGTATGAACTGATCGCTTCGAGTATTCCGTACATATAAGTTTTGAAATTACTAAGCTGATTTTCAGTGTGAGTTTCAGCTGCCGCTTTTCCAGTAATTAAAACTTTGAATATTTTGTGCATACCGAAGAATCGCATACTTTCTTGCACAAATGCAGTTCCAACTCGGTAGCGAACTAGCTGATGAGTGAATGCACGAGTAACATCTTGAAGTAGCCAAAGCGTATGAACCATTTCAAGCGGAGTTTGCAACTTTGTTCGCTGAATATCCTCAAATGCTTGTGTTATATTGTATCCGTCGGGAGGTAATTCGAGTGGTTTTGGATTGTAAAATCCTTTATACCCGCGAACTGTAAGATACATTACATTCTTTGGATTACTCGTAAACGAGCATAGAGTTACAGTCGCTGCTGATGGTTTTACGAATTGAATTTCGTAGGGTCCATCTTTCGACGTCATTTCAACAGTTTTTACGACAATTTGTTCTCTCATTGGGAGTCTCCATTATGGAGGGGGCATGTTCGCCCCCTCGATTTACTCAGGTCGCCAGTTATCGTCCATGATCATCATGCCAGCAATCGCAGCATAATTGAGCGTATCTTTGAGGATATCCTTCAAGGCTTCTTCTTGAGACTTGCCTGCATCTGAGCTGGCAAGAACGATCTTCTTAAGCCTTGCGTTCAAACCAACAATAGAAACAACAGCGCCGAGAACACCAGTTTCAGCAATAGCGTCGCCATACTGCTTGTTTTTCTGTAAGAAAAGCTCCTTGGCAGAAGCAACAATTTCGTCGAATTGCTGTGACCGAGGATCTAAAGCTTTCGTTTTTATTGTTGCTGGACCGCTTGATTCAGTCCTTGGTAATTTTTCCTTACCTTCATCTTTGTGCCGTAAAATCATTTTCAATTTTCTCCTTGGCGTCGAGTAAAGACTCGACGAATGTTATATTTTCGTGTTCAATCCCGTCATTGTACGGGTGCTTACGAGCAACTACACGAATTCCGCTATGAGCTGCTCTAAGCATTAGTCCGGGGTCATCTTCCAGCATCAAAACATTTTCACCTCCTATTTCACTCGCCAATAAAATTCTGGACTCTGAACCAACCCTTAATTGATCGATCGGAAGCTTATGCTCCATAATCCATTTCCACGTATCTCCCCATATCCGATAATATCTGTTCCACGGTCTAGCAGTATGGGCTATGAAATATGCCTGAAATTCATTCTTTAGCCAATGAAGAAATGTAGCAGCATCGTCATATATTTTAAGTGCTGAGTAATTTCCTCCACTTTCAAATTCTTCTTTCAGCCGAAAATAGTCAGGATAGTTCATAGCAAGGTCTGAATCTAATTGCAATGAACTCCTTCCGTCTTCAATTGGTTCCATTTTAACATTCATCATTGCCCATGCCCAATCAATAAATGACGCTCTCCAATCAGCTAATGTTCCATCCAAATCAGTTATGACAACTAAACGGTCAGTAGGTATTTCTTCGAATTCTTGGCGAAACAGCTCTTGCATTACCTGAGTTTTATTGTGAACAGAATACAGAACAGAATCTGCTGGAAATCCAAATAATTCCCATAAAGATAGAACATATTTTGTGAGATCAGCAAGGTCATTACTCAAATTTGACTGAAGAGGTCTAGGGTCTTCACCTTTTCGATGACGTTTCCATTTTAGACTGTCCAAAATATCGTCGATCTCGCTCACCAGTCCAAGAAGATACGTCTCAGCCCATTCGTGTCTATGCAAACGCCATTCAGGATTTTGACTGCGAATAGCTTCGTTATAATCTTTTTGCTCTTGGAAAATTTCGTGAAATGTTGGCATTACGTCAATTCCTTTAAGACAGCCATAGTTGTTTCGTAGGCATTGTGCGCAAGAACTTTTCGTTTCCATTGCGCCCAACGACCAACTAAAACCACATTGTCAGCGGGTACGTCAAATGCATCCCATTCGGGTGTGTCTGGATACGTGTCGCGAACCCATTGAACCGTTCCCCCGTCTAATAAATCTGCATTTACAATATGGTCTTTTGAATATTCGGTATGCAAAAATCCAAACAAATTAGACATTCGTACTGCATTTTCTGCGTCTCTTCCACTGTAAACACAATACTGATATGTCTCAGAATTATTCATAGGAAATGAAGTAATTGGATACTGAATAATGTAATCTTTTTGACTTCGCTTACTTTTCTCGGTAGGGAACGTCATAAAGACTATGTCATACTTCATAGCTAATTTTCGTATTTCACGATCGCTAAGATCATGCACTAAACTTATATTTACGTCTTTCCAAAGAATCTGAAATAATGAATATGGATCATACGCCAATTCACTTTTTGACTCTGTTGGAAAAGAGCAAGTATCCAGCCATTCTTTTCTAAAATCGTCTCCCCATTGTTTTCGCAAATAACCTTCTGCCGTTCCAACTGAGTAGATGTAGACTTGCTTCATAGGCAGAGTCAAATTTGTTGGATTCAGTCTCGGCCAAAATGCACCGGAATATGTTTTTGGTGGAAATGCATTTGAAATAACTTTATGTTCAACTTCAAATTTATTGCAAGCAGCTACGACGTATGCTGCTGATGGACCAGTTCCAAGAATGGCTACTTTCATAGCCTAAAGTCCTCCTTCTGCGTTATGAATAGATAATATCGTATCATGTCAACAGCGTCTTGCTCATGTTGATTTGAAGCTTGAGGACTTTTCCATTTTCTATTTTTCATGACCGGTTTCCAGTCTCCTGGAGAAACTAGAAAAGCTTTTCGCGCTATATTTTTATAAGTTATTTCTGCCTCATATTCTAACGAATGATTAACAGGAATTCTTTCTAGAATAATTACGTCAGGTCGAAGTAGTGCTAATAGTGGAAGTATCTGGAGGGAATACTTAGTGGAAGCGCAACGTAAATCAGCATAGCCCGTTTCAAAAGTCAAAACGGCTATACCAGTTATCTCGCCTACATCAAGAGCTATAAGCGAAAAAGGCGAAACTAAGGGGAGAGCATTTTCTCCCCTTTTATCCGTCGCCATATTCAATTAGAAGCGTTTTCGCTTGGGCGCTTCTTCTTCTTGAGGAAGAACATCCGCAGGCAGTTCAGCATCTGGATTGTCAGGTTCTGACGCCAAGTCGTCGAATGACTGTTGCAAATCCTCAGCTGGAATGACGGTTGCAATGTTCGCTCGAAGCTGACCCTGGTACGGAGCATGCTCAATACTTGCACGAAATTTCTTTCCAATAAACTGAGCCAGAGTCCCTTTGCCTTTGCGAGGAGCGCCGATACCGTCAAGGAACGAGTCTATTCTGAATCGAGATTGCGGCGATAAGCTCAGCTGATACATAACTTCTTTACCCTGGTCGTCACCTGGACTGATCACCTTGCAAATCAATCTCCAATAAGGACCTGCATCGCCAACCTGTTCGGTTGACCGTTCAGTAACCTGGAATGTGTGAGTGCCAAGACTCACCAAGCCGGAAGTTCGATCGAGATCTATTTCAGTTGACATTTATTTCTCCTATTCTGTTGGATCAAATTGTGTTTGCCAATGTTCGTATAGTGTAGCGAATACAGGATTTTGCACCCTCATTGGCAGTAATCCACTACGATCTTTTGTAACATGATTAACTGCATCAAAAATCATTATACGAACACTTTTATCGCCTGATGTTTCTTCGTCACCTCCTTCTTGTTTGTATAGATAGCCGATAACGTCCATCATCCTCGCAACAGTTCTTGGAGTATTTTTTCCAGTCAATTGCGGTTGAATAACGTCTGTTTCATACTCTCTAGATGCAACTTGACAAACAAATACGACATGCATTGGTAGAGCTTTCAGCCTTCGCAGAGCATGGTCGAAATCAAATAACATCATTCCATAATCGCCTTTGCTCGCCAATCTGTTATACGGTCTACGAATTTCGGGAAAATTTTCGAGTATATCGTCCATTGCAATGGCTTGCATCTCGTTTAAAGAATCTACAACAACTGTTTTGAAATTATGCTGTCCACTTTCCAAATATGCAATTGCACGAGTCATTGCGTCCCAAGCTGTTTGCTGTTTCGTTGCAGATATAGGAATTCTTGCAACTCGCCTAGTTACCGATGACATACCTTTGTCGATATCCAGGAATACGCAATCAGGCCATGAAGAGCTAAACACTGTTTTTCCTGCTCCACTTTCTCCGTATATCAGGAATTTTACTTGCTCTAGATTGAAAAAGCCTTCATGTTCTTCAAGTTCTACACCAAATTCCTTAGCTATGTCGATCAGCTTAGGAATATCGTCCGGAATATTTACAGTTTCAATATCTGACATATTACTCTCCTATACGGTCTCTCAACGGAATCATTCGTAATGCCGGTTTAGGATTTCCGTCATCATTCATGCAGAGGCATGCGTTGAAGAATCCACAATCCCAGCTACAATCCATAGTTTCATTTCTGTACGCATTTTCACCGTTCTGCGCATGAAATGCTCGTATCTCGTTCATTTGCCAAATCAATTCACGAACAACTTGTTCTAAACCTTCATTGTTTCGATAAACTGGCATACGAACTACTGGCTCTTTTTCTGCTTTGCCTGTAATGGTTGTTCTGACCACATTGTAGTAAGCACCTCGCACATCGAATCCAGTTGCTCGAGCAGCCAGCATGTAAAGACTTATTTGTGGGTCAATTTCCAAATGCTTTGTTCGTACTTGTTTTGTGAATTTGTGCTCTAAAATCCACAGTGAACCATCTCGCTCTAGTTCAACAATTCCGTCAATGTATCCTATAATAACAAAATCGTCGATGCGAAGTTCAAACTTGTGCTCAATTTCATGCGCTACAAAAGAGTCATTTCCTAAAGACCAGTCAAAATAACGGTCGAGGATGAGTGAAGCGTTATCCCACGTGTCAGGTAATTCGTTTCCGAGTTCCCGCTCATATTCTGATAGTTTTAGATCAGCTGCCTGAAATGCAGCTTCTTTAGCTTCTTCGGTAGACAGCTCGTCAGCAAGAGAAGTGTACCACGCTCCTAAACCAGCGTGTCCAACACCACCCATAGCTTGATTGATGGATGAAGGCGGTGCATAATCGTCAATATACTTCCATTTATATCTCATTTTACAACGACGAAAAGTTGCCAGACTGGTATAAGATAATTTCCGCTCAAACACTTCTTCCATGCTACACTCCTAATGTTTCACGAATTAGTCCTGTGGTTATCTGAATGCTATTTTCACGCTTAAATCCAAGAACTTTGTGAATTACATGATCAATTGTAGGCTTTTCATTTATTTCTATCTCGTCATGAAGCTTTAATTGCTCAACTATATTTGACAGCAAAATTATGACATGCGGCGAATGGGTTGTTCCGAATCGTCGTACTCTATGCAAACTTTGATAATAATTATCACCATCGTATGAGCGCTCAACATAAATTGCTGTTCTAGCTGCGGTCAGAGTAAGACCAAATTTACCTACTCCAGGATGTGCTACTATTGCATCAAGCGCATTACGTTGGAATTTCTGAACAAACATATCTCTGGTAGTGTCTTTGGTTTTTCCAATGAGCAATCCTGATTTTAGACCTCTATCCGTCAACATTTCATGCAAATGTTCTGCTGTTGAGACAAAATTAGTCCAAAAGATTACCGGAAACTGTTCGAACTCCATGAGATCAATTGCAGTAGCAGTCTTAGGCGAAATGCTAGGTCCTCCAAGTAATTGCGGATCACTTGCAAGCTGAATAAGTCTAGTCATCTGTGAAAGAATATTTGGTGCTACGACCGTATTTCCGTCAGGTAGTCTAGCAACAAAATTGTCCTGCATATCCTTATATAAAACAGCTTGCTTCGGATCCATTGGAACTTCATAAGTATCAAATAGCCAATCAGGTAAATCCAATACTTGATCTTGTGTTCTAGCAAAATAAATATCTCTTTGTTGTTGCTTCAGTCTTGTAGGTGCGTCTTTTTGATTTGCGACAATTGCTGTTCCCCAATAATTTTCTTCTGTAACACAATATTCTTCAACAAATTTCCAGTATGAAGAAAATCTCTCTGGATCTAGTACATGGAATTGATGCCACATATCGTCAAGAAATTTTGTAGTTGGACTACCACTAAGAAGATATACTCGCTTAATCTGCTTCAATTTATTTGCGAGTGTATAAACTGCTCGTGATCGTTGCGCATAGCGATTTTTAATTAGGACGGATTCGTCTACAATCAAATTGTCAAAATTATACTGCGCATTTGGTCGCCAGTTAACCCGTTTGACCTTTTGCTTACCGTCTTTTGTATATTTCTTGATGTCGAAACTTACCATATAATTCAATGCAGTTTCGTAATTTGTTATGACCCAATTTGCCTGGTTTCGTCCAATCCACCCATGCCATATTTCAGCATTTTCATCTGCCCACATTTCGATTTCACGTTTCCAGTTATATAACAGTGAATACGGACAAATGACCAAAGTTCGTCCACCTAATTCTTTCATGGCTAATACGCTGACCGGTGTTTTGCCAAGTCCGGGAGCTAATCCTAGCAATCCTCGTTGTGGCTCTTTTATCATGAACCCAACTGCTTCTCGTTGAAATGCCAGAAGTTTGCTATCTGTAATTAATTCGCTCAATTCAGGTGGACGTTCTAATTCCTCAATCCATTTTGTAATGGTTTCATCAATTACATAATCGTCAAATACTTCTAATAATTGCTCATATTTAGATAAACTTAATGGAGCTTCCCAGCATCCGTTACCATCTTGACCCCAAGTAAATCCTATAGATTTCACTTGTTTAGATGGATAAATATACGGATGAAACAATAACTTTGCTCCATCCGTAGAAATAACTCCGTCATACTTCTCACGTTCATCTTTTGAAACATATACCACCGCTGTCTCCGGCAAAGTAACGTTACGAATTCCGAATGACAGAATTTGTCGTTGATATTTTCTGAGTTTTGTCTTGACTAGTGTGAATTGTTTACTAGAAATACCCCTTTTTCGAACTAGCATTTGCTCAGCAACAGAAGTCAAAAATGGTGCGTCTATTGCATTGAAGCCGACGTCATTATCTTCTACTGTGTTGTGATTAGATTTTTCCTGTTCTGTTTGCAGAGAATAAAGAAGGACTAATGCCTTCAGTACACTTGTTCGATCCTCCCAGTCCATATGACCTCTTTCCTCAAGTGCATCGGAGAGTGATGTGCGGGGGAACACACCACTCTCCATTTATATGAAGGAGGCTCGGGGTAAATAGCCCCTAACCTGCGGTAATTATAAAGTAAGGTAGGTCAAAGCGCAAGGGTGCAAAATTCAACTTTCTTCGCAATAAACTTCTGCTACTGCGGCGTCTCGAGCTTCCAATTTTTTAAGTCTTTCGAGATATTCCTTAAGTTTCTCGTTTTGTTCCTTATCTGATACTTCAACTTCAGTAACTCGTTCTTTAAGAGCAAATATCTCACTGGCATTTTTATCAACTGAATTTTCCAATTTCTCTATTTCTAGCTCCAAAATTTCTATTCGTTGCCTTAGTTCTTCACAACATTCGCATGGAGATGGTTCGCCATTTAGTGATTTTACATAATCCTCAAATGCCCCTTCATTTCCATGAAATCTATTTGCATCATAACCGGCATGAGGAGCGCCTTCAATTGAATATGAATTCGTATACTGCCAGAATACCCAGTCTGTAGCCCCGATTGGCAATGTTGGTTGCGATGCATTGGTCCAATTTGCAACCCACAATGGAAAATCTGCAATAAACGAGGCATTTCCGGTCAATACGGTCCAAGAGTCTCGGTTAGTGTAGATCATAACGTCTCTGCCAAACAGTTCACGAATTGCTTCTAGGGTAGCCAATATGTGAACAGCAGCTTCAGCTTGAGACATTATTCCTTGATTATTGTATTTTTCTACGTCAAGAATTGGCAAAAGATCTATGTCATCGCCAACATGGTCATAAAACCATTTCGCTTGCTCATACGGATCGGCATTGAGACGCAGATAATGAAAAGCTCCAAACGGTAGATATACTGCTTTCGTTTGGTCTCGATAATCCTCATAGGTTGGGTCGTAAAAGTGGGTTCCTTCGGTTGCTTTTGTGAATATAAATCGCATTCCTTGTTGTTTAGCAGATTTTATATTCAGTCCAGGTCGCCACTGATTTAGATCAAGACCTTCTGCATAATCAAGAACAAGTGCAGAATAAGTTCGACGAACTGCATCAAGAAGTGTACCAATTACAGGAACTTCAATATATCTACCAAAATCTTTTGGTTGTCGAAGATGAATACTTGATTCTGCAAGAGTGTTCATGAAAAATCCTTTGGAGTCGGGCAATAAACCCGACTCCTATATGACCATATAAATCTTAATTATCCGTAAACTCTAGCGCCTACTTTTTCAGCAATGTACTTGTTCGCACCATAAATGCTTTGATTTGCGATTAGGCCGGAAATCAACAAACCAAGAAGGCTCAACGCTCCGTTCCAAGTGCAAACAATTCCTACATCAAGCATGCCAGCACAAGATAATACGAAGATCAAAATCGCAGCAATCAACATCAAAACAATGTTTACGACTTGTTTCATTTCTTTCGTCAGCTTTTCGTACTCTCCGGCAATTCCAGGAGCATACGATAAAACAAGCGTAAGAACAGTACCAGCGATAGCACCAAGCTGAATCTCGCTTCCAGGTTCAAGCAAGGCAACAAGACCGTATGTAAACAAGAAAGTATAAAGTAACGCTAAAATCCAACGCCAAATAGCCATAACATCCTCCTTAAGGTGTACTCATTACATGATATACGACAACGCCAATCAGCGTAGTCACAACGAAAACGATAATTGTTGTACTCGTTTTAAGAAATGACGACATTCTTAACTCCAATGTTGTCACTTTTTCTTCAAGTACGGATATTTCAGTAACCAGTCCAGGTTTACCGTCATATCCACGAATTGCTCTGCTATTTGATAACGACACCTCCTTTGTATCTTTAACAGCTTGAATAAGGGGTATCCAACCAGTATCGACAAAACTTCTAAACCAATTAGGTGTATCTTCGCTTAAACGAGGTTGTGTTGGCTCATCTGTCATGTATCCTCCTCCCCCCTACTCTCCAACTCCATTTTTGGATAATCTTGTAATTGGTGGATGATCTTTTGAAATCGGCACAACATTCACTACATGTATTGTTTTCATACCATCAACTACAAATACTGGATTTAAAGTACAGTTATATTTTTGCAGAAGTTGCGTCAGCTCTTCACTACACTTCGCAACACGATCTGACTCGGCTTTTTGTAGAAGTGTGGCTGCCTCTTCTTCTTGTTTACTCCTCATCATTTTCAAGCTCCTCTCCATTTTTAACTTTCTTTTGTTTTTTGATCCATTTTTCAATTTCTTCCTCGATCTCTTCTCTTTCCTTTTTTCCCGATTTGAACAATCTTTTCCGTTCCTTGATCAACGCCTTATGTCTCCGGAGGTGTTCTTTCACATCGAATTCACCTTTTTGTTTGATGTACTCTCTTCTCAATTTCTTGGCTTTTATTCTCTTTTCGTCTCGCACCTCACGCCTCCCAGCCAACCTCTTGAGTGTTCATATCGAATTGAATATTGCAATCTGTTGAATCTGGTCCTCCTGTATCTCGATACTGGAAGACCAAGCGATCATTTACATTATCCGCAACGACCTGCCATTCTTTCGTAACCACATCTCTGTAAAGATTAGTCACGATAGAATAAAGGATTGCGGTTGTACCTCCGTCATTTTCTACCATGCCCTCGATTTTCCAATGATATGTATTAGCACAACCTTGCTCAGTTCCTGCGATATAAGCAACAAACCCCCAGGCGGAATCATTGATGATCGGAAACTCGAATCTGGATGTTGTCCATGTCACAGGCCAATCGGTTATTATAACATTTTGACTGAACCAACTCAGTTGGTTATAGCCACTAGCTCCATTATTGGCAGGATGCGAAGCACCAAATGTCGTGGTCGGCCATTTCTGAGGATAATCGCCAGACCAAAGCAATCGTCCCGTGTAATATTCGTCATGTCCAGATGGTCGCCAAGAAAAAGTACCCTGTCCAATACCAACGTTCATTGTTACATTTCCTAAAAAATTGTCAAAACCTATTTGAGCATCCCATAGAGTAGTTTGAGTTCCAGACCCCCCTATGCCAATCATTAGGTTGTCTTCGCCCCATTGATAGCATACAAAACAATCGCCCTGCATTTCGTTCAGTATTCCTGCTTGGAAGTCATACCAAGGATCCTGCGTTCCGAGATAAACCAGATCATTGCCTTCATTAAACATAGCAGATCCATTCCCCCAGCTTATATCATTGTTATAGCCTGACACAAAATTCCCCCAGGAATCTGTGTCAAGCATACAAAGGATTCCACAAATTACATTTCCGGTTGAATTGTCTATTGTATTGCTCCATCCCAGAATCCCCCCTTCAACAGAATTATCTATAATGTCATTATACGCCCCAATAATTATAGAAAGGTCACAATCCGATTCTATTTTGTTTCTAAGATTAGAAAGAATAGCCGAATCTTCTGCGGCAGCAACATAAGTGGGATCAAATTGCGTCTGCTGTAAATCAATAGCATTTGCCCCTCGGGGATCTCCAGCAGATGTTAGCTGAAAAGCAGTTTCATGAACTAATGTTCGAACTGGAGACCCACCTGAAGCTCTCCATCCAGGAGAACCGCAAACAAATGTTACGCAAGCATCTCCACCAACGGGTCCAAATTCTAATCCGTCCTCGTCTGAATTTACCAGAACTGCCCATCTCTGAGCATTTTCGTAAGTACTTGGAGTATCGTCGAGTTCGAGAAATTGCGTTAATCCAGTATCCGTTGACAAACGTGCTAAAACTTCTACCCTGCGCAATCTTTTAGACAGAGATTCTATGGATTGAGTTATAAATTTGATATCTTTTGCTGACATTATTGTGTTCCTGACGTGTATGAAGAAACATCCAAACTTATTGTTTCTTGATCTCTTTGAACGCGAATCTGAACTCCTACAATTCGTTTGTTTATGATGAAATCTCGAAATTGAACGGTCACTCGATCGCCCAGAAAGTAATGAAGACCGTACAGAGTTGCTGGTTGCTGAAGAGGAGTAAATGTAAAATCTTTCTTTGCTTGCATTTCCTCTAAAATTTCGTCACCAGTTTGTTGCATAGAAAAAGTTTTTAATTCAGCTGCGGCGTCTTCGCTCAGTCCAGGAATAAATGCTGTTTGCGAAGGTCTAGATACTTCAATACTATTCCATGGACTATCGCTAGCAGCTAATGCGTTACTTCTGGCTAAAACATTTCGTGTAGATTTTTCTCCGTCGCCAAGAACAACACATACATTCGCTTCACTTAGTCTATCGTCTTCATACGTACCTTGTTCAAGGTTTCCAAGATTAACGGATAAAGTTACCGGATAATTTCCAGCAGCATTTTTTCCAGTTGCAGGATCCAATCCGTCTACAGTTCTGTCGGTTCCTTTAAGAGCGTTATGCGTCATGAATAAAAATCCAGGATAACCACTTCTAACTACATCAAAGTCTAATTGTGCATAATCGCTTATAGCTTTCAAAGTGTCCAAAAGATTTTCGAATGCTCTACTTCCTGACCATTCAACACCAGTTTGAAAGTCAGACTGAATAGAAAAATGTGGATAAGTACCGTCAATTATCCTGCCATTATCTGTAGTAGCAGTCACACCACAATTTTCCTCAACATATTCTTTTATAACAGTTTCAGCTACATCATATTTATCCGCTTTGACTGTTCCTTCCCGATATGCGATGGTCCTTCTTTCCAATAAACTGTTAAATCCGACACCAATGCTGGAGAAAATTTCTTGCTTATCTCTAGTAATTTGCTCTGACGATTTTCGATGAAATCCTTCAAATTCATTGTACCAATCTAAATCAACTCCAGAAACAGCTCGCAAAATTTCTATTTGACCATCTAATTCGAAATTATTTTTACGCTCATCCGTTAAATCTTCAAGTGCTAAAGTATATGATCCTACTCCGTTTAGTTTATGATTGAGCTCAATGGACGTAAATCGGTCAAACACTTCGACTTGAGAGCTCAATGGAGTACGCAATATAACTTGATAAGTTGGAGCGATAGACTCAGTCATTACGGATTTATCTTCACAACCGCTGCTTTATCTAGTTGCCAAGTTGTAACAATCGTACAAGTTGTACCTCCGCCTTGATACGCTGTAATGTCAATAGTTTGTGTTGATGGTAAAACTACTCTCCATACAAAAGCTGCTGTATATTTGAAAGATAGACCCGCTCCAATAGTAAAAGAATGGTGTGCATGCCCATTTTGAACAACAGCATTTACACGACATCGCACATTCGTATTTCCAATTTGACCTGATGTTCCAGTAGCACTCAACGGAACAGTCGCGATCACAAGATATGTTCCTGCATTAAAACTTCCGCTCATGCCAGGAATTACGACTTCGCTTGTTGACAATGTTATATCAGACGTTGCATTTAGCATCGTTATAGTATTTTCATAATTTGTTCCATGTTGACCGTCCAAAAGATCTGCGTCAACACCGCTTCCAGCACCATCTGTCAACTTCGCAGCTGTCACAGCGCCATCAACAATTTTAGCAGTCGTAATTGCGTCATCAGCTATCATTGCTGTCGAAACTTCGGTATTATAGTGACAATAGACACGAACATCAGTAACAGTGATAACACTACCTGAGGTTATTTCAACTTCAGCAATAGCAATTTCCCAGGTAACTCCGTCAGACTGAGTAACAGCTGGAGGAGAGACAGCATTAGGTCCAAGTAAAGCTACTCTAACAGTTTGTGCAGAAAAAATTTTTCGAAGAACAACTGTGTAAAAGTTTGAACCAGAACCTGGAGCTGTTACTGAGTTATCAACATTCGCACTATTGTTATAGAATTTACCGTCTACAACAGCACCTCCTGATGCGACACGTATAGTTGTACCTGACGGATTGGTTATATTCAATTCGTTAAGATAATTTGGTAATACTCCCTCAAGTGTTCTATCTCGAGTGAATAATTTTCTCCAAGTATCTGACCATTGATCATCGGTATACGGTCCAGCATCGCCGGTCGTAGTACCTCCCCAAGGAAGACTAGTTTCTGCCATAATTATATCCCTATATATCTATTATTGAATTGCAGCTCAATTTCAGTTGCACTCCCAGCACCAGCTCCAATAATCCTAACAGCGTTTACTCCACCCGGAGCTTGCGGATCAGGAGCCAAATGAAAAGTAGCCAAATTACTTCCAGGTAAAATTGATCCCATCAAATTGGTCCCATCCGAATGTTCTACTGTTTTATTTCCATATTCTAGCGAGATGGTTATAGTTTCTCCAGCAGCAAGCTCATGACTTAGCTGAATATATTCGTCAGTAGTTTCATTTGTGATTTTAAATCCTGAAATAGGTCCAGTTATAACTATAGTTGGATACGTTAACCATGTTCCAATATAGGTTATGTTATTCAAGTCATTGATCAAAGAGTCTCCAAGCTCAATTGGAAATGTTATTGGAAATTCTAACTCAGTCGGACTAGTAGAAAGACCAGATGTTTCTATTTCAATTGTAGGGTCATAGAATGTTGGGTCAGGAGCAATGAATCTCAAAGCCTCTGTAAAACCCCATTCATCCCAATAATTTTGCGGCGACGCAAATATTGGACCGAATTCTAAATGAACATCTAGGTCTCTAATTTCTCCGTCAGGCATAAATTTTCGAAGTTTTCCGGGTCCGAAATTATTCAAAGTATGCTTATTTGGTCTTAGAATATCTATAAAGTGTGCTCGTTTTTCCCAATAATCCCAACGATCGCATCCATTTTGTCGGACAGTCCATTGAACAATTCGTCTTTGCAATTTATAGTCATAAACAGTAGTTCCGTGCTGAAGAGCTCCTTGTTGCTGAACATACTTAATTGGAGACATACCGTATCCTTCAAAAGATTGAATGAAACGGTCAGAAAGCAGATTGAAGTGAAGCTCCTCACCGTCAGGAGCTATAAAAATATCGTATTCAGGAAATAATTTATTCATGATTACCTTGAAACATGCGCTAACGCAGCTCTAACGTCATAATAAACAGAAGCTTCGGATTGTGTTTCAGCATATGTAGAATTAACCTCTACATTTATATTCTGAATACTGGTCTGACTGGGCGACGTTTGTGTCAATAATGAGTTTGCTCCGTCGACTCCTCGGAATAAATGATTAACGTCAACATTTCCACCGACATCGCTCAAATTGCTCATACTGTCAAAAAAGTTGTCCATATTTGCTTGCATGCTCGAAGGTATGTCAACTATATTTGCCATAATGTTAGATATACTTTTATCCAACATTGGAGCTCTTTCAGTAATTCCATGGATCAATCCATCCATCCAGTCATTACCTAACCTACGAGTTCTTTTAGATTCAGACTCAGCTTCAGCAGCTCTTTCGCCTACACCTAGAGCAGTTTTAATGACATTTTTAACTGTAGCGTAAAGATCTAATGCTTTTTCTAAGACTCCGCTGATGAGTCCACTAATAATGTCTCTACCTGCTTGAATAAATATGTCTTTAAGTTCTTCTACTTTTCCAATAGTAGTTTCAATAAATCCTTTGAATTGCTCGTAAAGTCCTAACGCTCCTTCAAATTTTTCGCGAATACCGTCTATTAAATTATCAATAAGTTCACTGCCTAGAGCTAAGAAGTTTGCAAGTTTTTCTCGTCCTGATGCAATTGCATTATCTATATATTCTCGTATTTTTGCTAAAAGTCCGTCACTTCCAAATACTTTATCAGTAATGCCTTCAATAAGGCTATTTATAATTTCAGTACCCAAATCCCACATTTCGGAAAGACGAGTTCTAACTTCCTCTCCTGCGTCAGTAATCCAACCACTAAATAAATCTATTATCTCATTAAATTTCTCTGAGATGGTAGTTGATAAATTATTCAGAAACTTGGATACATCACTCGAAATATTGAAAGCATCAAGTAAATTTGCAAAGAAATCTATTACACCAATAACAAATCCTTCGACAAATCCCCAAATAGACCCAAGCACCGTAAATATAACTCCTCCGATAGCTTGCAATGCTCCTAAAAATACGTCAGTTATTCCACCTAACGCTTGTTGAATGCCTTCTTGAACTCGCTCAAGATTACCAGTAAAGAGACCAGCAATTATATCCCAAATACCACCAATAAATTCTATAATACCATTGATAAATCTTGCAACGCCCAGAAAAACTACTCGCAAACCATCCAAGAAATAAGTTAATCCAGTTGCAAGTCCGCGAATGACTCCAGTTACAATTGAAAGCAGTATCGTAAGTGCCGGTACTACGATAGCTAGAATAATAGTTCCTATTCCTTTTAGAACATCTACTAAAAATCTGCCTATCGGAGCCAGAGCTTTCATTAATTCTTTGAAAGCTGGAGTAAGTCGTTTGAATGCGTCTTGCAATGGCTTTAGAACTGGTTTCAAAGATTTTCCGATCGCCTTAAAAGATTCTATGAATAAATCTTTTAATCCTAAAACGTTGTCTTGAAAAGCTAAAAACACACCGATCAAAACAGTTACGATGGCAACAATTGGAGCAAGATTAGCAGCTACAAAAGCTCCAATCGCTGTTAGAGCCGGTCCAACTACTCCCGCAATTGATGCGAATACTCCAGTAAGTGAACCTATTGCTCCGCTCAAAGTTTGGAAAATAAATACTATGGGAAGCAAAGCAAATGATGCTTTGGATAAAGCTCCTAATATCAACAATGCAGGACGAATTGCTAGAAATGCTGAGCCAATAGCAGCTAGAATAGCAATGATCGTAGGTGCATTTTGGATAAGAAAATTAAAGAAATTGCCTATTGCGGGAAGTACATCTTCTTTGACCGTTTTGCCGAATTCCGTAAGTCTGGGAATTCCTTCTTTGAACACCCAATCTACCCAACCTTGCAGAGATTCTTGAATGTTCGGTCCATGCTCAATAAGCTTTTCTGACATTAACACTAAGAAATCACCAAATTGCTCTAATGCATCTCCAGCAATTCCTAGTATATCGCCTACTGTTATAACTTCGGACAATCTGGAGAAAAAGTCGCCAATAATCGCTAAAATTCCAGGACCATTTTCTTCCCAGAAAATGCGTAAATTTTCTACGACCGTAGCTAAATCACCAACGAATGTTTTTACTGATTCCACAAAGTCTTGAACTGCTGTGCTCTGTTTTGCAGCTTCGAAAACTCCGGCGATACCGCCTAACAATCCACGTAATTTTTCAGCAACTCCTCTAAATGGCTCAGTTATTGAAGCTATAAATCCGCGAACTCTTGCTTCGATGTCATTTTTGAGGTCTTCAACTGCTTTTGCAATTTCTTCTTTACTTGCTAATAATGAATCCTCGAAGTCGTCCATGAAGCCTTCGAAATCAATTCCAGGGATTTCAATGAACTGATCACCAGCAGCTTCTTTTGCAAGTCTTTCTAGAAGCTTCATTTGCTCATTTACAAGGTTATTTTCTTCAATCTGAAGCTGCACTCTTTCACGAGCAATTTCCAATTGCTCTTTTGCAGCAGCCAATTGTTCATCTGCTAATTCTTGAACTAATTGACGTTGGCGCTCTAAAGCAAATTCTGCAGCTTCAGCGATTTTTTCTTCTGCGGTTAATCTGTCTCTAGCTGCTTCTTCGGCAATGTCCCTTTCATGTTCCAACGCATTTATTTTGTGTTGAATTATTATTTCTTCTTTCTCAAGTTCTAATCTACGCTTTTCTTCGTCAGTAAGAAGTCCTGAGGCAATCGCAGCTTCTATGTCTTTTATTCGAGTTGAAAAGTCTTCTTTTTGGCGAAGGTCGTCAAGACGCTTTCTGAGCTGTGCTAATCTTTTATCATATTTTTCAGTGACAGCATTCAAAGCTTCTTGTGCATGCTGAACTCGTAAGTTTGCTGCTTGAACTTGCTCAAGACGCATTACATATTCGCGTAAAGCAGCTCCCAAAGTACCTTTAAATTTCCGAGCTAAAGAAACTAAATCAGTTAAATTTGAAACAGTCCTACCCAATATCTTAGTAGGAATATTGAATTCTACATCAAAATCAAGTACTTTTCTGACGGCTTTGACTGCTGCTTCAACTTTGGCAAATTGAAAAGCTTCTCGTATAAAGTCTTTCAATGGTCCTGAAGCAGTTTTTATAGCTTTGGTTATTTTTCCTATTGAACTCTCAGTGACAGAGCCAAACCGCCTCATATCCCTTATTGCTTGCGCTATTGCACTTCTAGCACCAAGTATTCTAGGCACTATCTCAGTTTCTGGAATTTTATGTGCTAACGAACGAACAAATGCAGTAACAACATCTGCAATATCGCTGAACAATCCAAAATCTGCAGAAGTCCAACCTCCAAGCCACGATTCCATAGCTTCTCTGCCCCATTTTGGAAGATCCGGTAGAAGTTTTGGTGGGCTTGATCATCCTGGCCATCGGGCTGTTGGGGATTGCAGCCATGCAGATAACCGCGGTCAAGGGAAATACCTTCAGCAATCGCCTGACGCAGGCCAGTTATGCGGCACAGGACCGGCTGGAATTCTTGAAGACGCTGCCGATCACTTCGAGGCGTGGGTCTTCGATTTCGATGCGTCCGATGTGGATTTCGGTGCCTGCGCCGGAGTAGGTGCCCACCGACGCGTGCGCTCCGGTGAGTGCGTTGAAGAGGGTGGTCTTCCCGGCAGCGCTCAGTCCAAGAAAGGCAAGTCTCATCGGGCGCTCCCGAAGATGCACCGGAGCTCGCAGCAGGGGCGGCATCCGATTGGATGCTCAGCATAGGGATGGTGCCGGGAGGGAGATTCGAACTCCCATGGGTGAGATCACCCACCAGGCC
>Ga0209536_100002077_pt1 | contig 32660 bp, 32 predicted proteins | sample DeeMarSeWOR28_12_FD_187461 | JGI IMG/M metagenome (GOLD analysis project Ga0209536, IMG submission 187461) | Marine sediment microbial communities from White Oak River estuary, North Carolina - WOR-2-8_12 (SPAdes) (version 2) | ecosystem: Environmental > Aquatic > Marine > Intertidal zone >... | reverse complement strand
CGGTGGCATTCGGAATCTGCCCAGTGGCACCCGGGAAGCCAGTGGCCATCTCGGTGATGATGGCCATGTTCACCGTGTGGTGGTTGCGTCCGGACTTGAGCGCCGCGCGCGTCGGCGAGCACAGCGCCGTGGTGTGGAAATTGTTGTAGCGCAGGCCCTGCTTTGCGAGTGCGTCCATCGTCGGCATCGGCACCGGACCGCCGAAGGACGAGGGCACACCGAACCCCATGTCGTCGATCAGCACGATGACGACGTTCGGCGCGCCGGCAGGCGCCTTGACCTGGAAGCGGGGCGGCGCCTTCACGGTGCGCGCGTCGAGCTGCTTATAAAGCGGGCGCTTCGGATCCGGGATCGGCAGCACGGTGCGATCGAGCGCGCCGGTGCTTTGGGAAATCGCCGCAAATGGTGACGCGAGTGCCGCGGCCACGAGCAGAAGAGTAATTCGTGATTTCATGGCAGTGTCCTTTAAGACGGGTCGGTCCCGCGAATCAGCAATGCATTCGAGCAAGCGCCGCATCAGGGCTTTTGCACCACGTAGATCAGGTTGTTGCCCTGGAACGCCGGGCGGTAATACACCCCACCACAGAGGTAATACTCGACGCCGCTGATCGGCGCCGAGACGCAGCCCGAAGGAAGGGCCGAGACGACGGTGCCGACCGGCAAAGAACCCGCCGGCGGCGACGGGGGCGGTGCGGCCGGCTGCTGTTGTTGCTGTTGTTGCGATGCGCTGGCCGATGCCGCAGAGCTCGCCGTAACGCTCGTTGCGTACACCGCGCGACGCGTCGTGCGACGCGCGACCCCGGCGTAGGAAACGGGCGTCAAGGGCCGACCGATGATTGCGGCCGCCTCGCGCACAAAGCTCAGGCCGAGCAGGGCGTGCGGTGCGATATCGGCGAGAAGCAGCAGCGGCAGTGCAGCGGCGAGCAGCAACCGGTTGAGTGTCATTTTCATCCCAGTGTCCTCCGCATTTAGCGCGATTGCGTTTCTCCGACGAGCGGCAGGAACTCGACCTTCTTGGCGCCCTTCGGCGGCCTGAATTCGAACAGGCGCTGCGAGACCTTCGGCGCGAGCTTCCACTTCGTCATCACGGTCGTGAACTGCGGTGCGTTGACGACGTCGCGCGAGGTGATGACCAGCTTGCGCGGCAGCGGCCGCTTGCCGTCCTCGATCCAGATCTGCCAGTCGACGTGCGGCGCGCGGAAGGCGAGGTGGACGCAGCGCGCGCCCTCGATCGCCGCCTTGCCGACGATGAAGCCGTCGGTGACGTCGGTCATCAGGATCTCGAACGCGTTGCGGTACAGCAGGTCGCCCGCCGGGGCGACGATGTCGAGCTTCTCGCGCGCGTAATCGAGCATTTCCTCGAGCGTCCCGGGCGCCGCGACCGTGGCGTAGAATTTCGCGCCCGGGTTGTAGAGGGTGAGCGATTTGCCGTCGTAATAAAAGACCTGGTCGATCAGGTCGCCGACGCGCTCGGCGCGCAGCTTGTTGGGGCGCCGCATGGTGGCGCGCACGGCATGATCGAACTGCAGCTTCTGGCCCGACTCGAGCACGACCTCGAGCGTGCTGCGCGTGTCGACGCTGAAGCGCTTTTGCGCCGCGAGGAAGTCGGTCGAAGCCTTGAGCAGCTTTTCGGCCTGAGGATCGACGCCCGCAGCCTGCGCCGTACCGGCGTGCAGCACGACCGGGAAAAGCGTAAGGGCCGCAATCAGACCTGCGGCGTGCCGCCTAGCTGTGCGAATCATTCTGCGCCTCCGTACCTTGCCTGCAGAGGAATGGAATTGCGGTGTGCCCGCCTCGGCGAAGGTTGCCCTCGCCTCTCGCAACCGTCTTGATCCAACACAAAGGCGCGCGCCAGATCACGGGCCGCCGAAAAGGGCATTTGCGATTGTCACCACGTTTTGGCGGCCCCGCATTGTCGAAACCGGACAATTAATCGACAATTCGCGACATCGGGAAACCGGGGTTCGGTTCGAGATGAACGCACCGAGGAGGTCGCCTCGAGCACCGCCGCGCAAGGGCCACGTCGCGGTCGGCGGCCTGGTGCGCATTGGCCCGCTGATGGCCATCCCGGAGGTCATGCGCGAGCTGGGCTGCGATCCCGAGGCGCTCTTGCGGGATACCGGGTTCGAGCCTGCGCTGTTCGACGATCCCGACGCACGGGTACCGTACGCCTCCGCGGATCGACTGATCGCGCGCTGCGCCGAGGCGACAGGCTGCGAGTACTTCGGCCTGCTCGTTGGCCAGCGTGCCAGCCCCTCGTCCCTCGGCGTCGCAGGATTCATGCTGAGTGCGGCGCCCGACGTACGGACGGCGCTGCACGATCTGGTCGCCCACCTCGACCTGCACGACGACGGCGGCGTGCCGTTCGTGAGGGCAAGCGGCGGCGTCAGCCTGCTCGGCTACGCAATCCACGAGCCGGACGTGACTGCGGCAGGACAGATTTATGACCTGTCGATTGCCGTCGCCTGCAACATCTTGCGCAGCCTGTGCGGCGGGGACTGGCGTCCGAGCGAAGTTCAGCTTTCTCGCCAAGCGCCGCGCGACCCGGCGCCCTGGAAGCGGTTCTTCCAGGCACCCCTGCGCTTCGACGCAGCGCAGAGCGCGGTCGCCTTTCCCGTGCACTGGCTCGACCATCGACTGTCGGGCGCCGATTCGCTGCTGCATCGCCACCTCGAGGCCGAAGCCGCGGCATTGCACGCGCAGCGCGAAGTGAATCTGGTCGGTGCGGTGCGCGGGCTGCTGCGCGGCCTGCTGGCCGTGCGCAAGACCACGGCCAGCGATGTCGCCCGCCAGCTCGGCATCCACCCGCGCACGCTCAACCGTCGGCTGCACGACGAGGGCACTACCTTTCACGACGAGCTCGATGGGGTACGCTACGCGGCCGCCCGGCAATACCTCGCCGAGAGCACGATGAGCCTCGCTGCAATCGCGACGGCGCTCGAATACGCCGACGCGAGCGCGTTCAGCCGCGCGTTCAAGCGCTGGTCGGGTCGCACGCCGGCGCAGTGGCGCGCGGCGCATACCGTGCGGCCCGACTAGGCGCCGCGCAAACGTTCGCCGACCGCGCGCTGCCCGGCGTCAGCGTTCGGCTCTCCCGCCACCCCGGCCGAATAGCGCCTGCCGGACGTTTGCGACACCCAGTGCGCGCACCAGTTCGGCGGCGACACAATAGCAAAACAGGCTGAGGAGCATCCACAGGGCGATGACCCAGAACAGAGGCCAGTGCACCTCGTCCAGCAAACGGTCAACGGCCGTCACCACGCTGCCGTATTTTGCGACCAGAGGCAGCAGCTCTTCCAGAAAGCGAAAGGCGAGCGCGACGAGGGCAAAAAGCAGCGTTTTCCACAGCAGCTCGATCAAGCGGCTCGCCGAGCGCAGCCGGAGGATCGGCAGCGCCTCGACCAGCAAAATGGCCTTGGCGACGATGAGCGCACCGACCGTGGCGAACGTTGCGCGCAGCGCGGTGACGCTGTACTCGTCGAGCGCGACCGCCTTGGTGAGCGCGATCAGGTGAAACAGAACGAGAAAGAAGACGAACGGCGGCAATGCCTCGCGAACCTCTCTGACGACGATGGCGCGGACCGTGCTCATCGCGCCTCCGCGTCAAGGCACTCCACGCCCGGCTCTAGCTGCGGCCGCCGAGCCGCGCCTCGAGCGCCTCGACCAGCGAGTCGAGCACCTTCACGCGTGCCCAGTACTTGTCGTTCGACTCGACCATCACCCAGGGCGCCTGCGCCGTGCCGGTGCGCTCGATCATGTCGGCCGCGGCGACCTGGTAGGCGTTCCACTTCTCGCGATTGCGCCAGTCCTCGGGCGTGATCTTGAACTGCTTGTGGCGCGTTTTCTCGCGAAGCTTGAAGCGCTTGTGCTGCTCGGACTTCGAGATCTGCAGCCAGTACTTGATGACCACCGCGCCGTGCCGCGCGAGCTGCTCCTCGAAGTCGTTGATCTCGGCGTAGGCACGCATCCAGTCGGCTTCCTGGGCGAAGCCCTCGACGCGCTCGACCAGCACCCGGCCGTACCAGCTGCGGTCGTACATCGTGAAGCGTCCCGCGCGCGGCACGTGGCGCCAGAAGCGCCACAGGTAGGGCTGCACGCGCTCCTCGTCGCTCGGCGCGGCGATCGGAATGACACGGTACAACCGCGCGTCGAGCGCCGCAGTGATGCGGCGGATCGCGCCGCCCTTGCCTGCCGCGTCCATGCCCTCGAACACCGCCACCACCGTGTGCCGGTTGAATTTCGGATGGCGCGTGAGCAGCGCGAGCTCGCGCTGCCGCTTGCGCAGCGCCGCGCGGTACTTGTCGCGCGCCAGGCTCACCGACAGGTCGAGCGTGTCGATGATCTGCAGGTTGTCGACCGGGCGCACCAGCGGCGCCGCATCGCTTTTCTTCGCCCGCCGCTCGGGCGGCGCCGCGAGGCGCCTGTGCATCGCCTCGAGCAGCGTGCGGCCGACGGTCACCGCACGGTATTCCGGATCCGAGCCTTCGACCACGATCCACGGCGCCCAGGCGGTCGAGGTCTCGCGCAGCGCCTCCTCGCTCACCGCATAAAAGCGGTCATAGAGCTTGAAGAAGTCCCAGTCGCGCTTGGTGATCTTCCAGCTCGTCTCGGGATCGTCCGCCAGCGCCTTGAGGCGCTTTTTCTGGCGCTTCTTCGACAGGTGGAACCAGAACTTCAGGATCAGCGCGCCATCGTCGGCGAGCATCTTCTCGAAGCGGTTGATCTCGTCGATCGAGCGCACGAGATCGGCCGGCCTGGAACGCTTGAACACGCGATCGATGATCGGCCCGGTGTACCAGGAGCCGAACAGCATGCCGATCTTGCCCTTCGGTGGTAGCGCGCGCCAGAAGCGCCACATCGGCGGGCGCTCGCGCTCCTCGTCGGTCGGTTTGTCGAACGCCGAGGTGAAGATGTGGCGCGGATCCATCCACTCGTTGAGCAGATTGACGGTCTCACCCTTGCCCGCGCCGCGCACGCCCGAAATCAGGACGATTACCGGAAAGCGCCCGTCCTGCGACAGCGCGTACTGCGCGTCGAGCAGATCCGCGCGCAGCCGCGGCTCGACTTTCCTGAACTCACCCTTGGAAAGCTCGTGACCCAGTTCCGCCGACTCAAACATGGCTCTCGTCCCCGTCCGCGCGCTGCGCGAAAGGCACACCGGGCACCTGCTCAACGCACCCGATAGATCTCTTCCGCGAAGTCTCCCCGCGATACCATCAGCCAGCAGCGCTTGTGATCGGGCCGCCAGATCAGCGTCGCCCGGTCATCCGCCCTGTTCCATGTGATCTTGTAGACCTCGCGATCGGACTGCCCCTTGCGCTGGATCAAGTCCCGGGTCTCGGCTGCGGGCGCGCCCCAGCGCGACTTGAGCGCAGCCGTCACCCGCGGCTGATCGCTCGTCGCGAATCGCAGGTTGAAGCCCTGCACCACGTCGCCGCGCAGGAAGAACGTGATCCGCGCCTGCACCCCGGCAAAGGAAATCTGCCCGTCGTCGCAGCGCCGCTCGGCCGCCTGGCTTCGCCATTCGAGCGGCTTGCAGTAGGCGCTCGGAAACGCGCCGTGGATGTCGGCTTCGCTCGCCCCCGGGCCGACACCGTCGACGTCGAAGGCGTGCGCGCGCAGCGCAAGCAGCAGCAGCGCCGCGGTGACGACCGCCCTCATCGCCGGTGCAGCGCCCAGTGGCGGAAGCAATCGAGCGTGTGGTCGTTCACCATCCCCACGGCCTGCATGAAGGCGTACATGATGGTCGTGCCGACGAACTTGAAGCCGCGCCGCTTGAGATCCTTCGCCAGCGCATCGGACACGGCGCTGCGTGCAGGCACCTGCCGCATGCGCGGCCAGCGGTTCTGCACCGGCCGCCCTTCGACGAACGCCCAGACGTAGCGCGAGAAGCTGCCGAACTCCTTTTGCACCGCGAGAGCTTGCCGCGCATTCAGCACCGCCGCATCGATTTTCGCGCGGTTGCGGATGATCCCCGGATCGGCCAGCAGCTGCGCCTTCTTGCGCACACCGTAGCGCGCGACCTTCTTCGGATCGAAGCCGTCGAACACCGCGCGGTAACGCGCGCGCTTGGCGAGCACGGTGTCCCAGGCGAGGCCGGCCTGCGCGCCCTCGAGAATCAACATTTCGAACAGGCGCCGGTCCGAGCGCACCGGCACTCCCCACTCGCGATCGTGATAAGCCACCGCGCGCGGATTTTTCGCCCACGCGCAACGCCTGCGATTCGACATGCGCCCATGATACCGGCCCGGCGCGGCACCACGTGCAGCGGCGCTCAGCTCCAGCGCGGCGTGTAGGGCAGACTCACCGACTGGTACGGGTTCGGCCAGGGCAGCGGCCAGCCGTACTCGTAGGCGGCGTGCCGCGTCCAGTAGGGATCGGCGAGGTGCATGCGCGCCAGCACGCACAGGTCGGCACGCCCGCCCGCGATGATCGCGTTGGCATCGCCGAAGGACTGGATGTTGCCGATCGCCATGGTCGGCATGCCGCCTTCGAGGCGCAGCCGCGTCGAGAACGGCAGCTGCCAGAGCCGGCCGTACTGCGGTTCCTGGTCGCCGACCACCTGTCCGGTCGACACGTCGACGATGTCGCAGCCCGCGTCCTTGAGCGCTGCCACCAGCGCGTCGCCGTCGGCATCCGAAAAACCCCCGGCCTTCCAGTCGGTGGCCGAGATGCGCGCCGACATCGGCTTGTCCTGCGGCCAGGCTGCGCGCACCGCAGCGAAGACCTCCAGCGGGAAGCGCAGGCGGTTCTCTATGGCGCCGCCGTAGGCGTCGCCGCGCCGGTTGGTCAGCGGCGAGAGAAAGGTCGACAGCAGGTAGCCATGCGCCATGTGCAGCTCGAGCAGGTCGAAGCCCGCGGCCGCGGCGCGCCGCGCCGCGGCCGCATGGTCGGCGACCACCGCGTCCATGTCGGCGCGCGTCATCTCGCGCGGCCGGTGGCAGAACGCCTGGTAGGGAATCGCGGACGGCGCGATCACCTCCCAGTTGCCTTCGGCCAGGGGCTGGTCGACCCCCTCCCACAGCAGCTTCGTCGAACCCTTGCGCCCGGCATGCCCGATCTGCAGGCCGACCTTGGCCTGCGAGTGGCCATGGATGAAATCGACGATGCGCCGCCAGGCCGCGACCTGCGCATCGTTCCAGATTCCGGCGCAGCCCGGCGTGATGCGCGCCTGCGGGCCGACGCAGGTCATCTCCGTGAGCACCAGCCCCGCGCCGCCGATCGCCCGGCTGCCGAGGTGCACCAGGTGCCAGTCGCCCACCACGCCATCGACTGCCGAGTACTGGCACATCGGCGAGACGACGATGCGGTTCTCGAGCGTCAGTCCGCGCAGCCGGTACGGCGTGAAGATCGGCGGCGGCGCTTTGCCCTCGGGCCGCGGCCGCCCCACCGCGGCAAACGCCTGCTCCGCAACCCAGGTATCGGCCTGCTCGACGAAAACCGGATCGCGCCGTCGCAGGTTGTCGTGGTTGATGCGCAGGCTGCGGGTGAGCAGCGCATAGGCGAACTGCCGCGGCGCCATGCGCTCGGCATAGCGCTCGGTTTCCTCGAACCACTCCATCGACACCTGCGCGGCGCGCTGCAGGCTGTCGACGACCGGCTCGCGCTCGGCCTGGAAGGCGGCGAGCGCCTGCGCAAGCGTCGCGCTGCGCTCGAGCGCGTTGGCGAGTGCGATGCCGTCCTCCATCGCGAGCTTGGTGCCCGAGCCGATCGAGAAATGCGCCGTGTGCAGCGCGTCGCCGAGCAGCACGATATTTTCGTGAAAGTACCGGCGGTTGCGCACCCGCGGAAAGTTGCGCCACAGGGACATGTTGGACACCAGCTTCGCGCCGTCGAGCTCCCCGGCGAACACGTTCTCGCAGTAGGCGATGGTGTCGGCCTCGCTGGCATCGGCGAGCCCCGCACGCTGCCAGGTTGCCTCGGTGCACTCGACGATGAAGGTCGAGGTTCCCGGCATGTACTGGTAGCAGTGGGCGCGCCACAGGCCGTGCGCATTGCGGTTGAAGTAGAAGGTGAACGCGTCGAAGCGCTTGTCCGATCCCAGCCAGACAAACTTGTTCGGCCGCATGACGACGTCGGCACCGAAGGCGTCTGCATGCTGCCGGCGGATGAACGAATTGATGCCGTCGGCGGCGACGATGAGATCGGCGTCCCGGTACGTCTCCAGGCCGGTAACGTCCGCGTCGTGTGTGATCCCGACGCCGAGCTCGCGCGCGCGGGCCTCGATAATCTGCAGCAGCCGCAGGCGCTGCATGCCGGCGAAGCCGTGCCCCGTGGAGACGAATTTCTCGCCCTTGAAGAAGATGTGGATGTCGTCCCAGTGGACGAAGGCGTCGGTGATCGCGCGAAATGAGGGCGCGTCGGCCTCGCGGAAGCTTTCCATCGTCTCGTCGGAAAACACCACCCCGAAGCCCCAGGTCACGTTCGCCGGGTTGCGCTCGAAGATCTGCACATCCCAGTCCGGGTGCGCCTTCTTGACCAGCAGGCTGAAGTACAGCGCGGCGGGTCCTCCGCCGATGCAGCGGATCTTCATGCGAGTGATCGCCCCTTGCGCGCCGCGCCGCCGCCCGGCTTCACGCCGACCTCAGGCGAAAGCGCTGCAACTTGCCGGTCTCGGTGCGCGGCAGCGCGTCGACGAACTCGATGCGGCGCGGGTACTTGTACGGCGCAATCGTGTTCTTCACGTGAGTCTGCAGCGCCTCGATCATTGCCCGATCACCTGCCTGCCCCGGCTTCAGGACCACGAAGGCCTTGACCACGGTGCCGCGCTCGGGGTCGGGGGTGCCAACGACGCCGCATTCGGAGACCGCTGGATGCGTCAGCAGCGCGCCCTCCACCTCCGGCCCGGCGATGTTATAGCCGGCCGAAATGATCATATCGTCGGTGCGCGCCTCGTAAAAAAAGTAGCCGTCCGCATCCATGCGGTAGGCGTCGCCAGTCACGTTCCAGCCGTTCTGCACGTAGTTCGTCTGCCGTTCGTCGGCGAGGTAACGGCAGCCGGTCGGCCCTTTGACCGCGAGCCGCCCGACGACCCCCGGCGCGCAGGGCTGTCCCGCCTCGTCGAGCACCGTCGCCCGGTAGCCGGGAATCGCATAGCCGGTCGCGCCGCGCCGCGCCCGCTCCGCCGTATGCGAGATGAAGATGTGAATCATCTCGGTCGAGCCCAGTCCGTCGAGGATCTCGACGCCGGTCGCCTGAGTGAACAGCTGGCGCGTCGCGTCGGGTAGCGCTTCGCCCGCCGAAACGCAGATCCTGAGGCTCGAAAAATCGTAGTTCGGTGCGAGCGCCGCCATCGCCCGCAGCATGACCGGCGAGGTGAACAACACCGTGGCGCGGAACTGCTCGATCGTCTCGAACAGCGACTCGGGGGTGAGCTTTTCGACCAGCACGGTCGACGCGCCGGCGCGCAGCGGGAAGGCGAGCATCCCGCCCAGGCCGAAGGTGAACGCGATCGGCGGCGTGCCGCAGAATACGTCGTCCGCCCGCACCCTCAGGCAGGAACGCGGGAACAGGTCGCACATGGCGACCACGTCGCGGTGGAAGTGCATCGTGCCTTTCGGCTTGCCGGTCGTGCCCGAGGTGAAGGCGATCAGCGCGACATCGTCGGCCGCGGTATCGACGTTTGCGAAGTGCTCGGGCTGCTGCAGCGCGAGCCGCTCGAGCGCATCGGGCGCGTCGTCGTACCAGCTGCGGATCGCGTCCGCGCGCAGCGTCGGGCAGGCCGGCAGCGCCGCCCTGAGCTCAGCCTCGAGCCGCTTGTCGCACAGCGCATGGGTGACCTGCGCCTTGTTGACGATGTCGGTCAGCTCGCGTGCGCGCAGCAGCGGCATCGTCGCCACGCACACGCCGCCCGCCTTCATCACCGCCAGCCAGCAGGCCGCCATCATCGGGTTGTTCGGCCCGCGCAGCAGCACGCGGTTGCCGGGTACGAGGCCCATCTCCTTCACCAGCACATGCGCGATGCGGTTGGCCTGCGCGGCGAGCTGCAGGTAGCTGCAGGCGCCGTCCGGCGCGCGCAGCGCGATGCCCGCGCCGCGACCGGCGGCGACATGCCGGTCAACGAGCTCGGTCGCGCAATTCATGCGCTCGGGATAGCTCAGCTCGGGCCGCTCGAAGAGCAGCTCGGGCCACTGGGCTTTCGGCGGCAGGTTGTCGCGGGCAAAGGTATCGACATGCGAGCTGGTCGTCATGCGCAAATCCTCACGAAGCCTTGAGCAGCTCGCGCGCGATGATCAGCTTCTGCACCTCGGTGGCGCCCTCATAGATGCGCAGCGCGCGCACCTCGCGGTACAGACGCTCGACCGGATGGCCGCTGGCCACGCCGAGCCCGCCGAAGAGCTGCACCGCCGCGTCGACCACCTGCTGCGCGGTTTCGGTCGCGAACATCTTCGCCATCGCCGCTTCGCGCGTGATGCGCGCGCCCTGCGTATCGCGCAGCCAGGCCGCGCGATAGGTGAGCAGGGCGCCGGCTTCGATCCCGGTCGCCATGTCGGCCAGACGGGCCTGCGAAAGCTGGAAATCGGCCAGCACCTGGCCGAACATGCGGCGCGTCCTGGAGCGCGCGAGCCCCTCGTCGAGCGCGCGGCGTGCAAAGCCGAGCGCCGCCGCGGCAACCGTTGTGCGGAAGACGTCGAGGTTGCGCATCGCGAGCTTGAAGCCCTCGCCGGGTCTGCCGAGCAGGTTTTCGGCCGGGATGCGGCAGTCGGTGAAACGCAGCGTGGCCATGGGATGCGGCGCGATGATCGCGACCCGCTCGCTCGCATCGAGCCCCGGCGTTCCGGCCTCGACGACGAAGGCCGAGATCGCGCGCGTTCCGGACGCGTCTTCGCTTTTCGCGAATACGACGTACAGGTCTGCGATGCCGCCGTTCGAGATCCAGGTCTTGGCACCGTTCAGCACCCAGGCGTCGCCGTCGCGGCGCGCCGTGGTCGACAATGCGGCGACGTCGGAGCCCGCATCGGGCTCGGAGAGCGCGAACGCCGCGATCGCCTCACCCGCAGCGACGCGCGGCAGATGCCGGGCGCGCTGCGCCTCGCTGCCCGCGAGCGCGATCGGCCCGCTGCCCAGGCCCTGCATGACGAAGGCAAAATCGGCGAGGCCGGCGTGGTAGGCGAACACCTCGCGCAGCAGCGCGATCGCTCGCACGTCGAACACGTCGCCGCCGGGAACGCAGTGCCGCAGGTAGCCCGCGGCGCCAAGCTCGCGCACCAGCCGCCGGCAGGTCGTGTCGGCCTCGGCGCCGCGCGGTGCCGAGGCCTCCTCGTCGTGCGCCCAGTCGAGCGTCGTTGCCCAGCGCTCCGCCTCGGCAGCGAGCGCCGCATGTCGCGGCTCGAAGAACGGCCAGCCCAGGTGCGCGAAGCGGTCCATCGGTTCGTCAGTCGCCCTGGAACACGGGCTTCTGCTTGGCGACGAAGGCGTTGTAGGCGCGCTCGTAATCCTTGGTCTGCATGCAGATCGCCTGCGCCTGGGCCTCTGCCTCGATCGACTCGTCGACACCCATGCTCCACTCCTGGTGGATGCATTTCTTGGTCATCGCATGCGCGAAGGTCGGACCGTCGGCGAGCGACTTGGCGAGCGTCTGTGCTTCGGCGAGCAGCTTGTCCGACTCGCACAGGCGATTGTAGAAGCCCCAGCGCTCCGCTTCCGCACCGTCCATCGCGCGCCCGGTGTAGAGCAGCTCCGCCGCGCGGCCGGCACCGATGAGTCGCGGCAGAATGTTGCAGGCGCCCATGTCCGCGCCGGCGAGTCCGACGCGCACGAAAAGGAACGCGACCTTGCTCGCCGCGGTGCCCAGGCGCAGGTCGGAGCCCATGGCGATGATGGCGCCGGCGCCGGCGCAGATGCCGTCGACCGCGGCGACGATCGGCTGCGGGCAGGCCCGCATCGCCTTGACCAGGTCGCCGGTCATGCGCGTGAATTCGAGCAGCCCGCCCATGTCGTCCGCCTTCTGCAGCGCGACCAGCGGGCCGATGATCTCGTGCACGTCGCCGCCCGAGCAGAAGTTGCCGCCCGCGCCGGTGACGACGACCGCCTTGACGTCCTGCGCGTACTGCAGCTGCCGAAACAGATCGCGCAGCTCGGCATACGAATCGAAGGTGAGTGGATTCTTGCGCTCGGGACGATTGAGGGTGATGGTCGCCACCTTGCCGGCCACCTGCCACTGGAAATGCTTCGCCTTGTAGCCGGCGAGATCGATGCGGTATTGCTTCATGTGCTGCCCTTTCTGGGTGGTTTCGATAGCTGCGCGTCCCCGAGCACGCCGGCGATGCGCGCGAGCTCCGCCTGGGGTGATTCGTTCTCCACGAGGGCGCGGCCGCTGCGGCGATACCAGTAACGTGCATTGCCCAGGTCGCCCTCGATGCGATGCAACACCGCATGGATCCAGTCGGCGTACGCATCCCCTTCGTGCTGCTGGACGATCTCGTGCGCACCGTGCCAGTCGCCCTCGCCGGCACGGCGCAGCGCCTGGGTCAGCACAGTGACGGGGATCGCCATCGCATGCTCATTCGCCGTATCCGACGTGCCGCTGCGGCGCGCGATCGGGCCAGCAGGCCACGACCAGCACCGCCGCCACCGCGGCGGCGGCGAGCACGAGCCCCATGACCTGCGGTGACCAGGCGATCCACAGCGCAAGCGGCGTCAGCGCGAGCACGATGCCCGCCAGTGTCGCCAGCACTTCGCGCCCGATGCCGGGTATCGCATGCAACCTTTTGCGCTCGAGCAGGTCCATAGGGGGCAAATGCTAGTCACCCGGCAGCCGACAGGCAATCCACAGCGGGATAGAATTCGAACCTCATCGGAGCGATTCTCATGAACAGAAGTTTCCTGGCAGCCCTGCTCGTCGCTGTTTCCCTGGCGCTGCCCGGCGCGCTGCGCGCGCAGAACAAGGCAGACGCCGACAAACCCGAGCCGCCCGACCCGAAGGTGCTGGAGACGATCTTCGGCGCCTTTGGCGGCGGGCTGCCGGAGAAGTGGGATCGCGCCTGGGTGGTCGTGGGCCAGCTCGCCGAAAAAGGCGGGGCGCGCGACTTCGAGGTGCAATGCCTGTTCGTCGCACCCGGCGACGACCCGGTCGGCAAGCCGATTCCTTCCTGCGACCGCAAGACGGTGTTCGAAAACGTCTGGTCGCTCAACCGCAATATTCCCGCGCGCGAGCAGCGGCGCTGGACCAGCGCGACGCTGATATTCATGCCGGATGGCAAGTTCGAGCTGAAGTACGACTACGGCGAACCGCCGCAGCCGAAAGCCGAGAAGAACAGCAAGAAAACGAACTAGCGCGCAGGCGGCCGGTCGCGCGACGGGATGCGCCACATCCAGATCGCGAGCAGCACGCCCAGCACCGCGAGCCCGGCCTGGACATTGCGGTTCTCGACGAAGAAGGTCGTTGAGATGGCCAGCATCGACGACATCAGCACGATCGCCCAGACCTTGGTGCGGAAACGGATACTGCGGAAGCGCCGCCACTCGCGGATTGTGGGCCCGAAGGTCGGGTTGTTGAGCAGCCTGTTGTAAAAGCGCGCGGAGGCACGCGCGAAGCAGGCGGCCGCGAGCAGGAAGAACGGCGTCGCCGGCAGCACGGGCAGCACCGCGCCCGCGATGCCGATGCCGACGCACAGGAAGCCGAGCACGACATACAGGGCGCGCAGCGCGCGCGAGTCGTGCGCGCGGACCTCGTGCGAATAGTCTTCCGCCACCGCCACCGGGGATCGCAGGGCCGCCGCTAGGCGCCGCCCGCGCGGCGCAGGAAATCAAAGTCGCAGCCCTGTTCGGCCTGCAGCACGTGATCCATGTAGAGCTGCGCGTAGCCGCGCCCCGGCCGCCCCACCGGCGCGGCCCACTGCGCCTTGCGGCGCGCGAGCTCCGACGCGTCGACCTGCAGGTCGATCCGCCGCTCGCGCACCGACAGGCGGATGCGGTCGCCGTTCTGCACCAGCGCGAGCGGGCCGCCGACCGCCGCCTCCGGTGAAACGTGCAGCACGATCGTGCCGTAGGCAGTGCCGCTCATGCGCGCATCCGAGATACGCACCATGTCCTTCACCCCGGCGCGCGCGAGTTTGGCGGGAATCGGCAGGTAGCCGGCCTCCGGCATTGCATAGCCCGACTTCGGCCCGGCGTTCTGCAGCACGAGGAAGTCCTCCGGCCGCACGTCCAGGTCCGGCGCGTCGATGCGCGCTGCGAGATCGTCGAGCGAGCGAAACACCACCGCCCGCCCTTCGCGCTCGAACAGCGCCGGGTCGGCCGCCGAGCGTTTCAGAATGGCGCCGTTCGGTGCGAGCGAGCCAAACAGTGCGACCAGTCCGCCGACCGGCTCGATGGGCTCGGCCAGCGGCCGCACCACGTCGCGGTCGACCCAGGTCGCGCCCTCGGCCTCTTCGCGCGCCAGGCGCTCGCCCAGCGTCTCGCCGGTCACGGTCAGCGCATCGAGTGCGAGCAGCGGTCTGAGCTCGCGCAGCACGGCGGACAGCCCGCCGGCGGCGTACAGATCCGACATGTAATGGGCGCCGGTCGGCTTGAGGTTGACGAGCACCGGCGTCGAGTCGGACAGAGCGTTGAGGCGCTCCAGTGACAGCTCGACGCCGACGCGGCCCGCGATCGCAGTGAGGTGAACGATCGCGTTGGTCGAACCGCCGATTGCAAGCAGCACGCGCAGCGCGTTTTCAAGCGACGCCCGGGTGATCACCTGCGAGGGACGGATCGGGTTGCGCGCCAGCTCGACCGCGTGCGCGCCGCTCGCCTCGGCCGCGCGCAGGCGATCGGCGTGCACCGCGGGAATCGCCGCCGTGCCGGGCAAGGCCATGCCGAGCGCCTCGGCGAGCGCGGCCATCGTCGAGGCCGTTCCCATCACCGCGCAGGTGCCTGCGGTGGTGGCCAGGTTGCCTTCGACCTCTTCGATGCCGCGCGCATCGACCGTACCCGCGCGGTGCATCGCCCAGAAGCGGCGGCAGTCGGTGCAGGCGCCGAGGCGCTCGCCCCTGAATGAGGTCGGCATCATCGGCCCGGCAAGCAGCTGCACGGCAGGCCGGTCGGCGCTCGCCGCGCCCATGAGCTGCGCCGGCACCGTCTTGTCGCAGCCGCCGACCAGCACCACCGCATCCATCGGCTGCGCGCGGATCATCTCCTCGACATCGATCGACATCAGGTTCCTGAACATCATCGAGGTCGGGTTGAGGAACACCTCGCCGAGCGACACGGTGGGAAAATCGAGCGGCAGCCCGCCCGCGGCGATGACGCCGCGCTTCACCGCCTCGATCAGCTCCGGAAAGTGGCGGTGGCAGTTGTTGAAGCCGCTTTTCGAGTCCGCGACGCCGACGATCGGGCGCGCGAGCATCGCGCTGGAGTAGCCCATCGACTTGGCGAACGAGCGGCGCAGGTAGAGCGAGAAGCCGGCGTCGCCGTAGTTGGTCAGGCCGCGCGCCAGCCCCTTGGGTACGCGCTCGTCGTTGTCGGTCATGGCGAACCGATCTTAGCGGAAAGTGAATCGGCGGCGCGCGGGGCGTGTTTCAGGCATGCTGCAGACCGTCATGCGGCGCCTTCTCGATCTGCTCGGTGTCTACGCGCGCTGGGCGCTGCCCGCGGGCGTGTTCACAGGCATCGTGCTGCCGGATCTCGCCGCGCTGCTGCGCCCGCTGCTCACCCCGGTGGTGATCGGCACGCTGACTGCCGCGCTGTTGCGCCTCGACTGGGCCCGCATGGGCGCCGCGCTGCGCCAGCCCGGACTGCCGCTGCTGCTCGCCGGCTGGCAGCTACTGCTGGCGCCCGCGCTGGTCTGGGCCGGCAGCGTGCTTCTCGGCCTGCCGCCTGACCTGCGCCTGCTGCTGGTGCTGCAGGCGGCGGCGCCGCCGATCGGCTCGGCGTCGGTGTTCGCGCTGATACTCGGCCTGGACGGCGCGCTCGCCGCCGTTATCACCGTGCTCGCCACCCTGCTGCTGCCGCTCAGCCTCACGCCGCTGGTCGTCCTGCTCGCGGACACCGGACTGCGCGTCGACCTCACCGCGTTTGCGCTGCGCGTCACCCTGGTCGTCGTCGCTCCGTTCGCAATCGCCGCCGTGCTGCGCAAGGGCATCGGCCGGGAACGACTGCGGCGCAACGATCGGTTGGTCGGCGGGCTGAACGTGCTGCTGCTGGTGGTGTTCGCCATCGCGGTGATGGACGGTGTGACCGCCCGCCTGCTCGCCGAGCCCGCCTATATCGGTGGCCTGCTGCTTGCCAGCTGCGTGGCCGCCGTGCTGCTGCACGCCGCGGGATACGCCGCCTTCCGCTGGACCGGCGCCCGCACCGCGTTCAACGTCGCCATCCTCTCCGGCAACCGCAACATGGGGCTCATGCTCGCCATCACGGCGGGCACCGCGGGCGAAGCGTTTTCGCTCTACGTCGGCATCGCGCAGATCCCGATGTACTTCGCGCCGCTGCTGCTCTCGCCGTTCGTGCGGCGCGCTGCCGCTTGAGTGCGGCGCGCCGATCGCCTCCGGCAGAAGTCGCAGGGTACTATCGGCGGGCGATTCTTCCGGGGGGGGTGCGGTTCGGGTGATCGGGGAGGCCTTCAGACAACGACTCGCGGCGATTCTGGCCGCGGACGTCGCCGGCTATTCGCGCCTGATGGCGAATGATGAGCGTGCCACCGTCGCTGCGCTGGACGCGGCACGCGCGGTTTTTCGCGAGCAGATCGAATCGATGCAGGGTCGGGTCATCGACATGGCGGGCGATTCGGTGCTGGCAGTGTTCGAGACCGCGACCGGGGCTGTGGCCGCCGCTTTGGCCATCCAAGCGGCACTTGCCGAAGCATCGACCGATACACCGGACGACCGAAAGATGCGCTTCCGCATCGGGGTGCATCTGGGCGACGTCATGGAGAAGGCGGACGGCACGGTCTACGGCGACGGCGTGAACATCGCCGCACGGCTGGAGGGCCTCGCCGAGCCGGGCGGCGTCGCGATTTCCGACGCGGTGCGCGGCGCGGCGAAGAACCGCGTAAACGCCGTATTCACGGATCTGGGGGCGCAGTCGGTCAAGAACATCGTCGAGCCGGTACGCGCGTTCAAGGTCACGCCCTCGAACAGCGCCCCGCCGGAGACCGTGCCGGCCGCACGCGAGATCGCCCCGCCGCTTGCCGACAAGCCGTCCCTTGCCGTGCTGCCGTTCACGAACATGAGCGGCGACCCGGAGCAGGAGTACTTCGCCGACGGCATGACCGAGGACCTGATCACCGACTTGTCCAAGGTCTCCGGCCTGTTTGTGGTCGCGCGCAATTCCACATTTGCCTACAAGGGCAAGCACGTCGACGTCCGCGCCGTGGCGCGCGAACTGGGTGTGCGCTATATCCTCGAAGGCAGCGTGCGCAAGGCCGGCGACCGGGTTCGCATCAACGTACAGCTGATCGACGCCGCCGACGGCGGGCATCTGTGGGCCGAACGCCATGATGGCGCGATCGCCAGCGTATTCGAACTGCAGGACGAAGTCGGCGCGAAGGTCGTGTCCGCCTTGTCGGTCAAGCTCAAGCGCGGCGAGAAAGAGCCGTTCAGTCACGTGCATACCCACAACCTCGACGCCTACGAACTGTTCGTCCGCGCCAAGACCACGCCCTACCCGCCGGTTCCATCGCGCATCGAAATGGCGCGAGAAATGTTCGAGCGCGTCATCGAAATGGATCCGACGTTCGCGGGTGGCTATGCCGGCGTTTCCTGGATGCTCGGTCTAAACGCGATCTTCGCGTATGCGGATGCGACCCCCCAGATCGAGCGTGCAGTTGCCCTGGCGCGCAAAGCCATTGAAATCGACGAGACGTTCGGATTGTCCTACCTGGCGCTGGGTGTGGCGAGGGTTCAGCAAGACGCGCACGACGAAGCCGTCGCGGTGCTGCGCGAAGCGATCTCGCGGCAACCGAATGACGGCGACGCGCACTGCTATCTCGGACTCATCCTCGGCTTTTCAGGCGTGGCGGACGAGGCCGTTGCGTCGCTCGAGTACGCACTGCGCCTCAATCCGCAGTTCATCAACGGCCCCTATCTCAACATGCTCGGCCTCGTTCACCTGTCTGCCGGAAACCACGCTCAAGCGGTGGAATGTTTCAATCGCAACACGGCCCGCAGGGGACCTGTCGGGCCGCCCGCGCTGTCCGGTCTGGCGGCGTCCTATTGGGCGCTTGATCGTCGCGATGAGGCGCACGAAGTTACAGCACGCCTGAGAAAGGACTTTCCGAATCACCGGCTGACCGGCTGGAATTTTCTGTCGATTATCCGTCGCGCCACAACGCGCGACCGCGTTCACGCGCTGATGCGCGACGCCGGCATTCCCGAATAGCGGACCCGCGCGGCGCTCGCCCGGGCCCTCGAGGTACGCGATCGGAGAGCGCCCGCTCAGTCGCGATACGACGGGTCGATCGTGTCGAGCTTCGCGAGCAGCGCCGGCCATTCGAGCACGCCGAAGCGCCGGCGCGTCTCGGGCAGGTACATCCGGTAGGAGGCGTCCACCACGTCCTGTGACGGCATCTGCAGCTCGGTGTTGCACGACAGCGCCGCGATCTGTACCTGGCAGGCACGCTCGAGGCGGAAGATGCTGTTGAAGGCCTCGGGGATGCTGGCACCCACCACCAGCAGCCCGTGGTTCCTGAGGATCATGCCGGTGTGATCGCCCAGGTCGCGCACCAGCCGCTGCTGCTCCTCGAGGTTGACCGCCACGCCCTCGTAGTCGTGGTAGGCGATCCTGGCGAAGCGCATCGAGGTCTGCGCGAGCGGCAGCAGGCCGCACTTCATGGCCGAGACCGCCATCCCGGCGACGGTGTGAGTGTGGATGACGCAGTCGACGTCGTGCCTCGCGCCGTGAATCGCGCTGTGGATGACGTAGCCGGCCCTGTTGACGCCGTACTCGGTCGGATTGAAGAGCACGTTGCCCGCGAGATCCAGCTTGACGAAGCACGAGGCGTGCATCTGGTCATACAGCATCCCGTAGGGATTGATGAGGAAGCTGTCCTCTTCGCCCGGGACACGGGCGCTGATGTGGTTGGCGCTCATCTCCGTCATGCCATAGAGGTCCACCAGCCGGTAGGCGGCCGCGAGATCGACGCGCGTCTCCCACTCCTCGCCGCTGACCTGCGCGCGAACCGACTTTCCCTTTTTCACCGAATGCAAAGCCATGGCTCGTGTTTCCTCTGGTTGCGCCGCTGGACTGCCCGGGGCTGTTCCGACCCCGCCAACCGGGAAGACGGCGCCTCGGGTTCTCGATCGTAGCGCGCCGTCAGCCCTGCGCGGGACGATCGCTCGCCACCGCATCAGCGTACCACCCGCCCTTGAACGGCTCGGCACCACCGGCATTGAGCCGCGCGGGCCACGGGGCGTCGATCGACTCGATCCCGCCGGCGCCAGACGGGCCGACGCGCGCTGGCCGATACAGTACGTTACAAGCCCCCTACACGCCGCAATCGGGACGGCAACCAGCGGGCGTAGATTGGCGACGGCGTCAGCGCCCGTACGGGCGCTCACGCCCTCGCCCGATCGGAGGTCTGCCGTGAACATGACGACTGCTCTCGCGCTGATTGCCAGCGGAATGCTGCTTTTCTGGTCCACGCTGATCGGCACGCGCCTTGCGCGGCCGCCGCGCTGGACCGGCGACACGATGGTGATGTGTTTCATCGCGCCGGCGGTCATTTTTCTCTGCGTTTCGGGAATGGGAATTCTCGTCTACCTCCTGGTCACGGGCGCCTGGCGCAGCATGGGGGCGTCGGATTACACCAGCGCCGGCGCCGTGCTTGCCGCGGCGGCCATCGCGGGGCTGCTGCTGGCGCGCTGGTCGCGCCGCGCGCCACGTGCGGTCGCCGCCGAGGTCATCCCTCTGCAACGGCCGGAGACCCCGGAACCGCCGCGCCCGGCACCGCAGCTCAGCAGGCCGCGCAAGGCGGCCTGAGCAACGCGCGGCGGATCAGCCGCGCAGCTGTGAGACGAGCGCCACGAACGCGCGCTCGAGATTGCGGCTTGCCCCTTCGCTCAGGCCTGCGCCGAGCTCGAAGGCGTAGCCGCGCACCGCGAGCAGGCGCGCCGACGGCGGCGTCTCGCCCGTCAGCCGCCGGTAGCCGCCAAGCAGCGCCTGCGGCGAAAGCGCGTGCGTGGTCACGCTCCTGTCGCCTTGCGGCCCAATCGCCTCGAGCGTGAATGGCGCATCGCCCGAGACACTGGCATCGACGAAGATCACGGCCTCGCGCCCGCGCAGATCGAGTGCGTACTCGATCTGCAATTGATAGTCCGTCAGCACCTCGACCCCTCGCAGCTTCAGCGCCTCGAGCCGCTCGGCGAGCAGCGGGCCGAGCGCGTCGTCACCGCGGCTCGGGTTGCCGAGCGCGATCACCAGCTGCGGCGCGACGCGCGCCGGCGCGTCCAGCGTCAGCATGCGACCTCATCCGGATCGTCGCGCACCAGCTGATCGACCATCACTCCGTCGGGGTCGACCAGTTCGACCGCGAGCGGCATCTTGCCAAGCGCGTGGGTCGCGCAGGACAGGCAGGGATCGAACGCACGGATCGCGACTTCGATGTGGTTGAGCAGGCCCTCGGTGAGCTGCCGGCCATCGAGGTAGCGCTGCGCCACCTGGCGGATCGCCTCGTTCATCGCCTGGTTGTTGTGTGTGGTCGACACGATCAGGTTGGCGCGGATCACCATGTCGTTCTCGTCGACGCGGTAGTGGTGGATCAGCGTGCCGCGCGGCGCCTCGATCACGCCGACGCCGCGGCGCCGACGCTCGCCGCGCGCCATCAGATCGCTGCCGACGATATCGTCGTCGTTGAGCAGGATCTTGATTTCCTCCGCGGCAAACAGCATCTCGATCATGCGCGCCCAGTGGTAACCGAGCGTCGCGTGCAGCGGCTCGGCTCCGGCGAAGTCGACGAACTCGCGCCGCTCCGCGTCCGCGAACGGCGTGGGGATCTGGTCGCAGTTCTGCACCCGCGCGAGCGGGCCGACGCGGTACCAGCCGGTCTCCGGGCCCAGGGCACGCAGGTAGGGAAACTTCATGTACGACCAGGGCTTGACGTCCTCGAAGATGACCTCCCAGTAGCGCCGGTAATCGAAGCCATCGAAGATCAGGCGCCCGCTGGCCTCGCGCGCGCGCAGCCGACCGTGATAGAGGTCCATCGCGCCGTCGGGCGCGACCAGGCTCAGCATGCTGGCGCGGAATGCGCCGAAGCCGTTGTAGAGATCGACGTTCGCCTCATGCAGCTGCTTGGCGAGCGCCACCGCCTCGCGCGCCCAGCCAATGACCTGGTAGACGTCGGCGAGCAGCGTGTCGCGCTCCGCCTCGGTGAGCGCCTTGTTGACGCCACCGGGAACCGCGCCGGTGCCGTGGATCCGCTTGCCTGCGGTGTAGCGGATGACTTCCTGACCGTACTTGCGCAACAGCACCCCGCGACGCGCCGTCTCCGGATGTGCCGCGGCCACCCCGACGATATTGCGGCGCGCGACGTCGGAATCGAAGCCGAACAGCAGGTCTGGCGCGGCGAGATGAAAGAAGTGCAGCGCATGCGATTGCAGGATCTGGCCGTAGTGCATCAGCCGGCGGATCTTCTCCGCGGTCGGCGTGAGTCGCTCGCCGCCCACGACCAGGTCCATGGCCTTCGCCGCCGCGATGTGGTGGCTCACCGGGCAGATGCCGCACAGGCGCTGCACCATCACCGGCACCTCCCAGTAGGGCCGGCCCTGGATGAACTTCTCGAAACCGCGGAACTCGACGATGTGCAGCCGCACCTGGTGCACACGATTGTCTTCGTCGAGCAGCAGCGTCACCTTGCCATGCCCTTCGACCCGCGACACCGGGTCGATCGCGACGCGGCGCAGGCCGGAAGGCTCGCGCGCGGTTTCCAGGTTCGTCGTCGTCATGGCCACGCTCCGTCGCGCATCAGTCGTACTGGATCAGGCCGTGGCCGAGCTGCGGCGTGCGACCGGCGATCACATCGGTGAGGAACTTCCAGATCGCGTCGCCCGAGGGCGGACAGCCGGGCAGGAAATAGTCGATCTTCACCACCTCGTGCAGCGGGTGCACCTTGTCGAGGGGCAGCGGCAGCTCGGGGTCGTTCGGCATGCCGCCGCGGCCGATGCTGGTCTCGGTGACGTAGATTTCCTGCAGGCAGGCGCGCAGGTCGAGGTGATTGCGCTGCGCCGGCAGTCCGCCGGTCACCGCACAGGCGCCGAGTGCGACCAGGATCTTGCAGTTCTGCCGGAACTCGCGCAGCACGTGCACGTTCTCCGCATTGCAGATGCCGCCCTCGATGAGGCCGACGTCACAGGGCCCGCAGTGCTTGATGTCGGTGAGCGGCGAGCGGTCGAACTCGATGCTCTCGAGCAACGCAAACAGCCGCTCGTCGATGTCGAGGAACGACATGTGGCAGCCGAAGCAGCCGGCGAGCGACGTGGTTGCGACCTTGAGCTTGCGCTTCGCGTTCATTCCGCGCCGCCCCGTTTCGCCGACGGGCTGCGCGGCGCATACTCGAGCGCCTGGGCGCTGACCGGCCGCGCATCGTACTGGCGCTTGCCGATCGGCACCGCAAAGCCCACGCCCTTGCGCAGGATGACGCCGACCGGGCAAACCTCCATCGCCTTGTCGGTCACCGCAATATCCGTGTCCGCGAGCTGCCCCGATTCGGCGTTGACGATGAGGTGCTTGCGGATGCCGCGCCCGGAGAGTGCGAACACATGCTTGCCGTCGACCTCGCCCGAGGCCCGGATGCAGAGCTCGCAGAGGATGCAGCGATTGAAATCGAGCAGGATGTCGGGATGCGAGGCGTCCACCGGGCGGTCGGGAAAGAAGTGATCGAAGCGTGGACTGAGCATGCCGAGGTCGTAGGCCACCGCCTGCAGCAGGCAGTTGCCGCTCTTTTCGCAGGACGGGCAGAAGTGATTGCCCTCGACGAACAGCATCTGCACCAGCGTCCTGCGCTTGTCGTTGAGCTCTTCGCTATTGCTTTCGATCTCGGCGCCGGCCTGCGCCGGCATCGTGCAGGCGGCCGCGGTATGCCCGTTCACGCGCACCGTGCAGACCTTGCAACTGCCGTGCGGCTGGAACTCCGGGTGGTAGCACAGGTGCGGGATGTAATGCCCGGCCGCGAGCGCGGCCTGGATCACCGTCTGGCCGGGCGTGAACGGAACATCCTCCCCATCGAGGAGAAAGTGTGCCGTGGGCGGGCGCGTGTCGGATGGCTGGGTCATGAGCTGCGGTCGAGATAAGCGCCCGGATCGGTGCGGCCCGTCATCTCGCGCGCACGGGCGAGCGCACCATCGAGGTCGAAGGCAGGTTCGAATTCGAGCGACTGCAGACGTCGCTCGTAGACCGGCTTGAAGCGCTTGAGCGTGTCGACGATCGGGTTGCATGCGGTGTGGCCGAGTCCGCAGTGGCTCGCCGCTTGCAGCAGACGGTTGAGCAGGTAGATCGTGTTGAGGTCGTACTGCGAGCCTTTGCCGCCGTGCAGCTTGTCCATCTGGTTGCGCAGCAGCGAAGTGCCGACCCGGCAGGGCGTGCAGAAGCCGCAGCTTTCGTGGGCGAAGAAGTGCGCGAAGTTGCGTGCCACCTCGAACATGTCGCGCGAGCCGTCGAACACCATGAACGCACCCGCGGTCGGCAGGTCCTCGAAGGCAATTTTCCGATCGAGCTCGCTGGCGTCGATGCAGCTGCCCGAAGGACCGCTCACCTGCACCGCGAGCGGGTCGGCCGCGCCGCAGTCGGCGAGCACCTCGCGCACACTCACGCCGAAGGGATACTCGTAGATGCCCGGCCGTGCGCAGTCGCCCGCGACCGAGAGGAGCTTGGTGCCGGCGGACTTCGGCGTGCCGATTGCGGCATACGCGTCGCCCCCCTTCAGCGCCACCAGCGCCGCGGCGCAGAAGGTCTCGACGTTGTTCACCGTGGTCGGCCGGCCGAGGTAGCCATGGGTGACCGGATAGGGCGGGCGGTTGCGCGGGATGCCGCGCTTGCCTTCGAGCGATTCGATGAGCGCCGATTCCTCGCCGCAGACGTAGGCGCCGGCGCCGAGGTGGATCTCGATGTCGAAGTCGAAGCCGGCGCGACCGAGGATCGACCTGCCGAGCAGCGTGTCGCGCCGCCGCCGCGCGAGCGCTTCGTTGAGTGGCGTCAGCAGGTGACGGTATTCGCCGCGCAGGTAGAGAAAGCCCTGCTGCGCACCGACGACCCGCGCGCACACGGTCATGCCCTCGAACACGAGGTCGGCCTGGCGCGCCAGCAGCACCCGGTCCTTGAAGGTGCCCGGCTCGCCTTCGTCGGCGTTGCACACCACCACGCGCCCGTCGCCCGGCGCAGCGGCGCAGGCCGCCCACTTGAGGCCCGTCGAGAATCCCGCGCCGCCGCGACCGCGCAGCTTCGAGCGCTTGATTTCCTCGAGGGTCGCGGTCGAATCGCCGCGCGCCAGCGTCGCGCGCAGGGCATCGCCCGGGGCGAGCGTCGAGCCGAGCAGCAGGTCGCTGCGGCGGATGTTGTCGGCGACCGCGAACAGCGCCGGCGGCCATTCCGCCACGGGGCGCTGCGTGCGGATCAGCTCGGCGACCTCCTCGACGCGTGCCTGCGTCATGTTGGGAATCGCCCAGCCGTTCACCAGGATCGCCGGTCCCTGGTCGCACATTCCGGTGCAGGAGGTCATGTCGATCGACACCAGGCCGTCTTCCGAGGTGCGCCCGCGCTCGACCCAGAGCTGCTCGCACATCGCCGTCATGAGCGCTTCGTTGCCGAGCATGCGGTCGGTGATGTTGTTCGAGAACAGCACCCGGTAACGCCCTGCCGGCTCGAGATGCAGGAAGCTGTAGAAACCCGCGACGCCCTCGATGCGCGCGCGCGGCAGGCCGAGCTGCTGCGCAACGCGCGTGATCACCGCGGGTGCGAGCCAGCCCCCCTCGGCGTCCTGCACGTCGATCAGGACCTGCAGCGCCCGGTTCGGGTCGGCGCCGTGGCGCGCGACGATCGCATCGAGCGAGGTCTTCTGCGCGTTGCTCAGTTCCATTTCAACAGATCCTCGGCAAGGGTTCCCCGGTGAGCCAGTCGACGACGCGCTGCCCGCCGAAGGCGGTGCGCATCTGCACAAAGCGGCGCGCATCCTCAACGACCTCGCCGATCTGCGCGGCCGAGCCGCCGAGCGGATGGGCACGCATGGCGGCGAGCAGACGCTCGGCGTCGCCCGCCGCGCAGATCGCAACCAGCTTGCCCTCGTTCGCGACGTACAGCGGATCGAGCCCGAGCAGCTCGCAGGCCGCCGACACTTCCGGCGCCACCGGGATCGCTGCCTCGTCGAGGCGCATGCCGACCCCCGACTGCCGCGCGAGCTCGTTCAGCGTCGTCGCCAGTCCGCCGCGCGTCGGATCGCGCAGGCAATGCAGGCCCGGCACGGCCTCCACCATCGCGGCGACGAGACCGTGCAGCGCCGCCGTATCGGAGCGAATGGTGGTCTCGAAGCCGAGGTTCTCGCGGTGCGAAAGAATGGCGACGCCGTGGTCGCCGATGGTTCCGGAGACCAGGATGCGGTCACCCGGGCGCGCGCGGTCGCCCGAAATCTCGACGCCGTCCGCCACCACGCCAACGCCGGTGGTGGTGATGAACACACCGTCGCCCTTGCCCTTTTGCACCACCTTGGTGTCGCCGCAGACCACGGGCACGCGCGCCGCACGCGCCGCTTCGGCCATCGACTCGACGATGCGCCGCAGCTCGCCGAGCGGGAAGCCCTCCTCCAGCACGAAGCCCGCCGCGAGATAGAGCGGCGCGGCGCCGGCCATGGCGACGTCGTTGATCGTGCCGTGCACGGCGAGGCAGCCGATGTCGCCGCCCGGGAAAAACAGCGGCGAGACGACGTGGCTGTCGGTCGACATCACCATGCGCCGCCCCGGCACCGTGAATTGCGCCTGGTCGTTCAACCGGCTCAACCATGCGTTGTCGAACGCAGGCAGGAACAGCTCGTCGACGAGCTGCGCCATGGCGCGTCCGCCGCTGCCGTGCGTCATGTCGACGCAGCCGGCGCGAAAGTCGAGCGGCCGGATGTAATCAGCCTTCATTCAGGCCGCCTCCTGCGTCGGCGCCGTGTCGCGATAGCGCCCGTAGCTGTAGTGCGCCGCGCAGGCGCCTTCCGACGACACCATGCACGCGCCGATCGGGTTGTCGGGCGTGCACACCGTACCGAATACCTTGCAGTCCTGCGGGCGCTTGTGCCCGCGCAGAATGGCGCCGCACTCGCAGGCCTTGTGGTCCGGCACCGGCGCGGCCGCCACCTCGGCCGGGAAGCGACGCTCGGCATCGAACGCCGCATAGCGCTCGCGCAGCCTGAAACCGCTCCTCGGAATCTCGCCCAGCCCGCGCCAGGCGAAGCGCTCGCGCGTCTCGAACACATCGTCCATCAGGTCGATCGCCTTGCGGTTGCCATCCGGCGTCACCGCGCGCGTGAACTCGTTCTCGACCTCGGCGCGCCCGTCGTTGACCTGGTGAACCAGCATGCGGATCGCCTGCATGACGTCGAGCGGTTCGAAGCCGGCGATCACCACCGGCTTGCCGTACTCGCGCGCGAAGCGCTCGTAGGGGCGCGAGCCGATCACGGTCGATACGTGCGCCGGCCCGACGAAGCCGTCGAGCGGCACACCGCCGGGCGCGTCCAGGATCGCCGCCATCGCCGCGGGCGTGAGGACGTGATTGCAGAACACGGAGAAATTCTTCAGCCCCTCGGCCCGGGCGCAGCGCACGGCGACCGCGGTCGGCGGCGTCGTCGTCTCGAAGCCGATGGCGAAGAACACCACCTCGCGCCCGGGCTGCGCACGCGCCAGCGCGAGCGCCTCCGCAACCGAGTAGGCCATGCGCACGTCCGCGCCCTGCGCCTTGGCGCGCAGCAGCGACTGCCCGCCCGAGGCCGGCACGCGCAGCGTGTCGGCATACGTCACCAGCGTCGTGCCGGGCCGGCGGGCCAGCGCGATCGCGGCGTCGATGCGCGCGATCGGCAGCACGCAGACCGGGCAGCCCGGACCGTGGATCATGCGTACGTTCGGCGGCAGCAGGTCCTGCACGCCGTAGCGCGCGATGGCGTGCGTATGCCCGCCGCAGAACTCCATCAGGCGGTACTCGCGTGCCGGCTGCGCCGCCTGCGCAATCGCGCGCGCGATGTTGCGCGCGAGACCGGCATCGCGGAATTCGTCTATATATCTCATGCGTCCGCCTCGCGCACCGCGTGCGCCTCGTCGAGCGCGGCGAACAGCGCCAGCGTGCGCGCCGCCTCGTCGCGGTCGAGCGTCTGCAGCGCGAAGCCGACGTGCACGATGACGTAATCGCCGACCGCCACGCCGTCGACCAGCGCGAGCGAGATCTCCTTGCGTACGCCGCCGAGATCGACGAGCGCCGCGTCCCCCGGGCGGAGCGCGATCACCTGCGCAGGAACGGCGAGGCACATCGTCGGCCCGCCTAGTCCAGCGCCTGCGCGGCGACCCAGGCCTGGCCGAGCGCGAGGCCGCTGTCGCTCGGCGGCAGCCGTGTCGCCTCGAAGACCTGCAGGCCCTCCGCCTCGAGCCGGGCGCGCAGCGCCGCGCCGAGCACGCGGTTGTGAAAGCAGCCGCCGCCGAACGCCACGCGCGCCAGGCCTGTGGCAGCGACGCGCGCGCGCACCCAGTCGGCGAGCGCCGCTGCGAGGGTGGCGTGGAACGCCGCCGCCGCGCGTCCGACTGCGTTCTCGTTGGACCGGTCGACCTGCGCCATGCAACCGAGCAGCGGCAGCAGGTCGAGACGCCCCGCGGCGTCGATCGCGTAGGCATCGGGAAGCGGTTCCGCGGGGCCGTGCTGCGCCGCCAGGCGTTCGAGCCGCATCGGCGCCTCGCCTTCAAAGGCCTGCATCGTGCTGACCCCGAGCAGCCCGGCCGCCGCGTCGAATACCCGTCCCGCGCTGCTCGTCGTCGGGCAGTTGACGGCGCCGTCCAGCATGCGCACGAGCGTGGTGCCGTGTACGCCGGGATAGCGGCGCGCGACCTCGTCGCACCGGCCGAGCGCATGCAGCGCCGCAATCGCCATGCGCCAGGGCTCGCGCGCCGCGCGATCACCGCCCGGCAACGCCAGCGGGCGCAGATGACCGAGGCGCGCGCAGCGCCCGCCCTCGACCCGCAGCAGCTCGCCGCCCCAGGCGCCGCCGTCGACTCCGAGGCCGACGCCGTCGAGCGCCAGACCGAGCAGCGGACCGTCGAGCCGATGCTCCGCCGCAACCGCCGCGATGTGGGCGTGGTGATGCTGCACACCGATCGCCGGCAGGCCGCGCCGCGCGGCGAATTCGAGGGCGAAACGCGTGTTGTGGAAATCCGGGTGCAGGTCGTGCGCCACGGCCCGCGGTGCGACGCGCAGCGTCTCGAGCAGCTCGCCGACCGCGGATTCGAAGGCACGGCAGGCCGCCACATCGGCGAGATCGCCGACACCGGCCGAGACGAACGCCTCGTCGTCGCGCGTGACGCAGACGGTGTTCTTGAACCAGGCGCCGACGGCCAGCACGGGCGGCAGGCTGCGCGCCAGCGGGACCGTGCGCGGCGCGGCCGACGTCATGCGACGACGCCTCGCGGCCCGGCCCGCTGCGTCGCCGACCGTGCGGCCGCGCGCGCGCCGGCCGCAAGCCAATCGACCCAGGCGTCGATGCCCGCGCCGGTCGTTGCCGAGGTGCGCAGCACACGGATCTGCGGGTTCACGCGGCGCGCGTAGCCGATGCACGCAGCCTCGTCGAAGGACAGATGCGGCGCGAGATCGATCTTGTTCAGGACCATCACATCGGCCGCGGCGAACATGTCAGGGTACTTGAGCGGCTTGTCCTCGCCCTCGGTGATCGACAGCACGACGACCTTGTGCGCCTCGCCCAGATCAAAGGCCGCCGGACAGACCAGGTTGCCGACGTTTTCGATCAGCAGCAGGCTGCCGGGCGCGGGGTCGAGCTGCGCGATCGCGTGCGACACCATATGGGCGTCGAGATGGCAGCCCTTGCCCGTGTTCACCTGCAGCGCGCCTGCGCCGGCGGCGCGAATGCGCTCGGCGTCGCGGCGGGTCTGCTGGTCGCCCTCGATCACGCTCACAGGCAGGAGCCCCCGCAGCGCCTGGATCGTGCGGCACAGCAGCGTCGTCTTGCCCGAGCCCGGACTCGAGACCAGGTTGAGGGCAAAGATCCCGTCGTGCGCGAAACGCGCGCGGTTGCGCGCCGCATGCGCGTCGTTCGCGGCGAGCAGGTCCTGCTCGATCCGCAGCCGGCGCGGGTCCGTCGCGCCATGCGCATGCGCACCGGGCTGGGCATGGTGGTGCAGCGTGCCGTCCGCGTGCCGGTGCCAGCCCTCGGCACCCTGCCCTTCGATCCGGGTGTCGCCGTCGCCGCATCCGCAGGTTGTGCACATCGCGCCCCCCTATTCGACCTCGAGTTCCCGCACGCGCAGCCCGGTTCCCGCCACCGGCCGCAGTCCGTAGCCGCCGCAGCTCGGGCAGGCGTCCTCGCGGGCGGCGAGCGCGCTCAGCGTGCCGCAGGACGGGCAGCGCCCGCGCCCCGGGACGGCGACCAGCTCCAGCACCGCGCCCTCGGCGCGCGTGTCGCGCGAAACCGCCTCGAAACTCGCCCGCATCGCATCGGGCTCGACGCAGGAAAGCAGTCCCACCTCGAGCCACACTTTTCGCACGCGCGCGAACGCATCGCGCGCGGCTGCGTTCTCGATGATTTCAATGACGCTCTGGGCGAGCGACAGTTCATGCACGCCGGAACCCGCCTTCAGAAGTGGACGGGTTCAATATGCGCGCCTCGAAGGCCGCGGGTTTGACGCACGTCAACCCTCGCGGGCGCAGGCGAAAATCCCGCGCCCTGCGCGGCCTAGGCCGTCACGCGGCGGCGCAGAAACCGTTCAGCGCGGAAAACGCGCCACCGGCACGCCGGCGACGTCGAGCTCGAGCCGCACCAGACCGCCCGCGTTCGGGTGCGGATCACGCTCGAGCGAGGTGACGAACAGCGTCTTCATCTCGGGCCCGCAGAAACAGGGCATGGTCGGATTCGGCACCGGCAGCGCGATTTGCTCGACCAGCGCGCCCTCGGGCGACCAGCGATTGAGAAAGCCCGACGACACGCCGGCGCTCCAGTAGAACCCCTCGACGTCGGTCGCGGCGCCGTCGGGGCGCCCGACCTCGAGCGTCGGCTCGGCGATGACCTGCACGTCGGAAATCGCTCCGCTGTCGAGGTCGTAGCGGTAGCGCCGGATCCAGATGCCGCGGCTGTCGGAGTAGAACATCGTCCGCCCGTCGGCGCTCCACGCCAGCCCGTTGGAAATCACGATGCCGTCGAGCTTTTTCTCGACACGGCCGTCGGGGGTGACACGGTACAGGCTGCCGTTCGGCTGCCGCTCGGGCCGGTCGTCCATCGAGCCGACCCAAAAACTGCCGTCGGGCGCCACCTTGCCGTCGTTTAGGCGGTTGCCAGGCGGGCCGTCGGGCTCGACGTCGGCGAAATGCTCGAGCGCACCGCTCGCCGGGTCAAGCAGCTTCAGCGTGCGCTTGAGCGCGACGAGAATGCGGCCGCTGCGGCACAGGCCGATCGAGCCGCAGCGCTCGGGCATCGGCCAGGTCTCGAGCCCCTCGGTCGCCATGTCGTAGCGGTGCACGGCCGGCGCGTGCACGTCGACGAACCAGAGGGCCTCGTTTTCCGCGTCCCACACCGGGCTCTCGCCGAGCTCGGCGCGGATTGCCAGCAGCTCGATGTCGGTGTGCATGGCCGATTCCACATTGAGGATAGGGCATTCTCCCCTCGGCCCCGGCACGGCGGGCGCGACCGTTTCGGGGTATAAATCGCGTTTCGTTTCGCCCGCCGTTCACCCCGCGCGCTCATGGAAAGATCCTTCGCCAAGGAAGTCGAGCTGCTCACGCTGGGCGACGGCGATACGTTCCACGGCGAGGGCATCCTCGCCGTGACCAAGGCGCTGCTGCAGTCCGGCGTGGCCTACGTCGGCGGCTACCAAGGGGCACCGGTGTCGCACATGATGGACGTGCTGAACGACGCGCGCGACACGATGGATGCCCTCGGCGTTCACGTCGAGACCAACGCCTCCGAAGCGGGCGCTGCAGCGATGCTCGGCGCATCGATCAACTATCCGCTGCGCGGCGCGGTGACGTTCAAGTCGACCGTCGGCACCAACGTCGCCTCCGACGCCCTCTCGAATCTCGCCTCGGCCGGCGTGCGCGGTGGCGCGCTGATCGTCCTCGGCGAGGACTACGGCGAGGGGGCCTCGATCATCCAGGAGCGCAGCCACGCCTTCGCCATGAAGTCGCAGATCTGGCTGCTCGATCCGCGGCCGAGCCTGCCGAAGATCGTCGACCTGGTCGAGCAGGGCTTTGCCCTGTCGGAAGCCTCGAGCACCCCGGTGATGCTCGAGCTGCGCATCCGCGCCTGCCACGTGCATGGCGCGTTCGCCACCAAGGCGAATCGTGCGCCGCCGTTCTCGCGCCGCCAGGTGCTCGAGAATCCGGAGTTCGATTACGGCCGCATCTGCCTGCCGCCATCCACCTATGCGCAGGAAAAGCACAAGGTCGAGGTGCGCTGGCCGGCGGCGGTGCAGTACATCCGCGCGCACCGCCTGAACGAAACCTTCGCCGGCGAGCACGACGACATCGGCATCCTCTGTCAGGGCGGCATGTACAACGTGGTGATCCGCGCCCTGCAGCAGCTCGGACTGGCCGACGCCTTCGGCGTCTCGAAGCTGCCGATCTACTGCATGAACGTCACCTACCCCCTGGTGCCGGAAGAACTGGTTGCGTTCTGCAGGGACAAACGCGCGGTGCTGATGGTCGAGGAGGGCCAGCCCGCGTATCTGGAGGACGCGCTGCAGGCGACGCTGCGCCGCCACGGCGTCGCGGGCGTCGCCGTCTACGGCAAACAGGACGTGGACGAGGCCCGCCGCGTGCTGCCGCTCGCCGGCGAATATACCGGCGAGGTCGTGCTGAGCGGAATCGCGCGCTTCGTCGAGCACAGCGCCCCGCGCGGCGTCGACGCACGCAAGGTCGCGGGCGCCTACGGCGCGCTGATGGCGCCGAAGCGCGATGCGGCGGCCGCGCTCGGCGCACCGGTGCCGGTGCGTCCGCCCGGTTTCTGCGTCGGCTGCCCGGAGCGCCCGGTGTTCACCGCGATGAAGCTGGTCGAGCGCACGCAGGGCGCATTTCACGTCTCTGCCGACATCGGCTGCCATACGTTCTCGACGCTGCCGCCGTTCAGCATCGGCCACACCGTGCTCGGCTACGGCCTCGGGCTGGCGTCGAATTCGGCCGTGAACCCGATGTTCGGCAAGCGCACCGTCACGGTGATGGGCGACGGCGGCTTCTGGCACAACGGGCTCACCTCGGGCATCGCCAACGCGGTGTTCAACCGCGACGACGGCATTCTGGTGATCATGAAGAACGGCTACAGCTCGGCGACCGGCACGCAGGAGCTGCCCTCGAGCCCGCAGCACAGCAGCGCGAAGGCCGACGACATGGCGATCGAGCGCGCGCTGGGCGGCGTCGGCGTGAAATGGATGCGCACGGTGCACACCTACCACGTCGGCCAGATGAAGAAGACGCTGCTCGATGCGATGACCACCCGATACAAGGGCCTCAAGGTCATCATCGCCGAGGGCGAGTGCCAGCTCGAGCGCCAGCGCCGCATGCGACCGGCCCAGGCCAAGGCG
>Ga0209536_100002075_pt1 | contig 32672 bp, 34 predicted proteins | sample DeeMarSeWOR28_12_FD_187461 | JGI IMG/M metagenome (GOLD analysis project Ga0209536, IMG submission 187461) | Marine sediment microbial communities from White Oak River estuary, North Carolina - WOR-2-8_12 (SPAdes) (version 2) | ecosystem: Environmental > Aquatic > Marine > Intertidal zone >... | reverse complement strand
CGAACGAGCCCAACCTGCTCGAGGTGATTCCACCCGATCGCTATACGATCCTGCCCAATACCGCTGGCTGCTATACCGTCGAGGATGCCGTTCGCACCTGCCGCCTGGCGCGCGAGTTACTCGATGGCCATGATCTGGTGAAGCTGGAAGTGCTGGGCGACGAGAAGACCCTGTTTCCGGATATTGTTGCCACTCTTGAGGCGGCAGAAATCCTGGTGAAAGATGGTTTCAAGGTGATGGTCTACACCAACGACGACCCGATTATCGCGAAGAGGCTGGAAGAAATCGGTTGTGTGGCCGTCATGCCGCTGGCAGCACCCATTGGCTCCGGTTTGGGGATTCGCAATCCATATAATATCCTGACCATTGTCGAACAGGCGAACGTACCGATTATTGTCGATGCCGGCGTCGGCACCGCTTCCGATGCGGCAGTGGCCATGGAGCTCGGTTGTGACGGGGTATTGATGAACACCGCCATCGCCGCGGCGAAAGATCCGGTGCTGATGGCGTCGGCAATGAAAAAAGGCGTCGAGGCCGGTCGTGAGGCCTTCCTTGCCGGGCGCATGCCACGCAAGCGGTTTGCCTCGGCATCGTCGCCCATCGACGGCACCTTCTTCTGACGACCGCCCGTTTCTTCCAATACATGCATTGCATGTCTCGAAAAAAACATTTCGATTTTCTTGCGGCCTGAATCCGGAAGACCTCGTAAATGGCCGCTTCCTCTAGTTTCCACCGACGGATTCGCAGCTTCGTTCGTCGCGAGGGTCGCCTCACCACCGGGCAGGCGCGAGCATTAACAGAGTTGTGGCCGCGTTTTGGTCTGGAGCCGGGTGATGCCGAATTCGATTTTGTTCGGGTGTTTGGTCGCGAAGCCCCGGTAATTGTGGAAATCGGATTTGGCAATGGCGAATCGCTCGCCGAGGTCGCCGAGCAGCACCCGCAGAACAACTATATAGGTATAGAGGTGCACCGCCCCGGTGTCGGCAGCCTGCTGCTGCGGCTGGAGGAAAAGAAGCTCAGCAATGTCCGGGTACTTTGCCACGATGCCAGCGAGATCATCGGCGGACAGATTCCGGATCACTCACTGGATGCCGTCTACCTGTTCTTCCCCGACCCCTGGCCCAAGAAAAAACATCACAAACGTCGCATCGTCCAGCCGGTATTTGTCCAGCAGATACGGCAAAAACTGAAAGTCGGGGGCCAGTTCCACCTGGCGACGGACTGGCAGAACTATGCTGAACACATGATGGCTGTCCTGAGCGCTGCTGACGGGTTTAGCAACGTGGCCGGCCCGGGTAACTACGCGGTAAAGCCGGAATATCGCCCGGAGACCAAGTTTGAACGCCGTGGACTGAACAAGGGGCATGGCGTTTGGGACCTGGTATTTCGCCGTGAGCAGTGATGCCTATATCACCTACCCACTGATGGTTGAGTTGGTGCACCCGGCCGAGGTAAGGGTCGGCGCGTTGGGCCGATTCCGCTTCCCTGCCGGGCGCTATGTCTACACAGGTAGTGCACGGCGGGGGATAGCATCTGGAATTCAGCGCCATCTTTCAGCCAGGAAAAAGCGCCACTGGCATATTGACTACTTGTTGGCCATTCGGCAGCGCGGATCACCCGGGTGAAACGCTATAAAATCGCGGAATGCCGAAAAAATCAGCAGACCACGGGCGAGATTCCGGTGCCGCGATTTGGCGCCAGTAACTGCCGACACGGTTGCCGCAGCCATCTGAAATACCTCGGTCCTCTGTAAGCCAGAAGGGCTTTGGTGTAGGCTTGGCCCTCATTTTCCCCGTATGACGGGGGCGTCCCCATCAACTAAAAGACCAATTTCATGCTCCAGGAACAAAAAAACAGCTACACACGTGAGGAACTGCTGGCTTGTGGCCACGGTGAAATTTTCGGACCCGGCAACGCGCGCCTGCCGTTGCCACCGATGCTGATGTTTGATCGCATCACCGTTATCAATGACGATGGTGGCTCCAAGGGCAAGGGCCAGATCGTCGCCGAGCTCGATGTGACACCGGAGTTGTGGTTTTTCGATTGTCATTTTGAAACCGACCCGGTGATGCCGGGTTGCCTGGGGCTGGACGCCATGTGGCAGCTGGTCGGCTTTTATCTTGGTTGGCTCGGGGGCGAGGGCCGTGGCCGCGCGCTGGGCGCCGGCGAGGTCAAGTTCTCCGGACAGGTGACACCGAAAAACAAGCTGGTGACCTACCGCATCGACCTGCAGCGCGTGATTATGCGAAAGCTGATTATGGGAATCGCCGATGCCACCATGGAAGTAGACGGGCGCGAAATCTATGCAGCGAAGGATCTGCGGGTGGGCCTGTTTATGTCGACCGAAGATTTCTGAAGAGTCAGGGGGAAAACGAGAATGAGACGCGTCGTTGTCACCGGTATCGGTATCGTATCTTCAATCGGCAATAACAAGGCGGAGGTCATCGACTCCCTGCGCCAGGGCCGCTCCGGAATCGAGTTCAGTCAGGAATATGCCGACCTTGGTTTTCGCAGCCACGTCCATGGCACGGTAAAGCTCGATCCGTCAGAGCTGATCGACCGAAAGAAATTCCGTTTCATGGGCGACGCCGCAGCGTTTAATTATCTGGCGATGCAAGAGGCCATCGAAGACGCGGGCCTGAGTGAAGACGAAATCTCCAACGAACGGACAGGCATCATCGTTGGCTCCGGTGGCGGCTCCAACTCCAACAATCTTGCGGCCGTCGAGCTGCTGCGCGAAAAAGGGGTCCGGCGTGTCGGCCCCTACATGGTGCCGCGCACCATGGGCAGCACCACGTCCGCCAACCTTGCCACCCATTTCAAGGTCAAGGGCGTCAACTATTCCATCAGCTCCGCCTGCTCCACCAGTGCCCACTGTATCGGGAATGCGGCCGAGCTGATCCAGTGGGGCAAGCAGGACCGGGTTTTTGCCGGTGGTGGTGAAGAACTGCATTGGACCATGACCGTTTTGTTTGATGCCATGGGTGCGCTGTCATCGAAATATAATGATTCACCCGAAACCGCTTCGCGCGCCTATGATGCCAACCGTGACGGGTTCGTTATTGCCGGCGGCGGCGGTCTGGTGGTGCTGGAAGAACTGGAAACTGCCAGGGCGCGCGGCGCCAGGATCTATGCGGAGCTGGTTGGTTATGGTGCTACCTCGGACGGCTATGACATGGTGGCCCCGTCAGGCGAAGGTGCTGCGCGCTGCATGCAGCAGGCACTTTCGACCGTGAACGGTGACATCGATTACATCAATGCACACGGTACCAGCACCCCGGTAGGTGATATCAAGGAGCTGGAAGCGGTAAAAACAGTATTCGGTGACAAGGTTCCGCTGATTGGTTCCACCAAGTCACTGACCGGGCATGCGCTGGGCGCGGCGGGTGTCAACGAGGCAGTCTATTCCCTGTTGATGATGCAGGAAGGATTCCTGGCAGAGTCAGCGAATATCACGGAGCTGGATCCAGGCGCGGACGGCGTGCCGATTTTGCGTGAGCGCGTCGACAAGAATGACATCAATATTGTCATGTCCAACAGCTTTGGTTTCGGTGGCACAAACGCGTCACTGGTGTTCCAGCGTTATCAGGACTGATCCGGGGCTTATTCTGCCCCGCCCGCGCCGGCTGGCGCCCAGTCTGCGCGGATGATGCGCCACTCATCATCGATTTTGCGCCAGACTGTTCCAACATCGTAATACTGAAGCTGATCCGGCAACATGCCTATGCCGCCGGTTACGGCCGCATTAAAATTCACGTTGGCGTCGATTCCGTTGATGTCGATGCGCATACCGGCCAGTACCACATGAATATTCTTGTTGCGAAAATACTGCGCCGCCATCAGCTGCCGCACCTGCCGCACCGTCATGTCCTGGGGCCCGCGGAAGTCTTCGGCCAGGTGTTTCAGCACCGGTCGGGTCTGGCGGTTCTGAACCGAGGTTTCGATCTCGTCGATCGCAGCGCGAATAAGTTGCTCATCCGGAGTTTTACTACAGGCAACCAGTACTACCGACATTACCAGTGGAATAGCGGGAACAATCCAGCGACGAATCATTATGCACATATCTCGTTGAACCTCGGCCGTGGGCCATTCATGTTACCGCAGCCATACAAAAAGCACAGCGAAACACATTGAAGCAGAAAACAGATCTGACTGCGGCGGCCAGGGCCTGTCTCGACGCCTGCGCCCCCGATGACAAGCTTGCGCTGACCCGGGCCGCTGCAAACCAGTGGCGTGACGGGCAGTTGTTGCTGGGCCGTAATCACCCGATTGAACCAATCGGTGAGCCGGGGAGGCCGAGCGCCCCGAAACTGGTGGCGCCGCGCGATCTGCCGGTGAGGAAACTTGGCAGCGACGAGGGCCGGGCGGCGTTCGTTCACGCGCTGGCTCACATTGAATTCAACGCGATCAATCTCGCGTGGGACGCGGTCTACCGCTTTCGCGATATGCCGCCCGCGTTCTTTGGCGACTGGATACGCGTGGCGGAGGAAGAGGCTTATCACTTCGGATTGCTGCGCGAACGCTTACGGGCCCTGGGTCACGACTACGGCGATTTCGACGCGCACAACGGCTTGTGGGAAATGGCGCAAAAAACAGCGTTTGATGCGCTGGTGCGCATGGCGCTGGTACCTCGGGTGCTGGAAGCAAGGGGGCTGGACGTTACTCCCGGTATGATGCAACGGCTGCGCGACATCGGTGATGACAAGAGCGCAGATGTACTGGCGATCATTCTTCGCGACGAGATCGGCCATGTCGAGATCGGGACGCGATGGTTTCGATATCTGTGTGACCAACGGGATCTCGATCCGGACCAGACCTACCAGCTGTTGCTGGAGAAATATATGCAGGGAAATTTGCGGCCGCCATTCAACGACGAGGCGCGGAGGCAGGCCGGATTCAGTGAAGCCGAGCTGGCCTACATCCACCAGCAGGGCGAGTAGCTAGTGTGCCGGTTCGTTCCCGGCTTCGCCCGTCGACAACTGTTCCATATAATGAACCCGGGCCCTCGCATCATTCAGTGCTACATCTTCTTCTCTGCCTTCCAGCAGTTTCCGCGCCTGCTCCAATACGACTTGACGCTGGGCATCATCGAATAGCGACATTGCGGTGGCGAAGGCGTCGGCATCTTCGCTGAGCAGCGTCGGGATCAGCTCGTCGGGGATGATTGGCGAATCCGGAAACAACAGATCGGCAACAATGGGGGCATCCAGCAGGCGCCAGTGCAGTTCGCGCGCCTGCGCCTCCTCGTCGAGCTTCGCCAGTGCCTGCGGGTCGGTGCTGGCACCGTCCCGGATCGCCTGGGTGATGGCGCGGTGCAACTTGGTCAGGCCCTCACGCTCACCGGTGCGATCACCACCGAGTCCGCAGACTTGTTCATACAGGCGATCAATGCGGTCCTTTAGATCGAGGATGATCTGACTGTCGACGTTTCCGGGCAACTCTGCAATGGCTTTCAGCACTTCCTGGAAGGATTCGGCAAACGCCAGTAATTCCTGGTCATCCTGTTCCCGCGCCTGGTTCACGGCAGCCTGATCAACGCGCCGTGCATCTTCGGTGAACAGACGATTTTTGAATTTTCGCTTCAGGTGACGCTCGCGGCGTCCGGGTTTATCGGAAAACAGGGGATTCATCGTGATCGTCGCTCGCTTTGCTGCCTTGAATATTACTGCAATGTAGCATTTTCGCTGTGCCCTGGCTCGCTCACCCTTGCAACCGGGCATCAATCGGGCTAGCGTAGCCGAGGACCATCAGCACACCGTAACCCGCTCATCCATGTCGCTACGCCAGTCGTTTTTATCGAAGTTACGCTACGCGTTCATCCTGATCGTGGCCCTGCTGTCGAGTGGCTGTGCCTCGATGGTGTCATCTGCCACCGGCAAGTTCGCCGGCAGCCTGTCGGCCGGTATTCTCAATCAGGACGACCTGCAAACGGTTGCCGATGGCGCCCCGGCCTACCTGATTCTGATTGACGGGTTGATCCAGGACAGTCCTGATGACGTTGCGCTGTTACTGGCTGGCGCAAAACTTTATGGTGCCTACGGATCCGTGTTTGTCGAAGAGCGTTCGCGCATGTTGAGCATGACCGACAAGGCGTTTCGTTACAGCTCGCGCGGCCTGTGCCTTCAGGTGCCCGCGACCTGTGGCATGGAAAAGCTGCCGTTTGACGAGTTTATACCGCGCCTGGAGCAAGTTCAGCCAGGTAGTGTGGCGGCACTCTATGTATTTGCCACGAGTTGGGCGGGCTGGATCGAGCCGCGGTCGCAGGACTGGAATGCAGTGGCCGATCTGGCCAAGGTAAAAGCAGCGATCAAGCGGGTTCTCGCGCTTGATGAGGCCTATGACCAGGGCGGGCCCCATTTTTATATGGGCGTGCTTGAGTCGTTGCTACCACCGGCAATGGGCGGCAAACCTGATCTGGCGCGACAACACTATGAACGCGCCATTGAGTTGTCGGACGGCAAGAACCTGATGGTCAAGGTGTATTTCGCCGAGCGCTACGCGCGGATGAAATTCGACCGGCCATTGCATGATCGGCTGCTAAATGAGGTGCTAGCGGCGGATCCACAAGCGAAAGACTACACACTGAGCAATACGCTGGCGCAACGACAGGCTCACAAATTACTTAACAGCGCAGACGAATATTTTTAGAATTAGAGCAGGAAAATGAAAGATAAGGAAAGACAAACCGCATCAATGCGTATTCACGAAAACAGGTTCCGTCGCCGGCTGATGGCGGCCAGCCTGATACTGGCAGTGATATTTACCCAGGCGCCGGTCAGTGCCGCGACTTTTAAAATCGCCACACTGGCACCGGACGGTACGGACTGGATGAAGCAAATGCGCGCTGGCGCCGAGCAAATCGAACAGCGCACCCAAGGTCGGGTGAAATTCAAGTTTTATCCTGGCGGTGTAATGGGCAACGATAAGACCGTACGACGTAAAATTCGCATTGGTCAGTTACAGGGTGGCGCCCTGACCGGTGGAATTTTTGCTGACGTCTATCCCGACAGCCAGCTCTACAGTCTGCCGATGGTGTTTACCGGCTACCCGGAGATGGACTATGTCCGCGCCCGTATGGACAGCAAGCTGATTGCGGGGCTGGAGAAAGGTGGATTTGTTACCTTCGGTCTGTCTGAAGGTGGATTCGCCTATTTGATGTCCAAGGAGCCGATTCGCGGTGTCGAAGATCTGCGTCAGCGCAAGGTCTGGGTGCCGGAAGGTGATCTGGTGACACGTACTGTTTTTGAGAACATGGGCGTTACCCCGATCCCGCTTCCCATTGCCGATGTCTATACCGGTTTGCAGACCGGTTTGATTGATACCGTGGGTATCTCGCCGATTGGCGCGATAGCGTTTCAATGGCATACCCAGGTCAAGTACGTGGTCGACACTCCGTTAATGTATATATTTGGTCTGCTTGCGGTGGATCAGCGCGCCTTCAACCGATTGCCGGACCAGGACCGGAAGGTGGTACGCGAAGTGATGGGGCAGGTATTTGCCAACCTGAATAAACTCAATCGTGCTGCCAACAAGAACGCGCGGCAAGCCTTGCGCAAGCAGGGTCTGGAGTTTGTCGAAATCAGCCAGCCCAATATGGTTCAATTACGCGAGAGTGTGGCGACTGCCCGGCGACAACTCGACAGCCAGGGATTGTACAGCCAGGGAGCATATAAAGTGATGCTGGAGTACCGCGACAGCTATCGCCGCAAAAATGGAGTAGTGCTCCAATAGACACGCAAACTCCATTGCCGCTTCCTCATGCCATCGCCCGCGCCCTGCGGGCGTTGGCCGTTATTGAAGATGGATTACTGATCGTGCTGCTGGTGTTTCTGATCGTTATGTCCGGCGGGCAGATACTGTTTCGCAATCTCTTTGGATTCGGGTTGATGGACCTGGATTCGTTCTCGCGGCTGCTGGTGCTTTGGCTGGGGATGCTGGGCGCCGTAGTTGCCGCGCGCAGCAAAAAGCAGATCAATGTCGACATCCTGTCGACACGTCTGCCGACGCGTGCACGCGCGATTGCTGGCATCGTGATAGATCTTTTCACTGTCGCAATAAGTGCTTTGGTGGCGTATTACTCCTGGTTGTTTCTTCTGATCGAATTCGAGTCTGATGCCACCTTGTTTGCCTCGCTACCACCCTGGACCGCCATCGTCATACTGCCGCTCGCTTTCGGCTTGATAGCGTTTCACTACACGTTGCATGCAGCCGCAGGGATTTATCAGTACCTGCAAATAGACAAACCATCATGATCGTGATCGGTATCCTGTTGCTGGTCCTTGTGTTGTTTGGCGCGCCGTTGTTCGCAGTGATCGCGGCTGGCGCGATGCTCGGGTTTTCAGCCGCCGATATTCCGCTGACGGTGATGGCCACAGAGCTATATCGACTGGCCGAGATGCCGGTACTGGTCGCCATCCCGTTGTTTACCTTTGCCGGCTATCTGTTGGGTGAAGGCAACGCGCCGCGTCGGTTAGTGCGGCTAACTGACGCCCTGGTCGGCTGGTTGCCGGCGGGGCTCGCCATCGTGGCACTGATTGTCTGCGCCCTGTTTACCGCGTTCACCGGCGCCTCTGGCGTCACCATTATTGCCATCGGTGCGCTGTTGTATCCTGCCCTGCGCGAGGCCGGTTACCGCGAAAATTTCAATCTCGGCCTGATCACCACATCCGGTAGCCTGGGCCTGCTGTTTGCCCCGTCGATACCGCTGATCTTGTACGGCGTCATTGCACAGCAAATGGATGTGGGTCGCGACGTGTCCATTAACGCCATGTTTATTGCCGGCATCCTGCCGGGATTGCTGATGCTCGCGCTACTGGTCATCTGGAGTCTGTGGGAGAACCGGCATCGGCACATGCAGGTAGTCCCGTTTAATCCACGTGATCTGGTTGCGGCCATTCGTGAGTCAGCGTGGGAACTGCCGTTACCGGTGGTAGTGCTTGGCGGTATCTACAGTGGCTTCTTCGCTGTATCGGAAGCGGCCGCGGTCACCGCACTCTATGTGCTGCTGGTGGAAGTGCTGGTAAGAAGGGAAATCGGGTGGAAAAGACTGCCGGAAGTCATGCGCGAATCGATGGTGCTGGTTGGCGGGATTTTAATCATCCTGGGCATGTCGATGGCCTCGACCAACTATCTGATTGACGCGCAGATCCCGACGAAAATTTTTGCCTTCATTCGCGAGCATGTTGACAGCAGGCTCGCGTTCCTAATCCTGTTGAATCTGTTCCTGCTCGGGTTGGGCGCGATTCTCGATATTTTTTCGGCGCTGGTGCTGGTGGTGCCGTTGATACTGCCAGTGGCGATTGGTTTCGGTATTGACCCGGTGCATCTCGGCATTATTTTTCTGGCCAATATGCAGATTGGTTATTTTACTCCGCCGGTGGGGATGAACCTGTTTATCGCCAGCTTTCGTTTCGATAAAACCGTAGCCCAGCTTTACCGCGCAACGCTGCCGTTTTTCTTTATTCTGCTGATGGCAGTACTGATCATCACCTATTGGCCGGGCCTGTCACTGGTCCTGCTCTAGCGATTTGTCTTGTCCAGTGCGTAGCAGGACAGGTCGTCTGCCAGGCTAACCTTTCCTTTAAAAACTTTTCTGATTTCAGCGACCGCCTGGTTTTCCTGCGCCGTTGTTGACAGCATCCGGTGCGCCAGCACCAACTGCCTTACACCGGCATCACTGGCCAGCTTGCCGATCGCGCGCGGGGTCATATAGCGGTTGAGATCTTGTTGACTGGGTGTCTGGTCTGTTGAGAGGTGCGCCACCATGATATCTGCGCCTCGGCTGATGTCTGCAAGTTGAACACCGCTGTTGTCGCCAACAAATACTACGGCCGTATCCGCTAGCTGCGCCCGCCAGGCCAGGGCAGGTTTGTTGTCGAAGGCCACCGCTGCTGCCGAAAGCTGAAAAGCGTCGTTGACGAAAACGGGATTGGTTTTTTTGGCTTTTTCCAGCGCCGGCTGACCACCCTTGATGCGTACTCGAATGTCGTGGGGTTGCAGTTTGAAACCCCCCGCACCAAGAGGACTTAACACCGAGCCGAGTTCGCGCCACGCACCGCGGCGCTCATCAAACAAGGTTCGTACAAAGGCGACGGTAGACGGTTGGGTCTTGCTGCCTTCCGGACCAAACACTGGCAGTGGCCGTGCGCGCGTGCCCCGGATTGCGGTGCCGACCAGACCCGGGAGGCCGGCACTGTGGTCTGCGTGCAGGCGCGACAACGCTATGACGTCCAGCTGATCAAAACGCGCCCCACTTTCATGAAAACGCAGCGAGCTGCCGTCGCCAGCGTTCACCAACAGTCGCGACCTGCCTTCAATCCACAGGAGGTAGGCTGTGCCGGCACGGTGTTGCCGAAAGCGGGGTCCGCCCGAACCCAGCACCTGCAGCTGCACTCCGTTCGCGGGGCAGCCACCGGCAATCGCGTCGATCGAAATCGAGGCAGCGAATAGAAAAGAGAAAACCAATGAACGCAGCATCATGTAATACAGTTGGCCGAAAAAAAGTGGGGTGTCGGGCGACCGTTATTCGTCGTCGCGACGAATCTCGATACCCTCAAGGTCGCCCCCGTGGTCAACTTTAACGCGAATGGTGATCGGCCGACAGCACGCGTAACAGTCCTCGATGTATTCCTGGCCGCCGGCGGAGATATCGATGCTGCTTGGGTAAGGCTCCCCGCAATACGGGCACTGAATCGTCTGCTCAACTAACATAGCTTGAAGTGTAGCAGCGGTTTTTTGCCCCGATAGGTCGAAGCGATGGTTTTATTTGCTTTACAAAACATGAATTTGTGCTTCATTGGTCGGCCGTGTTCGATCCCTTTAAGTGCGACACGACTTGTTCGAGCGCCGGGTTCGCGCTATCCTCTTGAGAACAAAAAGAGAACATATTGGAACCGGTCAAATGTCACTCACAGATCGCCAGCAACAGACTTATGACTTTGTTCGAGGTTATCTTGCCCGACATGGCGTAGCGCCAAAGCTGCGCGAAATTGCCGATCACCTTGGCATTAGTTCTCGCGGCACTGTTCACCGCTATCTCGGCGCGCTTGCCGAGGCCGGAATGATCGAGGTTGAGCCAGACCGGGCTCGTGGGATCACACTGGTCAACGTGGATGACGCCACGACAAGGCGTTTTACCCTGCCGCTGGTCGGGCGCATCGCCGCCGGGCAGCCGATCGAGGCCATTCCCGATCAGGATGAAATTGATCTCAGCGAGTTTTTTATCCGACCTGACCGCTTTGTTCTGAAAGTCGCGGGGGACTCCATGATCGAAGACGGCATTCTTGATGGCGACATGGTGGTCGTTGAGCAAGCGTCAACCGCTCGGGATGGTGAAATCGTCGTGGCCCTGATTGACCGGGAAGAAGCGACACTCAAGCATTTGAAGCGTAATAGCGATGGCAGTATTACCCTGGTCCCGGCAAACAGGAATCTGTCGCCGATGCGTTATGCTGCTTCGCGAATCCAGATACAGGGTATTGTTGTCGGCCAGTTCCGGGCCTATCGGTGAACCCGCTGGCCAATTCCTGTTTCTGGCCGCGTGCATTCGTTGCCCTGCGGCCGTTACCGGAGCCGGACAGGCACCGGGCACTGCATCGCTGGTTGTTGCAACAGGATAGCGCTCATGTCAGTCAGCATCATGACTGTGTGCTGGTCGATGTCACCCACCTTCAGTCAAGCGCCGGTTCCCCGCACGAAATCGCCTGTAGCTTGCAACCGCTGCTGGATCAGCAAGGGCTTGCCTCGACTGCAATCGGTGTCGCCGCCGATCCCGTTATCGCAGGGTTCGCGGCGCGCCAGGCTGTTGCTTCAGGTATTCTGGCAATTGCTCCCTGGGATACGCGACAAGTTGTCGACGCCATCTCCATTTCCAAAATAACAGGCGACAAGACCGGACTGGCGCGTGAACTCCGGCGCGCCGGTATACGAACGGGTGGCGAGCTCGCCGGGGTTTCCGGGCGCGTGGTTCACCATCTTTTTGCCGAGCCCGGGCTCGCGCTCTGGCGCGCGTGCCAGGGAGTCAGTAAAGCCTCGGCACTGGAAGTAAGCTGTCAATACAATGGCGTACATTGTCGCGTGGTGTTGCCTCCGCGCACCAGCAGTCTGCGGTCTGTCAGTTCCCACGTGCGCCGTATAAGCGGCGCATTCGTCAATGCCCTGCACCGTATTCAGCGGCACGCCCGGCAGATACAGTTTGTAATACGAATAGACAGTAAGTCGACCGCTACCGGCACCTGTGTTCAGCTGGATATCGGTGATCCGGGCACTCCCGATCTGGTGCGTTTACTGGTAGCTGCGACGAAGAAAAACTGGAACGGCGCAGCAGTGACACACCTCGAACTACGTGCGGACAACCTCATGGCCCCCGGCGGGCAACTGGACATGTTTTCAGGCGTTTAGCCCGGTTTGGTTTATCGGTATGGGGCATCGCTATTGGCACAGATATCGCTGTGTGATGGCGGTACAATGCGCCAATGGGACACGCCCTGCATAGTCTGACCGGTGATCACCAAGGAGCGCCAGCGTGATCACGACCCCCCATGAGCATTCGAAAAACAGTGTTGTCGACTGGCATCGGTTAACCGTCGATGCAACTGAAAAACAATTCAGTACCGACCAGCATCGCGGGCTAAGCAAGCCCCAGGCCAGCAGGTTGCTTGATCAATATGGCGCCAACAAAATCCGTGAAGGACGGCGCCGGCACCCGCTGGTCATGTTTCTATCCCAGTTTACCGATTTCATGATCCTGGTCCTCATCAGCGCCGCGATAATTTCGGGTGTCGTCGGAGAGCTGCTGGATACGCTGGTGATCATGGCCATTATTGTGCTTAACGGCGTGATCGGTTTTGTCCAGGAATATCGCGCGGAGCGCGCTATCGCCGCACTGAAACAAATGACGGCGCATCTAACCGTGGTGCTTCGCGACGGCCAGTCGCTGGAAATACCGGCGAGCGAGCTGGTACCAGGCGATGTCGTTTTGTTTGAGGCCGGCGACGCGATACCGGCTGACCTGCGTTTGGTCAAGGCGGTGCAACTCAAGATCGACGAGGCCGCGCTCACCGGCGAGTCCCAGCCGGTGGAAAAAATAGAGCGTGCGCTCGAGGAGGCGGATCTTGCCCTTGGCGACCGGCGCAACATGGCCTACAAGGGCACGCTGGTGACCTATGGTCGTGGCAAGGGAATCGTTGTTGCCACCGGTATGGGCAGCGAGCTGGGACGAATCGCGGGATTGCTGCATGGCGCCGATGAAGTTGCGACACCGTTGCAACAGCGGCTTGAGCGCTTCGGCAGGAAGCTCTCCTACGCAGTACTGGCGATCTGCGTGGTTATATTTGTTTCAGGCCTGCTGCGTGGCGAACCGGTTATGCTGATGTTGCTCACCGCCATCAGTCTCGCTGTGGCGGCGATACCGGAAGCGCTGCCGGCCGTTGTGTCGATCTCGCTTGCTTTCGGCGCGCGCAAGATGGTGAGTCACAATGCTTTGGTCAGAAAGCTGCCCGCCGTCGAGACACTGGGGTCCGTGACCTTTATCTGTTCGGACAAGACCGGGACTCTCACCGAAAATCGCATGCGCGTTGAGGAATACTATTGCGATGGCCAACTGCAGACCGACCTGGACGAAGCGATCGCGGCGACCGAGCCCTGGCGCAGGCTGGTGCAGGCGCTGGCGCTATCCAATGATGCCAATGAGAGCTCACTCGGTGATGTAATTGGCGATCCGACTGAAGTCGCGCTGTTTGAAGCAGCGCGGCGCGCCGGCGTCGACAAGCATGGTCTCGAACTGGAGATGCCACGAATCGAGGAAATACCCTTCGACGCTGATCGTGCGCGCATGACAACCATTCATCGCGGGCCGGACGGCGTCGTTGCATTTACCAAGGGTGCGCCGGAACAGCTGCTACCGCTGTGCCAGAACCTGGTGAGCGGCGAGGGGGTGGAACCACTGGATGTGGACGCATTCAGTCGCATTGCAGACCGAATGGCAGGTGATGGCTTGAGGGTATTGGCCATTGCCATGCGTCGCTGGCCACAGGCTCCGGAATCCCTTACCGCGGAAACGGTGGAGACTGATTTGTCGCTACTTGGTTTTGTCGGTCTGATGGATCCGCCGCGTGAAGAGGCGAAAGAGGCAGTACAGCTTTGCCAGACTGCCGGAATTACGCCGGTAATGATCACCGGTGATCACCCGGCAACAGCATTAGCCATTGCCGAGCGACTTGGAATCGCCCGCGAAGGCGAGCAGGTGCTTACCGGCCCGCAGCTGGACAAACTGGACCTGGCCGAGTTTGAAGAGCATGTAGAACGGGTGCACGTTTACGCGCGCATGGCCCCGGAGCAGAAGATCAAACTGGTCAGGGCACTGCAGGACAAGGGCGAGTATGTGGCAATGACCGGTGACGGCGTCAACGATGCGCCGGCATTGCGACGCGCCAATATTGGTATTGCCATGGGTATTACCGGGACCGACGTGGCCAAGGAGGCGGGCCACATGATTTTGCTGGACGACAATTTCGCCACCATCGTCAAGGCCGTGCGCGAAGGGCGCCGCATTTTTGACAACATACGTAAATTCATCAAGTACACCATGACCAGCAATTCCGGAGAAATCTGGGCGATTTCCATGGCGCCCTTGCTAGGTTTGCCAATACCGCTACTGCCGATTCATATCCTGTGGATAAATTTACTCACCGATGGATTGCCTGGACTGGCATTGGTCACCGAAAAGGAAGAGCGCGGCATCATGCAGCGTCCGCCGCGTCACCCCAAAGAGAGTATTTTCGCCGGTGGTATGTGGCAGCACATTGTCTGGGTGGGGTTGTTGATGGGTGGCGCCACCCTGGCAACCCAGGCATGGGCCATCGAAACCGGCCATGGTCACTGGCAGACCATGGCATTCACGGTACTAACCCTTTCCCAACTCGGCCACGTCATGGCGATACGGTCCGAACGTGACTCGGTATTCGCGCAAGGCCTGTTCTCCAACCTGCCGCTGATACTCGTGGTACTGCTAACCATTGGCCTTCAGCTCTGTACCATTTACCTGCCCTGGTTCAATCAAGTGTTCCGGACCGAACCACTTACCCTGGTTGAGCTGGCTATCTGTTTCGCCATGTCATCAGTTGTGTTTGTCGGCGTCGAGCTGGAAAAATGGGCGCGCCGCAAGGGCTGGCTAGACCGGGAGTCGAGCGATGGATGATCAGCCACAAGGTCGCCAACCGAGAACGCTGACGCGTTCACAATTTCTGAAGACGCTCTATCTGACCGAACTGGCGCTGGTGGTCCTTTCGTTTGCAATTACCGGCCTCACTGATCAACGCCTGTTTCCCTTCGGGTTCACGCTTGCTGCCGAGAGCCTGTTGCTAGGGCTGGGATCTGCCGTTCCGATCGCTTTGTTGGTGCTGCTCGCGAGCGTTGGTCTTGTGAGCCAGCTTGGATGGATCAAGAGGGCGATGGCCGGCATCAAGGACCGTCTGAAACAGGTGCTGGGCTCGACGATGCTGTCGCTGACAGCGGTAGATATCGTATTGTTATCAGCAGCCGCGGGATTTGCCGAGGAGCTGTTCTTTCGCGGGTTGCTGCAGTCCTATATCGGCGTCATTGGGTCAGCATTTGTATTTGGTTTATTGCACGCCCTGACGCCGGCCTATTTTGTCATGGCCACTGCCATTGGCCTCTATTTTGGCTACTTATACGAGGTATCAGGGAATCTGCTTATACCCATGGTCGGTCATGCGGTTTATGACGTGTTTGCGCTGTATTTGCTGCGCTGGGAATTCACCCGCTCATACAGCGATCGCTGAAACCGGTTTCCGCTATTGAATCCCTGTTTGCCGGATGCAATGTTACGCTAGCGATTATGTTTCCATGCGTACAGGCGGGTTGATGCAAAAAAAAGCGTTGTCGCTAACGCTGCTGCTGTTTTTATACGCGGCCATCGCCACTGCCGGCAGTCCTGAGCATCGCCAACTAATCTCCCGGTATCAGGTGTTCTCAGCCAATCTCAAGCCGTTAATAGCCACGATGCCGCTTCATATCAGTTCGGTTGAAGTGGACGGCCGGCTCGACGTAGATGTGTTCGGAGTCATCGATCAACCATTCCAGCGGGTGGCAGCATCCCTCGCGGCGCCGCAGTCGGTGTGCGAATTCCTTTTGCTTAATCTAAACGTCAAGGCGTGCACCCATCAAGGTATCGACGGTTCAGCCAGTCTGAAGATTTACGTTGCCGGCAAAGGTTACACCCCACCCTACCGATCACTCACAATTGAGCCGTTACATCAGGTTAGCAAGCGTTCTCCCGACTATCTGGCGATGGTCCTTGTTGCCCAAAAAGGTCTCATGGGTAGTAGCAATTATCACGTTTTGACCGAAGTCGCGCCGTACCAGCAGCGCACCCTGGTGCGAGTGTCATCTTCTTATCAGGGGAGTCGACTAAGCAACATGGCAACCCGGGCCTATTTGCGCACCTTCGCTCGCGACAAGATCGGCTTCTCAGTGACCGGGATCGATACGCATGGCAAGCCGGTTTATATCAAGGGAATGCAGGCGGTGATTGAGCGCAATGTGGTCAGGTCCTATATGGCACTGCAAGCGTATCTGGAGCATAGCCAAAGCCGGAACCGGCCGGAGCAGTTCGAGCAGCGCATCCGTCGGTGGTATGACCTGACAGAGTCTTACGCCATACAATTGCGGGAAGTCGAGCGTGAACGCTACTTTTACAACAAGCGCCGGGAGTACCGGAATCAGTTGCGGCTGCAAACGAAGCTGGACGCCCGCAGCCGCAGCGCTGCCGAATAAAACTGAATTCAGTCTGGATCAGGTCAGGGTTCTGACGCCGTCCTCACAACCAAGTAGGAGCACATCCGCAGGGCGGCGGGCAAACAGGCCGTTGGTCACAACACCGGTGATGCCATTCAGTTTGTCCTCTAGTTCCACCGGATTGAGAATTTCCATATTGTGGACGTCGAGAATAACGTTGCCGTTGTCGGTGGTAAAACCGGTGCGCAATACCGGCTCACCGCCAAGTTTCACCAGTTCACGGGCGACGTAACTGCGCGCCATTGGAATTACTTCGACCGGTAACGGAAACTTGCCGAGTACATCGACCAGTTTTGATTCGTCGGCGATGCAGACGAATTTGTCACTGGCAGCGGCAACGATCTTTTCGCGCGTTAGCGCGCCACCGCCACCCTTGATCAGGTGCAGGTGCTTGGTCGATTCGTCGGCGCCATCAACGTAAAGCCCAAGCTGGCCAGCCTCATTCAGATCCAGCACCCGAATCCCGTGCCCTTTGAGGCGCTCGGCCGAGGCTTCGGAGCTGGCGACGGTGCCATCAATCTTGCCTTTGATGCCTGCCAGCCCGTCAATAAAATGGTTGGCTGTTGATCCGGTACCGACACCAATAATGCTGCCGGCCTCGACGTAATCCAGTGCCGCTTCCGCGACTGCCTTTTTCAATTCATCTTGTGTCATCAGTCTTCTCTCTGGTCATGGACTGCTCGTCAAACACAGGTTTGCGGCAGTCTTTCTTCGCTCTCGCACTTTTAGTCTGGTAGATTATGCACATGCCGGATAAATACTTAAAGAAGATACTTACCAGCCACGTCTATGATGTTGCTCACGAGACGCCGCTCGAGCATGCGCCACTACTGTCAAAGCGCACGGGTAATACTGTTTTCCTGAAGCGCGAAGACGAGCAGCCGGTGTTTTCGTTCAAGATCCGGGGCGCATACAACAAAATGGCCGGTCTGCCACGCGAGGTATTAAAGCGCGGCGTCATCTGCGCCAGCGCAGGGAATCATGCCCAGGGTGTTGCGTTTGCGGCGAATCGAATGAAGATCAAGGCGATCATAGTCATGCCGCGCACCACACCGGAGATCAAGGTCAACGCCGTTCGCAACTACGGCGCCCGCGTGGTGCTGCATGGCGACAATTATGACGCTGCCTGGGAGCATGCCAGGGACATATGCGACAAGCGGAAAATGACCTTCATCCACCCATTTGACGATCCCGATGTCATCGCCGGTCAGGGAACCATTGGTTTCGAGATACTGAAGCAGCATCCACAAGCGCTGGAGGCGGTGTTTGTGCCGGTCGGCGGCGGCGGCCTGATATCCGGGATCGGTGCATATATCAAAGCGATGCGTCCGGAGATCAAGGTCATTGGTGTTGAGGCGGAAGATTCCGATGCCATGGAAAAATCATTGGCTGCCGGCAAGCGCATCAAACTGGATCACGTCAATACGTTTGTTGATGGCACTGCCGTGCGTCAGGTGGGAAGCGAGACCTTCAAGATCGCCAGACAGGTAGTTGATGAAGTCGTGGTCGTGAGCAACGACGAGGTCTGCGCCGCCATCAAGGATATTTTCGAAGACCGCCGCTCCGTGCTGGAGCCTGCCGGCGCGCTCGCGATGGCGGGGCTCAAGTCCTGGGTAGCAAAGCACAAGGTCAAGAATCGCAATCTGGTGGTGATCGCAACCGGCGCCAACGTTAATTTTGATCGACTTCGCCACGTGGCCGAGCGCGCAGAGATCGGCGAACGGCGCGAAGCGGTGCTGGCGGTTACCATTCCGGAGAAGCCGGGCAGCTTCAAGAAGTTCTGCGCCACCATCGGTAATCGTGGCATCACCGAGTTTAATTACCGTTACGATGATGCGGCGCTGGCGCACATCTTTGTCGGGGTGCAGATTCACGACCAGAAAGAGGAAAGGCAGCTCATGGCGGCGCTGCGCAAGCACGGCTACAAGCCCGTTGATATGACCGACAATGAAATGGCGAAACTCCATATTCGCCATATGGTGGGCGGTCATGCAACCAACGCCGTTGACGAGGTCGTCTACCGATTCATGTTCCCGGAGCGCCCGGGCGCGTTGATGAACTTCCTCAACACCGTGGGTGGGCGCTGGAACATTTCTCTGTTTCACTACCGTAACCACGGTGCCGATTTCGGTCGGGTGCTGGTGGGTATGCAAGTACCCGCCAATGAGAAAGCTGAATTCAGAAAGTTGCTGGACCGTCTCGGTTATGACTATACCGAAGAGACCGACAATCCCGCCTACAAGCTGTTTCTTGGTTAGTGGCGCTGAGCGTGCGTTCTATTTTTTGGCAGCCAGTATTTCCGTCTTTTCAATCACGATCGGTTTGGCCGGTACGTTCTGGAAGTATCCCAACGGTCTCGTCGTCGTATTCTCGATTTTTCTGACCACATCCATACCACGAGTGACTTTTCCAAATACAGCATAGCCCCAACCCTGAGCGGACTTCGCATAATAGTCGAGGGTTACGTTGTCGACAGTATTGATAAAGAATTGTGATGTTGCTGAATGCGGATCAGGGGTTCGCGCCATGGCGATGGTACCGGTCACGTTTTTCAGCCCGTTGCTGGCCTCGTTCTGAATCGGGGCACGGGCGGGTTTTTCCTGCATGTTATAGGTATAACCACCCGCCTGAATCATGAAGCCCTTTATCACACGGTGGAAAATAGTACCGTTGTAGTGGCCTGATTTCACGTAGCGTAAAAAATTATCGACGCTGATGGGCGCCTTGTCACGGTAGAGTTCCAGTTCGATAACACCAATATTGGTCGTGATACGTACTGTCGGGTTCCCGGCGGTACCGGCACTGGCAACGCCGATGAAAACGAGACAGGCAGCCATCGTTGCTGCTAATAATTGTTTCATGTCGATTTCTCCATTTTCAGAATTGCCAGCCACTCCTTTTTCTCGACCGGCATAACAGACAAACGGTTTCCACGTTGAATCAGACGCATGTCCTTGAGTGCTGGATTGGCTTTTAGCGATTTGAGGCTGACGGTGTGGCTGAATTTTCGTACAAACCTGACATCCACCATCATCCACCGCGGGTTTTCGGGATCGGTCTTGGGGTCGTAATGTGAGTCCTTGGGGTCCCAGGCGGTGAAGTCCGGATAGCCCTCTTTGGCCACTTCGGCAATGCCGACAATACCGGGCTCGTCACAGTTCGAGTGATAGAAAAATACCTGGTCACCAAGCTTCATTTCGTCGCGCATGAAATTCCGCGCCTGATAATTTCGCACCCCGTCCCAGTGCTCGGTCTTTTTCGGGCGCTTCTTCAGATCGTCAATACTGAATTCCTCCGGCTCCGACTTCATTAACCAGTACTTCATCGTCAATCACACTCCCGGATTTCATAGTAGCGGTGGTCGGCGTAGAAACCGTACCAGCCATTGATGTTTTCGAATCCCTGTTTGGTATCCCGGTAAATCCAGGAGGCGTCAGTCACGTAACCCTTTTCGGTTACAAGATCAATCCAGTTGCAAACGCCCTTGATCGGGCAGTGATAGGTACGGCCGGTTATTTCGAGAATGGACGTATCAACCAGATCAGGATGAAAGTAGAAATTACCATCCAGTTTGATCACCTGGTCATCGGATTCTGCCCGGACCAGTACAGTATTGTCGGATTTTGTGAAGATGCAGATTGCCATGTGAGTGTGTCGGTTATTTTACCATTGGTGCTGTGGCTGCATTAATTCAAAAGCGCTTCTGGTAGTCAGGAGCGATTCCGATCAAACAGTATGAATTTTTGGTCGGTCGCGACAGCGTCCAGTGGCACATCCCAGCTATTGGGTGATAGTGCTTCCGTCTGCTGCAGTTCATGCGCCAGACCCATCAATCTCGGTCGATGCCACCTGCTACGGTGATGCAGGAAAGCCAGGGTACGGTCATAAAAGCCACCGCCCATACCGATACGGTTCCCGTGTATATCAAACCCGACCAGCGGCATCAGCACCAGATCCAGCTCCCGGGCATCAATCAGGCTGCGAGACCGGGCTACGGGCTCGAGGATGCCGAAGCGATTTATCACGAATTTGCTGTCACGGGTAACTGGCGCAAACCACAGGCGTTCGCCAGTGAGGTAGGTCAGGATGGGCATGTAGCACTTTTTACCGGTCTGCCAGATTTGCTCGATCACCGCATCAGTGGCGATTTCGCCGTCTGCGGCAAAGTAGCAGGCGATGCGATTGCCGGAACGAAAATAACGGGAGCGGCCAACTTGTCTCGCAACGCCACGTGCAGCGAGTCGTTGCTCCCTGGCGGTGAGGTTTCTTCTCGCGGAACGAAGTTGCTGTCGTAGATTGGCCTGACTGTTTGTGCTCACAACATCCACCAGAAGATAAAGGTGGGCGCCCTCCGCCTGTGCCGTGCCGTTCTTCGACTTCTTGAACCCAGGGGTTCAAGTGGGTGCTGTTGAAATGAATCAGGCTTTCCGAACGAGCGGACATGCACACATCATTTGCGAGTCAGCTCCCGGGTTGATGCTTATAGGTTCAGAGAATTACTAGAACACCACGAACACCGCAGGGGACGCCACAGGCATGATAGCTCTATAGTGACAGTTGTGCACTATCTCGCAGGGCGTTATCGATTTTCGCCTGGAGCGCCTTGATCTTGTTGCCCATGTCAGCGGGGACACCTTCGTTTTGATACTGCAGCAGCTCGTTGGCAATATTCAACGCGGCCATAATTGCGCAGCGCTCAGCGCCCAATACCTTGCCGCTGTTATGGATATCCTTCATCTTGTGATCGAGATATTTGGCAGCTGCGACAAGACTGGTTTTTTCTTCCTCCGGGCAGGCAACCATAAATTCCTTGCCCATGATGGATACTTTTACGCCGGGTTGATCCTGTCTCACGTGCTACGTTCCAGTGTTTTCAAGCGCTCAATCATTGATTTGATGCGGGTTTTGGCCTGACGGGTCTTCTCCATCAGGTCCTCGTGCTCTTCTTTCAGCGAGTCACCGCCATCCCGGAGGGAGTGGTTTTCCTGTTTCAGGCGCTCACAGGCATCGATGAGATCATCAATGCGAATTTCCAGATTTTTCAGTTGTTCGTTATCCACGCCCGGACAGATCCCCTGTTAAAACGGTAACAAATATAGGGCGGTGGGCGAGTTGGGTCAATCGCCGTATCCGGCCAGGGATTGGGGAAAACGGTGATTTAAGGGGAAATAGGCGTTTGTGCACGTGTGGCAGTTGGCCGGGTTTCTATATAATAGCTGTCTTTAATCTGCTGCCGCAGGCACCAATACTATATATATGAGCGCAAACACAGCCGTGCTTCCCGAATATGACCAGGCCAGCGCCGCGCTGGCCCTCGCCGGTATCGAGCCGGGCCTCGCCGAGGTGCACGGGATCATCTGTGGGGTGATGGTATCTCCCGGCGCCGCCAGGATCGACTGGCTCGCCACCATCCTCGGCGGCAATAGTGAGCTTGTGCACCAATTGCCCAAACCGTTGTCGGAGCAACTGCTGGGTATATACCAGTCAGCGCGTAAGGCGCTCGGCGAGGACGAATTTGGCCTGACTCTGCTACTGCCGGATGTCGAGACGACTGATATCGTCGAACGCACCGAGGCCCTGGCCGACTGGTGCCGAGGTTTTTTGCTTGGTCTGGCTGAAGGCGGCCTGACAGATTTTTCTTCGCTATCGAACGAGTCTCGCGAAGCCCTGGAAGATCTGATCGACATTGCCGCGGTGACGGCAGAAGATGAGGTTGACGAACAACAGGAGCTGGCGCTGGCCGAGGTCGAGGAATATGTTCGGGTGGCAGTGCAGTATCTCTACGATGAGATACATCGCTCGAACGAAACGCGTCAGCCAGTCAGCAGTTGAACTGCGCTTAATCAAATACCCCGGATCAGGACATGAACACACTTGCCACCAGACGCCACGATGTTATGCAACACATGGGAAGCGGGGTCGCCATCATTCCCACTGCACCGGTACAGGTGCGGAATCGCGATGTTGAATATCAATTTCGTCCCGATAGTGATTTCTATTATCTGACGCATTTCCCCGAACCGGAGGCAGTACTGGTTCTGGTGCCGGATCGGCCCCAGGGCGAATACATTCTATTTTGTCGCGAACGTGACCCGGAAAGAGAGATCTGGGATGGATATCGCGCCGGGATCGATGGTGCCTGTGAACAGTACGGAGCCGACGATGCCTTTCCAATTGACGATATCGACGAGATTTTGCCGGGCCTGCTAGAGAACCGGGATAAGGTATTCTGCAACATGGGCCGCTACCCGGATTTCGACAAGCGATTGATGGGATGGGTCAATGATGTGCGCGCCAAGTCACGGAATGGCGTGCACGCCCCCGGCGAGTTTGTCGACCTGGACCACATTGTTCACGAGATGCGCCTGTTCAAGCGCGCCGACGAAGTCCGTACGATGCGGCGTGCCGCCAAAATATCCAGCCAGGCGCATGTTCGTGCGATGCAATTGTGCAAACCCGGTATGTATGAATATCAGGTCGAGGCAGAACTGCTACATGAGTTTCGCCGCAATGGTAGTCAGTATCCGGCCTATCCGTCGATTGTCGGCAGCGGTGCCAACGGTTGCATACTGCACTACATCGAAAACAATGCGCAGATGAAAGATGGCGATCTGTTATTGATCGACGCCGGTTGCGAGCTCGACGGGTATGCATCTGATATTAGTCGCACATTTCCGGTAAACGGCAAGTTCAGCGCCGAGCAAAAAGCAATTTACGAAATCGTTCTGGCCGCGCAACACGCAGCTATTGAACAGGTACGGCCCGGGAACCACTGGAATGATCCGCACGAAGCAGCGGTTCAAGTGCTGGTCGATGGTCTGATCGACCTGAAACTGCTGAAGGGCAAGGCAGATGACATTATAGAAAAACAGGAATATCGAAAATTCTACATGCATCGTACCGGCCATTGGCTGGGTATGGATGTGCACGATGTCGGCGACTACAAGATTGACGGTATCTGGCGCCTGCTGGAGCCCGGGCTGGTGCTCACAGTAGAACCTGGTCTCTATATCGCGGCTGACCAGAAGGGCGTCGACGAACGCTGGTGGAATATCGGAATTCGTATCGAGGATGATGTTCTGGTTACCAGGTCCGGCCACGAGATTCTGAGCATCGATGCGCCCAAGGCGATTGATGACATTGAGGTAGTTATGCAATGACTTCGCCGGATTATGACATTGTCATAGTCGGTGGTGGCATGGTGGGCGCCAGTCTTGCCTGCGCACTTGGAAAGAGCGGCTTGCGCATTGCGGTAGTCGAGGCCATCGCCCTGGGCGATCCCGGTCAGCCAAGTTATGACGATCGCACCATCGCACTCGCCTACAGCTCGCGTCGAATTTTCGAGGGCATCGGTGTCTGGGACAGTATTGCCAAACGATCCGCCAGTCCGATTGAACATATACACATTTCTGATCGTGGCCACTTTGGATTCACCCGCCTGCACGCGAGTGACATGGGCATCGAGGCGCTGGGATACGTAGCCGAAACACGAGCCCTCGGTGCCGCCCTCTACGAGGTGATGGCCACCTACCCGAATATTGAACTGATATGCCCGGCTACCGTTGTTGATGTTCGTATCCTGGCTGACCTTGCGGAACTTGCTATCGAGCGCGACGGCAAAGCCCAGACAATACGAACCCGTCTGGCCGTGGCAGCCGACGGCGGTGATTCGCCATTGCGCCGTGCGGTTGGCATTGAATCAAACAGGCATGAGTATGATCAGACCGCCGTCGTGGCCAATGTCACGCCGGGGCATGATCATTTGAATACTGCCTATGAACGTTTTACCGACACCGGACCATTGGCTCTGTTGCCCATGCCCGGTAAACGTTGCGCTGTTGTCTGGTCGACGAAAAAGGAGAACGTTGAAACCATTCTAGGCTGGAGCGATGACGAGTACCTGGAACAGCTGCAACAGCGCTTTGGTGACCGGCTTGGCCGGTTTGAGCGCGTCGGCAAGCGCGTCGCCTATCCGCTGGCTTTAACAAGAGTCAAAGACTCTGTCAGTGATCGTATTGCATTGATTGGCAACGCTGCCCATACGGTGCACCCGGTAGCGGGGCAGGGATTCAATCTCGGTTTACGCGATGTCGCTACCCTGGCGCAGGTAATTGTTGATAGTGAACGAGCTGGTCAGGATTTCGGTGCGATTGAAGTATTGCGGCCCTACGCCGACTGGCGTAAACGTGACAATCAGCGTGTGGCCGCGTTTACCGATGGTCTGGTGCGTGTCTTTTCCAACGATTTTCTACCGTTGACGCTAGTGCGAAATGCCGGCTTGTCGCTGGTGAATCTTTTCCCTGCCATCAAGCGAAGCTTTATTCGACGGACCAGTGGCCTCAATGGCCGCCTGCCGCGGCTGGCTCGTGGGTTGCCGTTATGATGGACAAGCAGTTCGACATCATTGTCGTAGGTGGCGGTATGGTCGGCGCGACGCTTGCCTGCGCTCTGGGCCAGGGTGGTTTCCGGATCGCAGTAGTCGATAACGCGCCTTCACCCGAAATCGATAGCCGGCACTACGATCTGCGTGTCAGTGCAGTAACCCCTGGTTCAAGAGCCATTTTCGAAACGGTTGGTATCTGGTCGGTGATGCAGTCGCAGCGGTTATCATGTATCGATGCGATGACAGTCTGGGATCACGCCGGCAGCGGCCATATCCATTTTGATAGCGCCGAGATGGCGCAACCTTGTCTTGGCTATATCATCGAGAATCGCGTGATTCGTCACGCCGCTCTAGAAAAAATGCGCTCGCTGCGAAATGTCGAGTTGTACTGCCCGGCAACAATAACCCAGATACAAAAAGGTGACGACCGAATATCGGTGCAGCTTGATGATGGCGGCGAACTGGAATCACGTTTGATCGTGGGTGCCGATGGCGCGAACTCTACGGTGCGCGCCTGGGCCGGTATAGACACCCGGGGCTGGAGCTTTGAGCAGAAGGCCATTGTCGCGACGGTCACCACCACCGAAGTGCATGGCGGCGTAGCGCGTCAGCGCTTTCTCTCGACCGGCCCGTTGGCGTTTTTACCTCTGGATGATCCAAACAAGTGTTCTATCGTGTGGTCCGCGGACAATGCACGCGCTGACCAGCTTTTGGCGATGGATGAGGCAGGTTTCATTGCTGATCTGCAGGCGGCTATTGCCCAGGGGCCCGGCACCGCGCTCGGCGATGTCAGCGCTATAAGCAAGCGTGCTGCGTTTCCGCTGACCGCAAACCACGCACAGGAGTACGTTGACGAAAGAGTTGTCCTGGTCGGTGATGCGGCCCACCGTATTCATCCATTGGCCGGTCAGGGACTGAATCTGGGGTTGGCAGATATTGCTGTGCTTGCCGAGGTGTTGATGGACGGCCTTAGTGAGAAACGTGACATCGGCTCGATGCGGGTATTGCGTCGTTACGAGCGCTGGCGTCGTGGCGACAACGCTTTGATGCTGGCGACCATGGACGGATTCAAGCGCCTGTTTGGCAATGATGATCCTGTTCTGGGCAGTCTGCGTAACCTGGGCCTTGACGTGGCGGACTACTTGTCACCCCTGAAAAACCAGATCATGTTGTATGCTGCCGGGCTTGCCGGTGATCGCCCAAAACTAATGCGTGGTCTGCGGCTGTAAAAAACCCTGCCCGATAGCTATCGGGCAGGGTTAGTCATTTAGAGTCGGGCAATCCCGTTGCAAAGTTGTGCCTTCCCTGGCGGGTGCCGTGTCGTGATTCAGTGAACTTACTGGTAGTAACCCCATTCATTTTTGAGATACTGGGAAACACCTGCGTATTCCTGATTGTTGGTAGTTTCAAAGCTTTCTCCCACGCGATAGGCAGTCCGCAACTTCTCGGTAGGTTGCTTCGAGTCTGAAGAAAGCAACGCCTGGGTAACACGCTTTTGCTCAGACGGAGTCAGTCGCGGGCCGGCAGAAAATGCCTGGTTGGGCAACACCCTGTTCTTCCAGACGATCTTCATGTTGGTTCCGGTAGCGTCCATCTTTTTCAAGTTGGCAATCGGAACGACGCCCGCGGTGCATTTACCATCCGCGACACCCTTGTAAATGTTATTCCAGCCCTTGGTATTCACGATCGCCGGTTGCCGTGACGGGTTCGGAAACTGGCTCAACAGTGTCAGGGTACCGAGATTGGGTGGCGCGTGACTACAGAAGGTACGCCCGGCAAGATCATCCAGAGATTTAAAGCGAGCATTCTTCCTGTTAACGATAACGACAAACTCGTGATTGATCGGCACCTTGACCAGAATATTGTGCTTGAGTTTCTCCGCACGATAACTGTTGAAGTGCGGACCATCGAAGACGATGTCGTAGTCGCCGCGCAGCATTTCAGTACGATACACACCCCAGGTCCCGGGATGCTTGTACACCACCTTCTTGCGCAATACCTTGCTGAGGTACTTGGCCACTGGTGCGTACTTCTCCTCCCCGACGGTCGGATTCTCCCTGGGGGGTGCAGTGAATACGATAGTGTCTTCGGAGGAAGCAGCAGGCTTGTCGCCCTCTGCACCGTAGGTCACCGGTATGGCAGTAGCCATCGCCAGGCAGGTAAGTAATGTTCTATTTAACATCATTGATTGATCTCCTTGTATCCAATCAATTCATAATCCACTCTGATGTGATCAATCCACTACAATCAATCCGTATAAGAGATCTCCGGTCAGACAATCCATTCTCCAAAACCTTTCCAGAGTCTATCCAGGCGTAGTGCCAGATAGTCATCACATCCAAAGCAGGCGACTCATGTCCCTATGAAATTAAAACTCTAGACGAACTTTGTTTTACGTCTAGAGTGAATAGTTTACGTTTTGAATATTTCCGATAGATGGCAACGGAATGACGGACAGAAGGAATGTGGCAACAAAATATTATTTAAAAAATTTAGTCACTTCGTGTGCGGCAATTCACATTAACTTGATTAAGGTAAGTGTGTAATTGTTTTACGACAGACAAGTGGGGCATCTGTTGCTACAAGTGGTAAGGCGAACTGTATCGTTATGGTCCATAAATATTATGAGAGACAGGCAGGGGTGCCGTCGTTCGTTAACTTGCCGATTATAAATCCGGTGTAGCGATCCAGGCGCGCATTCTTGGGGTGGAACAAGGAATTGTTAAGCGATGTGGTGCTCCGTCGCTATAAACCGGATCGGGAAACCTCCATTGCCAAAAAACGAGATCAGCCTGCCGTCCCTGTTCTGGACCTTCCTTAAGGTCGGGTCGACCGCCTTTGGTGGCTTCATGGCCCTCATTTCAGTTGTTCAAAGCCTTGTTGTAGAGCGCCGCCGCCTGCTTCGGCAGGAAGACATGCTTGACGGTATTTCGCTCGCATCAATGTTACCAGGACCGGTAGCGGTAAATGTGGTGGCCTATGTAGGCTACCGACTGCGCGGAGTTACCGGTGCACTGGTAGCGGCCACTGCTGTGATACTGCCCTCGTTCCTGCTCATCACCACTCTGTCTTATGTCTACTTCCGCTGGGGACAAATGCCGGCGATGCAGAAACTGTTTATGGGATTCATACCCGCGGTGACCGCCATTATTGCCACGACGGCATGGGGCATGAGCGTTAAGGCCATCGGAACGTTGCGCGAAACGGGCATTATGTTTGTTTCGGCGTTCGTGTTGCTGAACGTGGGTGGATTCTACTCAACACTGGCGGTAATCGTATTTGCCGGCATCGCCGGTTACTGGCTGTTCCGGTCCGACACCGGGCTGCAAGGATCCGTGGACGCAGCCCTCAAGAGTACCTCGCCTTCGCGACCGAAGTTATCAGTACTCGCGTTAACACCGGTTTTGATTGCGCCGATTGCCGAGTTGTCTGCTGGAATACTCGCCAAACTCTTCGTCACCTTCGCCGGCATGAGCGTCATCCTGTTCGGCGGGGGTTACGTCTTTATACCAATGATTCAAGAAGCGGTGGTTGACGGACAGCATTGGGTAACGCAAACCGAGTTTATTGATGCTATTGCTCTCGGTCAGGTAACTCCCGGTCCGATTCTTATTAGCGCGGCTTTTATCGGATACAAGGTGGCAGGTGTTGCCGGCGCCGCCGTTAGCACGATTGGTATCTTTGCGCCTCCGGCAATCATCATGCTGATTGCTACCTCCATGCTCGATCGCATAAAGAATTCAAATGCAATCCAGGCCTGCCTTCGAGGGGTACGCCCGGCGGTGATTGGCATGATCTTCGCCGCTGCGGTGGTGATTGGTAGTAGTGCACAAAACCACTGGCTTTCGCTCCTGATTTTTTCGACTGCTCTGGTTGCACTGCTTAGATTCCGAATCGAGGTGGTATGGATTATTCCTGTTTCCGGTCTTATGGGTCTGGCGCTTTATTGAGATGGAGGTAGATGTTTGTGAACAACTCACATAGCGATACCAGCACCAATGGCGGGTTGCTGGATCCATACGGTGGAGAGCTGGTCCAGCGATATGCCGCAGACGCTGCGGCTCAACAACTTTTGCAGCGCCTGACGAAATTGCCACGGGTAAATATCAGCGAGCGAGAATTTCTTGATCTTGAGCTTCTGGGCAGTGGTGGCTACAGCCCCTTGGAAGGATTCATGGATCGCTCGACCTATCTGTCGGTGCGCGATCATTCCTGTTTGCCGACGGGTATGCCGTGGGGCTGGCCGGTAACGCTTGCAGTTACTGAAGAACAGTCAGACCGCTTGCCCGTCGAGGGCGAAGTCGGACTCTATTACCGCGATCTTCCGGTTGCGGTGCTGGAAATAAACGATTGCTACCAATGGGATGCCCGGGATGAGGCAATCGCAGTATTTGAAAACGAAAATACCGACGCCCCGGCGATAACCGAGCGTGTACGCGACGGAAAAACTCGCCTGCTGGGTGGCCCAGTCACGCTGATCGTCGAGGCGGCCGAAAGTAGCTGGAACGAGGACCATCTGTGGCCAAACGTCACGCGCAGCTTCTGTGAACAACAAAACTGGAAACGACTCTCGGCAATTTATGGTATGCAGCCCTGGCATCGCGGACATGAGCACATTCTCCGGCATGTTCTCGATACTTCCGACGCACTGATGCTACAGCCGCCAGGCAAAGAAACGGCGTTAACTATTGGGCTTCCTGAATCTGCCGGTATTGAAGCTGAGCAGGCGCTGGTGCGCAACTTTTTTCCAAGAACCCGCGTAATGAACAACCGGCTGTCGCGCCACATAAGTTGCGAACGCAGCCGGGCAATTTTGCAGCAGGCGATCATTAGCCAGAACTACGGGTGTGGTCGAATTTATTTTGTGCCGCCGTCGACCGCCGGCTGGAGCCCCGCTGACGAGCACACTGTACGTGCCCTGCTTGGTCACGGCGCCGAATATGGGCTGAGGATTGTCCCGGAGTTCTTCGAGCTGACGTATTTTTGCGAGGCGTGCGACAGTATCGTAACGCATCGATCCTGTCCGCATGAGGCCGCGCACCATGTCTCGCTGAACGAGGCCGACCTGATCGAGATGGTGCTTCGTGGCGAAGCGCTGCCACCCCAGGCGGTTCGCCCGGAAATCGCCCGGGCGATTTCGCGCACTGTCTCGCACCATTCCGATCCTGCCCGCTTGCAACGTGGTCGTCACCTGTTTCCGCATGCGCCGGAAATCAGTCGGAGCACCCGAGAGCTGGTGGCGGGGCATCAGTCGGCAGTGCTATGGATGACAGGTCTTTCCGGGTCCGGCAAATCCACCATTGCCCACCGGCTGGAACGAGAGTTGCTCCTGTCCGGTCACCGCGTATTCGTCCTAGACGGCGACACCCTACGCACAGGTTTGTGCGCCGATCTTGGTTTCTCCCGCGAAGCCAGGCAGGAAAACCTGCGCCGTGCCGGCGAGGTAGCGAAAGTCCTGCGTGAGGCCGGGCTGATCGTCATCGCATCGTTCATTTCACCGTTTCGCGCCGAGCGTGAAACCCTGGTCGAGATTGTTGGCGACGGTTTTCTGGAGGTCTTTGTCGATGCAAGCATTGAGACTTGTGAGTCCCGCGATCCCAAGGGCCTGTACAAGCGAGCGCGCGCCGGGGTGATACCGGAATTTACGGGCGTGTCTTCCCCCTACGAGCCGCCCGAAAACCCGGCGATTCATCTGCGTACCGACAATAGCTCGGTGGAGGAATGCGTTCGCAGGGTGATGGAATCAATGAGCAATATTGGATTGCTGCGTGCAACCGGTAGTGGCCTGCCACGTTCGGCGCAGCTTCCAGTCCCGATCAATCGCAATCAGCGAATGCAATAGGAGAACTGTTTATGGCAATTTTTATGATAGGAACACAACGTTCAGGCTCTAATCTCCTTCGGCTGATGCTCAATCAGTTACCCGGTATCGCGGCGCCGCACCCGCCACATATCCTGCAGCGCATGACGCCGTTATTAGCGGCGTATGGCGACCTGGACCATGACGTCAATTATTTTTCACTCATTGAAGACGTATGCCGGCTCGTTGAGCTGAATCCGGTTCCCTGGGAAGGTGTCAGTTTTGATCGCGAGCAAATCGCGCGCGCAGTAAACGCACGTTCGCTGATGGGTATACTAGAAGCAGTTTACGATCAGGTAGCAATAGCACAAGGTGCACAAACCTGGTGTTGCAAGAGCCTGGCGAATATCCATTTTCTACCAGCGATCGAAGCACACTTCGGGAATGCCCGGTATATCTATCTGTACCGTGACGGACGAGATGTTGCGTTGTCGTTCCGAAAGGCGGTCGTCGGTGAAAAGCATTTCTACCATATTGCCAAGGATTGGGCACAAACCCAGCGACTGGCGCTAACCATGGAGTCATACATTGGCATGGACCGTTTCTTTCGGGTGAGGTATGAGGATATGGTTGAAGAGCCCGAGGCGATGATGATGCGACTGTGTGAATTTCTGAACATGGAGTATCACCAGAACATGCTCAACTTCCATCAGTCTACCGAGGCCAGGCGTGCAGCCGAGTCGAGCGATCTGTGGGGCAACGTGACCCAACCAATCATGCGCGGTAATACCGGTAAGTACCGGACGGAGGCGAGCGAGGACGATCTCAGGATTTTCGAATCGGTGGCCGGTGATGTGCTGGATCAACTGGGTTACCGGCGATCGGTTGTGCCTCAAGGGAGCGAGCAATTCTATCGAAGGGATGAAATAAAGCTGTTCGACAAGGAAAACGAGCGTATGAAGAGTGAGATTGTTGCGGGTACCGATCGTGGCGATATGGAGAGACGCGATCGTCAGTCAGGTTTTCTTGCTTCGATAATTGCCCGTCAGCAAAGTGTCGGTGATGAGGTCCTGGCTCGCCTGGATCGTAGCTAGTTTGGAATGCGGCGTACGGAGGCGGTAGAGTATCCGCCTCCGTGTTGCTTGATGGCGTCACTTCTGATTGTCACCGACGAATGTCGCTGTCGCCAATCACTGAAATAAACCAAGGTAATAGTCTTCCCCTTTTTACTTGGCTCTGCAAAACCTCGCACATTCAATGCAAGTGATTCGTTACAAGTGACGTAATTCGTCAGACAAGTGGTCGCTTAGCATTTACACATGGTAAAGCGTAATTCGCATTCATGGACCATACATATAGGGCGGTTTGCGATTAATGTTTTCCGCTTACACAAACCGATTTTTTATAGGTTTTTGTTGGTACCAGACACAGACTACAAACAGCAAATTAAGTGTCGGATTTATCAGCGCAATGTTGCAGATAAAAATGGAAATTTAATTCCCTCACCAGAGGCCGGAATTGAGAGGTCGAAGGAAAGGGTGCGTACTAGAATCGGGGTAGTAACGATATGGATATCTTTTTAATTGGTGCTGAGCGATCTGGCTCACAACTTCTAAAAAGCTTGTTGAAGCAAATTCCCGGGCTAGTCGTGCCCGGTTCGCCAGACATCCTCAA